>Ga0157378_10000555_pt1 | contig 35532 bp, 28 predicted proteins | sample M65metaG_FD_115309 | JGI IMG/M metagenome (GOLD analysis project Ga0157378, IMG submission 115309) | Miscanthus rhizosphere microbial communities from Kellogg Biological Station, Michigan, USA - M6-5 metaG | ecosystem: Host-associated > Plants > Roots > Rhizosphere > Soil | place: USA: Michigan... | reverse complement strand
GCTTGCCTGCCTCTTTTGAATTGCTGTAGCTCTGCCGTCGGCAGGCGAAGTTCGGTGAAACCGCAGTCAAGGCACACCAAGATCTCTTGGCATACATAAATTGGACTTACCACCAGTTTTTTCATGTCGGGGAAACTTGCAGTCAACTCGCCCCTGAAGTTCTGGAGGTTATCTGATGCGCAGATCTTGCATGACATTTAGGCTCCGAAGAGGTTGCCCGAACTCGAGCGAAGGTTTGTTGTCGGGAGAACATGAACTGGCGGCATTCCCCCGCCTAAATATTAGCATAGGAATTCTTTCGTTCCGTAGCGTCCTACCGGTGGCCCCGACCCCGCTGGCAGAATTGACAGCATCCAAGGTTCTTTTTTTAGGGATATTGTGGCTGTAGGCCGCGAAGTTCCGCCCCAAGGATTGTTTTCTCTATGTAACGGGCACGCACGGCAGGCGGGCCAATTGAGCAGAATCAGAATACTCTTGGCAGACGACCACCCAGGATTTCCGCAGATGGTGGAAAGCATGCTGGAACCTGCCTTCGAGATCATCGGAAGTGTTTCTAACGGCCAGTCCCTGCTTGATACGGCGATGCGGCTAAAGCCGGATGTCGTAGTGACTGATGTCTCGATGCCGATTCTCAATGGCATAGAAGCGGCCGCACAACTAAGGAAATCGGGCTGCGCATCGAAAATCGTTTTTCTGTCGGTTCATTCGGATCCCGACTTTATGCAGGCTTGCCTGTCCATAGGTGCCGTCGGGTATGTCATTAAACCTCGAATGGCGACCGAATTGGTGCATGCCATCCGAGAAGCGCTGGCGGGACGCGTCTTTGTCTCCGTTGGTGAAAAGCTCTAAAAATTGAGCGGATAGTGAGGGGTTCCTCGTATGCCTGCTCCGGGAATGTTTGCCGTAGCTGCGGAGCTCAAGTCCCGATTTTTGGAAGGGATCGGCCCGCAGGATCTTAAGGTCATCCTGGCAGCCGCAAAACTGCGGCACTTTAGAGCCAATTCCGTAATCGTGAGCCAGGGCAACCCTGCCGACTATCTGTTCCTCTTGACAAAAGGGCGTGCCCGATACTTCTACACGACTGAAGACGGACGCAAGCTGCTTCTCCTGTGGCTTCCGGCCGGAGAGATATTCGGTGGTTCGGCTCTACTGTCGACTCCGTCCTCATACCTTGTGAGCGCCGAGACGGTCAAAGATAGCCACGTTTTGGTGTGGGATCGTTCTACCATTCGAGGGCTGACGACGAGGTGTCCAAGACTTCTGGATAACGCACTTCTCATCGCCTCGGACTATTTGGCCTGGTATGCCGCTGTCCATGTGGCCCTTGCGGACCACTCGGCTCGCAAACGACTCAGCGGCGTTCTTATTTGCCTGGCTCAGCTCATAGGGGAAAAAGTTCCGGGGGGCCTTGAATTTGACGCTACCAATGAAGATCTCGCCAGCGCAGCGAATATCACACCATTCACGGCAAGCCGCTTGTTGAGCGAGTGGCAACGGAACCGGGCCGTTTTAAAGAGTCGCGGCAAAATCCTTCTCTGCTCTCGCGAAAAGCTGCTCTTGAGTTCAATCTGACCTGTCCAATTTCTGACTCCGCCGGTAGCGCTTCGCTGATTGCTCCTGCGCAAGTTCGGAGATGCTTGGGAGCAATGACTTGTCCAGACAAAGCATGGAATTCTGTTTACCGCAAACCAGCCATGAAGCGATCGGAGAGGACTCTGATTATGAAGGCTATGCAAATAGAGACAGGTTAAATGTCATTAGTCAGAATCCTAGTGGTTGATGATTTTAGTCCTTGGCAAGATTTCGTTCGAGTATGCTTTGGGGGGCGGTCGGACGTACACATTCTAGATGTTGCATCCAATGGATTGGAAGCCGTTCAGAAAGCGGTGGACCTCCAACCTGATCTGATTCTACTGGATATCGGCCTTCCGGAAATAGGCGGCATCGAAGCCGCGGTACGGATCCGGCTACTTGTCCCCAAGATCAAGATAATCTTTTTGACGGGGCATTCGGATCCTGAAATTGTGCGAGATGCTTTCAGAGCGGGTGGCGACGGTTATGTTCTTAAGTGGGACGCCGCAGAAGATCTGATAGTTGGCATGGAATCAGTTCTTTTCGGAAAGAAGTTTAAGAGTCGCAGCGTAACTGAGAACCGAGGCGGATAACAGGCAGGAGACTATCTCGACTGCTTATTTTCGCTTAATGATCACGGCTGTTAGGTCATCTTGCTGCTTCGTGCCGGCCGAAAACTTGATCACGGCTTGATACAAATCGGAAATGATTTCGCTCGGATGCTTTTCCCTCGATGTGCGGATGGCCTGTTCCAATCTCTTTGTGCCGAACAATTCGTTTTGAGGATTGGCCCATTCAAAAAAGCCGTCCGTCGCCAATACCAGCAGGTCGCCGGGTCCAAGGTCGAGGGAATGCGGAGGCTCGGAGACAAGGTCCGCTAGTATCCCAAGCGGCAGTCCTTGCGCACCCATCTCGTCGAAACGATCCTCCTTTAGGGCATAAAGGAATAGCGGGCCGTGCCCCGCCGAAAGCAGTTCGACACGCGAGCTTCCCGAAACGCAGACTACCGTTACAAGAGTCACGAACCGCCCTTCCCCAATGTCTCCAGCCACCAAGCTGTTGATTTGCTCCATCGTGGCCAGCAGTTCGCCACGCCCGCAAAAACTAGCCCTTGCATAGGCGCGACAAACTGCCGCGAGCAGGGCCGGGCCAATTCCGTGTCCGGTTACATCTGCTAGCGCTACGACAAGTTTTCCATCCGGCAGACAATGCCAGTCATAATAGTCTCCGCCTGTTTGGTCGGCAGGCTGATTCCATCCGGCGATTTCGAAACCTTCAATCAGTGGCACGCCGCTAGGAAGCAAAGACTGCTGTATTGAACGAGCGATTTCCAGATCGTGTTCTAAACGCTCCACTTGACGCCGCGTTTCCGCTTCACGAAGAGCAGCATCCACCTGCTTCTTAACCTCCTTGGCAACTACTCCTGCAACAAACCCAGCGACAATAAGCGTCAAAGCGTATCCAACAACGGCCTTTTGGGGCGAGAGCAGAGACGTGGCCTCGCCGAGGGGGGGCCGCCAACCGAGATAACCTGCCGCGACTAGGTAGCTGGATGCCGCCGCCAATCCGGAGAGCCTACAAAGTGTGGGATTTAGGCGCAACACGGAAAGAATAATAAAAAAGAAAAAAAACAGAATCGCGGGATTCGCCAGCGGTCGATAAGCCAAGTCAATAGAGGGACTGCTGATCAGGACAAGTCCGAGAGCTGGAAGGCAGGTCTCAACAACAATGTTGCTAACCCACACAGCGTTGCCGAGGTCCTGGCCCTTTCGAATGGAGCGGTTCACCGCAATCAACATCGCGGATTCATATATTGCAAATAGAGCGAGCAACCCAAACGTGATCAGCCAAGAAGAGACATTTTCACTGCCTCCGACTACGACCGTTCGAAGTGTTCGTAACAACAGAGCTACGGCAATGGTTCCCAGAACGATCAGAATTCGAAGGCGCTCGCTCCTCAGGAGGGCCTGCTGAAACGCCGAGAATTCGGTACGCAGATGGTCGAGGGTCATAACTGCTATTCTGAGAAGGCTTTCAAATGCTTAATTAGCAGTACATCGTTACCCTTTTCGCCGTAGATAAGGTCGTCAACCAGATGCTTGGCAATCAGAACGCCATAACCACCCGGACGCAAACCCTGAACCTCACGATGGGCGATGTGCCGGATGGGATCCTCCGGGGGATTAGCCATGGCCGTGTGGCGCATCTCTTCCAGCGAGAACCCTTGGCCCGGGTCTTTGACACGACAAATCACCATGTGCCGAGCCCGCAGGTAGGCGACCTCAACATGCTGGCTGGGGTCAAAGCGCCCACCATGCTCAATCGCGTTCAAAAGTATCTCGCGGAACGCGGTCGCGACGTCTTCCTTTTCCTTATCAGGTAGCTCAGCAACCTCGTTGATAAACTGAACCAACCTTTCTGCAGTGCTCACGTCGCAACGTGCGGCCACGCGTATCCAAGCCGGCGTTGACGATAGGATCTCAATGCCATCGTCCCAACACGGCCCTTCTGCGGCCAATTGAATCATGTAAGCCAGCGATTCGTATGAGAGTGGTCGTGAAAAATAGCTGAACGCGTGCTCGCGCATGGAGGCAAGCACATCGGCCGGCGTGGTTTCGTCGGTGAGAATGATCAGCCTGGTATGCGGACGAACACGTCGGATCTTGCGAAGCAAGTCGACATCCTCTTTCCCGGATGTCTTTGCGCTCGTAAGGACGAGTTCACAGGGCCTTGCTAAGGCGACTGCCAGGGCAGCGGCGTTGTCGGACGCGTGCTGGATATTCCAGTGGCGCGGATCGAGAGCGACCTCAAGAATGGCTTCCACTTGCGGATCTCTGTCAACCACAAGGGCAGTCTTTGCAGATGCCGGTCCGATTTCAGGTGAAACCGCAGTATTCATGGCAGGCTGTTATCGACGGTATCGAGGGCGGTGCATACACGCCACTGTAAGTTTTGCCAGATGTCCGTTCGCTCCGCGAAGCGTACAAGCATTTGTGTTGGCTGGTATTTGTGTCGTGCCCATCGCTAGTTCAGTTTGCTCGAACCTGGAATGTTGGCAAGTGAGGCGGGAGTCCAGTTCATCAAACTGGGCCATTCTAATGACGTGTGATTTGCACTCGGGCCTTCCACGTAAAATGTTGCCAACCTCGTTGCTTCGCTCTCCTGTCTCGGCGCCTCAGGCCGCGGCGACATCTGGCCTTAACGGTTACCTAAAATGAAAATTGTGCTGTCCCGTAGTTCGATCCTCCGAGCGACGATCATCTTGATTATTCTCGGGGCGCTGCCTAGCACAGTCCGACGGCTCATGCAGACGGGGGATTTGTATTTATTTACTGGGCGTTTCTTTGAAGACGCGTTAGCACGATTGTCGGGTCCGGGTCGGTTAAGGTTTATCTTGCAACCAATTGTTGCGATCTTTCTGGGTGCGCGCGACGGCGTGAAAGACGCTCGGGCAGGAATCCCGCCTTTTTTTTGGGCGCTAGCGTTCCACGGACAGCATCGGCGGGAAATGCTCCGCAGCGCCTTCGCATCCGTAAGTGATTTGGTCGCTATCGCGATCCTTGCGGATCTGATAGCGCAGTTTCTGATCTTTCGCGAGATTCATCCCGGCGCGGCGTTGTTGTTGGGGCCTGTCTTGATTGGAGCACCGTATGGCGTTGCCAGAGTCTTCGGGAATTGGACCTCGCGTTGGCGCCGCCATCGAGATTATCCGACAGTGTGAACCGATCACTTCAGTCAGTTTCGGCCTGATTCCGGATTCGTGATGCCACTGGTTCCTTAGAGATGTATGCGTCGCTCCGGCTTCTACGGAAGCAGTTTCTTCCTAGCGATTCCTCGAGAAAAGACTCTAGTTCTTGCCTCTTTGGCGTGACGCTACCGTCCACAGATTCGGCTGTCAAAGGCAGTTCCGCGCTCTCTTCCCGGCCCAAAACACCATAGCGTGATCTTGCAGCGATCAGCTTCTGCACCTGTACGCGGTCTAGCACACGGGGACCGCCGAGCGATTCCGCCGTCAGCAGGACGCGGGCAAATTTCTCGACGGTTTCCATGTGGTAGTAGGCCGTCGTTAGATCCTGCCCGCTCGTGACGACACCATGGTTCTCCAGCAGGATTGCGTCGTGTTTGGATACAAGAGGCTCGAGGCTCGCGCAAAGTTCCCAGGTGCCCGGCATTCCATACCGCGCCAAGGGAACTTTCCCCAACGAGATGACCACTTCAGGAAGGATTGCCTCTTCCAAAGCGCGTCCCGCTACGGCAAATCCCGTCGCGATTGGCGGGTGCCCATGACAGACGGCCTGCACGTCAGGTCTGGAGCGGTAGTAGAGGAGGTGCATCTGCATTTCTGAGGAAGGATGTCCGTTCCCGCAAAGAACCGCACCGCTCAAATCAACAACCAAGAGATCTTGGGGTGCCAAATCTCCTTTACAAGCGCCTGCAGGTGTAAGCAGAATCCGGTGTGCATCGAGGCGCACTGACAAATTGCCTTCGCACGCAATGACGTACCCTCGCTGATACATCTGACGACCGAACTCGCAAATCTCCGCCCGGTGCCTTTGCTCGGCTCCTGAATGTTCAGCTTGTTCAAACATGCCAACATCTTTAGTCATTGGAATACTTCCCGCGCAGGTTTAGGTCAACAGTCGCATCTTTGGTTTTGTGCTCCCGCATGCTGTTCGAGAGCCAGTAGCTTTTCCTCTCTAGGTCTTCAGTTGTACAACTAAAACATCCGCTGGGTGCGATCGGCACATTTCTAATGGAGAAGATGGGAGCGGTCGGGCACGCTCCCATCCTGTCTTTCTTCCAGCTTCCAGCTTGCGGCTTACTCTTTTTTACTGAAAAAACAGGCCAGTGGTTTTCCGAATCGCCATGCCAGTCAAAGAAATTGCACAAAGAAGTGCACCGAGCACTCCGATGAGCGGAAAATCGCTGGCTGTTTTTGGCAGCTTCTTGGGCGTCGGCTCGGCTGCAGCGGTCTCAACGGGTGCTGGAGCCGCAGTTGAAGCCGTGGCAACAAGAATCGGAATATCAGCTTTTGGTTCGGGCGGAGGAGGCGGCATCTTTCCAGTTCTCCGTACTTCCTGTGCGACAACTGTCTCCGGAACCTCGGTTACCCTCTGCGCCTGGATCTTCATTCCCTTTTTGAGGCCAAAAGCGTCTTTTTCTTGTCCGTCGACCATAAACTTCTGACCCTTGGGAATCTTGAAGCTTTGGTTCTGGCCATTTTCCAGCGTCAGGATAACGGTGAGTGGCGGTGTAACATGCCATACGGTCCCGGTAACTGTCTCGACCGTAGTAATCACCCTTGGCGTAGTGCTCATGATGGTTTGCTTTTCCAGCTTCATCCCGACCTTAGCGGTATGGATGTTAACCGGCTTTCCATCAACCATGACTGTGGTGCTATCGGGTACATTGTCAAAATGTCTAAACGAGCCGTCTTCCATCTTCACAACCACATTGTTCCCATTGATGTACACAATTTCGCCACGTTCTAGTTTGACCTCTTTTGCCGTTGGACCCAGTGTTTCTGTTTTTTCCGTCTGCACTTGCGCGACTGCCGAGAAAGAGAGCGCCAGACAAACAACGCTTCCACCCAGCAGACCGCTCAAGAGTTTTCTTGAGAACCTGATAGACATCATTTTGTCTTCTCCTTGTTGTTAGTGTTCTTGCCCGTGGTAATCGAGACCTTGCTGGCCCTCGGATTCCGCTTGCTAGAATCCTCAATGGATGCCGTTACGATGTAGCGTTTTGGCGCGCTTCCCACGTAATAGAAGGGAAAGCAAGTCACTAGCGTCAGCGTCGGGACTGGCGTTGCGTCTAAGACGTGCGTATCCGTTGGCAAAACGATTTGAATTTGGCTAACGACATACCGATCCTCTCCTCCGAAGTACTCGAGTTCGATAGTGTCGCCAATCTCGATGTCCTTAAGTCCCCGAAAAAAACCGTCACGATGCCCGGCAATTCCGAGATTGCCAGGTCGAGCGATTTGAGCCGTACCAAGAATCCGCCCAACTCCGCGATTTAGCGTGAGATCGTCTGTGTCATTGAAAACCGGTACTTCAAGGTCGATCTTCGGGATGCGAAGGATAGCCAGCGGCAGGTCCGTTTTCTTGGCAAGACTGTCCTCGTACGCTTCGATCCGCTTGACTGACCAAAGTCGAAAGTCAACTTTTGTCGATGAGATGGAATCGAATGTGACAGAAGAGTTCGAAGCTGGATTTGCCGTATTCTCAGCTTGGAAATGAGTTATGGCCGCCCGCGATGCGACGGTTCTGTGAAATCGTGCGGCGCCCCAGATGGCCAAGAGCGTGAGACCGATTGCAAGGAGAGCCTTTTCCGCCCTTTGAATCTTCATTAAACCACCTTGGGATATTCCAATCACAATTTTATCCAAAACGCTACAAGGCACTAGAATTCCCGACGAGCCGGAGGAGCTACCGCAGCTTCATCCTTTTTTCCTTTCAGGCCGCACAAACAAACTTTTGAAACGGGCGGTCGGAGTCAAAGGTGCCTTGCTCCACTTCTCGCCGGGCAAGATAGGCAAAATTCCGGTCTCGGCAAACTGTCAAAAGTGACAGACCTACGCCTGCCGACCATGCACACGAACCGTACTCCTGACCTTTGCGGGTTAATCCACTGTGACCGGCTGATTCACGGCGTTATGTCGGCGATGTTGGAGATGTCTCCGGTGCGGACTCTCCCACTGGTATTTTTGCCAGTATCCCAAATTTACCTACCGGCATAAACCAGAGTATGCCAGGTGGCAATGGGAGTAGAGGAATGCCAATCCGCATACAAGACGTTTTGAAGCAATTGACGGCCCTAATGTGTTCGCTTTTGCTGGTTGCCAGCGGGTCGCCGCCGGCAGCGCAAGCGCAAGATCCGCAGCAGGCCGCGGCGACCGAGGAGCAAGCTCCAAAAATTCCCAATGATCAGTTGGACTCGCTGGTTGCGCCAATTGCGCTGTATCAGGACCAGCTCTTGGCTCAAGTCCTTATGGCATCAACTTATCCGCTGGAAGTCGTGCAGCTCCAACAATTTCTCGCGAAGCACAAGGACCTGAAGGACAAAGCATTGGCCGATGCCGTGATGAAGCAGAACTGGGATCCGAGCATCCAAGCGATGGCTGCGCTTCCCGAGGTCGTTAAGCGATTGTCGGACGACATCAAATGGACGACCGATCTTGGAAATGCTGTTCTGGCCCAGCAATCTGATGTTATGGATGCCGTGCAACGCATGCGTGCGAAGGCTGCGGAAAAGGGTAACCTGAAATCCAATGAGCAGATAAAGGTAGAAACAAAAGTCGTGGAGAGCAAGACTGTTATCGTCGTCGAACAAAGCAAACCGGATGTTGTCTACGTTCCCAGCTATGACCCCGTGGTTGTTTACGGAGCGCCTGCGTATCCCTACCCGCCGATTTCCTACCCTCCTCCCGGCTATTACGCCGCCGGAATGGCAATTTCATTCGGCGTTGGGATGGCTATGGGAGCGGCCTGGGGAGGAGGCGGCTGGTGCTGCAACAGCGGATGGGGCGGAAACAATGATATAACAATAAATAATAATAACAGTTTTGTAAACAACTCGAACAGGCAAAATGTCAGCAATAGCGGCAATCGGACCGGAAATCGCACTGGTGGCAGTAACAACTGGCAGCACAATCCACAGCACCGCGGCGGCGCTCCTTACTCGAATAAATCAACAGCCAACAAATTCGGAGGGCAGACAGCAGGTGGGCGCCAGAATCAGGCGGGCGGAAGGAACCAGGCGGGAACCATGGATCGTGGCGGCAGTGGCGGCAGACAGCAGGCAGGGTCCATGGATCGTGGCGGCAGCGGCGGCAGACAGCAGGCAGGATCCACGGACAGGGGGGCTGGCGGTGCAAACCGGGGGGGCGGAGGGGGCGGCGATAAAGTTGGCAACCGAAGTGTATCGTCTGGCTCCGGTGCCAGCTCGAAAGGTGGTGGCTTTAGCGGCGGAGGCAGTTCAGGCCGCTCGAGCGGAAGCAGTGCAAGGGCCAGTAGTTCACGCGGCTCGTCTAGTATGGGCGGCTCCCGCGGCGGCGGGCGGCGGAGATAATTAATCAATGATCAAAGAGAAACCATTCATGTCAATGCCAGCGAATCTACGTTGTTTGGCCATCTTCCGAGTACTCTTGCCGGCAGTTTTGCTTTGCATCCCGGCGGCGTATTCACAAGCGCAGAAATCCGAACCCCCGGCGCAGAAATCGTTCGCAACACCCAAAGAGGCTGCCGAGGCGCTATTTCAAGCGACAGGAAATTTCGATGTAGCCGCTTTAAAGGAGATTCTCGGGCCGGATGGCGAAGACTTGGTCTCTTCGGAAGACCCTGTCCAAGACAAGAATAATGCCACCGGATTTGCTGCAAGAGCCCGGGAAAAAAATGAGGTTACCGTCGACCCCAAGAATTCGAAGCGCGCCGTCATTTCCGTCGGCAATGAGGAATGGCCACTTCCGATCCCGATCGTGAGCAAAGGAGGGAAGTGGTTTTTCGACACCAAGGCGGGCCGCGAAGAGGTCCTTTTCCGGCGCATTGGTTCCAATGAACTGGACGCCATCGAAATCTGCCGTGGTTATGTTGACTCGCAATTCGAATATGCCGAGGAGAAGCACGACAACGCTGAAGTGAATCAATTTGCGCAAAAGATCATCAGCACGCCGGGCAAGCGCGATGGTCTTGCATGGCGGAAGCCCGATGGAACTTGGGAGGGGCCCATCGCTGAGGGGATCGCTAAGGCTCTGGAGCAAGGCTACGCAAGTAAGGAGAAGCCGTATCACGGCTACTATTTCAAGATTTTGAAAGGGCAAGGCGCCAATGCGCCGTTAGGTCAGATGAACTTCGTCATTAACGGAGCAATGATCGGAGGCTTTGCTCTTGCCGCCGCGCCAGCTGATTACCGCGTCACGGGAGTGAAAACATTCATCGTTAGCTATGAAGGGATTGTCTATCAGAAAGATTTGGGACCTGACACCCTCAAGATCTTCAAGGACATGGAACTCTATGACCCGGACAAAACATGGAGGCGCACGGACGATAACTGGTGATTTATGGCGGCTTTATTCGGTCAGATTTAGCTGAAGGGAGAATACTAAAGATGAAGAAACTAGCATTTTTAGCGGTCGCGTTTCTACTTGGAGTAAGCGCCGCGGTAGGTCAGGATGTTCGCTACGATTTCGATAAAGACAAGGACTTTTCGAAATACAAGACTTACAAGTGGGTTCCGATTAAAGGAGCCGACCAGCCCGATGAACTGACGTCCAATCAGATAACGGCTGCTATAGACGCTGACCTTGCGACGAAAGGGCTGACCAAAACGGATGCGGACACCGCAGACCTTTATATCGGCTACCAGACCGCCGTCCAGACGGAGAAAGAGTTCACCTCGTATAACTCTGGTTGGGGCTATGGCGCTGGCTGGGGTAGAGGATGGTACGGAGCTGGCGGGATGGCAACCACCACGACTTACGGCTCGACGTCCACGGTTTATGTAGGCCAGTTGGATGTGAGTATTTACGACCCCGCCCAGAAACAACTCGTTTGGCGGGGGGTTGCCACGAAGACACTCGATCCCAAGGCGAAGCCCGACAAGAAGCAGAAGAACATCACCAAGGCGGTCACCAAGCTCCTGAAGAACTTTCCGCCGCCCAAACCCAAACCGAAAAGCTAGCGGATTATTCCTCTGGGCAGAACTGTTTCATTCGACGCAACTGATGGTGCCCGCAGCTAGTGAAAGCAAGACGAGCTTATTGTTCACAATGTTCCAAGGCTAAGCCGTGGCCAGGAGTTCCTGGCCACGGCTTAGCAATTTCCAATGGCTTCCGCACGTGCAATGGGCTTTCAGTGTTTGCATCCAAGACTATCCTGGTGCGTTGGAGGCGCTGTTTTCCTGGAGTTCATCACGCTTCTGTCATTTCTGCCAGTTTTCCATAAAGCAGATTAGAGGCTTCCTAGGCAAGAACTTCTTATGCCAGAAAAGCGTTCTTGGGCAATTGAGGGTCTGACATGGTGATTTCACATCGCATTGCTATTGGAATCGTACTTCTGGTTCTTGATCTCGCCATCACCCTATCGGTGGCAGCGCAATCTCAACCCATTGTCCTATATGCCAGCCCATCGCCTGCCTTGGATTCCGGGGCGCCCGGGACTCGAGTGGAGCCCCTAATTAAGCCTGTGCGAATCACCGCAGAACAACGGAAAGGCGTTGATTGGAGACGTCTGGTTAACCAGTCTCTTCTCTTCATGAGTTTTGAGAATGCGTTTCGTTGTGCCACCGAAGAAGGAACCCGCGATGGATTCTCCAATCCTTTCTTCCGCGGCTACTTGAACTCAGTCGGAAATCTCCATGGCTGGAACGATGATGATCCATTCCTCGTGAACTACGTCGGCCATCCTATGCAAGGGGCTGTCTCTGGATATCTGTGGACGCAAAACGATCGCGGATATCGGGACATTCAATTCGGACGCAATCGCAAATATTGGAAGGGGAAACTCCGCGGCGCAGCGTATTCCTATGTTTACAGCGCCTTGTTTGAGATTGGCCCGATGAGTGAAGCATCGATTGGCAACATACAGGCCTACTACCCGCAACAAGGATTTGTCGATCACGTTGTTACTCCAGTGATTGGTTTGGGATGGTCAATTGCCGAAGATGCGCTGGACCAATACTTCATCCGGTACGTCGAAAGGCGCACTTCGAACCGCTATACTCGCTTGCTCGTTCGTGGTGGTTTGAATCCCGCCCGCTCAATGGCCAACGTTTTAGCCGGTAGACCCCCCTGGCATCGCGATAATCGGCCGGGCGTGCGCTCTGCTGAGCTTCAAGATGCTGAATTCATGGAATCTTTGGGAAAGCGGAACACAGCTTTCCTAGAGGTCGATCCTCCCCCTGGGGTTGCCCCTTTTGAATTTAATCTCGCGACCAACTTCAACACTTATCTAGGAGCCGATCACGCGGCACCCTGCGTTGGTGGCGGAGCTTCCGCGGCACTGCGCTTGTCTCCGCAGTGGCAATTTGTTGTGGATGTTGGTGGTTGCAAGTTGCTTGGTCTTGAGAACAATCTTAGTGGTGATTCTCTCAGCTATCTAGCGGGAGCACGATGGACTGCTCCTCCTTTGAGCCGCTGGACGCCTCATGCCGAACTACTGATTGGTGGAACCAAGCTTACGCAGGAACTTGTTGACCCTCAGCTTGAGGAGGCAATCGAGTCCTCAGCCTCGAAGTCTACCCCTGCTTACTTACTCCATCCTCTGTATTCCAAAGATTGGGAGACTAACGGCTTCACTATTCAGGTCGGCGGCGGTGTGGACGTGAAACTGAACAGTGCCCTCTCTTATCGGGTCGTTAATCTGGAATACTCTCACTCCTGGACCAAGGAATTAAACGGAATCAACTACCGTGATCGCTTGCAGTTTACTACTGCCCTTGTCCTGCACATGGGGACCTGGTGATGAATCTCAGTTGAACGCCCATCCGTTATAGGTATGGGAGACCTGCCAAAAGCCCAAGCCACTAGCACTTAACAGTCGTGTGGAGTAAGCTTTTCGATCAATTGCACTGTTGTATTGAGGCTTAATAGACTGCCTTGCCGATGGGCCTTGCCTGTTAATTTTGACAGGGGTTAGGATGCGCGAGCTATGTGGGAAGCTTCAGAATCCGGCGGGGTACCACTAGCTTGAAAAGGCAGGCTGAGCCGATGCGCTGCAAACGATGGCAACCAATTGGCTGGAACCCGTTCTGGACCGTACTCGTCCTGTTTGCATGCTGCTTTTTATTTGAGCCATTAGGAGAAGCGCAGCTCAAAGACGTCCGGCGAGTCCTCATTTTGACTGAATTCGGTCTGGAGTCGCCCGGGGTCGCGGCCGTCAAGGAAGAGCTAGTCACTGTTTTAGAGAACTCGCCTTACCAAATCGAGTTTTACACTGAGAATCTGGACACAACTTTTTTCCCCGCCGAAACCTCACAGGACCTGTTTCGTGAGGAGTTTACTCGCAAGTATCGCGGGCGGAAGCTGGATGCGATTGTGGCTCTCGGGCCATCGCCCATTAAGTTCATGGCCGCGTTGCACGAAAAGTATTTCCCGAGCATCCCGATTGTCTTCGGTGGAAGTCCCGCGGTGTTGACTGCAGGTGTGAACCTCGACTCACATTTTACTGGTGTTTGGGCCGCAGCACAGCCAGAGAAAACTCTGGAGACGGCGCTTCGCCTGCAGCCCGGCACTGAACACGTTGTAGTCGTTGGCGGCGTGGCACCGTATGATCGCTATCTTGAAGCCCTTGCCAAAGAGAGGTTTCGCAGCTACGAATCGAAGTTCGATTTCACCTATCTTATAGAGCTCGACATGGCCTCGCTGCTCGAGAGACTGAAGCACCTTCCGGACTACACGATTGTCTATTACACCTCCATCATGCAGGATGCGAAAGGGAGTCACTTCATTGACGAGACTCAATCAGTTCCCCTAGTTGCTGACGCCTCCACTGCGCCAGTGTTCGTTGCAGACGACGTGGATCTCGGTCGAGGAACAGTAGGCGGCAACGTGTTCAGTTTCGCTGCCCATGGCCGGGACGTTGCTGGGATTGTCGTGAGGATTCTCAATGGGGAAAAGCCGCAGGATATTCCGGTCGTGCAAGGCGCCAACCTCTTACTGTTTGATTGGCGAGCACTGCGCCGCTGGGGGCTTAAGCACAGCGAATTACCGGTTGGGGCGATTGTGCTTAACCGGGAGCCCACGTTTTGGGAACAATACAAACGCTACCTTACCGCTGGCGTTCTCTTGCTCTTGACGCAGGCGCTCATCATTCTCGGGCTCCTGTGGCAAAGGATGAAGAGAAGAAGAGTGGAAGCAGCATTGGTTCGCTCCAACGACCGGCTGCGCTTGGCGATGGAATCAGGTAAATCCGTGGGATGGGAATGGGATCTCGCGAGCGGCCGCGATTTTTGGTTTGGCGACCTTAGCGTCATGTTCGGGATTTCATCCGATTCGTACAGCGGGCAAATTGGGGACTTCTACCGTTACGTCCATCCCGAAGACCGTCAGCGAATCTCGGATGCAGTGACAGTTGCGAGACAGAACCGAACACCCTACGCGGAGGAGTTTCGCATCGTTCGGCAAGATGGGAACGCGCGCTGTGTCGTTTCCAGGGGGAAGTTCGAGTACGCGCAAAACGGCAAGGCCAGAAGGATGGTGGGTCTTGCAGTAGACATCACGGAGCGTAAGCAGATTGAGGATGCATTGAAAAGAAGTGAGCTGCGCAGCCGGGAGCAAGTACTTCAGTCTCCGGTGAGCATGATAGTGACCCGAGGACCGAGACGCGAGTATGAGGTTGTCAACCTCAAATTCACCGAGGTCTTCGGCTACTCGATCGAAGACATGCCAGACGAGGCTCATTGGTGGGCTCTTGCGTACCCGGACGACTCTTACCGGGAAACGGTGAAAGCAGAATGGCAAGCGCGAGTAGGAAAGACGGTTGGTAGCCATACTACAACCGAACCTCTAGAGGCGACAGTTCGCTGTAAAGATGGATCAAGCAGGTACGTGGAATTTCACTTCACTTCTTTGGGAGACACCGGTCTAGTCAGTTTCGTTGATTTGACCGACCGCCAAAGAGCGGAAGAAGCGCTTCGAGAGAGTGAGGAGCGCTTCCGGTTGGTTGCCAATGCTGCCCCGGTGATGATTTGGATGGCAGGCCTGGATAAGCTCCGCACTTATTTCAATCAGCCCTGGCTGACATTTACGGGCCGACCCATTCTCGAAGAGCTGGGAAATCGTTGGACAGAAGGAGTCCACGCCGAAGATTTAGAACAATGCATGGATACATATGCGAAGGCAGTTGATGAGCGCGAGTCTTTCGAGATGGAGTATCGCCTTCGACGACATGATGGAGAATACCGCTGGGTTCTTGACCTGGGAGTTCCGAGGTTCAATGCGGACGGTTCCTTTGCTGGCTACATTGGCTCATGTCTTGACGTCACGGAACGTAAGCTGGCTGAAGAAGCCCTTTCCAGTGTGAGTCGCAGGTTGATTGAGGCGCATGAGGAGGAACGCGCCTGGATTGCGCGGGAACTTCACGACGATATCAATCAACGTCTTGCGCTACTGGCAGTGAAGATGGAAGGCTTGGGACAGGCACTTCCCGCTTCGGCGGCTGGACTGAGAAATCGCCTTCAAGAAGAAATCAAGCACGTTTCCGAGATCGGAAGCGAAGTTCAAGGTCTGTCGCACCGTCTGCACTCCTCGAAACTGGAATATTTAGGCTTGGCAGCAGCAGCGGCTAGTTTTTGCAGAGAATTCTCCGGCCAGCAGAAAGTGGAGATTGACTTTCGTTCCGACGATGTCCCCAAAGATCTTTCTAGAGATATCTCACTCTGTCTCTTCCGCGTTTTGCAGGAAGCCCTGCAGAATGCAGCGAAGCATAGTGGTTCCAAGCGATTTCAAGTGATGCTCAGCAGTACATCGAACGAGATTCAACTAACCGTGCAGGATTCGGGAGTTGGATTTGACGTCGAGCAAGCGCTCAAAGGCGACGGTCTGGGCCTGACGAGCATGAAAGAACGACTGAAACTTGTTGATGGTGACCTTTCGATTGATGCGGAAGCCCAAGTGGGGACCACGATCCGAGCCAGGGTCTCCTGCAATCGCCATTCCAAGTCCGCGCGCGTGGCTAGCAGCTAGAGGCCTGCCTCAGGAGTGCCTTGACCATCGAGGCCGCTACTAACAAACCGTCTGCCTTGCAGTGCGGCGTCTATCGCTTCGAACAATTCGCTGCCGGCCCGTGACTTGACGACATAGCCGCGCGCACCCACATTTAGCGCCTCATGAACTACGTCCGCTGAAGTCTCTTGGGTCAGAAAAATTATTTTTGCTTTGGGGATGACATTGAGGATCTGCCTAGCAGCCTCGATTCCGTTGAGACCGGGCAAGCCAACATCCATCAGAATCAAATCGGGTCTCAGTTCTTGCGCTTTCTCAACGCCCCTCAACCCGTCTCCCGCCTCGCAGACTATCTGCAAGCCAGCCTTTTCGTTCAGCAAAGAAGCGACGTAGGCGCGGTAGGGCTCGAAATCCTCCACGATAAGTATCCGCACAAATTGGCGCGCGAATTCCCGTGAGAATGTAATGGCCTCTCCTTCTTTCTCAATTTCTGTTATGCAACAGTCAGAACTGGCTATCTCTGCACGATTGCAAACACCCACCACAATCGCTCGAGTTTGCCTTGGTAGTTCGACGGCGGCCATGTCCCGCGGGATAAGGACACCACTGAGGTGCGCCTGTTGAAGAAGCGTAGAGCCTCCGCCAGTTGGGGTCAAGATATTTGATGCATTGCTCCGGCGATTGGCTGCCCAAACTGATTGTTCTGAAAGCGTCCAATTGAGTTGTCCTTGCACCAACAATGACCGCGCCTTGCGAAATTCAAAAATCTCCCCGGAACTTGGACATCCAATCCTCCGGCTGTAAGAAGTTACAGTTGCCCTCACCATGTTTCCCGTCCACCCTACCGGCTTGGGAAACTGCGCATCGTCTAACAGTCCAGTGCCACGTACAATTTCGTGAAGGTGGACGTATACCGGCAGAAGGTTGTCTTCTCTAAGCCTGTAAGGACTGGCTCGGACCGCACAGGCAACAACATCGATGACGGAGAACATTATCCTGCGTAGAGGATCCACGGCGGCCTTTGTGGCGAGAGTAGTTCCGGGGTTCACGAAGCTGCTGAGCTATCAGAAGAGTGATTTATCGCATGATCTAATCGCTGGATTGTCCGTAGCCGCAGTGGCTTTGCCCGTTGGTGTAGCCTATGCGCAACTGGCGGGATTCAATCCTGCCGTGGGACTGTACTCAAGCATTCTTCCGCTGGTCGCTTATGCAATATTCGGAACTTCGCGACAGTTAATCATCGGCCCCGACGCCGCCACTTGCGCACTTGTTGCCGCAGCCGTTGCCCCGTTGGCCTCAGGCGATCCAAGACTTTACGAGTCGCTATCGGTGACGTTGGCCTTGCTTGCTGGGGTGCTGTGCATCGCGGCCAGCTTCTTGAGATTGGGTGCTCTTGCGGATTTTCTCTCGAAACCCATACTGGTCGGTTTTCTGAACGGGATTGCGCTGAGCATCATGCTCGGGCAAATCGGCAAGATTTTCGGATTACCAATCACCGCTGGCGGCATTGTCCCTCGGCTTCTCGAATTCGTGCGGAAAGTTGATCTCACGCATTGGCCTACGCTTGCTGTGGGACTGGGCACATTTCTGGTCCTTCTGGTGAGTCCAAGACTATTTCGGAGCATACCCTCAGCGTTGTTGGCCATGATCCTTGCAGCGGCCGCTGTGCGATTCTTGGGCTTAGAAGGGTACGGAGTCGCGATTGTGGGTGAGATACCCTCTGGACTACCTCCTTTGCACATTCCGCATTTTCCGATTTCCGTAGTGCCGAGTCTTTTGGGTAACGCGGCAGGGCTAGCTCTGGTCACCTTTTCGAGCATGATGTTGACTTCGCGCAGTTTTGCTGCGAAGAACCGTTATGACATAGACGCGGACCGGGAGTTCGCGGCACTAGGTGCAGCCAACATCGCGTCAGCAATTTCTCACGGTTTTGCGGTGAGCGGCGCCGATTCTCGAACGGCCATGAGCGATGCGACCGGCGGTCGCACGCAGGTCACTGGGCTCGTTGCAGCTGGAACGATCGCCGCGGTGCTCTTGTTCTTCACCGGATCCTTACGGTATGTCCCCGTTGCCGCTCTAGGCGCCGTACTGGTGAAGGCGGCGTTTTCCTTGGTGGACGTCAAAGCGCTGCAGATGATCTATAAGATTGACCGGCGAGAATTCGCTTTGTCGGTCCTGTCCACGTTGGGCGTAGTTGCGGTTGGCGCCATCCATGCGATTCTGATTGCTGTTGCACTGGCAATCTTGCGGTTTGTAAAGCTGGTGTCGCGTCCCAAGATTGAGGTCCTTGGAGAGATTAAGAACTTCCCCGGTTTTCACTCCATCGAACGACATCCCGAGGCTAAGACGATACCCGGCTTAATCCTCTTTCGTTTTAATTCTCCCATAGTGTTTTTTAATGCGCCTTATTTCAAGCGTGAACTCCTTGCAGCCGCGCAAGCCGCGGGTCCTTCTCTGAGGTGGCTAGTGCTCGACATGCTTCCAATCACAATGATCGATGCAACGGGACTCTACATGGCGGACGAGGTTGCCGACACATTAAAGGAGCGTGGTGTCGTTTTGGCAGCGGCCGGCCGACAGACAGAATGGCGTCTTTGGGCCGAAGCTCACGAACGAGCGCCAGAAGACCACAGGATTCGAATATATCCCACGATGGATGAGGCCGTAGGGACGTTTCGGCGTATGGACGCCGATGCTTTCACATGAAATGGGATTGGGCAGACGAAATTCAATTGCACCGCCCTATAGGACCGTTGACGATAAGAATTGTTAATCGTTCCGCCTGTGACTTTTGACAGTGTTCTCATTCCACGGGGAAATCAACAATCTCAACATATGCATCACCAAAGAAGGAGTCCATTGTTGAACAATTGGGGCTGCCGCTTTGGCTTGCTGCTTATCCCCCTGCTGACGGCACTAGCTGCCTTTCCCCAAAAAACGTCTACTGTAGCCGATCCCGGCTATGATTTCTCAGAACACAAACGCTACTCCTGGCGGGAAAACCGACTCTTGACTCGCCAGCATCCTGACACAAATGAAGAGATGGATCGGAAAATCGTCAAGAATGTCAACCAAGTGTTGTCTGCTAGCGGCTTCGTTGAGGTGAAGGAAAAGCCGGATTTCTATATTTACTATGACGGAGGTGGGGACGCGATGACTGCCGTCGCTGGTCAGTCTCAAGCAAATTCTGCACCGCTCGCGCCTGGAGACCCCACGCCGACGTATGGTCTCGGTAACGGCCCAGCTTTGGCTCCGGCGTCATGGTTGAAAGTGAACGGACAAATCGTGTTTTACATGATTGAAGTGACGTCCAGAAAGTCTGTGTGGCAGACCACGTACAGCAAGACGTTTCGCGATCCTAACAAAGCCATCCGCAACCTAGACAAGGAAGTCAATGAGCTTGTTTCAAAGTCGTTCAAAGACTTCCCACCGAAAATAAAAAAGAAGTCATAACGCGTGCCCACTCTTGAGGTATTTGGCGGCGGCCAAGTTTTTCTCCCGCACGGAGTCTGTAAAAGTCCAAGGTCGTGCAGTTCTAGACGAACCGGAAGTATAGAGCTGACGCTCGATGAAAAAAAGAAGACGATAACGGGACGCTAAAACGCAAACAATACGAGAAAGAAATGGATCGGCTCCAGGTGGAGCTTTGCAAGCTTCCGCCGTGGGTCAAATACAAAGGGCTTCGAGCGATTATCGTCTTCGAAGGACGTGATGCTGCCGGCAAGGGCGGCACGATTCGCGCCATCACAGAACGCCTGAGTCCCCGTGTTTTCCGTTTGGTAGCGCTTCCCGCTCCTTCTGACCGAGAAAAGACCCAAATGTGTATCCAGCGGTACATGCAATACTTTCCAGCCGCTGGAGAGATAGTGATTTTCGACAGAAGCTGGTACAACCGCGCTGGTGGGTTTCTGCACCAAGGATCAGCATCGGAAGTTTTTGGAGCTCTGTCCGATAACCGAAAAGTACATGATTAGACGGCGGGATTATTCTTATCAAATATTGGACGGAAGTCGGGAAGAAGGAGCATCAGCGCTAATTTGAAGCTCGTATTAAAGCCCCACTTCGGCAATGGAAACTAAGCCCAAATAGACTTGGAGTCATTTCGGCGCTGGTATGAGTACTCTTGTGCGCGAGACCAAGTGTTGGAGGTGACCAACAGTAAGCATGCATTTATTGAGCATGATTTCTTACGGCAAAGTCCCGTGAGAAAAAGTGGAATTGCCAAAGCGTAAGGCCAAATACAGTTATGGCGATCAAATTCCCCTGAAGGGTGGGCACTTTGCCCTGGAGAAATACTAGCCCTCTCCGCTTGAGTCTCTTGCCTTTTTGAAGGGGAAAAACACGATCAGTAAGACCGTTGTTCTCTCGCCGATCTGGGAGAGGGTGGTTCCTGGCATCTTTCGCAGGCTTGCGTATTAGCGTTTGCCTCCGGCTGTTGCCTTCGCCTCAGCGCTTCGCGCTTTGTCAGCCATGTCAGCGAATGAGGCCTGCTTGCCTGCGTCCAGTGCCCGCTGGGGATCAACGAAACCGTAAAGATGGATTAGCTTGGCCACGAGTCCGGTCCAACCGGTCTGGTGGCTGGCGCCCAGCCCAGCGCCATTGTCGCCGTGGAAGTATTCAAAGAAGTGGATGTTGTCGCGCCAGAGAGGATCGTTCTGGAACTTCTCAGTGCCGCCATAGACGGGTCGCTTCCCATGTTCGTCGCGCAAGAAGATCCGGGTCAGCCGGTCCGAGATCTCCTTGCTCACTTCAAAGAGATTCATGAGCTTGCCGGATCCCGTCGGGCATTCGATTTTGAAATTGTCGCCGTAGTACAAATAGAAGTTCAGCAGCGCCCGGATAATGAGCGCGTTCACCGGCATCCAAACCGGTCCCCGCCAGTTGGAGTTACCGCCGAACATGCCCGTGTTCGACTCGGCCGGCAGGTAGTCCACGCGGTGCTCCTGGCCGCCTATGTTTAGAACGTACGGGTGCTGCTCGTGGAACTTGGAGAGGGAGCGAATGCCATAGGGGCTCAGGAACTCGTTCTCGTCGAGCATCTTGGTCAGGATCCGGCGCAGCCGTTCTGTGTTAACTAGGGCCATGATTCCGCGCTCGGCTACCCCAAAGTGTCCCGGGCCCGTGGAGTGGATGGTCTCCCTGAGTTCGGGAATCCGGCGAAGGCGTTCCTTTATCTGCTCCATCGTCCGAGGAAAGCGCTCCCGCATCCCCTTATCGAGAACCGTTGTGGCACATAGGGGCAGGAGCCCTACCATCGAGCGCACCTTGAGCCTCTGAGAGCTGCCGTCGGGGAGCCGCAGCAGATCGTAGTAGAAGCCGTCTGCCTCGTCCCACATGCCGTCCTGACCGGGCCGGTTCATGGCCGTGCCGATGTAGTGGAAGTGCTCGGCGAACTTCATGATCATGGGTTCGTAGCTGGGGTCGTGAACCGAGATCTCGCATGCGAGTTCCAGCATGTTCTGGCTGAACAGGGCCATCCAGGCCGTACCGTCCGCTTGCTCCAGGTGGCCGCCGGTGGGAAGCGGGGCGCTGCGATCAAAGATACTGATGTTGTCGAGTCCAAGGAAGCCGCCCTCGAAAACGTTCTTGCCGAAGCGGTCCTTACGGTTCACCCACCAGGTGAAGTTCAGCAGCAGCTTGTTGAACGTGGACTTGAGGAACTTCATGTCCGTCTGGCCGCGCAGGGCCTGTTCGGTGCGGTGCAGAAAGAGAGTGGCAAAGGCGTGGACCGGGGGGTTCACGTCGCTGAAGTTCCACTCGTAGGCAGGCATCTGCCCGTTAGGGTGCAGGTAGGCGGCATAGAGCATCAGTTCCATCTGCTGTTTGGCGAAGTCGGGATCCACGATTGAAAGCGGGAGGGTATGGAAGGCCAAGTCCCAAGCCGCGTACCAGGGGTATTCCCACTTGTCGGGCATGGAGATAATGTCTTCGTTCAACATGTGGAACCACTCCGAGTTCCTGGAATTTCGATATCCGGTATGGAGCGGGTTGGAGTGGTGCTCGTCCAACCAGTTGTCACCATCGAAGAAGAAGAACTGCTTGCTCCAGAGCATGCCGGCGAGAGCCTGGCGCATCACCTTGGCCGTGTCTTCACCCACCGATGGCGGCGTGACCGATTTGTAAAAATCATCGGATTCCCGAAGCCGCTCGGCAAAGACCTCATCAAATTGCTTTCCGAAGGGTTTGCTTTTCTGGTCCAGAGAACTGCTTGAGAGCCGCAGGCGAATCACTTTGGTTTGACCGGCGCCTACGTTGAACCGGTAGTGCGCCGCGACCTTGGTGCCCGTCTTGTCAGGGTTTACCGCCCCCGGGTTGCCCTGTACTACGCAGTCGTCGATGCCATCCTTGACGTGGGGGCTCTCATTCTTTTGTCCGAAAAGCCGTTCGTGGTTTGTTTCGTTCTCGGTGAAGAGCAGCGGCACAGCGCCTTCGCAAGAGAAAATGTATTTGCCCAGCAGCGGATGCTTTACAGCGACCGCGCTCGTGCCCGCAGCGGCCTCGGTCTGCTTGAGAAGCGGCTTCTCGCCAGCCCTGTTGGATGCGGCAATCCACGCCGACCAGTCGTTCCGGAACCAGAGCGTCGGCAAGAGATGCAGTTCTGCAGTGTCTGGTCCACGGTTGACTGCCGTGATCTGCACGAGGATGTCTTCTGGGCCGCCTTTGGCATATTCCACAAAGACGTCGAAATATCTATCGTCATTGAAGACCCCGGTGTCGAGGAGTTCATACTCCATCTCGCTTTTCGTACGGCGGCGGTTTGTTTCTACCAGATCGGAATAGGGATAGGCCGCCTGTGGGTACTTGTAGAGGTACTTCATGTAGGAGTGGGTCGGTGTGCTGTCGAGGTAGAAGTAGTATTCCTTCACATCCTCGCCGTGGTTGCCCTCGCTGTTGGTCAATCCGAAGAGCCGTTCCTTGAGAATCGGATCCTTGCCGTTCCACAGGGCTAACGCGAAGCATAGGCGCTGTTTGTCATCGGAAATCCCGGCGAGTCCATCTTCGCCCCAACGGTAGGCGCGAGAGCGGGCGTGGTCGTGGGTAAAGTAATTCCAGGCATCCCCACCTTCGCTATAGTCCTCGCGGACCGTGCCCCACTGCCGCTCGCTGAGATAAGGTCCCCATTTTCTCCATGGGATACTATGGGAATTGGCTTCTTCAAGACGTTCATTTTCCGCGGTCTGGGTCATGGCTTGCTCTCCTGTGTGCTCTTGATGGCGTTCTGTTTGGGGTCAGTTCCGGTCTCAGAGTGTCTCTATTCTGAAAACATGAAATCCCCACCCCGGCATATCCACGTAAAGCCCGTGATGAACGAGCTCGTCGCCGTTACGCTCATAGGCTGCTGCACTCATCAAATCCTGTGCACGGACGGTTCGTCCGCGCAATTCGTCAAATGGGAGTTGCACATAGCATTGGCTTCGATTTGGAGCGTAATTCACAATAACGACAAGCGGCGAACTTCCTGTCTTGTGCCACGCAAAACAGATGAAACAGTCCGAGGTCCAATTACCGTCCCAAGCTGCTGCGCAATCGAGTAAACGCCACTCTTCGTTACGCGTCTCCGGAAGGTGCACACAATTCAGGAGGCGAGCGTAGAAATCGCGCAGAGCCGATTCGACAGGCTCAATCGGCCGGCGGCCCACGTGGACCGAAATCTTCTTGGCTCGGCCATCAAACTGACCATCATGAAAGAAACGCAGGCCTGGGCAGAGGTAGGTCAATACGGCAGCGGCCTGATGCATTCCCAGTGGAAATGTTGCCGCCGCTCGAGGTTCGTCGTGGTTCTCGAGAAAGCGTGCAGACTTTTGCTGAAACTCTTCGTTTGCGCGGAAATGGTCGCGCACGGGCTGGGTATGTCCGTCCCGAAGGCGATCATAGAGCCTCTTGTCGTACGTGTAGTCGAAGCCTTGCTGTTGGAGTGTCCATTCGAGATCCCAATAAACCTCCGCCATGAACAGGAAGTTTGGCCAGTTCGACCGAATGGACGGGATTGCTCTAGGCCAAAATGGTTCCATTCGCAAGCCCCAAGTCCGATCAAAAACGTCTGGCAGAATTAACATCGCCATGTCGCAGCGCAAGCCATCGCACTTGGCAGCGACGTTCTGCAACTGCTGTTGCATGGCACCTTGCAGTGCTGACTCTGCGTAGTTCAGTTGGAGCGTATCGGGCCACCCGGAAAAGTACGGATCCCGGCCATAAGCCAGAACCCTCGCTTCCGGACCGACATTGATGCGCACATAGTTTTGGGGCTCGTGGAGAACCTGCTCGTCCGTGCCCTGGACATAAAATTCCGGATGTTCTTGGACCCAAGCATGATCAAGCGCAGTGTGATTGGGTACGAAATCCAACAGCAGTCGCATCCCTCTTTCGTGGAGCCTGTCCCTGAGCCTCTGCAGGGCCGCATCCCCACCGAAGTCCGAATGCACCGCGTAATCAGTGATTGCGAAGCAGGAACCGCAGACATCATCTTGCTGAATATCAGGGAGAACCGCTCGGAACTCAGCTTGCCACTCGATGTTCTCTCGCGACACTCTTTGTCCAGCAAGGCCTGTCTGCCACACACCGAGAAACCAAAGCCAATCAAAGCCTCCGGACGCAAGCCGGTCGAGTTCTGGGTCGGAGATGTCGTCCAATGTTGCTCGACGTCTCAAGTTTCTGGACAAATCGTTTAGCAAAACGCGGGTGTTGATCTGATAGAGGGACGGATACTTATGCTTTCCCGCTACGTTGCTAATATCCGAAGGCTTGAGTCTATGGTCAGCAGATTGCGCTGGAGTCAATAATGTGGCCATCCACCACCTTCAAAATGTTCTGCTCATTGCACTCGCTACCTAGCCGAGGTCCGCTTGGCTTGGTTCGACACAGAGATACAAGAAACCATTCGCATCCTAGGTGCTGTCGAGAAATAGGAGAACTGTCAATACTTACAGATGCTGAGTCTTGTCCAAGTCCCTACATTAGTGAAAATGAGATGTTTAGCGGCAGGGTCGCGCGTGATTGTTTTGCTTTTCATCGGATGTCTTGCCGCTGCAATCTGTCGTGCGCAAGATCTTGCTCCGCGGGCTTACGTCATTACGCCTCTGCACTCGAACGCTGTCAACTTGACGTATTCCTACTTCGATGGGGGCATCATCTTTGACGGAACAGTCCCAATTACCGGCGCCACAGCGAGAGTTAACGTTTCCGTTTTCACCCTCTCCCATTCATTCAACTTTTTTGGCCGCACCGCTACCTTCACAGGTTCCGTGCCATATGGGGTTGGAAATTTTCGTGGGACCGTCGTTGGCGCAGAGACGCTCGCCAGACGTTCGGGTCTCCTTACGAGCAGCTTTCGCTTTTCTGTGAACCTCATTGGCGGCTCAGCGATGGACATTCGGGAGTATTCAAAATGGAGACAGAAGACTATTGTTGGTGTTAGTTTCAAACTGGTACCTCCAACGGGTCAATACGATCCGACCAAACTCATCAATTACGGTTCTAATCGCTGGGCTTTCAAGCCCGAGCTTGGCTATTCCAGACGCTGGGGTAAGTGGATTCTTGATGCGTATGCCGGGGCCTGGTTCTCCACCACAAATCCGGAGTTTTTCTCTCACAACCAATTCTCGCCCGGCACAAACACACAATCCCAAAGCCCAATAGGTTCCTTTGAAGGGCACCTCAGCTACGATTTCAAGCCGAGGTTGTGGGTCTCGCTTGATGGCAATTATTGGTTCGGCGGCACTACATTATTAAATGGCGTAGAAAACGATACGACGGTCCAGAGAAATTCTCGCGTTGGAGTGACGGCTTCAATTCCTTTGACCAGGCATCAAGCAATAAAACTTAGCTACAACAATGGTGCATACATCAGGTACGGGGGGAATTACCAGGCCGTTTCGGTCGGCTGGCAATATTCATGGTTTGGCAGGCCGAACTAGAACTGCGCGGGAATTGAGCGCTCTACCGAGTCAGTCCGGTTTCAGAGGAGGTTCAGTGAGTGGAATGTCAACTGTGATCGGAAAATGATCTGACAATGCAGCGTCGGGAGCATTATTCATTTCCTGTAGAGTTCGGGCAAAGTGAGGGGCGAACTTGTAGTCCCCTCCCGGCTTGGATGAGTCGGTAGCGTACCCTTTCATAAAAACCCAATCGAGCTTGTATTCCCCCACGAGACCACCGTAGGTTCGAGCTAGAGCGAACGTGTAACGAAATCCCTTGGTGGCACGCTGATTCGAATTGCTGACCGTTCCGACTTTGTCTCCCGCACTTCGAGCCGCCGGCGTCAGATTTTTTTGTGCCGACATGGCTCAATCCATGAGCCGGAGGGCAGACTGAGATATCGCGAGCCTCCAGGCGGCAGTGACCATAGGCCCGCGCTGAGCAAAGCTATGAACTGCAAATCATGCGCTTCTGTGAACCAGCGAACGTTCAACTCCGAGATTAATGTCCATTTTCTCGGACTGCAGAATCTGCAAGAACCCTCAGTCTTTGTATTCCCTAAACTTCTTGTCTATATGGATTGTAGTTTTACGGAATTTGCTATTCCAGAAACTGAGTTGCGCGTACTTGGAAAAGCCGCTACGGGATCTGGGGCCACAAGATTTCAGGCACTGGCGGGAAGCGTTGACCTATCAGAATCTGTCGCCAGATTGCCGTTCTGCATTAGTGAAATCGAAGCCTCTGAATGTACTGCTGACGAAGCGCTTGCTCTGAAGAACGGCTTCTACCGCCATTAGCAATTCGCTTGCGCCGTCCGATTTGACCACGTAGCCATGCCCACCTGCGCTTAAGGCTGCGGCGGCGATGTCCGAGGAGTGGGTTGCGCTTAGGAAGAGGATTTTCGACTCTGGAGCAACGTTGCGGATTGACGAAGCAGCTTCAATTCCATTCAACTTTGGAAGGCCAATGTCCAGCACGATCAGGTCGGGCTGAAATTCTTTTGCTTTTTGGATCGCTTCTAGGCCGTCTGATACTTCGCAGATGATCTGCCACTCAGGGTCCTGTCGTAGCAAGGAGGCGACGAAACTACGCCAAGGTTCGAAATCATCCACGAGGAGGATTCTGAAGGTGCATGTCATTTACCTTCTCCACCTCCTCTCCTGATGGGGCGCGGGGCAGGCGTCGAAAATATACGGAAAATCATACAGTTTCGACTCTTGCAGTGTGTTTGCTTTTCATTCGTGCCCTGTTGATTTTTCTTGGTGACTCCCCTTTTGTCAAGCGTCTGTTCTACCAGTTGCCTTTCGAGATATTTCCTAATACAAATGACCTCTTAAGGAGCCCCCTGTCCCAGCGTGGCGCCGAGTGCACGATCTGTTGACAAAATCTGAGCTCCCATCTGCCCCGCTCATGCATGGTACCCAGCCTCCAAGTTTTGCCGAGTTGAAGCCACTGAGTGACGCCGATTGATGGCGCAGGCTGGTTGCAACGATGCTCTCGCGATTTTGTTTCTCCATTTCTAAAGCACGAATCACCAAACGACAAAAAATTGATTCAGTGACGCTTCGAGGGCCTAGGAAGTCTTCAGGCTGCGGTCCCCTGTTTCTTTTGACAGTGCCTCCGTTTCTAAAAGGGAGGGAGACTGCAAAGGTGAGCGAGTGACGCTTCGACGACTGGAATGCTCGTCTGCCCGAGAGTGGATGCCCGCACACACCGCGTAAGTCCTAGGAGATTCACGGATGAGGCACAATCTTCCCGCATCGCCCTCCTTCTTTCCGCGGTCGTCCTTCTCCGCCGATATCTGGCTTGCCGCTCCTAAAGGAGACTGCTTAAAGCCCAACCACAGTCCATGTTCGTGAGTTCGATCTTCGTACATCTGGCAACAATGCTGGACACCACTCCGATGGAAATCTCGCCCCCAAGTACAGCGCTACACCGATTTCTGGCGCGCCCGAGGTCAATGCTCGAGCGTTTCGTTCACTACGAGACGTCCGGTTCAATACTTCTCTTTGGGGCCACCGTTGCGGCTCTCATCTGGGCGAATTCGCCTTGGAGCTCTTCCTACTTCGCGCTGTGGAAGCTTCCCTTGAAAATTGGCCGCCACCCTCTTTTCGCGATGGATCTGCATAGCTGGATCGATGACGGATTGATGGCAGTGTTTTTTCTGGTCGTCGGGCTCGAGATCAAACGCGAAATCGTAAAGGGTGAGCTCTCTTCACTTCGTCAGGCGGCTCTTCCCATCTTTGCGGCGCTCGGCGGCATGATACTCCCAGCGCTCATCTATTTCGGGTTGAATCGCTCAGGCACAGGAGCGCCCGGCTGGGGCATTCCGATGGCGACGGATATCGGTTTTGCATTGGGCGTTCTTGCCCTGCTCGGCAAACGTATCCCCTCCGGCCTGCGTGTCTTCATGCTGGCGTTGGCCATCGTGGATGATGTAGGCGCGATCCTCGTGATCGCATTTTTCTATGCTCCTCAAATCTCTCTTTCGGCTTTGGCCGTGGCAGGCGGTTTGTTAGTTCTCCTTATTGCCGCCGCGGTCCGCCGTACTCCTATGTCCGTTTTTGTCGTTGTGGGCTTCATTTTCTGGGTGGCAGTTCTTAGTTCCGGAGTGCATGCAACGATCGCTGGAGTGATTCTGGGCCTGGTCGCCCCTATAAAACCAAGATTGCGCTCGGAGGACCTAGCTGGCAATGCGGAGCCCATGCTGAGAAATTTCGAAAGGCAGGTTTTGGCCCAGGACAAATCATCGGCAGAAGCCACGCTCACACAACTCGATCAACTCCTCCGCGATACTGATTCGATCGGGGAACGTCTCGAACGGAGCATTCATCCATGGGTCTCTTTCTTCGTTCTTCCCCTATTCGCCTTAGCGAGCGCGGGAGTCGCGTTGTCCACAGAGCTATTGAAGCTGGCGATTTCCAGCCCGATCGCGCTTGGCATCTTTGTGGGCTTGATCGTTGGAAAGGCCGTGGGAATAACTGCGTTTTCTTTTCTAGCCGTGAAGTCGAAAATTGCTGGCATGGTGGACGGCTTGACCTGGATCGGGATTGCTGGCGTAGGCATTCTCTCAGGTTTGGGATTTACGGTCGCGCTGTTTATCACTGGTCTCTCATTCGAAGACGAAACCATCGTTGCGATGGCAAAGGTCGCTGTTCTGGCGGCTTCTTTAGCGGCCGGGTCCATTGGCTACATTTATCTCAGGTTCGCAGTATTGAAGTAGTGTGCCGTTCTCAATTGGAGGATTGCAAAATGATTTTTCAACGTTCTACTGGCAACAATACTAGACAATGTAACCAAACATCCGTTCCCGAATCTTCTTCCGCCTGCGGCTTACACCCCAACGTGCCGAGCGATAACTCTTCGCGGCGAAGGTTTCTCCAAATGTCCGTTGGAGGAACAGTGGCTGGATTGACCACTGCCGTAGGCATCGAGGTTGTGGCACCGCACCGCGTTCTGGCGCAGACGGCGCTCAGCCCCGATGCCGCGCTACAGGAATTGATGGATGGCAATAAACGCTTCACAGCTCTACGCCTGACCGCCTGCGAGCACGACCTTGCCATCCTAAAGCAGCACACGACTGAGAAACAGGAACCCTTCGCATCCGTCTTGTCATGTGCCGATTCGCGCGTGCCCATTGAACTGCTTTTCGACCAGAGTATCGGTCATATTTTCGTTACGCGCATCGCCGGGAATATCGCCGCTTCGGAGATTATTGCCAGCCTTGAATATGGCGCTGGAGTTTTGGGGACAAAAGTGATCTTGGTGATGGGGCATGGTGGTTGTGGCGCGGTGAAGGCCACAATTGACGCCAAAGAAGTGCCTGGACAAATCAGTTCCCTCTATCCTTATATACAGCCTGCGATTGATCAAGCGGGACCAAATCTTGAAGCGGCAATCAAGGCTAATGCCAAAATTCAGGCAGCCCTTTTGCGCCAATCCTCGACGGTCATTTCCGGTCTGGTAAAGGGAAACAAGCTTACGGTTGTCGCCGTGTATTACGATATCGGCACCGGAGCTGTGTCATTGCTTGGATAGCTCGACCTGGGCCACCTGCTTACGCCACGTTTTCTTGCCGGATCGTTCTAGCCCGCGCAAACAAGCGCAAGCCGAAGGTCTCGATCCCAACGTATGGTTTGGCAACGTAGAACTCATGGTGGCGAAAGACATCGGCCAGGAGACCGTGCGCTACGTCAGTAACGTTTACAAAGTACTACGTAGCGAACAAAAGGACGATCGACCAGCAAAGGATTCGCGAACAAGCCAAGCAAACTGTGAAAGTTAACTAGCAGTCGCAAAAATTAGAGGAATTGCCTTGAGAAGACGATCGCTATTGCTTGCGAGTGGAGCTGATAGGTTTCACGCAATCGTCTGTGCAATTTGTTCAGCGAAGCCCCTGCTATAACAACCTGTATTGACATCAGTAACTAGATTCCCCTTTTCATCCTGTTATTTTTGACAGTAGAGCAGAAGAAAAATCATCTTTAGCATGCGCTCGGTGGAAAAACGACCTATGTCGCTCCACCGTTCTACTTGAATCGCGATTCTGATTGCGTCAGGCAGTGAGGTGAGTCTCGCCGTGCAAGCTCATGAAAAATTGCTTGCGGAGGGCAAGCGTTAGCGAGTCGTTTCGATCCTTTCCCAGGAAATATTCGAGCATCAAACGCAAGCCTATCAAGACACGGTCCTGCCACCTAACGTGTACGCGCGTTGCGGTGGAACAGGCCTCAAGTTTTGGATGGGAACGTTATGCAGGCAAACCAGGTCAGCTCAATTGCACGAAGACGTTTGGGGCTTCAGCGCCGCTCAAGGAGCTGCAAAGAAGATTTGGGTTCGAACCTGATCGGATAATTGAAGCGGCAAAGGCACTGTTAAATAGGTAGTGACCAGGTCGGAGAGGACCGATTGCGTAGGTTCTGATTGGCCTGGACGAAAACTTAGCCTCGGCCAGCTCTAACCAGCCAGAAAGCTGAGTCGTCATGAGGACTATCGGAAATGCGGGCGGAAGCGCACCGCTCGGCGCTACTGTTCTTCCTGGAGGCGTCAATTTCAGCATTTTCTCCCGGCACGCCTCCAAGATCGAGTTAGTGTTTTTCGACCGAACGGATGATGCTCAGCCTTCTCGGGTAATCAGTATCGATCCCTTAGCCAATCGCACATACCACTATTGGCATGTCTTCGTGCCCCAAGTACAACCAGGGCAGATCTACGCATATAGAGTTGATGGAGCGTTCGATCCCACCCGAGGGATGCGGTTCGATCCTTCCAAAGTTCTCCTCGACCCTTATGGACGGAGAGTGGCCGTTCCCAAAGACTACAGTCGCGATGCGGCAATCGAAAAAGGTGACAACGCCGCAACGGCAATGAAGAACGTAGTGGTCGATCCGCACACCTACAATTGGGAGGGTGACACACCACTGAAGAGGGCTTCTTCACGATGCATCATTTACGAGATGCACGTTCGAGGGTTCACATGCCATCCGAATTCCGGTGTCGCGGAAAAGGCACGTGGAACGTTTCGTGGTCTAATCGAAAAGATTCCGTACCTGCGGCAACTCGGTGTAAACGCTGTCGAACTGCTACCTGTGTTCCAATTCGATTCCAAGGATTGCCCCCGAGGAGCGATTAACTACTGGGGCTACGCCCCAGTCTCATTCTTCGCGCCACATCACGCTTATAGCTCCTGTCAGGACCTGCTCGGCCCACTTGATGAATTTCGCGACATGGTCAAGGCGCTACACCGCGCCGGGATCGAGGTCATTCTGGACGTTGTTTTCAACCACACCGCGGAAGGGGGCCACGTTGGACCCACACTCAGTCTTAGAGGCATCGACAACAGCGTCTACTATGTTCTGGAGGGGGACCGATCGCGCTACGCCAACTACAGCGGTACAGGAAACACCCTCAATGCCAATCACCCCATCGTACGGCGCATGATCGTGGATAGCCTCCGCTACTGGGTTCAGGAAATGCACGTAGACGGTTTCCGCTTTGATCTCGCTTCAATCCTCGCGCGCGATTCGTCAGGTGAAGTGATGTCCAATCCGCCTCTGCTTTGGGATATCGAGTCTGATCCATCGCTTGCCGGAACGAAAATGATTGCTGAGGCGTGGGATGCCGCAGGCCTGTACCAAGTAGGCAGTTTTGTCGGGGATAGCTGGAAGGAATGGAATGGAAAGTTTCGCGACGACATCCGCAGCTTTTTTCGGGGTGATGAAGGTTCGTTACGACGCTTCGCCGATCGCATTCTCGGCAGCCATGATATCTATCGTCACGAAGAGCGAGAAGCTGAGCAGAGCATAAACTTCGTGACGTGTCACGACGGTTTCACGCTGAATGATTTGGTCTCCTATGAGCAGAAACACAACGAGGCGAATAACGAGGAGAACCGCGACGGGTCCAATGATAACCGCAGCTGGAACTGTGGCGTAGAAGGACCCACCGGTGATCCAGCGATTGAGAAGCTGCGTAATCGGCAAGTAAAAAACTTGCTCGCCGCTACCATGCTTTCCTTGGGTGTACCGATGATCCTTATGGGGGACGAAGTTCGACGAACGCAGTACGGCAACAACAACGCCTACTGCCAGGATAACGAGACCAGCTGGTTCGATTGGGCACTAGTCAGCAAGCACGCAGACGTACATCGGTTCGTGAGGCTTCTCATCGCAAGACGGATATTGCGAGACAAGGATCCCGAAAGCCAGCGAATATCCCTGACACAACTAATCAGGCAGGCGAATAAAGACTGGCATGGAGTAAAGCTCCTTCAACCGGACTGGAGCGATCATTCGCACAGTGTGGCATTCAGCTTAGAGTTGCGGAAAGAAAAGATCCACTGCCATTTAATTTTCAATGCTTATTGGGAGCCGCTCGAGTTCGAGCTTCCGTTCGCCGGCAGCGCAGAAACTGATCCTTGGCGCCGATGGATCGACACTTCGCTGGAATCGCCGGACGACATCGTCGAATGGCAGGAGGCACCTCCCACGTTTGGCCGCACATACTTAGCCGGCGCACAGTCCGTGGTCGTGCATTGGGTTCGCACCAACAGTGACGCGACTCCTACATTGTAGTTGGTCAGACAAAAAGTTCTGTTGACTCTCAAGGTAGGCCGAAGCCTGTCAGTTCTGACAGTATTCTCCGCTGCTGCGATTGGGTTAGAACAAGTGCTTTCAGGCGACGATGGTGCGCCCGGCTACGGTCTCGGCACTGCATGGGTGTATGGATTTTCAACGTGCGGACGCGCCTAAAAAGTGCAACTGGACCGCTAGAGTTGCCACACTGCAAAGAATAGAACTGTTCTGAAAGAAGTTGCTTAAAGCATGAGATTGCGATGATTCAATCAAAAATTGTAGTCATCGGCGGAGGCTTTGCGGCGGTCAAATGCGCGAGGACTCTCCGGAAAGCCCTTCCTCGCGAATACTTCTCCTGCTTTTCTTCAGTAAAAAAACACATGGTATTTCATCCTATTCCGGCGGATGTCAGCACGTATGTTCCATCGGTTGCGGATTTCTCTTTTGGTGGCCGGTTGTTCAGCCTTGGCCAAGGATCCGGCCGGGCCTCGATGCGTCATGATCATCTATCTGGTGCCCGCCGCGATCCTGACTATGCGGCTTCTGGCCGCAGGCGGTCTCCCCTAGGATGAATTGGCGTGATCGGAATTGCGCGAGATCGTGGATAGAGGTTCGACCATGCTTTTGTTGAATTATCCTCGAAAAGCGAGTGAATGCCTCGACGAAAACCTTGGACTTGAGGTCCCTGAGCTGCGTTGGGTTCTCACTGGCCCAGCGGCGCACAACTTGGCGATCGACCAAAAAGCCTGCCTGATTTGCCGGGAGAATCCATCGTGACTTCTGATCAACTGGTGCCCGAGAAAACATACTTGATCCGAGCCCTTGAAATCTCCATTCACATCGGCCTTTTCGCCCTGCTTGCTGTGTCTTGCCTCCTCATCCTGAGCCCCTTCATCCTTGTGATCGTTTGGGGACTGATCATCTCCATTGCCGGTTATCCAGGATACTGCAAGCTTCAAAAGCTACTCGGAGGGCGAAGCGGCCTTGCGTCAGTCCTCTTCACAATCCTTCTCCTCACCGTTTTGATCGTGCCGATGGCTCTGCTCGCTTATACTCTGGCCGAAAGTTTCCGAACTCTCATTGTCCGACTTCGCGATGAAACCCTGACGATTCCGCTCCCACCGCCCAATATTGCAACCTGGCCCATCGTCGGCAAGCCGTTGACCGACCTCTGGCGCCTGGCTTCCAGCAATTTATCTGCCGCACTTCAGAGTCTCACTCCCCAGCTCAAAGCCGGCGCAAGCGGACTACTCGCAGCTGCTGCGGGAGCGGGCCTGAGCGTGCTGCAGTTTTTCGTCTCGATTCTAGTTGCGGGATTTGTTCTCGCCAACTCTAGCCGTTGCGCGAGAGCTTCGAGACGGTTTGCGGTACATCTTTTCGGCAACAAGGGCGAGGAATTTGAAGCACTAGCCGGGGCGACTATACGCAGCGTTACCACCGGCATCCTTGGCGTGGCGTTGATCCAATCTCTGCTCGCCGGCGTTGGTTTTCTGGCGATTCGGCTTCCGGGAGCCGGTCTGTGGACGGCGCTGTTTCTAATTGGTGCAGTGGTTCAGGTGGGAGGCTTGGTTCTGATCCCCGTCGTAATCTATGTTTTTGCAACCGCTGGTACGGCCAAGGCGGTGGTCTTCTTGATTTGGTGCATTGTCGTGGCTCTCATGGACAACGTTCTGAAGCCCCTACTTCTCGGGCGAGGCGTCCCAGTTCCGATCGTCGTAGTCTTCCTTGGCGCGATTGGTGGCTTCTTGGCCATCGGTATCATCGGTCTTTTCATTGGCCCAATTGTTTTGTCGGTTGGATACAAGCTATTCCTGGCCTGGCTGAACCAAGGCGTTGACCCGCTCCCCGCTGCAGCCCGAGAGGATAATCGTGAGCCGGCGCAACAGTAAAACAACTCTCTAGCTCCGCTTTTTTGTTTTAATCTGCAAAGGATCTGTCTTGACTAATAGACAGCTGTGCCTCGAAGCTTCGAGGCACTCGAAGAAAACTCTGGGTGGCTCGCTGGTGGGAAGACGTAATGCAAGGGGGCGGCACGTTGGGCAGGTTGAGGCGATAAGAAATTATAGGTACGGTCGCTGAATTGCCGGCGCGTCGTAAAGCGCTGCAGGTTCTGTCTCAGAAGTTAAGGGCAATCAACAGCGGGGAGGCTCGACCGCGGTCCTGCATGCTCGGCTCCTTGCCCGACGCCGAGGACGCGGTGCAGGAGCCTTTGCTTCGTGCCGGGCGGTATCGCGACAGCGTCAAGGAAGGCGCGCCGTTACGCCCATGGATCTACCGAGTGGCCACGAAGGCCTGCCTCGAAAGTATGTCTGT
>Ga0157378_10000552_pt1 | contig 35579 bp, 36 predicted proteins | sample M65metaG_FD_115309 | JGI IMG/M metagenome (GOLD analysis project Ga0157378, IMG submission 115309) | Miscanthus rhizosphere microbial communities from Kellogg Biological Station, Michigan, USA - M6-5 metaG | ecosystem: Host-associated > Plants > Roots > Rhizosphere > Soil | place: USA: Michigan... | reverse complement strand
CGGCCGGCACATCCTTGTGCCGGCGCTCGCCGCCGCACGCGATGCGCTTCAACGCATCGCGTAAGCGCGTCGGCTCGCCCCCCAGGGCCGGAAGGCAGCAACGGTAGTGAATGATTCGGGTGCGGGGATGTGGCGGGCGGAGCTGCCACCATTTTTGCTCACGCAACTGCAGAGCGCGCTGTCTCAAGCAGCTGTCCATGGACCGCTTTCCGGCCGGCACATCGGCTCGACGTAGTCCGCTGAGCCGATTTTGCTCACCTCATGCTGTGCGCTACGCTTCGCCCTTCCCAATTCGGCGATGCCCCATGTCCATGCATCCGAAACGTCTCGCGCGCGGCACGCTTGTGCTGTCGATTGCCCTCTTGTGGGCGAACCCGGCGCTTGCCGGTGCTGCGCTATGGCAGGATCGCCAGCCGCAAGCCGTCGCCGATACCGCCGCGCTCGGCATGCCGCTGCGCGACTACCGCGCGCTGACCCTGGATCTGGCCGCCTTGCGCGCGTCGCTGACCGACGCCCCGGATGAACGCAGCACTGGCGCACCCGTGCACCTGTCACTGCCGTTGCCCGATGGCAGCGTGCGGCAGTTCGACGTGTGGCGCACGCAACCGATGGCGCCAGGCCTGGCCGCGCGCTATCCATCGATTCGCAGCTACGTGGCGCGCACCAGCGCAGGCCCGCGGCTGGACGCGCGGCTGGACGATTCGCCGCAGGGTTTTTCCGCGATGATTCGCGGCGACGGCGCCGTGATGCTGCTGCAACCGGTCGTGCGCGGCGAAGGCGAACGCTACGTCAGCTTCGATCGCTCCGCGCTGCAGATCGGCGCCGACGCGTTTCGCTGTCTCAACGACGGCAGCGACCTGCGTTTGGCCGAAGCAATCGGCACGCCCCCTTCACCGCAGACCAGCACCGGCGCAAACGTGCGCACTTATCGCCTGGCGCTGGCTGCCACCGGCGAATACACCGCGGTATTCGGCGGCACCGTCGCCGGCGGCATGGCGGCGATCGTACAGGCGATCAACCGTATCAACGGCATCTACCTCAACGAATTCTCGGTGCAGTTCCAATTGGTCAACAACAACGACCAGCTCGTGTACACCAACGCCGCAACGGACCCATACACGAACAACAGCGGCCCGACGATGCTGGGCCAGAACCAGACCAACATCGACACCGTGATCGGCACGGCCAACTATGACTTCGGCCATGTCTTTTCGACCGGCGGCGGCGGCGTCGCTCAGGTCGGTGTCGCCTGTAGCGGCGCGAAGGCACAGGGCGTCACGGGCTCCGGCAACCCGACTGGCGATGCGTTCTGGGTCGACTACGTCGCGCACGAGATGGGTCACCAGATGGGCGCGCAGCACAGCTTCAACAGCAACGACGGCTCGTGCGGCGGCAATCGCACCGCGTCCGAGGCCGTGGAACCCGGCAGCGGCTCGACCATCATGGCCTACGCCGGCATCTGCGCACCGAGCGATCTGCAACCGCATTCGGATGCGTTCTTCCATGCCGCGAGCCTGGTGCCGATCGCCGCGCGCCTGGCCGGCAGCGGTGGCACCTGCGGTACCGTACTCTCGACCAGCAACCACATGCCGGTCGTCGCCGCGGTTGCGGCGCACACCATTCCGATGCGCACGCCGTTTGCGCTGACCGGGTCGGCCACCGACCAGGACAACGACGCACTGACCTACATCTGGGAAGAGACCGATCTCGGCAGCGCCGCACCGCCGGAAAGCGACGACGGCACGCGCCCGCTGTTCCGCTCGTTCGTGCCGACGGCATCGCCGACGCGACTGCTGCCGGAACTGCCGCGCATCCTGGCGCACAGCATGGCGGTGGCTATTCCGCCCGGCGGCAACATACCGGGCGAAAGCTTCGCTACGACAACGCGCGATCTGAACTTCCGTCTGACCGTGCGCGACAACCATCCGGGCAGCGGCGCCAGCGTCAGCACCGATACGGTCGTGCATGTGACAGCTACCGCCGGGCCGTTCCTGATCACCGCACCGGCAGCCAGCACGGTATGGGTCGCGAATCTGCCGCAGACGGTCACCTGGAACGTGGCCAACACGACGGCCGCGCCGGTCAGTTGCGCCAGCGTCGACGTGCTGTATTCTGCCGATGGTGGACTGACCTTTCCCGCCGTGCTGGCGAGCGCGGTACCGAACAGCGGCAGCGCGAGCGTGACCTCGCCGAACCTGCTCACCGCTTCGGCACGCATCGAGGTCGCCTGCCACAACAACATTTTCTTCGACATCTCGCCCGGCAATTTCAGCATCGCCAGCGATGAAATCTTCAAGGACAACTTCGAGGGATGACTACGAGTACGAGTACATCAGACGCGATCGTTGTGCGGCTGCGCGCGATCGAGGCAAATATCGCCGCAGGCAGGTTCCAGCAGGCCGCCAGTGCGCTCAATAGCTTGATCGCCGCGAATCCGGCCGACCCACGCCCCTATTTGACCGCAGCAATGCTGGCGCAGGCCACGTCGAATCCGGAGCGGGAAATCGAAGCGCTGCGACACGCAGTCGGCGCCGCGCCGCGTTGGTGGCCGGCGCACGCCGAACTGGCCAAGGCGCTGGCGCGCAACGACCAGCCCGCTGCAGCACTGGTAGCAGCGAACACCGCGGTGGAGCTCGCACCCATCGACATGGGTGCGCTGGAAGTCGCGGTCGCCGTCGCCAACTCGGCAGGCTCTCCGGCCACCGCACGTCGCCATCTGGAAGCCGCGTTGATCCTGCGTCCTCATGACATTGCGATCCGCCGCGCACTGGGTGCGGCCCTCGAGCGCATGCAGCTGTATGCGGAGGCCGTGGAACAGTGGCAGATCATCCTCGCCGAACTTCCGGACGACGTGGGAGCACTGGGCTGGCTCGGCCACTGCCTGCTCGCGTTGGGTCGCAAGGACGAGGCGCGCAAAGCACTGGAACGCGCGCTGGAACTCAATCCCGATCACCCGAGTTTGGCTTTCCATCTCGCGCTGGCACGCGGCGAGACGCCGACTTCGCAACCGATCAGCCTCGTCCAGCAATTGTTCGACGAGTATGCTGGACGTTTCAACGTGCACCTGGAAGGCAGACTGCACTATCGGCTGCCGCGGCACGTCGCCGATATCATCCGTGCGCGACATCCTGCGCTGGACATCAGCATTCTCGATCTGGGCTGCGGCACCGGGCTGCTCGGCGCGCAGATCGGTCCGATCAAGGGCGCGTTCGTCGGCGTCGACCTGTCGCGCAACATGCTCGAGAAAGCCAAGCAACTCGGCGTCTACACGCGTCTGCGGTTGAACGATCTCAGCGCTGAAATGCAGGAAATCGCTGCCGATTCGTTCGACTATGTCACCGCTTGCGACGTGTTCATTTACGTGGGTGACCTCACGCAGGCAATCGCTGCAGCGTTCCGCGTGCTGCATCCAGGCGGCGCGCTGATCTTCTCGTGCGAGCTGGCGCAGGAAGCCGAAGGCCCGCTCGTGCTGCGCTCGACCAAGCGTTTCGCGCACTCACGCAGTTCGATCGAAAAAATCTGCCTCGATACGGGTTTTCGTACCTGCAAGATCGAAACGCTCGAGCTGCGCCTCGATTCCGCGGGCGTAATCGACGGGTTCAACGTGGTGGCGGAAAAGTAGCGCCTCAGGCGGCGCCATCGACCGGTGTGCCGTCGGGATGCAGCCAGCCGGAATCGCCGTCGCCGTAATGCTCGTTTTTCCAGATCGGCACGCGCTTCTTCACTTCGTCGATTGCGAAACGGCATGCCGCGAATGCGGCGTCGCGATGCGCGGCGCTGACGCCGACCCACACCGCCAGCTCGCCGATCGCCAGCGCGCCGACGCGATGCACGCAGCGGATATCCGCAATGGGGAATTGCTGCATCGCCTCGGCCAGGATGCGCGTGCCTTCGCGCTGCGCCAGCGGCGCGTAGGCCTGATAATCGAGGCGCCGCACGGCGCGCCCGGCGTTGCTGTCGCGCACCCAGCCTTCGAACGTGACGCAGGCGCCGGCACCGGCGTCGGCTAACTGGCGCGTGAGCGCCGCGGCATCGATGGCTGTCTCGCTGATGCGGAACTCGCTCATCGGCGCTAGCCGCCAGATACCGGCGGCAGAAACGCGACTTCGTCGCCGTCGGCCAACGCCCGGTCCCAACTGGCGAACTCGCCGTTGATCGCCACGCGCAGGCTGCGCGGCTCGAGCACGAACGCGTGCCGGGCGCGCAGCTGCGCGTACAGCGCGCGCGCGTCGGCCGACGTGGCGGTCACCTGTTCGCTGTCGCAGCCGGCCTGGTCGCGCAGCGAGGCGAAATACAGTACGCGACAACGCATCAGGCAGCGCCGTCCCGCGCGACGTAGCGCGTCTTGCCGCCGGATTTCTCCAGCAGGCGCACCTCGCCGATCACGATCTCGTGCGACAGCGCCTTGCACATGTCGTACACGGTCAGCGCCGCGACGGTGGCACCGGTGAGCGCTTCCATCTCCACGCCGGTCTTGTGCGTCACCGCGACTTCGCAACGGATCACAAGCTCGCGCGCGTTGGCGAATTCGAGCGAGAAGTCGCAGCGCTCCACCGCCAGCGGATGGCAGAACGGAATCAGCTCGTACGTGCGCTTGACCGCCATCGTGCCGGCGATGATCGCGGTATCGATGATCGGTCCCTTCTTGGCGCGCATGCCGTCGCGGCGCAGCGTGCGCGCCACGGCGGCGGGAAAGCGCACCGTCGCCTGCGCAACGGCCCGGCGCAGCGTGACTGCCTTGGAGCCGACATCGACCATGCGCGGCCGGCCGTCCACTCCGACGTGACTCAACGCCGCGTGCACGGCGCTGCCCTCGCGCTGGCGGCGGTCGCTTTGCAGCCTTGCCTTGGCTTTCTGTCCGGGCACGCTCAGCCTCCGATCGTATACATTTCGACTTTTTCCCGAGTGCCGGCGCGGCGCAGGTCGGCGCGCTGTTCGCTGTAACGGTCGACGCGCTGGCTCCAGCGTGCGGCGATCAGCGCCTCGAGTTCCGCGTCGCTGGCACCGGCACGCAGCGGCCCGCGCAAGTCATGCCCGCTCTGCGCAAACAAACAGGTGTAGAGCTTGCCGTCGGCCGAAAGGCGCGCGCGCGTGCAGTCGCCGCAGAACGGCTGCGACACCGAACTGATGAAGCCGATCTCGCCGCCGCCGTCGGCGAATGCGTAGCGTTCGGCGACTTCGCCGCGATAGGCGCGCCCCAGCGGAGCGAGCGGCCAGCGCGCGCCGATGCGTTCGAGCAACTCCGCGCTCGGCACCACATGCTCGGCGTTCCAGCCGTTGCAGGTGCCGACGTCCATGTATTCGATGAAACGCACGATATGCCCGCTGCCGCGGAAATGCTCGACCAGATCCAACGCCTGCGTGTCGTTCACGCCGCGCAGCACCACGCAATTGAGCTTGATCGCGGCGAAGCCGGCGCGTTCCGCCGCGGCGATGCCGGCGAGCACCTCGGCCACTTCGCCGCGCGCGCCGGACAGATGGCGGTACGTGGCCGCATCGAGCGTGTCGAGCGATACGGTCAGTCGCATCAGTCCCGCGTCGCGCAACGACTGCGCCAGGCGCGGCAGCAGCACGCCGTTGGTGGTCAGGGCGAGATCCTTCACGCCGTCGATGCGCGCCAGCATGCGCACCAGCAGCGGCAGCTCGCGGCGCAGCAGCGGCTCGCCGCCGGTCAGGCGCAGCTTGTGCACGCCGTGCGCGACGAAGGCGCGCGCCAGCCGCTCGATCTCCTCGAAACGCAGCCGTTCCGGCTTGGACAGGAACGCATGGTCGTGCGGGTACTGATCTTCCGGCATGCAATACGGGCAGCGGAAGTTGCAGCGGTCGATCACCGAGATGCGCAGATCGCGCAATGGGCGCGTCAGCGCGTCGAGCGGCGCCAGCAGACGATGCGGAATGACGTTGCTCATGCCGTCGCCTCCGCGGACAGCGCAAGCACCACTTCGGGCGCCGGCGCCGGCAGTTCGATGCGCTCGTCGCGGCGCGCGATGCGGTAGCCGTGCGCGGCCAGCGCGACGCCGTCCTGCTCGCTGCCGTAGTGATAGAGCAGCAGACGCGCGCGCAGTTCGGACGAGTATTCGCGCGCCAGGTCCTCGACGCCGGTGTGCGACGGGTTCGCGTGCAGGCCGCAGTCGTGCGCGACGAATGCCGGCGCCGCGGCATGCGCGTCGAGCATTTCCGGTATCGGCCGCGTATCGCCGGTCCAGGCGAACGCGCCGCGCAGCGCCACGCCGAACGAGGTCTGTGGCGCGTGGTGCCGCGTCGCGAACACGTCGAACCACAATCCTGCATGCCAGAAGCCGCGCGAACACGGCACCAGATGGAACGCGTCCCAGAAATTCGCGCCGCCCTCGGCCAGCGCCTCCGGGTAGTCGGCCACGCGCCCCTGCAGGTGCGGCAACAGCGCGGCGTGAGTATACAGGTGTACTTTTCCACGCAATTCCGGATCGAAGTACGCACGATAGAACAGCCGCTCCAGTCCGGCGACGTGGTCCATGTGCGTATGCGTGACGTAGATCGCGCGCGGCGGCGTGGCGTAGGCGTCGAGATAACGGGTCAGCGTTTCCGGGCCGCAGTCGATCAGCAACAGCGGCGCGCCGTCGCGTTCGAGCACCGCGCCGGACGAGCCGAGTTCGACCGCGGCCGCGGAGCCGACGCCGAGGAAGCGCAGTGCGAGCGTCATGCGGTGGACCTGCGTGCCGCCGGGGCGCGTCCGAGCGCGCGCTCCCAGGCCGCCATCAACGGCCCCCACACGTCATGCTCGAAGGCGGCCTCGCCGTCGCGCGCCGCGCCGAGCTTGAGCAGCGAGCGCTTGAGGCGCGCCAGGTTCGACAATTGCCAGCCGCGCGCGGGCGTGCGCAGTTCGCCGCGATCGAAATCGATCACCCACACCGCGCCCGCATCGAGCAGCACGTTGTGCGCGTTCAGGTCGGCGTGATACGCGCCGGCATTGTGGAACTCGGCCAGAGCGGCGCCGACGCGTGCCGCGACCACGCTGTCGCAACGCCCGAGTGCGAGCAGTTGCGCCAGGGTCGACGCCGCCTCGATGCGGCGCGTGATCAGGTCGGCGCGGTAGTGCGCGCCGTGGCGCCGATAGCGTGCGGCGACAGGCGCGGGCACATGCAATCCACGCTCGTGCAGCGCGGCGAGCAGGCGGAATTCGGCGAAGCCGCGCGTGCGCTCGGCGCCGGTCCACAGGTAACGGTCGCCCATCACGCGCGCGACCATGCCGCCGCGGCGATAGTGGCGCAGCACGCAGCGACCGACCGGCGCCTCGATGTAGCTGGCGCCGCCACGGCCGCCCGCGGCCGCGTCGCAGCGGCCCTGCTGCTGCCAGTACGCCGCGTCGAACCACGCCGGATCGAAGGCGCTGCCTTGTGCGGCAAGCCCCGCGTCGAACAGAATCGCGCCGTCGGTCGTGGGTTGGATGGTTGCCTGGATCGTCATGAATGAATCAGCATCGACCTCGCATCACAGTCTACCAAGCCGCCATGCCCGAAGCGCCTTTTTCCGCCGCGAATCCGCCGTCATCGCTGTGCCTGCTGCGCACGTCGGCGCTGGGCGACGTCACCCACGTGGTGCCGATCGTGCGCACGCTGCAGGCGCATTGGCCGCAGACGCGGCTGACCTGGATCGTCGGCCGGCTCGAACACAAGCTGGTCGGCGACCTGGCCGGCGTCGACTTCGTCGTGTTCGACAAGGGCGCCGACTGGCGCGGCTGGCGCGCCGCGCGCGCGCAATTGGCCGCTCGCCGCTTCGACGCCCTGCTGCACATGCAGGTGGCGTTGCGCGCGAACCTGCTCAGCGCGCTGGTGCGCGCGCCGCTGCGCATCGGCTACGACGCGGCGCGGGCGAAGGACCTGCATGGCTTGTTCGTCAACCGCCGCATCGCCGCGCGCAGCGGCGAACACGTGCTGGATGCGATGGCGAGCTTCCTCGAGCCACTCGGCCTGCAACAACGCACGGTGTGCTGGGACTTGCCGATCCCGGACGCCGCGCACGCGTTTGCCGCGCAGCACCTGCCCGGTTCCGCGCCGACCCTGCTGGTCAGCCCGTGTTCCAGTCACACCCTGCGCAACTGGCAGCCGCAGCGTTATGCCGCGGTGATGGATCACGCCGCGCAGCTCGGCTGGCGCGTCGCACTGTGCGGCGGCCCCGGCGCATTCGAACGCGAGTTCGGTAACGCCATTGTGGAAAAATGCAAAAGTAAACCGCTCGACCTGATCGGCAAGGACACGCTCAAGCAGTTCCTCGCGCTGGCGCAGCGTGCGCAGTTGCTGTTGTCGCCCGATTCCGGACCGATGCACATGGCGAATGCCGTCGGCACGCCGGTGCTCGGCCTGCATGCGGCGAGCAATCCGCACCGTTCCGGCCCCTACTCCGATCGACGCTGGTGCGTCGACCGCTACGACGCGGCGGCGCGCAAGTTCCGCGGCAAGCCGGCAGCCGAACTGCCGTGGGGCAGCAAGATCGAATTCCCGGGCGTGATGGATCTGATCGAGGTCGACGCGGTGATCGAGCGCTTCGAGGCGTTTGCCGAAGCGCAGCGTTAGCGTCGCTCAGGGACTCGCGTCGTAGCCGCGCCGCGCCATGCAGCGATCGACGGCAGCCTGCCACGCGTCCGAGCCCCATACCAAGCCGTTGGCGGCGCCGTTAATCGCGCCGACCGCGGCCACCTGGGTCGTGTCATGCCCGTTCAGTCCGACCGCGCGACCGAGCAACGCGCCGAAGATCGCACCGACCACGGTATTCGCGATCACGTTGTTGATAGGCTCGACGCGCGAGGCCTGGTCTTCGCAACGCGCCAGGTCGGCGGAGTAGTCGCGCGGTGCCTGATTCTGATCGGCGTCCATGCGCACCCCGAGCGGCGCGCAGGCGTGCAGCATGAGAGCGCTCAGCGCCACCGCAACTCGCAAGATACGCATGACTTCCCCCGGCCTTGAATGCCGCAACCGACCGCCAGCTTACACCGGCTGTGCGGCGTTGCCGTAATCCTGGTAGGACTTCTCCTCGACCAGCTGCGAGCCGAGCTTGAGGTTGATCGCGCGCTTGACCGCGGCGCGCTCGTCGTTGCGGAAATACACCGCGCGCGCCAGTTCGACGAATTCGGCATCGAACGCCTGCGCCTTTTCCTTCACGCGGATGCGGTCTTCGATGTCCCACAGCGCTTGGTTCACGGCGCGAAGCTGCGCGCGTTCGGCGCCGATGTCGGTGCGCGCGGCGGGATTGGCGTCCCATGTCGACGTCAGCAAGTCGAGTTCGACGCGCACATTGGCGAGCTTGCCCGCATCGCGGATCTGCGCCGCCTTGATCTCCAGGATCGTGATCTTGTCGATCAGCTCGCCGAACGAAACGGGTACCGAGATAAGGCTCATGCGATGACCGCGGCGGGGAATGCTGCGTGGCGGAGAGGGTGGGATTCGAACCCACGGTACGGTAGAACCGTACACCGGATTTCGAATCCGGCGCATTCGACCACTCTGCCACCTCTCCGTAAGGGTGTAGCGTCGAAGGGCGCGCATCATAAAGGGCTGGCGGGGAATACACAACTTTGCCGCGCTCCGCTGCGGCGAAACCACGCTGCGGCGCGGATCAGGGATCGAAATGCAGCAGCAGCCAGCGCGCCAGGCCGAACTCGAGATCGGCCCGCGCGGCGCGTCCCATCACGCCCGTGAAACCGCCGCGCAAGGCGGTGACGACGCCGACGGCGCGTTCGAACGGGCAGAATTCGAGGTTCATCAGTGCCAGGCCGAGGCGTGGCGGCAGTTCCGAAACCACGGCGCCGTTCAAATGCAGCGAAGCGGCGCCCTGCGGTGTGACGCGGACGATCCAGACGCCGGCTTCGACGTCCAGCGCATGCGCCGCGCGGCAGGCATCATGGTCGACGGTGGCCGCGGCGTCGTGTTCGCGGCCGGGGTCCCCGCTCGACTCGGCTTGTGCGCGCAACGCGACGAGGACGCGGCCGATGCGCCCAGGCGGTGCGGTGGCATGACCGGAGATCTTGCGGATAGCGCTCACTACGACCTACCTCCTGTAGGTGCGCCTGCTCCGGGAAGCAAGCGGTGCTGCCGATTTCGGCCGTCGCGCTCCGGCGAAGGCTCGATTGCATGCATCGAATATCGCGCAATACGGGCGCCGTTTGTGTGATCCGCGGCACCGCTGGCTGGGGTATTTCCCCCACGCCTGGCTGCACGCCCCGCCCACGGCGGCTGGGCTCGCTGCTGGTGTCGCAAAGATCGGCGCCGCGGACGCGGCGCCGGTTTCAGGCCTTGCCGGGCGTGCGCACGGCCTGGATCGCGCGCGAGCGGTTGCGGGTATACACGTATACCGACGCCGGCGGTACGTTCCACCAGGCAAAACCGCCGCGCCGCACCGACAGGCCGAGTTCGGCGAGCAACTCACGCGATACCGGCGATTTCGGCCCGTACGTGAACTGGATGTAGCGCCCTTCCGGCTTGAGCACCGAAAACGCCGCGTCGAGGATTTCGCCCTGCGTCTTGCGCGTCATCGACAGCAGGCCCAGACCGCTGATCACCGCATCGGCTAGCCCCTGGTCGAGGAAGCCGTCGGCCGTGGCGATCGCCTTGAGCTCGCGCGCGTCGCCGCATACCACATGCACGTCATGGAAGCGCGCCTTCAGGTGCTGATACAGCGCTTCGTTGAGTTCGAGCACGAGCAGATCCTGCGGCGCCACTCCGTGGCCGAGCACCGCGCGCGTGAACACGCCGGTGCCGCCGCCGAGTTCGATCACGCGCTTGGCTTCGTGCGGCAACTCGGAAATCATCTGCCGCGTCAGCTGGCGCCCCGAGGGCGACAGCGCGGCGATGCCGAGCGGGTTCTTCAGCCACTGCCGGAAAAAAGTCCAGGCGGCCGGGCTTTCCGAATCGGCATACTTGCGATCTTCGGGCCGAGTCGGCGAGGTCATGCGAAAATCCCTGGTGACGGATGCTCATGATAGTGCCCGCGGGCGCAACTCGCCACTTTGTCGGCGGGCCAAAGAAAAAGCCCCGCTGCTTGGGGCAGCGGGGCTCGGGTTACGCTGTTCCGACGGGAACGATCAGCACGGGACGTAATGTCCGCGGTGATAGTTGCCCCAACGGTCGTAATGGCCACGCACGTAGCAGCTACCGTAGTTGTAGTAGCTCGGGCCGTAGTACGCCGGAGCATAGTAGGCCGGCGCGTAGTAGTAGCTCGGGCCGTAGTAGCCGCCGTAGCCGTAGTACCCATGATGGTGATGGCCGCTGTAATAGCCGAGGCTTACGCCCGGCGCGTTGATGCCAATGTCAACATGCGAACGGGCGAACGCGGCTGGGGTCAGCGCCAGACCGGCTGCCACGAGCAAGCCGAGAACCATCGCTCGAAAACCACGTTTGCGGGAATTCATTGCTATCTCCTGATCAGTCATGCGCAACTCTAGCGTTGCAATTGCATCCTGCGGTTTGGGGGCTGAATCGAATCTGAAATTCGCCTGGTTCCCGCCGCGCCGTTCAGTTTCGCCCAGGCGTAGCTGAACGAGCCGAACGGAGGTCGCAGCGCAGGTGTGATTTAGCTCTCGTTCTGCGGCGAAGCGTCGTTTCGCGGCAACGCGAACGATTGCGACTGTAGCGTGGAAATCAAGTTCTTCGCGCTTCGCCGTGGCCGCTACGCTGCGGGCGAGTTGCGCGATACTTGCGCGATGGCTGCACCCGCCTTCGTCTACATCGCACCGGCACGCTACGAGGACATCCTGAAGATCGGCTTCTCGCACGACCCGTGCGACCGCGTGCGCTGTTTTCATCCGCGCTGGTTCGAGTACTTCGACCTCGAGCGCGGCTTCGTGCTGGCGGCGACGGACGAAAAGGACGCGCGCCGGATCGAGCGCACGTTCGCGGAACACCTGCGCGAGCATCGCGCGCGCGCGCCGTTGGTGATCGAGGAAGCGGCCGGCGGCTACACCGAGTGGTACCGCGGCGCGCACGATCGGGTACATGAGCTGGCCGCCCGGGTGATCGAAGACGGCGGCTATGCCGCGGCCGAGTCGCTGGCCGAACGCATGCGCCAACGCCTGCTGCTCGAGCGCGAGCAGGCGTTCGAACGCACCACGGTGCTGATCGATGCGATCGATGCGCTGCAGACGGATGCCACAGCGCTCGCCTTGCGGCGCTCGTTGCGAAGCATGCTTGATGCGTATGCGTGGTTCGGGATCGATTTGCGCGAGTCGCTGTCGGTCGACAGCGTGGAGTGGCTGGCGCGCGAACTGCCGGGAGTTTGAGTTCTCAGCGGGCGTTGCGCGCCGCCGTGATGGCGGCGCGCAGCGCTTGTGCTTGGTGATGCAGTGTTAGGCGCTATCTGCGCTCGAGGTAGACCAGCACGTCGAGCGGATTGACTCCGACGGCGCGCACCGCATGCACGAGCTGGCCCGGTGTGCAGTCGAAACGCGAGGCCCAGTAGATGACATCGTATGGCTCGTGGATGTTCACGCGTTTTCGTTCAGCCGGACGACGACGGCGGAATTCGCCGCTGTCCTCTTCCCGCATTGACGATTCGGAATAGAAGCTCATTTCATACCTCCATGTTGGCTGTTGCTGCCGTCGCGCGATGCGGCGGCGTTGTCGCTTCTGTCGGCCTGTTCGACGATCTATTGTTTCCCTCCTGATCGCCGGGCGCGCCGCCTCCGTGCTGCGCGCCGCTCCTCTGCTGCATGTTGACTGTGTCACTGCGATAGTCGATTTGCGCACTCCTTGTGCCTGCTTCAATATCTAGGGAGCACGCGACATGCCACCACCGCAAGTACGCAAGTGCTTGATTCGCGGCTGGCACGCGGTTGCATTCTGCAATTTCAGGCGCGTCGCGGCGCCGCAGCGTGCACGAGGCCGGCAGTGTGACCCCGCGCGCGCCGGCGCCGCGTTGAACCGGGCATCGATCACTTGGATGGCGATGCGCATGAACCGAGTTGCCCGTCAGACGTTGAGCGAGCTGCGCTCGCTCCGGAACATCGAAACCTATCTGCGCACGGCGAAGGCCGAACTGGCCAGCGATCCGTGCGACGACACGCTGCGCGCGTTCATCGGCATCGTCGAGGCGCTGTTGCGCGAGGAAACGGCGAAGTTGACCGCCGGCTGAAAGTCAGCGCCCGAACCAGCATTCCAGTTCGGCGCGACCGCCGCACAGCGGCGTCAGGCCGTCGCGCGCCGGCTTGTCGGCGACCGCAGCGCGGATCATCTGCGCAAACTCCGAAGCGACCGGCGGAAAGTACGCCGTGACGCCACCGCCGGAATCGCGCCGGCAGAATACCGCCGCGCCGCGCCGCGTCTGCGCGAACACCTCGAACACTTCGGTGAACTCATGCACGCCACCGTGTGGGCGCAACTCGACTTCTCCGCGCGGGAATCTCTTCACGAACCAGCACATGCGAGATCTCCTGTCGTTCGACGCCGCAAACGCTACGCGTCTGCGTTTGCGCTCGCAGCGACACAGGTCTCATGCGCCTGCGGGAAATCCCCCATCCGACGCGGGCGAAAGCCCGCGCCGCGCCGGTTCATTGCGCGAGCGCGCGATCCGCCTCGCCGCGCTCGTAGTCCGGCAAGCGCGCGCTGACCGCGCGATAGTGCGCGAGCAGCGCAGTGTCGGACGGCATCACTCGCGCCAGCGCCACCAGCACCTCGCGGCATTCGTAGCCTGCTTTGATCTGCGCGGCCGAATCGAGCACCGCATCGGCGCCTTTGACGCCCAGCTTGCCGGCATGAATCAGCGCGAGCAACGCCTCGCGATGTTCGTAGTCGGAATGGATCGACTGCGCCGAACGGATATAAGCCGGCGCCACTGCGTCGACGTCGTGCAGGCGCTGCGCCGCGGCTGCCAGCAGTTCGCGATGCTCGTAGTCGGACTTCATCGACGCACTCGCCTCGACCACCCTGCCGAGCTGCGCGTCGTCGAGGCCGCCAAGCGAGAGCATCGCCTCGAACGTGCGGCGACGTTCGTAGTCGGAGCGCACGCCGAGCGCCGCCTCGAGCCAGGCCTGGCGCACCGCCGCGTCGTCGGCCAGCCGCGGCACCACGCCGACCAGCAGTTCGGCGCGCTCGTAGTCGCCGCTGAAGCGCGTGGCATGCTGCAGGAACGTGACCTGACGCGGCGCATCCAGCGATTGCTTGTCGAACAGCGCGGTCATCGCCTGGCGCCGTTCGTAGTCCGACTGCATGCCACCGGCGAGGTTCAGCGCGTGATCCAGATCGGATGGTCCCAGACGACCCAATCCGGCAAGCACGCCGAGATACAAGCCGCGCACATAGTCGGAATGGATTTCGTCGATCTCGTCGAGCACCGCCTTGGCGCCGCCACGTGCATGGATGCGCTTGACGCGCGCTTCGGCGTTGATGCCGGTGCGCACCAGCTCCTTGACCGCGGTGGCCATCAGCGCGCGCGCCTTGTCGTCGTACGGCTGCTCGTGTTCGTTGACGAAATAGCGTCGCTCGAGCTGATCGCCGCGCGCCGCGACCTCGATGCGCTGCGCCACGCCACCGCGCCTCTCTTCCAGGCGCGCGGTGCCTCCCGCGCCGAGGCTGGCGATATCGGTTTCGGCGTCATTGAAGTCGATCTTGCCTTCCACGCTGGCGCGGAACTTGTGATTGTCGTCGCTGAAACTGACGGTCATCGTGTCGTTGCCGCTGTCGTCGCTGTGAATGCTGATTTGAGAATGATTGTCGCGCGCTGCAGGCGCTGCAGGCGCTGCAGGCGCTGCGGGTGCGCTCGGCGCGCTCGGTGCCGCTGGCGCTGCCGGTGCCTCGGGCGCTGCGGGCGGTGCCGGCGGCGCGGGCTGCGCAACGGCATCGATGCCCACCGCGGGCAGGACCAGGCCGCATGCAAGCAATGCGGCGAAAACAAATACGCGTGCGCCGGGACCGGCGGCTGTGGTTTCCATACGGACTCCTTCGAGCAGGCGCTCGATTCGAACGACGAGCGACGAGGGCCGCGACGCCATCGCCGGTGCAAGCGCGAAATGGCGCCCGCGCACATGATGTTCCGCGCATACCGCCAGGCATTCGGCCAGCCCGCGCGCGCTGCCGAGATAACTTGCGGCATGCGCATCGCAGGCCAACTCGGCCAGATCGTCGAGGCGGCGCTGCGCCAGCACGATCACCGGCACGAACCAGAACACGCAGCGCCACAGCGCGGCGACGAGCTTCCATTGCGGATCGCGCCGCGCCAGATGAGCCAGTTCATGCGCCAGCATCGCGCGCAGTTTCGCGCGATCGAGCGAGGCGAGCGCCCACCCCGGCAGCACGATGCGGCTGCCGCTGGCTGCGAGTGGACTGGGAATTGCGTCGAGGCCGAGCAAGCGCACCCCACGCGGCGGATGCGCAAACGCCCGCGGCGTCAGCTCTGCCAGGTCTTGCGCCAGTTCGGCGTGCATCAATGGCTGAGCATGTGCCAGCGCGCGGCGCAGGCGCCGCCAGCTCGCCGCCGTGCGCAGCAGCGCAAGCGCCGCACCGGCGAGCCATAGCGCCACGATCCAGCGCGCCAACGGCGTGCCGATCTGGAACAATGTATACTTTGTCGCAAAGTGCGGCGTCGCTGCCGGCACGACTTCGGCCTGCGGCTGCATCGGCGGCTTGGATTCGCGCACATCGACCACGCGCGGCGTGCCGATGCCGACCACTTCCTGCGCACTCGCGCTCGGCGCCGCGACGACCCTCGGAGACGCGCTGCCAAGCAGCGCGCCGGCTGCCGGGAGTTCGGGCGCGGCCAGCTGCAGCGTCGCGGTAAGCACGGCGCCGAACAGTGCGCTGCGCCAGAGCAGTTCGCGCAAGGAGCGGCGCAACGCGGGAAATGTGCGCTCCAGCGCGTACGCGAGCAGCAGCAACAGCGTGCCGTGCACGGCGATCGTCGCCAGCCAGGCGGCAAGCAGGTTCATGGCTTCACCTCGCCCTTGCGCGCGCCCTTGGCCAAGCGCTTGCGCACGCGTTCCAGATCGCCCGGCGCGATTTCCGACTCGCTCACCAGGTGCGCGACCAATTCGCTGGCGTCGCCGCCGAACAGGCTGTCGAGCAGGTCCGCGACCATCGAACGGCGCACCTGTGGCTCGCTTGCCAGCGCGCGGTAGACCAGCTGACGCCCGTCGCGGCGTTGCCGCACCACGCCGCGTTTCTCCAGGCGCGTGAGCAGCGTCGCGACCGTCGTGTACTTCAGACCGCGCTCCTCGGCGAGCGCAGCCGCAACCTCGGTCACGCTGGTCTCGCCGCGCTGCCACAGCACGCGCATCACGGCAATCTGCAGCTCACTCAGTGCGACATCGGCGTGCGGCGCGGCCATCGGCTTGCTCTACAGTTGTAGTACTACATTTGTAGTAGATCGCGCCGCAAAGTGCAAGTAGGCCGGAAGTCACTGCTGAACGGGTCAGGATGCGGCGGCAGTCGGCACGGCGTGCGCGACGGCGTCGACGCCGGCAAACGCGCGCCGCGCGCGTTCGAATTGGTCGTCGTAGCGGCGCGGCATCGGCAGCACGCGCTGCTTGTGGCGAAACGGTAGCGCCTCGCGCATCACGTTGAAACCGGCCGCGCTGACGATGCGGCCGGCAGCGGCAAAATACGCCGGCGCCGCGACAACGCCTTCGAGCAACCGGGTGCGCTCCGGCAACCGCGCCGGTGCTTGCAGCGTGGCGAGCCAGAGCGCAACGTCGGCGCCTTCGGCCTGACGCATCTCGTCGGCGTAGGCGAGCAGTTCCGCCACTTCGTCGCGCGGTCCGCTGTGCACGACCAGCCAGTATGCGTCGCGCGCGTCGTCTGCGGGTGCGACATGCGCGATGGGCAACGCCAAGTCGACGCAGCTCGCACTGTGCGCGTCGAGAAACCTTTGTTGCGCCGGCACGAGCGGTTCGACGCGCCAGACTTGTTCGTAGCGCGGTGCGCTGCCCGCGATCACGCGCATATAGTGCGGCCAGCGCAGCAAGCGCGCGACATGCCAGCGGCGCGCGACCACATCCTCAGGCAGATCGCACAGCTCGCCGAGGATGCCGGCTGGAAACGCGTCGACGCACAGGCAGTCGACCGCGCGCTGTTCGAGCTCGCGCAGCAGCCAGCGGCGCAGCGCCGCGACGTCGTGCGCGAGCGCCGCAGGCACCGGCACGGTATCGAGACTGCCGACGATGCGTGTATCGCGCGCATGCTCCGACGCCGTCAGCACGACGGCATCGGCTTCCAGCTCCAGCGCCTGCAGTACCGCGCGTGCGCGCACCAGATGGCCGAGGCCGCCACCAATCGCGTAGTAGGCCAGCCGCATCGCGCGGCTCGGGCACCCTACAGGCCGCGCACGAACAACTCGCCGAGGATGATGTCGCGCTGTTCCTCCGGCACATCCTTGAGCAGCAACGCGGCATAGGCGTTGGAGCGCCGGCCGCTCTCGACCACGAACAGTTCCTTGTCGGAAGCATCCTTTAGCTTGATCTTGCCGGTTTCCTTGTTGAACTTGAGCGCGCCGATTTCCTTGTCCTTGGCATCGGTGACCTTGGTGTTCTCGTCGGCCTTGAACTTGATCGTCCAGGCGTGCGTCATATCTTCGTTGTCGGCGATCTTGATCTTTTCCTTGTCGACCTTGACCTTCCACAGCAGCTTGTCGGCCGGTGTGCGCAGCTTGAAGCCGTCGTCGCCGGTCTTGACCTCGAGCACCGCCTCGCCGCCGGCGCCGCGTCGCCAGAAGCGCTTCAGACTCTGGCTCTCGCCGACCAGATGCTTGTCGCCGATGTCGACATAGACGCGCTTGTCCTCGAACGAAACCTCGATGCGCTGGCCGTCTTTCGCCGGCGCAATTACGGCGTCGGGCGTGGTCGGCTTGGCCGCCATCGCGTCGACGCAACCCAGACTGGCTGCAAGCAGCGCAAACGAAACGAATGTGCGAAGTGTCATGCTAATTCTCCAGGACAATGGTTGCGGCCGGCACGCCGGTGACGCACGCCGGCGCTGCCGTATCGAGCAGCAAGCGATGATAGCGCAGCGCCTCGGTCGACTGGTCGAACAGACGCAGTACGCGTGCGCGCAACGCAGCGCCGAGACCGCGCAGCGCCGCGTCCGGCATCGCAGCGGCTTCGTCCAGCGCGCGGCGGCACGCGTACACGTCGCCCGGCGCGAAGGTCAGCGCGTTGTCGCCGTCGACCAGCAGATCGCCGAGTCCGCCCACGGTCGAACCGAGCACCGGCACACCGAGTGCGCCGGCTTCGAGCGCGACATTCGGCATGCCGTCGTACAGCGACGGCACCGCGACCGCGTCGCACGCGGCATACCAACGCAACAAGTCGAGTCGATCCATGAACGGCACGTGCGTCCACGCTACCTGCGCCGGCAGCGCCTGCAGGCGCGCGATCATCTCCGCCTCGACTTCGCCGACCACGAGCAGATGCAGCCGCGCCGCGTGTACGCACCCTTCCAGCGCATCGAGAAAATGCACGCCGCCTTTCTTGCGTTTCAGATGTCCGAACAAGCCGATCACGCGGCGCGCCGCCGCGACGTTCGATTCGCGCCATGCGCGCGCCTGTTCGCGATCGATGTCCAGCAGGCTCCAATCGCGCACGTCGATCCCGTTCGGGATCCATTCCACGCGCTGCTGCGGGAACAGGCTGCTCACCTTGTGCCGATGCTCCGCGCTGACCACGCACACCGCGCTCGAACGCGCCAGGGCGTCGCGCAGCATCCAGCCGCGGCGCAGCGAAAACAGGCCGGTGTCGAAATCGTTGCCGCGCAACAGTGTCAGCAGCGGCGCCTGCAGCCACGCCGCGAAGCTCGGCGCGCACAGCAGCGGCAGCAAGCCGCCGAACGCGAGCACGTGCGACGGCGGCTCGGCGCCCGCCAGGCGATTCCACACCAGGTTAAGCGCGTGTGCCGGATCGTCGCCAACCGGGCAACGCAGCAGGCGTCCGTGCTCGTGTTGTTCGATGCCAGGCTCGCCGTCGCGTGCGTCCAGATGCACGATGTCGAGCGCCACGCCACGCGCGCGCAACCCGCGGGCGATGCGATCGCACGACTGCGCCATGCCGCCGCGTGCGGGAGGAAAGTTCTCCGTGATCAGCAACGGCCGCAGCATCGCCGCTCAGCTGTCGCCGAAGCCGGCGCGCGCGTTGTCGCTGTCGTCGTCGTAGTCGCCGGATCGCGCCTGCAGCGAACGCGTGTCGTAGCTGTCGTAGTAGCGGTGATAGTGCGTGCCGGTATAGACCGGCGCGTAGCCGCTGCTGTAGTAGCGGTGGCGGTAGTTGTAGGCCCAGTCGTCGTCGTAGACGTCGTTGCGCGTGCGATTGCTCCGCTGCGTGTCGGTTTGCGTCGCTCGAGCGACGCAGTCGCGGCATTGGGTGAACTGGGTTTCGACCGCCGCATGCGTATGACACATCGCGCGGTTGCACACCGAACACTGCGCCACGGCCGGAGCGCCGCAGTCGCGCAAGGAAAAGAATCCACTCTTGCACTGGCAGTTCATGCGGCGCTCCTCGCGGGTGCGGACAGGCGCTTGTATGCACCGGATACCGCATTGACCAGTTCGATCGGATCCATCGGCTGCATCGACTTGGTCTTGAGCTTGCGCGTAAGCTTGATCACGCGGCGCTTGCCCTCGCCGTGCACCGCGACTTTTTCGCCCTCCGCGCTGCCGGGCATGCGATCCACACCGTAGCGCTTGCTCGCCACCGATAGCGCGACCGCGATCGCAGTGCGCTTGAGCGCGCGCAGCTTGGTCTTGGACTTGCCGCTGCGGCTGCGCTTGGTGCGACGGCTTTCGCACAGGTCGTCGGTCACGCTCCAGCGCAACACCGACGCGTCGGCCAGGTGCGCGCTGCCGGCAAACCACGCGTCGCGATAGTTGGTGTCGACGATGTTGGTGTATACGCCCTGCTTGTAGGCTTTCGCGGTTCCGCGACGCTTGTTCGCGTGCGTCGCCGGGCGCAGGTCCAGGCGCACCGAGAGCGTCTGCGTCGGCCGCATGTCCTGTTTCAGGATCGACAGGAACGGCAGCGCGACTTCGCGGAAATTGTTCGAGATGTCGAGCTTGGTCAGGCGCACCAGCATCACGGCGCAATACACCGCGAGCAGTGCGAACAGCGCCGACGCGGTAAGGAACGCCCACGGCATCAGGCCGACGAAAAACAGCGGCACGATCGCCAGTACCACGCAAAACCCGAGGCGGCCCTTCAGACTGCTGCGCGCGGCATCGTTGAAGCGATCGAAGTTCGCCAGCGCACGCATCTGTTCGAGCAGTGCCTCGGCGGTGAACTCGCCGGCGAACTGGCCCGACTCGATCGTCGCGCGCTCCGCCGGCGACAACCCGCTGATCATCTTCATCGTCCGGAACATTGTTCATGCCTCCCCAGGCGGCGCGCCCTATTCCACTCGCTCCAGACACGGCGCGGGCTCGCGCAACGCCGGGTCGATCGATCGATAAACGTCGCGCAGCCGCTGCAGCGAACGTGGCCAGCCGAATTCCGCCGCGACGCGTTCGCGCGCACGCGCACCGAGATCGCGGCGACGCTCAGGATACGCCATGAGCACGCGGATCGCGCGCGCCAGCTCCGCCGGCCGGTCCGGTGCGACCAGGCGCCCTTCCACACCGTCGCGGATCAGTTCGCGCACCGGCGGCAGATCCGAAGCGACCACTGCCACGCCCGCCGCCATCGACTCGAGGATCTTCAGCGGCGCACAACCCTGGCTGACGTTGCGCGCGCATTCGCGCAGCGGCGCCAGCGACAGCTGCGCGTTGGCGATCCACGGCGCCAGCTGCGCCGCGTCGAGCTCCCATTCCCAGTGCATGCGCGGCTGCAGGCCGAGGCGTTCGGCGAAGCGTTCGCAGCGCCGTGCATCGCGCGAACGCAACGAGCCGCAGATCACCAGATGCAGATCGTCCAGGTCGGCCAGACGCGCAAACGCACGCAACAGCGTGTCGACGCCCTGCCAGCTCTGCAATGCGCCGAAGTACAGCAGATAGTTCTGCGGCGCATTGGTCGGGCGCGGAGCCGGCTCGATCAGGTCGGCGCCGTTCGGCACCACTGCAATCTTGCGCGCCGGCACGCCGAGCGATTCGAGCAGACGCGAGGTCGTCTGCGACGGCGTCACCACCGCGTCGCATTCGTGCAGGCAGAACATTTCGGTGGCGCGGATCTTTTCCAGCGTGCGCGGCGCGATTCCGGGATAGGCGTGCGGCAACTCGATCGACGGCAGCGCGTTGACTTCGAACACGCTGGCGTAGCGGTGCGGTCGCGACAGGATCGGCACACCGCTCCACGGGTCGCGGAAATGCGCGATGCGCACGCTGCGCTCGGCTTGATCGAGCACCTGATCGAGGTGCGCGCCGAATGCCGTGGCACGCTCGAGCAGATTCTCGATCGGCACGCTGTAGCGCAGGATCTCGACGTTGTCTTCGACTTGGTGCACGGGCAACGTGAGGTCGCCCATCACGTACAACAGGCCGCCGCCGGCATGCTCGAACAGACATGGCGCGAAACGCGCGATATGCGTCGAGGCTCCCTTGCGCGTCGGGAAGCGGTCGAATGCGGCGTAGAGCGAGGCTGGCGCAGTCAGCAGCATGGCGATGCCGGCGGTTTTCCAAAGCGTAGCATTTCGCCGCCCGCGGATGCAGCACGCCGAGGTTCGCCGCAGCTACGCCAAGCTGCTGTCGACCGTGAACGTCATGCGTTGTCGGCGAGATGTTTGCTCTGGCGAAGGCGCGCAAAGATGCCATGCACCTTTCGCGTTCTTCGCGCCATCGCGTGGGACCTGCTTGCTGCGTCCGCCATGCGGCTGCCGGGTCAAGGCAATTCTTTCGACTCCGGCGCGCGATCCAAATGGATCTGATCCGGCGCGGGCACGCTGATCGGCGGCTTGCCCGCAGACTTGAGCGCCATATCGAGCGCACTGAGTTGCGTGCGCTTGACCTGCTCCCAGTGCGCCGCCGCGCGCTGCATGCGCTCGTTGCTCGCGGCGAGCACGCCGTGCTGCGGCTGCGTCGGGGCGCGATCGCTGCCCTCGACATCGGTCGCCAGTCCGGAAAGCAGCTCGCCGATGGCCGCCAGATTTTCGCTCGTGTCGCCCTCGCCTGCGTGCAGCGGCTTGCTCGCCTGCTTGTAGTCGCCGATGGCCGTCGCAAGCGCGGGCGGCACGCTTTCTTTTTCAATTGCGGCAATCTGCTCGTCGACCGCATTCATTTCGCCATAGGCGATGAAGTTGCGCTCCAGCGCCTGCGCGATTTCTGCCGCGAAAGCCAGTGCATCGCCAAGCGCGTGCGCATCGAGCGCGCGGCGCGGATCGGCCACGACATGCAGCGTGGCCTGACTGCGCGCGCCATCGGCGTCGAGCGTCAGCTGGTAGTCGCCCGGTGGCAACAGCATGCCTTCGGGCGTGATCGGCACCCCGACACCGTACACGGCGGCAATGCCGTAGTCGTAGTGCATCGCGCGCGGCCGCGGCGCGCGCAAGTTCCAGACGAAGCGGTGCGCGCCGGCGCTGCGCGACAGGCGTGCGGGCGGCTGCGTCCAGGCATTGTGGAAATAACGCTCGGCATTCGGCGCGTCGTCGGCCGCATCGCTGGCGAACGTGCGCACGGCCTTGCCCGACGCGTCGCGGATCTCGAGCGTCACCTTGCGCGCCTCGCGCGGCAGCCAGTAGTCGATCATCGCGCCGGTCGGTGGATTCTGTCCGAGTGCCGTGTCGGCCGGCGGCGGCGTGTCCTTGTTCTGGCTGCCGCGCAGGCGCACCGCGGTAGCCGGCTCGAACAGCACGGCGGCGGACGCTTTCGCAACGCGCGCGCGCTGGCGCAGCGGCGTGACGTTGTCGAGCAGCCAGATCGCACGGCCCTGCGTCGCTGCGATCAGATCGTCACCGTGCACGAGCAGATCGCGCACCCACGCCGGCGGCAGGTTGCGCTGCAGCGGCTGCCAGTGATCGCCGTCGTCGAACGAGACGAACACGCCCAGATCGGTGCCGGCATACAGCAAGCCGGCCTGCTTCGGATCGGCGCGCACGACGTCGACGAACGAACGCGGCGGCAGTCCGGTGTCGACTTCCGTCCAGGTCTTGCCGTCGTCGCGCGTACGCAGCACATGCGGCGCAAAGTCGTCCTGGCGGTGATTGTCGATCGCCGCGTATACGCTGCCCTTGGCGGCGGCCGACACGTCGATCATGGCGACCTTGGCCCACGCCGGCACGCTCTTCGGCGTGAGGTTCTCCCAGTGCGCGCCGCCGTCATGTGTGCGCTGGATCAGGCCGTCGTCGGTGCCGATCCAGATCTCGTCGTTGTCGCGCGGCGACAGCCCTATCGACCAGATCACGCCGTAGCCGCAGTCGCGCGCGGCGGGTGGCGCCAGATCGCCGGCGCAATTCTTCGCCGTCGGCGATTTCGCCGACAGGTCCGGACTGACCAGCGTCCACGAACTGCCGCGATCGAGCGAACGAAACAGCATCTGCGCGCCCTGGTACAGCGGATACGGCGGCAGCGGCGATACCGCGATCGGCGTGATCCAGCTGTAGCGGTACTTGAAATCGGTCGGCCGCGCGCCGTAGCTCGACACCGGCCACGGCGTCACGTTCTGCGCTTCGCCGGTGCGCGCATCCCAGCGCGACAGGCGCCCACCGAGGCCGGAGCCGTACACGATGTCGGGATCCTGCGGATCCGGCACGTCGTAATCGCGCTCGTCCGCGCCGACCGGATGCCAGTCGCGGAAACTCAGCGCGCCGTAGTCGCTGCGCGTCGAAACCGCGGCGGTGCCGCTGTCCTGCTGACCCGAGTAGACCCAGTACGGAAAGCGGTTATCGGCCGCCAGATGATAGAACTGTCCGGTCGGCTGGTTGTACCAGTCGCTCCAGCTGGCGCCGCGGTTGACGCTGACCGCGGTGCCTTGGTCGCTCGCCACGACCATGTGATCGCCGCGTTGTGGATTTATCCACATTTGGTGGTAGTCGTCGCCGCCCGGCGATCCCTTGAAGATCGCGCAATGGCTGCCGCCCTGATCGCAGCGCGAGATCGAGCGGTTCATCACGTATACCGTGTCGGCATCGTCCGGCGCCACGGTGAGCTGCGCGAAATAGCCGTTAGCCAGGCCCTTGTCATGGTTGACGTAGAGCCAGTTCTTGCCGCCGTCGTCCGAGCGGTACAGTCCGCCGCCTTCTTCCGCCGCCACGGCCGCGTAGACGCGCGTCGCGCCGCCGACGTGCGCCGCCGCGACGCCGATGCGCCCGAGTTTCGACGCCGGCCAGCCGCCACCGCCGACGCGCTGCCAGGTGCGCCCGCCGTCGCTGGATTTGTATACGCCGCTCTGCGTGCTCTCTTCCGACATGAAGTAGTGCAGCCACGGCCAGTAGCGCGCGCGCCAGACCGAAGCGAACACCACGTCGGGATTGCCGGGATCGAGCGCGAGGTCGACCGCGCCGGTGGCGTCGTCGACGAACAGCGTGCGCGTCCAGGTTCTGCCGCCGTCGGCGGAGCGGAACACGCCGCGCTCGGGATTGGCGCCGAACGCGTGGCCGAACGCGGCAACGAGCACGTTGTTCGCGTCGCGCGGGTCGACCGCAATCGAGCCGATCGCGCGCGTCGCCTCCAACCCGACGTGCTGCCAGCTCTTGCCGGCGTCGGTGGATTTGTAGACGCCGTCGCCGGACGTGATGTCGTAGCGCGAGGTGACCTGGCCGGTGCCGACGTAGATCACGTTCGCGTCGCTCGGCGCCACGGCAAGCGCGCCGATGTTGGCCGCATTCACGCCGTCGAATACCGGATGCCAGGTCGCGCCGGCGTCGCTCGTCTTCCACACGCCGCCACCGGCGGCGCCGAAGTAGAACGTATCCGGCTGTGCCGGGTTGCCGGCAGCGACCGTGCTCCAGCCCGCTCGGAATGGACCGAGCAAGCGCCACTGCAGGCCCGCGGTGATGTCTGTGGATGCGGTCTGCGCGGTTGCCGCTGCGGCGCCGAATGCGACAGTCGCGATAAGGACGCGGGAGATTCGTCTGATCGACATGATGCCTGCACCTCGAGTTGAGTCGGCGCGTGACGCCGCATTGCTTACGTGGGAGCGCGATTCATCGCGTTCGCACGCCCTGCGCAAAGCCGGGCGCGATGAATCGCGCCCCTGCACAAACCTATCGCGCCGCGCACAGCACAATCGGCGCCGCGCGTACGGGCGCCTAGGCGAATGGATCCGTCAGCGCGATCGTATCGTCGCGGTCAGCGCCGGTCGCGACGAGTGCCAGATGGCACTCGGCCAGTTCTTCCACCGCGCGCAGGTACGCGCGCGCCGCCGGCGGCAACTTCGAGAACTCGCGGATGCCGCAGGTGGACTCTTCCCAGCCGGGGAATTCGAGGTACACCGGCTTGCACTCGGCCCAACCGGCCGCGTCCAGCGGCGCCAGTTCGCGCCGCTTGCCGCGATATTCGTACGCGATGCACACCTTGATCGACGGCAGGCCGTCGAGCACGTCGAGCTTGGTGATCGCCAGGCCGTTGATGCCGTTGATCTGCACCGCGCGCTTGAGCGCGACCAGGTCGATCCAGCCGCAGCGGCGCGGCCGCCCGGTGGTGGCGCCGAATTCGTTGCCGCGCTTGCGCAACGCCTCGCCGGTGGCGTCGTCGAGTTCGGTCGGGAACGGGCCGCCGCCGACGCGCGTCGCGTACGCCTTGCAGATGCCCAGCACGTAGTCGATGTCGCACGCACCGACGCCGGTGCCGGCGCAGGCGCCGCCGACCGTGGTGTTGGACGAGGTGACGAACGGATAGGTGCCGTGGTCGATGTCGAGCAGCGCGCCCTGCGCACCCTCAAAAAGTATACTCCCGCCGCTCTTGCGCAACTCATGCAGTGTGGTGGACACGTCGTCGATCATCGGCTTGACGTACTCGCCGAACTCGAGCGCCTCGTCCAGCACCTTGGCGTAGTCAACCTCGTCGACCTTGAACCAGTGCTTGAGCACGAAGTTGTGATAGTCGACCACGGCGCGCAGCTTGTCCGGCAGTTCCGCCGGGTACATCAGGTCGGCCACGCGGATGCCGCGTCGCGCCGCCTTGTCCTCGTAGGCCGGGCCGATGCCGCGCCCGGTCGTGCCGATCGCGTTCTTGCCGCTGGCCTTCTCGCGCGCCTGGTCGATCGCGATGTGGTACGACATGATCAGCGGCGTGGCCGGACTGATCTTCAGGCGCGAGCGCACCTCGACCCCGGTTTCCTCGAGTTCACCGATCTCCTGGCGCAACGCCGCCGGTGACAGCACCACGCCGTTGCCGATGATGCACAGCACGTCCTTGCGCAGGATGCCGGACGGAATCAGATGCAGCACGGTCTTCTTGCCGCCGATCACCAGCGTGTGGCCGGCGTTGTGGCCGCCCTGGAAACGCGCCACCGCGCCGACACGCTCGGTCAGCAGGTCGACGATCTTGCCCTTGCCTTCGTCGCCCCATTGTGCGCCGAGAATTACTACTGACTTGCCCATGTTGCCTCTCGCTCTTGCGGTCATTCCGGCAGGGACTGCCGGAATCCAGTTGCCATGGATGGCGGTTCAGGCCCCATCCGAAATCAATTCAGCCCACAAATCGTCCCACTGCGGGTTGGACAGTTCGATCAAGCGGATTTTCGCGCGGCGCGACCATTTCTTGATTTGCTTTTCGCGCAATATCGCGTGCTCCATGTCGACGTGCATTTCAAACCACACGAGCTGGTGGACTCCGTAGAGCCGGGTGAATCCGTCTGTTTCGCTGTTCTTGTGCTGGTGGATACGTTTCAGCAAATCCGATGTGACGCCGACATGCAGTGTTCCGTTGCGCCGGCTCGCCAACATGTACACGCACGGCCGCCTTTTCACGCATTGCGCTGCTCCCGTCCGTGCAGTCCAGATTCCGGCAGTCCCTGCCGGAATTACGGCTAATTCATTTAGCCAACAACCGCATTCAACTCACCAGCTTCAACGCCAGCACTCCGATCGCCATCATGCCGCCGCCGATCACGCGCAGCTGACGCGGCTCGAGCTGACGCATCTGCTCGGCCATGCGCTGCCAGGCGCGCGGTGCGGCGAACAGGAACAATCCTTCCAGTACCAGCACCAGGCACAGCGCGCCGAGGAATTCGTGCTGCATGTGTACCTCACGGCTTGGCTTCGCCCTTGGTGGCCTCGAAGTAGCGCAGGAATTCCGACTTCGGATCCAGCACCAGCACGCCGCCGCTCTTGAACGCTTCGCGGTATGCCTGCAGGCTGCGATAGAACGCGTAGAACTCGGGGTCCTTGCCGTACGCGGCGGCATAGATCTCGGCCGCCTTGGCGTCGCCCTCGCCGCGGGTCTGCTGTGCGTCGCGCTCGGCTTCGGCCTTGAGCACTTGTACTTGGCGATCGGCATCGGCGCGGATCTTGGCCGCTTCCTCGTTGCCGTTGGAGCGCTGTTCGTTGGCCAGGCGGCTGCGCTCGGCGCTCATGCGCTTGTACACCGAATCGACCACCGCATCGGGAAATTCGATGCGCTTGATGCGTACGTCGACGACGTGGATGCCGAGCGTGCTCTGTGCCGCCTTGTTTGCCTGGTCGAGCACGTGCTCGGTGATATCGGAGCGCGCGCTGGCAATCAGCTCGTTGAGCGAACGCGCGTTGAACTCGAAGCGCAATGCATCCTTGATGATCGGCGCGAGGCGCTGGTTTGCCGAAGACTGCAGCTCGTCGGGACCGAACGAACGGTAGTACTTGGCCGGGTTCTCGATCTGGTACTTGACGTAGAAGTCGACGTTGACCGCCTTCTTCTCGGACGTGAAATAACTTTCCGGCGCGGCTTCGAGGTTGAGTATGCGACGGTCGTAACGCACCACGGTCTGCATCAGCGGCAGCTTGAAATGCAGGCCCGGCTTGTAGTCGGAACCGCCGCTGCTCTCGGCGCCTTCGATGCGCCCGAACTGCAGCAGCAACGCGCTCTGTCCTTCGCGCACGACGAACGCGGAGTTCGCCACGACGGCCACCAGGACCAGCGCCACCACGGGGGCGAGGATTTTCATTGGCCACCTCCGCGATTGCGCTCTTCGGCTGTCGCGGCGGCCGCGGGCACGGCGTCCTCGCGCAGCTTGTCCAGCGGCAGGTACAGCAATGCCTTGCCGTTGCTCTGGTCGATGATCTTGTTGGTCTTGCTGAGCACGTCCTGCATCGTTTCGATGTACAGGCGCTTGCGCGTCACGTCGGGAGTGGAACGGTACTGCGTGGCGATCAGGCTGAAGCGTCCGGCGTCGCCGGTCGCTGCGGCCACGCGCGCCGCCTTGTAGCCTTCGGCTTCGGCGCGGATGCGCGCGGCATCGCCGCGCGCATTCGGGATCACTTGCGCCGAGTACGCCTGCGCTTCGTTGATCACCTGCTTCTGGTTGTTGCCGGCATTGTTGGCGTCGTCGAACGCCTTCTTGACCTCGTCCGGCGGCTGCACGCGCGGGAACTTCACGTCGGTGACGACGATGCCGACGCCGTAGGCGTCGAGCGTCTGCTGCAGCAGCTTCTTCGTCTCGCTGACCACTTCGGGACCGTGCCCGGACAGGATCGTGTCCATCTCGCTGCGTCCGATCACCTGGCGCACCGCGCTTTCGGCGGCCTGCTTGAGCGTTTCGTCGGGCTGCGACACCGCGAACAGGTACTGCTTCGCGTTCGTGATCTGGTACTGCACGTTGAACGTGATCGCGACGATGTTCTCGTCCTTGGTCAGCATGCGCACTTCGTCGGAGATCGACTTGACGCTGGTCGCCTCGACCTTGACGACCTGTTCGATCGGCGCCGGCCATTTCAGGTTCAGGCCGTTGTTCATGATGCGGTCGAACTGGCCGAAGCGCAGCACCACGCCGATCTGCTGCGCGTCGATCGAGACCATGCTGGTCATCGCGACCCACAGTCCGAGCAGCGCGAACACCCCGATCAGGATCATGCCCGAGCCGCCGCCGGCACTTGTGCCGCCGCTCCCGCTCCCGCCACCGCCGCCGAACAGACGACCGACGCCATCACGCAGGCGCCGCAACATCTCCTCGATGTCCGGCTGCGGCTTCTTGCCCTGCCAGGGATCGCGCTTGCCCGGTTCGTTCCATGCCATATTCGATTCTCTCTCGCGAATTACGAACGCCGCTGCGGAGCAGACACGCGCGACACGTCGCGGTTGCGTGCCCGGCATCGCAACCTGCCGTCAAATCGGTCGGGGGTTGCCGCAGGATTGTATGGAAAAACGGGCTGAGGGCCTAGCCCGAACGGACACGACGACTCGGCAGGGCCGCGCGCCGCTTCAGGCGTCGCGCGCCTCGGACGGCTCGATCTGCTCGCGCAGCCAGGCGCCATCGCTCGACCCGAGCAGCGGTTCCAGGCGGCAGCGCGGCGCATCGATCTCGATCTCCCAGCCGCTTTCGGCGGCGCGTTCGCTCGCCACCAGACCCTGCTCGAACAGGCGCGCGCGCAGGCGGCCGTTCGCGTCGGGCACGCGCACCCAGCAATGCACGCGTTCGCGCTGCAGCGTGCGCGAGATCGCCCCGCGCAGCAGCTCCAGGCCCTGGCCACCCGCCGCCGAAAGCCAGACGCGCGGCGTCTTGCCGCCATTGATCATTTCGAAACGCGGTTCGCGCGGCACACCGTCGCCGAGCTTGTCCAGCTTGTTGTAGATCAGGATCTGCGGCACGTCCTGCGCGCCGATCTCGGCCAGCACACGTTCGACTTCGACGATGTGCTGATCGTGCTCCGCGTCGGCTGCGTCGACAACATGCAAAAGCAGATCGGCGTCGCGTGTTTCGGCCAGCGTCGACTTGAACGCGGCGATCAGATCGTGCGGCAGGTCGCGGATGAAGCCGACCGTATCGGCCAGCACCACCGGGCCGCTGCTTGCGACCTCGAGGCGGCGCAGGGTCGGATCGAGCGTGGCGAACAGTTGGTCCGCCGCGTATACGCCGGCGCCGGTCAATGCGTTGAACAGCGTCGACTTGCCGGCGTTCGTGTAGCCGACCAGCGACACCAGCGGCACCGCATTGCGCTGGCGCGCGCGGCGCGCGGTGGCACGCTGGGTTTCGACCTTCTGCAGACGTTGGGTAAGTTGCTTGACCCGCCCGGCGAGCAGGCGGCGATCGAGTTCGAGCTGGGTTTCGCCCGGCCCGCGCAGGCCGATCGCGCCACCGCGCTGGCGTTCCAGATGCGTCCATCCGCGCACGAGGCGCGTCGACATATGCTTGAGCTGCGCCAGTTCGACCTGCAGCTTGCCTTCGTGCGAGCGCGCGCGTTGCGCGAAGATGTCGAGAATCAGGCCGGTGCGGTCGACCACGCGGCATTCGGTCAGCGCTTCGAGATTGCGTTCCTGCGCCGGGCTGAGCGCATGGTTGACCAGGATCAGGTCGGCCGCATGCGTCTGCTTGTGCAGCTTGAGCTCCTCGGCCTTGCCGCTGCCGACGAAGTATTTCGGGTTCGGCTTGTCGATCCGCGCGCTGAGCGAACCGACCACGCTGGCGCCCGCCGAGCGCGCCAGCTCGCCGAATTCGGCCAGAGCGTCCGGATCGCTCTGGCCGACCCATTGCGGCTGCAGCAGCAGCGCGCGTTCACCCTTGCGCGAGCGTTCGAACAGCGTGCTGGTCAACTTTCTGTGGTCTCGCTATGGGCCGCGTGCTCGGCATGGCCGCCGTTGTCGCCGCCAACGCGCACGTTGCGGCTCGGTACAATAGTGGAAATTGCGTGCTTGTATACCATCTGGCTGACGGTATTGCGCAGCAGGACGACGAACTGATCGAAGGATTCGACCGTACCCTGCAGCTTGATGCCGTTGACCAGGTAGATCGAAACCGGCACGCGCTCACGACGCAGGGCATTCAGAAATGGATCCTGCAACGACTGACCTTTGGACATGGTTCTTCTCCGTACTGCGGCTTGTAGTTATGCGAATCGGAAAAATCAGCGCCGCCAAAACGAGATATGGCCGTGGCGCTCCAATTCAAGGTGTTGAAAGTATACACGTTTTTTGCGCGCTTTAGAAGCGCGCGCCTACCGCTCATGCCAGGAAATCCGCCACTGCCTGCTGGGCCGTGGCGCGGTGCGTGGCGGCGAACGGGTCCAGCCAACGCGCATCGAGCTCCGAACGCAGCCAGGTGATCTGGCGTTTGGCGAGCTGGCGCGTGGCGAAAATCGCGCGCTCGCGCAGCTGCGTCCGGTCGAATTCGCCGGCCAAGTGTTGCCATGCCTGGCGATAGCCGACGGCGCGCAGCGCCGGCAAATCCACGTGCAGATCGCCGCGCGCGCGCAGGGCCCGCACCTCGTCGACAAATCCCTGTGCCAGCATCGCGTCCGTGCGCGCCGCAATCCGCGCGTGCAGCGCGCCGCGATCGGACGGGAGCAACGCCAGCTTGAGTACGCGGTATGCAAACGGCGCCGGTGTCGCGCCCTGTTGCGCCGACAGCGGCTGGCCGGTGAGCGCGATCACTTCGAGTGCGCGCTGGATGCGCTGCGCGTCGTTGCGTCCGATGCGCGCGGCTGCGAGCGGATCGCGTTCGGCGAGCCGCGCATGCAGCTGCGGCCAGCCATGCTGCGCGGCGTCGGCGCTCAACTGCCGGCGCAAATCTGGATCGGCCTGCGGCAGCTCCGACAAACCATACTGCAGCGCGCGAAAGTAGAGGCCGGTACCCCCGACCAACAGCGGAATGTGGCCATTCGCGGCGATTGCTGCCAATTCGTGCAGCGCGTCGGTGCGGAATTCGGCCGCCGAATAGGCTTGCGAGGGCTCGCGGATGTCGATCAGCCGATGCGGATGGCGCGCCAGCGTGGCGGCGTCGGGCTTGGCGCTGCCGATATCCAGGCCGCGATACACCAGCGCGGAATCGACGCTGATCAGGCTGCAGCCGAAGCGCTGCGCCAGTTGCAGCGCCAGCGCCGTCTTGCCCGAGGCGGTCGGCCCCATCAGGAAAATCGCGCGCGGACGCTGATCGATCGGCATCGGCGGATTCTACCCGGCTGGCGGCCGCGGCCAGAGCGGTACGCAATATGCATGGACCTCGTTCGAGAGTCGCTTCAACTCGGGCGGCGCGGGGGTGACGACGCCGTTTGGGGGATGCCGCGCAGGACGCCGGTTGTCTGTAGCCGTTTCGGCCTTCGACAAGGCTGCAGGCAAGTGCTAGGGTGGAATTGGGGGGATTGTGAAAACTTCGATCGAGCCACGCAACACTCGGTCAACCGGAAGGGATGGCGCGCCCGACATCAGCAACTGCGCCCGCATTCTGCTGACCGAAGCCACCGATCTGCCGCGACTGGCTGCGGTCGCCGAACGTCTCGCGTGCGAGTTCGGCAATTGCCGCAGCGCGCGTTTCACGCTGTGCGACCCGCCCGCGCCGACCGAGGCATCGATCGTTGCCGCCGGCGCGGTGCCGGTGCTGCTTGGCGCCGGACGTGCGCGCTTGCACCTATGGTTCGATGTCGGTCCGTCGCGCGTGCCGATGCTCGGCGAAGACGACTGGCTCGATCTGCTCGACCTGCGCCTGCGCGAATTGCTCGCCGCCGAGGAGATGCGCCGCAGCGTCGCCGCCGCGCAGCGCAACGAACACCTGCAGCACGCGTTGTACGCGATCGCCGACCTGGCGCACGCGGATCTGGACCTGCACGACATGCTCGCGCGCGTGCACCGCATCGTGGCCGAGCTGACCTATGCCGAGCATTTCTACATCGCGCTGTACGACGACCGCCGCGATCTGCTGCATTTCCCCTATTACGCCGATGCCGGCAACGCGGCGATGTCGGCGGACGGTCTGGAGATTTCCGGCAGCGACTATCCGAACAGCCTGACGTTCGCGGTGGTGCATCTGAAACGCTCGCTGCTCGGGCCGAGCCAGCAGCTGCGCCACGGCCTCTGCCTCGGCGACGACGCGCGCCTCGGCGCCGAATGCGTCGACTGGCTGGGTGTGCCGATGCTCGAAGGCAATCGCGTGCGCGGCGCGGTGGTCGTGCAGAGTTACGACGAATCGCTGCGCTACAGCGAGGAGGATCGCAGTCTGCTCGCGTTCGTGGCGCAGCACATCCTCGGCACCGTCACGCGCAAGCAGGCGCAAGCCGAACTGGAATCGGCCGTGCTGCGTCGTACCGCCGAACTGGCCGAGGCGAATCGCGTGTTGCGCGAGGAAGTGGCCGAGCGCGAACACGCGCAGCAGCTGCAGGCGGCGCTGTTCCAGATTGCCGAGCTGGCCAGCGCGCACGGCAGCCTGGGCGAGTTCTATGCCGGCGTGCACGGCGTGATGTCGAAGCTGCTCGACGCGCGCAATTTCTTCATCGCGCTCGTGTCGGAAGACGGCCAGGAACTGAGCTTCCCGTATTTCGTCGACGAGTGGGACAAGCCGCTGTCCAACCGCCGCCTCACCAACGGCATCACCGAACTGGTGCTGCGCGACCGCCGCCCGTTGCTGGCGCGCGCCGAGGAAATCCGCCGCTTGATGCAAAACGGCGGCATGGTCATGTTCGGCACCGTGCCGGAGTGCTGGCTCGGCGTGCCGCTGCTGCTCGGCGAGCGCGCGGTCGGCGCGATGGTCGTGCAAAGCTACGACGCGCAGCGCGTGTACGGCACGCAGGAACAGGAAATCCTGCAGTTCGCCTCGTTCCATATCGCAGCGGCGCTGGAGCGCAAGCAGAACCAGGATCGTCTGCTGCGCGCCTATGCCGATCTGGAACAGCGCGTGCTCGAACGCACGCAGGAACTGAAACTCGCCAACGACGACTTGCGCGAGCAGATCGACGTGCGCAAGCAGGTCGAGTCGCGCCTGCAGTACGAAGCGCTGCACGACGCGCTGACCGGGCTGCCGAACCGCGCCGCGTTGCTCGGCCGTCTGGCGCGCGCGCTGTCGCGCTACGAGCGCGACCCCTCGCGGCTGTTCGCGGTGCTGTTCCTCGACCTCGACCGCTTCAAGGTGGTCAACGATTCGGTCGGCCATCTGCTCGGCGACGACCTGCTGATCGAAGCCGGCCGGCGCATCTCCAGCTGCGTGCGCGCGCCCGATTCAGTCGCGCGGCTCGGCGGCGACGAGTTCACCGTGCTGCTGGAAGACATCCGCGGCATCGAGGATGCGTGCCAGATCGCCAGCCGCGTACTCGCTGCGCTGACCGATCCGATCCGCCTCGGCGACAAGGAAATCTATTCCTCCGCCAGCATCGGCATCGCGCTGGCGCATCCGCGCTACAGCCGCGCCGAAGAACTGCTGCGCGACGCCGACGTGGCGATGTACCGCGCCAAGGCGCACGGCCGCCACCGCTACGAGATCTTCGACGAGCAGCTGCGCGAGGAAGCGCTGCACATGCTGGATCTCGAAAGCGATCTGCGCCGCGCAATCGTGCGCCGCGAGTTCGAGCCGTACCTGCAGCCGATCGTGCGTCTGTCCGATGGCGCGGTGCTCGGCTACGAAGCGCTGCTGCGCTGGCGCCACGGCACGCGCGGCCTTTTGCTGCCGACCGAGTTCCTCAGTGCGGCGGAAGAATCCGGCACCATCGAGCAGATCGACTGGCATTTGTACGAACAGGTGTTCCGCGCCATTCCATCGCTCGGCGACGCGAATGCCTACGTCGGCATCAACGTTTCGGCGCGGCACTTCCGTTCGCCCAATCTCGCCACCGCGCTGCTCGACATGATCGCCGCGTACCGCGTGCCGCCGTGGCGCGTGCGCGTGGAAGTCACCGAAGGCGCTCTGCTCGAGAATCCCGAGATTGCCAGCGCCACCATGCTGCGCCTGCGCGACGCCGGCGTACTGACCTCGCTCGATGATTTCGGCACCGGCTACTCCTCGCTGTCGTATCTGCACCGCTTCCCGCTGCACGCGCTGAAGATCGACCGTTCGTTCGTGGCCGAACTGCAGTCGGACCTGTCCGGCAGCAGCGCCGCCGTGGTGCGCGCAATCCGCGCACTCGCCGGCTCGCTCAATCTCGAAGTGATCGCCGAAGGCGTGGAAACCGTGTCGCAACGCGACGCGCTGATGCAACTCGACTGCGCGATCGGGCAAGGTTACCTGTTCGCCGCGCCGGTGCCGGCGCTGGAGTTGGGGCGGGCCCACTGACGTTTGGATGTGGGCGCCCTGCGGGCGCCTGTCTTGGTGCGGGGCCAGTCTCTTCGCTGTCATTTCCCGCGCAGGCGGTAATCCAGCTCTGATCTCCCGCTCGTCATTCCCGCGTCGGCGGGAATCCAGTTCTTGCTCTCACGCTCCTCATTCCAGCGAAGGCTGGAATCCAGTTCTTTCCTTTGACTTTGTCTTTGCTTCTTGTCGTTTTAGAGCCAGAGCTTCCACTCCTCCTGCGGAGGAGCGGGTCACTTCTCTTTGCTTGCCCAAAGAGAAGTAACCAAGAGAAAGGGCACCCCGATCGGTCGCGCCCTCCGGGCATCCTGCCCTACGGGTCCGCGAGCGCACTCCGGGGTTCGCCGGACGTACATCTATGTACGTTCGGCGAAGCGCGTGCATCCTTGCACGCGCCCCTCCGGGCCTATCCTCCGTGCGCTCGCCGCGCCCGGCGGGGACCCAAGAGCAGCGCGCTTCGTGCGCGCAGAAGCGACAGCAACAGCAGAGCCACAGCAGAGCCACAGCAGAGCCACAGCAGAGCAGCAAGAGCGACGCTTTGCTTTGCATGCTCTTTCTTCGCTTCTGCGCGCAGGAGCGCGCTTCTTTACCCGGG
>Ga0157378_10000550_pt1 | contig 35646 bp, 36 predicted proteins | sample M65metaG_FD_115309 | JGI IMG/M metagenome (GOLD analysis project Ga0157378, IMG submission 115309) | Miscanthus rhizosphere microbial communities from Kellogg Biological Station, Michigan, USA - M6-5 metaG | ecosystem: Host-associated > Plants > Roots > Rhizosphere > Soil | place: USA: Michigan... | reverse complement strand
TGCAGGCAGACCAAGTCAATGTTGCTGAAATTCAAGAAGTCCGCAGCCTGCCGATACGAACCCAGATCGTCCTGGGCAAGCTCGAACCGGACACGCGAAGGATACTTGTATCCCTCCTCGGTATCGTTCACCGGCAATGCCAATAACTCGGCAGTGCCGTATTCTGCGTGAATCGCATCGCACAAATCCGTGGTGAACGTTGCGATTCCGCACCGTCTCGGAAGATAGTTCCCGACGATACCGACCCTGCCAGGCAGCGCTGGGCGCGGATGCATCGGCCTCACGGGGACGGATTTCTCTTCTTCCATGATCGGAATCATATCGATCACTTCGTGACCGGACGAGAAGCCCGCATCGCTGTGATCAAATGAACCGTCAATAAGGATCGGACTCTTGGCCTCGAAAGCTTTCTTCTCCTCCGACATTATGTTCCTATCTCTGCGACGAGCTGTTTGATTTGATTTGCCAAAGCTCTAAGGATGTAGTTCTGCGGTGGTCCGTGATGAGGCATACTCCACTAGTTCGAGCCGGTCCCGGAACTTCAGGAACCGCAGTATCCACGAGACGCAACCTTCGACCTTGATCTCGGTGATATCCAACCTCGTTGCAATCTCACGATTACTCAGCCCTTTTCCCGCTAAGCGATAGACCGGGCCGAGAATTCCCGCCTTTTCCCAAAAGACCTGCATATACCTACCTCCCGGAGACTCGCGCCACGTTCTGCTTGCCATTACGGCTGAAAACTCCTTTGATTCCTCTCCCGTGTCACCTGCAGATCATCCGTTTGCTTTTTCAGGCGATCGGCTTCCCGTTTCGGGCCCTCTTGCTGGTCGAGCTTCACGGCTTCGGCAGTAGCAGCGTCGGCCTCGGCATTGGCTCGCTTCGAAAAAACAACCAGACCCAAAACATCATTGAAGGATGATCGGACCAGATTCAGCGAATATTGCGCGTCTTCCCAAGACGCGACAGGTTTTTGCTTCGGGTCATAACCGCCGTCGACCGCCGGGTCGAGTTCCGGCGCTGCAATCGTGGCATGACCGTACTTCACTGAAATCGACCTCATCATGTCTTCGTCGGTGAGCCCTGCCGTGGAAAGCCGATCGTAAGTCACTGAAATCTTGTAGAGCTCGCCGTTATAGAAAGAAAAGAGAAATCGCTCGACGCTGTCCGATTGAGGGGACGTCCCGGGGGCTTTCGGCGGCCACCAGCTGAGCTCCTCAATCAGTGCCGGGCGGCTATGAATCGTCTTTACATCGGTCATCTTCTGGTCGGTACGCTCCAGCAATTTGGTCAAGCTCATTCCCAGGGTAAAGTCCCGATATTTGGAAAGGTCTCGTCCGCTAAGCAACGGCACCAGGAAGAACAGAACCACAAAGCAAAGAAGCGAACCGCGCAACGTTTTCATTTTTGTATCTCCGCTAATCCTTAAGAGCTTGAAATCAAAGCCGTGTGTTGCCTGGTGGCCGTCTGACCTGCTTCGGTGCTTCTTGCGGCCGCAATCTCCGGGGCAGCAAGAGGAGGCGTTACCAAGACAACGTCCTTCGCCGGGAGAAGCGAAACACTTTCTTGGATGTGCCGAGAATGGGCGGTAACTTTCACGAAAGGAATGCCGAGAAACCGCTTCGAAACGGCTTTGCTAATCTGCAACGAGTTGAACCTTTTTTCCTCGCGTTTCAACAGCATTCGTTTCACTGCCTTGCGCAAAGTTCCTGGCCTGTAGCGGCCGAGGACGGTGACGCTGACTTCACCTGCCAAGTAGAAGAAGTTCCAGTTCACTTCAGCGATTTTTCGGTCAAGTTCGCAGGCATCGAAATTCCCGACGGCTTTCCAACCGGGCAGGAAAGCTTCACTCTCGATCGACAGGCCGGCTGGCAACAGCGTGTTCTCCCGGATGAGGACGGTTCCAGCTGCGTGATCAATTGACATTTTGAGCCTCCTTTAAGCTGGACTACGCAGACAGGAGTGGAGGGCGACGTTGGGCTGGGGCCGGGGCCGGTCCGAGTGGGTCAACTCTTGCCTGCTCGTAGGTCAGGATTCTTAGAGCTGACGTGCGAAAACCCTTCTACCGTTCACGTAGGCGGAAACGGCGGTGAAGAGCAAAGCACCGACTGTTGCACCGAGGGTTGTGATAATCGTTCCACGGTAGTTCCCAGGGTCTGCGAAGCCAGTCGCGAATCCGCCTACTACGGCGCCACCAATGCCCATGAGAATGTCCATGAGCGGACCATAGCCATTACCCTGAAAAATCTTTCCAGCTCCCCATCCGACGACCGCGCCAATAACAATCCATGTCATTAAGTACATAAATTCCCCTTTATCTGATCCCTCAATCTCGCCCTTTCAAGGGGCTGATTTGAGCCCCCGTGCCCTGCTTTTGCAAAACGCTTCACTGACCCACGATGGCGACGGGCAAAGAAATTTGCGCGGTACGGCGACTCTTCATCGCATACATCTCATAGTCTGCCTTTTGCAGTAAGCCTTCGATCGTTTCACCATCACGCGGGTAAACGGCCACTCCGATGCTTGCGGAGAGCGTGGGTTGCGCAGAGTCCGTCGCTATGCGCTGGCGGATGCGGGAGGCAACCAGCTCCGCAGCAGCGGCGTTCGTCTCGGGCAAGATGACGGCAAACTCATCTCCGCCGTATCGCGCCGCGGTGTCGATCCCGCGGCAAAGCAGCCGGAGTACGTCACCGACTTGGCATAGAGCCCGGCTGCCTGCCAGGTGGCCGTAGCGGTCGTTGATCTCCTTCAGACCATCCACGTCGAGCAGCAAAACAGCAAACGGACGCCCCGTCCGTCCTGATCTTTCGATTTCCGCGCGTAAGACATCGAGGATCCGACGATAGTTGCCGAGACCGGTAAGGGAATCGGTCACAGCTAGAACCTGTGCCCGCGCTTCCGCGCGTTTGCAGTCAGTCAAGTCGAACGCTGAAATCATCGTGCACGGCTCGTCATCAAAATCAACCAGCGCTTCGGTAATATCGAGCCAACGTTCCTCTTGATTCTTCGTGGAAATCCGGACCTCGCAGCGCGGAGCGAGCCCGATTTCCTCTGCCCGCGACTGCTTCGGGCTCGTCGGGACTTCCGGCTTGCCACCATAGACGAGATCTTGAAAACTCATCCGCAGGAGTTCTCTTCGCGCGTACCCCGTAATGACCTCGGCTGCGCGATTTACGTAGCGCAGGCGGTTGCCCCGGCTGATGAAAATGGCGGATGCGATAGATTCTACGAGCGCGCGGAATTTAGCTTCACCCTGCCGCAGGCCGGCTTCTCGCATGGCCGCTGCCCCACGCTGCTCTTTGCGGTTCCTGAACGCTGGAGTCCGCAGGCGACCTTCCAAGCTCTCTTTCAGACAAGCGCCGAAGACGCCTTCTTTCTCCAGTTGCAGGCGCAAAGAACGCCACACGCGCGGCGGCGGTGCTACCTCGGCAGGCAGTCGGTGGGCCGCAGCGACGATACTGTTAAGATCAGCCGCAAATCTCTGATGGCTGCTAGGTTCACGGACGTGCTCAGAGCCGTCCCCTATCCTCGGACAAGCCTGACGCCCGACTGCGACCTGCACTCGCTTATGTTGCATGGCCCTCACTCCACCTGGCAGGCGCTAGGCCGCCTTCCCGATCAACGCCAAACTCTCGGCTGGATTTCATTCTAGGAGGGGGCGGAACAGGCCGCCCCCGGCCAGCGAAGAGAGCTGCCGCTCTAGACGGCTGCGGCCGCCGCAGCGATCCTGTGAAACGTCGAGTTTGCGACATCATAGGTTTCAACTTGGGGAGCTCCCTCGACTACCGTGGCGAGAAACTTCGTCACTTCGCGGTACGTCCCGCGATTGTAAGATTCGGCATTCTCCGCCGTGTCCCACAAACTGATTCCGAACGCTTCCTTGCCGCCCTGGCCGACAAAGGTGATTTCGTCCTGGAATCCCTTCTGTTTTCGAAGCAGGGGAAGGATGTCCTTCTCGAGCCTCTGGGTAAATTCTGCGACGCTATTGGACTTCAGATGCATATTGACTCTGCGTGCAAACATGACACTCTCCTTGCTTCCCGATGCCAAAGGTACTTCAGATAACCGCGAATGGTTGAATTAGCTATGAAGGCTTCCTTGGTCTGTTAACCATAATGAGTGAATTCACTTGACATGTCAAGTCGGAACTGGGATTATTTCCTAAAGTTAACAATCGTAGTTAATCCAACCGGAAGAGGGCATTGTGGACGTTTGCCAGGTCATCAAGCGCCGGCTAGAAGAACTGGGTCTTGAACAGAAGGATCTGGCGGCTGCCGCGCAGGTCACGAACTCCTATATTTCGCAGCTCTTAGCTCGCAAGAAGCTGCCTCCGGCGCCGGACCGCACCGATATCTATCAGAAAATGGCGAAGATTTTGAAGCTCCCGAGCGACAGGCTTGCCAAGCTGGCAGAGCTCCAGCGTAGGGAAGAATTGAAGAAAGAATTGGCGGGCACACCCCCGCCGATGTTTGGAGAAATACGAGAGCTGATTGTGCGGAAGTGCTTGCCTGACAAGCAAAAACAGGTAAGTGAGATATTTGAGAAGCAGCCTTTCGGGGAACTGGAGCGCCTCGTCACGCAAAGGCTCCTGGATGTGATCAAGAATGTCGTCAAAGAAGAGTTGAACAGTGAAAAGTGGCTTCATTTGGTGTCTCGACTCTCTGGCCGGAGCTATGAGCAAACACGCGTTACCCTGCTCGAGTTTCTGGACACGGATATCTTCAGTTTGTCGCCGGAAAACTGTGTTTCCTTCCTGGAGCCACTCGTTGAATCCTGGGACGTCAATCTAGCGACTTTCGGGATGGAGATTGTCTTAAATCGGAGGATCGCATCGGGAGATCCCAAAAGGTTTGAGTTTGTTGAAACAAAGGCCGGTCAAGCGGAGGAGCCTGGATTCACAGAATTCCTCAAGAACAGTTCGCTCAGCGGGAGTGCCAGCAAAGAAGAAATAGACCTTCTAAAAAAGCTGAGGTTCAACGGCAAGCGGCCCACTCCGCTTTACTACTACCGGGAATTGCAAAGCCTGAGAGACCCGCTCCATTTTCGTTCGGAAAAAATTACCGCCAACGCAAAGTCGGGAACCACGTAGCGTTTAACGGCACCGTCTTCGGCAGATTTTAAGGCCCCGGAAATCCTGAGCCGGCGGGGGACTGTAGCAAATGCCACAAGCAATCGACGATTTCACGATCATCCTGCCAGAATTGACCGACGTGGTCACAGGCGAATTGAAGATATATGAAGGACTCGATCGGCTCTGGCGAATGGTTGAACATTACAAGATGACAGCTCCCCTCGCTATCCGGGTGATTGACAACAAGGCGAGATGCGTTCGGACAATTTGCGGCAATCACCATCCAACCACCGCCTGGCAATTAGCAGACGACAGGCCTTCCGTGAAGCCAGCGCCCGGCGATGAAATCGAGTTCCCGCTAACGATAAACACCCAAGATGCCAAAGGAAATATCCTGAAAATGAAACTGCAGCTCGCCGGCAGCTGAAGGCCACTGGGCCGGAGCTTAAGTTCGGTTTCTGGCCTTCGCTTCCTTTCGTCCCGCATGTTCCGCGATCTGATCGTCGATGGCCTTGATTTCCAATGCCAGGCGAGTGTCCATCGGATGCTTCAAATATCGGTCGAAAAGTTGATCCCTTTTCGCTTTCAATTCTTCGCGTTTTCGCTTCTCTTCGTTTGGAGTGTCCAACACGCAGCTTAAACCTCTTTAGGCAGCTTACGACCCTTTGCCTGTTGATAACCGGAAAAAGGGGAAGTTTCCCTATGAGTGTTTCTTTGCTGGCAGGGCGTCTCGACCAGAACTTAGGAATATCGGCATCGACTTCAGGAACCACAGATCCGCCGGCAATCCCACATTTGCTCGGAGAAGTTGTTCAACATACCCTGGGTGAGCTAGCGCTCCCGATTTGCAACGAACTGGTATCCGAGTCCTCGAACGGTAAGCAAATAGCGGGGCTTCGAGGGCTTGGGCTCAATATAACGGCGCAAGCGCACAATAAAGTTGTCTATGGCCCGCGTATCGGTATCTTCGTGCAAATTCCAGACATCCTGGAGAATCGCCTTTCGGGACACGGGATGTCCCAGATTGCGCACCAAGTAGCGGAGCAAGTCCGACTCCATCACGGTCAGTTGCACGATGTTGCCGCCCACACGCAATTGAAGATTCTGAAAGTCGACGATCTTGTCGTCGAAGCGGAAAATGTCCGGGGAATCCACACTCTGCCGCGCGGCGGAATGCGTGATGTGTGACCAATTCTTCCGGCGCAGCAGACTTTCAATTCGCGCCATCAAGATCGCGAGGTTGAAAGGCTTCGGCAAATAATCATCTGCGCCCGACTCGAACCCCTTGAGCACGTCTTCCGGACGGCCGCGGGCCGTCAGCATAAGCAGCGGGATATAGTTCTTCGCCTCCCGCAGTTCGCGGGCAACAATGAATCCGTCTTTGCCCGGCAGCATGACATCGAGCACAAGAACATCAAAAGGCTCTCGATTCTCAAGCAAACGGGCCAGCGCGTCTTCCCCTCGTGCCGTTGTTTCCACCGAGTGGCCTTCTGCTTCGAAATTGAATCGCAGTCCCTGCGCCAGATGTACTTCGTCTTCGACAATAAGTATCCGGCTCATACTCGATAAACTCTGGGAAGCCGCATGGTGAACGTGCTGCCGAGTCCCTCGCCTTTGCTTTCAGCGTAAGCATCGCCACCGTGGCGGCGGGCGATTGAACGCACGATAAACAGACCGAGGCCGGTCCCTCTGACTTGTCCCGCGATAGGATTTGGCGCCCGATAGAACCGCTTGAATATGCGTTTCAGCTCTTTCCTTCCGATGCCGACACCGTGGTCAAGTACGCGCAGCAAAACGGTATCGATGTTGGGGGTCAAGAGATCAACAACGATATTCTTTTCTTCCGCTGAATATTTGACGGCATTGTCGAAGAGATTGAAGACCGCGGTGCGCAGCTCCTCGGCGCTCCCCATAACCGTGACCTCATCGGACGGCCTGCTGCCCCAACACAATGCGCTCGGAGGCAAGTGCTGGCGCAGGCGCGTAAGTTCGAGGACCTCGTTCACGATTTCGGCGAAGTTCACGTCCTGCCAGTTTTTCCGCAGACTTCTTTGCCTTACCTGGCTGGCTTTGAGCACTTGCTCAACCGAACCAAGCAAGCGATCGGTGTCCTCGAGCATGATGCGGTAGAAATCGCGGCGCTGCGGTTCGTCGAGAGGACGGCTTTCTAGCGTCTCCAGATACAACCGAATTGATGTGATCGGCGTCTTCAGATCGTGCGTGATGGCGTTCAGGAAGCTATCTTGCTGTTCATTCCGGCGAATTTCGCGGACGAGGAAAATTGTGTTCATCACCACGCCTGCGATCAATAGCGCGAACAGGATGATGCCGAGAACAAGGGGAACAACCTGACGCCAGTGGAAGATCATCCAGCCGACATTGAGCGCGATTGCCAGCGCTACCAGACAAGCACCCAGCACTATAAAGAACGCGATCGCTTTGGTGCGGCGCGTAATGCGCATGCTTACTAGTTTAAGTCAGGGTTGCCCGTATCTTTATCAAAAGAAACGGTATCCTGCCGGCATTTCTCTGGCGCGGCGCTGGCCTAATTTTCCGGGCCGGCCGGCAACAAAACCTCGATTTTGCCAACTTCGGCCGGAATTGCGGTTTGCGGTTTCGTTCCGATGTTGCTGTCGGGAAGCCTGACGTGCGTTGCAAGGCCGAGACTCCGTAGCACCCAAATCCCGTACCAGTTCAAGTCGAACTCATACCAGGCAAGACCGTGACGCGCCACCTGTGCGGCTGCGTGGTGATTGTTGTGCCATCCCTCGCCGAAGGTGAGCATCGCTACCCAGAAATTGTTTTTGGATTCATCACCTGTAATGAACCGTTGCGATCCCCACATATGGGTCGCCGAGTTCACGAGCCAGGTGGCGTGCAGACTAACCGTCGTTCGCAGGAAAAGTCCCCATAACAGGCAGGACCAGCCACCGATCGCCAGGATAAGTACGGCCAGCACTGCGAGCGGAACCCAGTGCCACTCACTGATCCACACATGAAACTTATCCTTCCGGAGATCGGGCACGAACGGCAAGAGCTCTTTGGCTTTATTGTGCATTGCCCGGCCCGTCAGAATCCAACCCATGTGCGCCCACAAGCCGCCATCGCGCGGCGAGTGCGGATCACCATCGCGGTCGGTATTCTGGTGGTGGACACGGTGCGTCGCCACCCACGCGATAGGACCGCCTTCGAGCGCCAAGCTGCCACAAACGGTCAGGAAGTATTCCATCCATTTCGGTGTCCTGTAGCCCCGATGCGTAAGAAGCCGATGGTAGCCCATTCCGATGCCAAGGCTTCCGGCGACCCACCAGAGCACTAGGGCCAGGGCAAACGCCTTCCAAGTGAAGAAGAACAACGCGACGACGGCACCGACGTGGAATGCTCCTATGAAGAAGGTGGTTGTCCAGTTGACAGGCCGCGCAAATGTTTTGTCCCGTTTGAAGATGCTCATCGATTCGTAGTCCTCACCAATAATTCTGCCGACCTACTCTACGAACGTAGCACGCGAGACTCCGGGCTTCGGTAATAGTTGTGTAATTCCGCCACGCTTGGTGCCGATTACGCGAGGTTGTCACCGCGACCGAGAGGGCACGCGCCAAACGGTCAAAAATTGCAAGGAGTATGGACGGCGGGCTGGTCTCTCTAATAAGCCGCTCTATTGATTACTTGACAGGTGCATCCCAAGCGCAGAGATTAACAGGCAGTCATTTGCCCTGTGGCGAACTCCGTCGAGCACGGACGGGCCCGGTTCCTATCCAACCTTCCACTTCGCAATTCTGGCTAGAAAGCCTGGTTATGGCTGCTAACAAACCGGTCGTAGTGTCGGGCGAGAGCCTGCTTCTGTTGGCCTTCGTTGTTCTATTCGTTTGGGCCGTGGTCAAACTGGTTGTGTCTCTGTCTCGATAGGTCGGTCAGAGGCTTGTCTGTCAAAAACCTGAGTTGCGAGGCGGAGGCAGCCAGCCAGGGAAAATGCCAACAACATGTCGGCGCAACTTAACTCTTTCCGACTGCCAACCTTACCGGATCGCAAGCCTGAAAAACTGCAAGCGGGTCTCACCGCCATTCGAACCGGGGTGTCGCCGAATAAGTCGCGTGGAAGCCTTTCGTCGGGAACAGTGCCGGCAAGGACGGACGGCAAGAAACTAGACTCCGGAAACCAGCGCCGTCGATTTTATGGCCGTACGGTCAGCGGTAGGATCTTAACTAATAGGATTTCGTTTCTCACGGATTTTCTACCGGCATCTCCGTTTCCGATCCGGCCGTTATCGGACACGTGCGTGGTAGAGGTAGCGCGACTGTCGGCCCTCTTCGATCAGGCTCAGCCGAGCCTCGGTCTCGTCTAAATGCATCAGATCAGCGTTTCCCTCGGCTTCAAATTCAGCGCGCATCTCGTCCGCAACAGTCTTTGAACGCATCCAAAAGTTGCGGTCGCTTTCGCTCAGATCAAACACGTTAAAGACAATACCGTTGGCACGCAGCGCAGCACCCAGCTTGGCATGGGTTGCCGAAAGCCTGTCCCCCGGGCCGTCGGCGATGTATGTATAGAAAAGCGCCATCTGGCTACGCGCACGCAAGAGCCTGTTGAACTGACCGATCGTGGAGGCGAGATCCTTGCATAGGTAGAGCGACTCGATAGCGATCACCGCGTCGAAAGAGCCCGGGGAAAAATCCAGAGCTTCCATCGTGCCAACTTTGAATGCGAGCCACTCAGGGCTGATGGCGGCGATCTCTTGCGCCCGGACAATAGCTGGTTCTGCACTATCCACGCCGATAAATCTGGCCCCGCTTTTCTCCGCCAGGTATCGGGTTGTACCGCCTGTCCCGCAGCCGATGTCGAGGACGTGCGATCCAGGACGCAGATTTAAGACATCCAGCATCAAAGCCAGCTGATCCACATCGGCTGTCCCATACTGATTGAGCATAACCCCGTATACCCGCTCACAGTACCGGATGAAGGCGGCGCTTTGTTCGCTCCGCAGATAGCAAGGCTTTTTGGCGATCACTTCGGATGGCACAGTGGGCCTCCTTAAAAGGCCCTAAGCGTCGATGCGAGTAGGTTCTTCCTATAGTCTACACGCTGTTCCGTTCGTTTATAACTATTTGTGAGACAAACAAATGGCTCTTTTCCGGGTCGTCTGGTGACCTCAAGTAAGGTCCCTGACCCGCCGGTTGAGGCTCAAATGGGCAGGGCTAGCCGGTTTCGTCGGCGGCAGGTTGACCCGCCAATTTGCGACCTTCGGGTTGAGCGGTGGCTCTCGAGTCTTCGTACTCCACCAGATTCAGAGAAACTGTTGCCATCTGGCCCGGAACCAGTTGGATTTCACCGTGCTCGAATTCGATAACCAGCCCACCCTCGACAACAAGAAATGTCTCGTCCGAGTTGGGGTGACAATGCCAATGATACGGCTCGGTCATGGTGCTGATCCGTACGACGTGGTCGTTCACGTGGGCTACCGCGTGATTGTCATACTTCTTCGTGCCGGACGATTCAGCCGACAGCGTCACAATTGTTGGTAGATTCTCTTTCACCGTCTGGTCCTCTCTGGTTCCGGTTTCCTACCCCGTACCCTGAATCGCACTGGACTGCTTCCGGACAGGTTAGCGGGGGCCGGCTTTTCGAACGCTGTAAGCGACCGCTACATTCGCGGCCAGGCGGGCATTGGCGACGAGCAGTGCAGTATTGGTCTGCAAGGTCTTGCCGCCGCTGTTGCGGGCTAACTGTTCGAGCAAGAATGGCGTCACGGCCTTACCACGAATGCCCGCCGCTTCCGCAGCCATCAGAGCGCCGGAAACAAGAGATTCGACTTCAGCGCGTGGCAATGCGTTCGCCGCAGGTGGAGGGTTGACGATGAGCATACCTCCGCTAGCGCCTTTTGTAAGTCGGCCGAGACCCTGGTGAATGCACATCAGGCGGGCGGCTTGCTCAGGATTGTCGACGCGATGCTGGACGGGCAAACCGCTTTCGCGCGAGTAGAAGGCGGGAAATTCGCTCGTGGCGTAACCCACGACGGGGACGCCCATGGTTTCGAGAATCTCGAGGGTCTTCGGGAGATCGAGGATGACCTTGGCGCCGGAGCAAACAACCGCCACAGGAGTGCGGGCGAGCTCGGTGAGATCGGCGGAGATATCGAAAGTGTTTTCGCTTCCGCGATGCGCACCGCCGATGCCGCCGGTGGCAACGATGTCTATGCCCGCTCGGGCAGCGATGAAGACAGTGGCGGCAACCGTTGTTGCTCCCGGCCTGCCGGAGGCGAGGATCGCGGAAAGATCGGAGCTGCTGGCCTTGGCCACATCGGCGGTTTCGGCAACGGCCGCGATTTGCTCTTCGGTGAGACCCACGACGAGCTTCCCGTTGAGGAGGGCAAGGGTTGCAGGGAGGGCGCCTGCTTCGCGAACGGCTGCTTCCATCTGGAGAGCCGTGGCGAAATTGTGCGGCCGAGGGAGACCGTGGGCGATTACCGTCGATTCCAAAGCAACTACCGGCCGGCCGGCGGCTAGCGCGGCGGCGATGTCGGAGCGGACGGAAATGAGCGAATCCACACCACCTCCGTGAAGCTTGGTCTTACCACAAACGCGCGGCGGCGCATACCCGCAGCCCGGTGAAGCCGCGTCCTGAAGTCCGGCACGGTGATAAGATTCCGCGCGATGCGCAGGTCCAGACACCACAGCCCGGAGATTCTCGTGCTAGGCGACATAAACGCGGACCTCGTCGGTCGCGTGAAATCCTGGCCTGAGCCCGGTCAGGAATGTCTGGCGGAACGGCTTGAGCTGCATTGCGGCGGTGTAGGTGCGAATTGCGCTCTGGCCTTGCGCCGATGGGACGTTGCGGTGCAGCTCGTGGGATGCGTCGGGAAAGACCATTTCGGCGGATTTCTGCTGGAGACTCTGGGCGCGTACAAGGTGAACGTGCGGAGTGTGCGGCGGACCGGTAAAGCAATGACCGGGATGCTGTACATCAACGTGACACCCGACGGACAGCGAACTTTTTTTGGCAGCCGCGGCGCGAATCAGCTGGTGGGCCGACTGGGACAGAATGAATCGAACCTGCTGGCGCGCGCTCGGGCGGCCAGCCTGATGGGCTACAGCTTCATGGACGACGGCGGAGAGGCGGCGGCGCAACAGATTATTGCTGCGGTTCACCGAAAAAACGGCTGGGTGTCTTTGGATGCCGGCATGGAGCCCTGCAAGAAGATTGCGGGGAAAATCCTGCGTGTAGCGAGGACCGCGGATCTTTTCTTCGTAAGCAGCGAGGAGGCCACGTTGCTGACCGGCCTTCGCAGACCGGAAAAAGCATTCCTTTCTCTTTTGAACCTGGCCATTCCGGAAGTTGTAATGAAACTGGGGAAAAGGGGATGCCTGATTTTCGATGAGGGTACTCTGCGGCAAGTCCCTTCATTTCCAGTGCGCGCAGTGGACTCGACCGGAGCGGGCGACGCCTTTACCGCAGCATTTCTGCAGGGGCGGCTACGAGGCTGGCACGTTTCCGAAGCCGCGCTGGCAGCAAACGCGGCGGGCGCCGCAGCGGTCAGCGTAGTCGGTGCCGGGGAGCGATTACCAACACTGCGGCAAATCGCGCGGGTGTTGCGCGCGCATCGGCTCAAAAAGCCGTGGGAGGTGGTTCGCTTGGGTGTGCTTCGGCATCTCAGTCGGAGAAACCGCCGGAAAACGTAGCGCCAGGTCTTCGCCGCGCCGCCAACCACCTCTACGCGTTTTTGATCTGAGCCCATTCAATTCCGAAGCGCGCCAGGTATTGGATTGCATCTGGAAGATGGCAGAACAATGGGAGAGAAGGGTCGCGAACGAATTGGAGTCGCGAACCGGGTGGGGCGTCAACCACAGTTTCGCTTCTGACTGACGCCCGACCAGCGGGCGAATGAGCCGAACGAACCGGAGGATGAAAATGTCGGAACCGACCTACAACTTGATCGCGCCCCAGAAGGGCGTGCCGATTAAGGCATGGACGAAGGGCGTGCAGCTAGAAGATCAGGCTCGGCAGCAGCTCTTGAACGTTGCACAGCTGCCTTTCATCTTCAAGTGGGTCGCAGCGATGCCCGATGTTCACTGGGGTGTTGGCGCAACGGTAGGCAGCGTCATACCCACAAAAGGTGCGATCATCCCGGCCGCTGTCGGAGTGGATATCGGTTGCGGGATGATGGCGGTAGAGACCGACCTTAACGCACGCGACCTTCCCGATAACCTTCACGCCATCCGCACCGCCATTGAAAAGGCGGTGCCGCATGGCCGCACGAACCATGGCGGCGCCGGCGATGTGGGAGCTTGGAAGGGAATTCCCGCCCGCAACGAGGAAGTCTGGCAGACGCTGAAGCCTGGTTATGGCGCAATTCTCGAAAAGCACCCGAAGCTGGATCGAGGAAACCACTCGAACCACCTGGGCACTCTCGGAACGGGCAATCACTTCATCGAAGTGTGTCTCGATGAGGGGGAGAACGTATGGTTCATGTTGCACAGCGGTTCGCGCGGTGTGGGCAACCGTATGGGCAGCTACTTCATCGAGGTCGCCCGCAAGGACATGGAGAAGTTTTTCATCAACTTGCCCGACAAGGACCTCGCCTATTTCTCAGAGGGCACCGAGCACTTTGACGACTACGTTGAAGCCGTCGAATGGGCTCAGGATTTTGCCCGCTGGAACCGCCACCTGATGATGGAGCAGATTGTGGGCGCGGTACGCGCATCAGGTGAAGTTCGCCCGTTCGTCGCCGAACTGAAGGCCATCAACTGCCACCACAACTATGTGGCTCGCGAACGTCACTATGGCCAGAACATTCTGGTTACACGCAAGGGAGCAGTGCGCGCCCGCGAAGGAGATATGGGGATCATCCCGGGAAGCATGGGAGCTCGTTCCTATATCGTCCGCGGCAAGGGCAACCTGGAGAGTTTCATGAGCTGCAGCCACGGAGCGGGTCGAGCCATGTCTCGGGGAGAAGCCAAGCGTCGTTTCACGATCCAGGATCACGTGCGCATGACAGCCGGCGTGGAGTGCCGGAAAGATGCGGATGTAATCGACGAAACTCCGGCGGCGTACAAATCAATCGAGTCCGTCATGGCCGCGCAGGCCGACCTGGTGGAGATTGTGCACACCTTGCGTCAGGTAGTATGCGTGAAAGGATAGGCCGGGTCTTGCGAAACACGTCTCGACAAAGCGGCACGATCCGGATTGACGGATCGGCAGGCGAAGGCGGCGGACAGATGTTGCGGTCCGCCCTTAGCCTTTCCCTTGTCACCGGAAAACCATTCCGCATGGAGAACATCCGCGCCAAGCGGGAGAAGTCTGGACTTCTTCGCCAGCATTTGACTGCGGTTCTTGCTGCCAGTGAGGTGGGGAGCGCTCAGGTTGAAGGCGCTACGCTCGGTTCGAAGACACTCTCCTTCACTCTGGGACCGGTGCGGCCCGTACGTTATCGCTTTGCCGTGGGGACCGCCGGAAGCGCGACGCTTGTTTTCCAAACCATCCTGCCGGCGCTGATGACCGCTTGTGGTCGCAGCGAAGTCACCATTGAGGGCGGCACGCATAACATGCAAGCGCCCCCTCTTGATTTTCTGCAAAAGGCTTTTCTGCCAGTGATCCACCGGCTTGGCCCGAGAATCGAAATTCGCCTGGAGAAATACGGGTTCTATCCGGCCGGCGGCGGCCGCCTTACCGCAACCGTCGAACCGTGCGAACGGCTCTCCTCGATATGCTTGCTCGAAAGGGGAGAGATTGATCGCCGGGCCGCAGTGGCAATCGTCGCGAATTTGCCCCGCTCTATCGCTCAGCGGGAGATGGACACAATAGCGAAACTGCTGAACTGGGATGCGGGATTGATCGAGGTGGTCGAAACGAGAGATTCCGCGGGCCCGGGGAATATCGTTCTAATCGAGCTTGCGGGCAGGAACGTAACCGAAATATTCTGTGGCTTTGGAAGTTGGTGCAAGCGCCGAGACCGTGGCATCGGAAGCCGCCGATGCGGCTCGCTCCTATCTTGTGTCGGGTGCAGCCGAGGGAGAGCACCTCACCGATCAGCTTCTGCTTCCATTCGCTCTCTCTGGTGGCGGCGTGTTCACGGCCGAAAAACTGAATCTCCATGCCAGGACGAACATGGAGATTATCCGCTCCTTTCTGCCCGTAAATTTCGTGACCGAGCAGGAGGGCCCGTTGGTAAGGGTTCAAATCGAATCGCAGGCCTGAAGGCAGCTTGCTCGCCAGAGGGCGCGGCTCTAGGCGTAACCGGCTGATGCGCCCGAATTTTTTTCCCGGCGCTGTGCAGTGATTTTTTCCAAGTAGCCGCTTTGCCGAAACGCCTCCAGCGGATTCTCGGGCAGCCCCTTGGCCTTACGCCATTCCCTCACGACATTCCGTGTGTCTTCCCAAAAGGCGCCGCGCAGCGTCTCTTCTGCGTCTACCAGCGCACAGCTTTGCTGCAATTTTGCCAGCTTGTCGTGGTCCACCAGGGCGGCGCGAGCATAAAGTTCTTGCGCGGTCGAGACCGTCTGAATCATCGATTCGATCTTGCCTTTCAAGTTGTGGCTTTGGTCGACCATGTACGCAATGTCGGCGGGTTCGCCTCTCTCCCACTCATACATCTGAATTTCATGGAAAATGCGGAACACCTGATACGGGTCGATCGAGCCGAGTGTCAGGTCGTCGTCGGCATATCGCCGGTCGTTGAAATGAAACCCGCCGATCATTTCGTTGTGCAGAAGCCACGCGACGATTTGCTCGATGTTCTGCGATTGATAGTGGTGGCCCGTGTCCACCAGAACGAATGCTTGCGGCCCGGCTTTCTTGGCCAGCAGATACGCCATTCCCCAATCGGCGATATCGGTGTGATAGAAAGCCGGCTCGAAAGGCTTGTATTCAATCAGCAATCGTTGCCCGGGCTTGAGCGCTCGATGAATTTCCTGAACTCCTTCTTCAAAAGACTCGAGGCGCTTGCGGATATTCTGCGAACCGGGATAGTTCGAACCATCAGCGAACCAGGGTGACAGGTCTCGCGACTGCAAAAGGCTCGCTATCTCTATGCAATCCAGAATGTGATCCAGAGCTTTTCTGCGAATTGCGGGGTCGGGGTTGCCGACCGACCCGTACTTATACTCCTGGTTCTGGAAAACATTGGGGTTCGTCGAACCCGGGCGAATGCCGAATTTCCTGCTGAGCGCCTGCACTTTGCCCACATCGTTCGATCCAAGCGGCAGATCCCACTGCACATGCAGCGCCAACGTCGGGCAAGCTCCCGTAAAGTGATGGACTTGAGCGGCGTCGCTGAATTTTTCTTCGATCGTGTTCGCCGCAGCCGGCTGAAGGAACTTTCCAAAGCGCGTTCCGGTATTCGCGAAGCCCCACGAAGGCAGCTCGATGCGCAGCCGGTCAAGCGCCTTCCACGATTTCTCAATGAGTTTGTCGTCCATGATCGGTGCTTCCCCAATCGGCGGCGGTGTCGTCCGGCTTCTTTATTCCATGAAACCTGAAAAAGGTACAGAGGACAGGGCCGCTGCGAATCGCGCCACTTCGGCGGCACCCACGCCCGATCGGTTATTTTCGTGGCCGCAGAGAGCCGCCAGCTGAACGGCAAAATTGCCGATGGTGGACGCCTCGCTCGACCCGCAATGTACATCCAATCCCGTCCGCTCCGCCGTCAGCCGATTCAAAAACTCATTTCTGCCGCCGCCCCCAACAATAAAAAGTCGCTTCAGCTTCTTGCCGGTAATTCTTGCAATAGCTTGGAGAACTTCGGCGTAACGTTCTGCCAGGCTGTGAAAGATCAGATTTGCCATTTGTGAAATACCCGCTCGATCGAGCGGCAAGGGAGCCTGACCCGCCCCTAGAAGCTGGGCGTTGATGTGCGCGGGCAGGTCACCAGGAACCATCAACTGCGGGTCGTCCACATCGATCAGGCGGGTCGGGCGGGGAAGTTTAAGGCACTCCCGCAACAGTTCTCCGACCGTCCAAACATGCCCGGCTTTCTCCCACTGGTCCATACACTGGCGCAAGAGCCACATCCCGTTCACATTCTTCAAAAAGCAGATGGTGCCGCCAACGCCACCGAGGTTCGTGAAATTCATCTTGCGCGCGTCGCCGCTTGCGCACGGCCCCGGAAGCACTGTGCCCACCAGAGACCACGTACCCGAACTGATGAATGCCCAGTCGTCGCCTATCGCCGGGATTGCCGCAATTGCGGACGCTGTGTCATGGCACGCCGGCACGGTCAAGTGCGTTTCGCGAAACGCAGGCAGCCGGCTCAACTCTCCCGCAATTGATCCAACCAACGTACCGGTCCCGACGATTTCCGGGGCAGAGGAAAGCGCCAGGCCCGTGGCGCGAAAAATTTCCGCGCACCATTTCCGTTCGCCGAGCGCGACCAGTTGGGTGTGCGTTGCGTTCGTATATTCCGCAACGGGCCTTCCGCCCAGCAGATGCGTAACGTATTCCGGCAAATTCAGCCAGCGAAGCCCCGCCGCAACGCCCGAAATGTTGTCGGCGTATAGCTGAAACAACGAATTCAGGCTGATTATTTGTATTCCGGTCAGCTCGTAAAGTTTCTCAGGAGGGACGAGCCCGAACACTTCCCGCATGGCCCGTGTGGTTCGTTCATCCCGGTAGCAAAACGGATCGCCGATTCTCTTACCGTCCCGGTCCAGGCGCACATAGTCAACCGCCCAGCCATCAATTCCGACCGACGCGATTCCTTCCGTCGCCAGCTCCGCACATTGCCGCAAGCCGGCTTCGACGTCGGCGAAAATTCGCGCGATATCCCAACGGAGGCCTGTTCCTGACGCAACGGGCGCATTCGGAAAACGATGAACGACTCGGACTTCCGGGATCCCGTTTTTCCAGCGGAGCAATGAGACGCGGCAGCTTTGCGCGCCCAGGTCAACCGCAACGAGAGCTTTTCTCAAGCTCACAATATGTTCTCCGGTTTCGCTCGCGTAATTCTCATGCTCATCGGGAAAAATGAGCGCGGGCTATCTGAGAAATGCCTCAGTGAGGCCGCCGTCGACAGGAATGAGGTGGCCGGTCGTACAGCGCGACAGCGGTCCCGCCAGGAAGAGAATTGCCGAGGCGCAATCCTGCGGGTCGATCGGCTGATGAGTGAGCGTACGCTGCGCATAGAACTCCGCCAACTTCCCGCGAAGTTGCTCGTCCGTCGCTCCGGCGTCAAACGCGATGCCATATTTCGTCAACGAAGCGGTGACGCGATCCCGCGGAAACATGGTCGAACCTTTCACGACCGTAGCGGGACTGATGCCGTTGACGCGAATCCTCGGCGCCAGGGAAATCGCCAGCTCGCGCACCAGATGACTCACCGCGGCTTTGCTGACGTCATAGGCTTCGCTGCCGCGCTTGGCGACGACGGCATTCGCCGAGCTGGTGAGAACGACGCTCGCGTCAAGGTTCTGCTCGCGCAGGACCCTGGCTGCCTCTTCAGCGAGCCGATAGTTCGCCGTAACATTAATATCCAGAGTCAAGGCCCACTGAGCGTCGCTGATTTTTCCATCGGCAGAAGACGGAAAGACGGCAGCCGTATTGATAATGATGTCCAATCCGCCGTAGCCGGCGATCACCTCGCGCAGCAGCCTCGCAATCGATTCCCGCTCGCGTATGTCCACTGGCGCCGCAAGCACTGCCTCTTTTCCGCCGATTTTCTGCGCTTCTTCAGCCACTGTCGCGGCCGCGCGCCAATCCCGATCGGCGACCACAACATGAGCGCCCTGGAGCGCAGCCAGCAAAGTCGTCTCTCGTCCCACTCCGTTGCCACCGCCGACCACCAAAACGATGCGCCTGCTCAATTCCTTCTCCGGCGGCTGGCGGCGAATCTTTGCTTCTTCCAGCTGCCAATACTCAATTCGAAAGGCTTCGGACGGCGGCAACGCCACGTAGTTCGAATGCACGCTAAACGCGTCTGCCGTCGCCGCCGGTCCAGCCTGCGGCAAGGCTTTCTGACCTTCCGCGCCCGCCCCTAAAGCTGTCGCGCCTTCCATGACATGAATCGCGTTGGTGTAAAACTCGCCGGTGATCCGCGCCTCAGTCTTGTTCTTGCCAAAGCTGAACATCCCGATGCCCGGAATCAGCACCACCGTCGGGCTCGCATCGCGCATCTTCGGCGAATCGGAATGAGCGAAGGCTTCATAGTATTGCCGGTATTCCTGCCGATAGGTCTCGAGCGCCTCATCAATCCGGTCTTTCAATCCGCTTAGTTTCGCTGTCGGCTCCCACTTCACAAAAAGCGGACGAATCTTGGTGCGAATAAAATGATCGGGGCAGCTCGTCCCGAGGTGCGCCAGCTTTTCCGCCTCCGCCGAATTCACGAACTTCAGCACCTCCGGCAGATCGGTGAAATGCCCAATCATTCGCTGCTTTGCCGAAACACGGCCGCGCACAAACGGGAAAATCTCAGTCGCCAGGTCGCGGTGGCTGGCCAGCGTTTGCTGCCGGCTGCCGCCGAACGGTGCCTGCCCGGACTTTTCTACGTGTTCCATCACAAACTGCCCAAGCTGATCGATCACGGCTAGCGTGTTCAAATAGCATTCGCGTTGCGTCTCGCCCCATGTAAAAAGCCCGTGGCCGCCCAGCACCATTCCATCGCAGCCAGGATTCGCCTCCACCGCCTTCTTGAGCATCATCGCCAACTCGAAGCCCGGCCTCTGCCACGGCAGCCATATCAATCTGTGCTCAAAGCGCCGGTTGAACTCCTCCATTTTCTGCGCGCCGTTTGCCGCGGCCGCCAGCGCTATTCCCCAATCCGGGTGCAAATGATCGATGTGTGCGTAGGGAAGGTACCCATGCAAAGGGGTGTCAATAGAAGCCGCAACGCGGTTGTTCGCGAACACGCAAAGCGGATACATATCAACCATTTCGTCTTCGTACTCTACTCCGCGATACCGCCGCTCCAGCGCATGCAGCTTTTCCAAATACAGCGTTGCAAATCCCTTCCGCTCGATGCTTCCGATATCTCCGCCGCTTCCCTTGATCCACAATACGGTCCGCTTCGCGCCGTCCAGGGGATCCTCTTCCTCAATCTTGGAACTGGTATTACCGCCGCCAAAATTGGTGATTCTCAAATCGGATCCGAGCAGATTCGAGCGGTAGCGCAGCAGCTCGGGTTCATCGAGCGTGCGCGCAACACGCTCATCCCACCGGTCTTCCAGATACCGCAAGGTTTCCTGAATCTTCATCCGCAGCCCTCAAAATCCGCCGATCATGCTTCGCCCGTCCCGTATCAGCGCGCATTATAAGCCTTCCCGGCGCGCCATGCTGAAGTCCCGTTTTTCGATTCTCTCGCTCGATTTTGAGCCTTGACGCCTTCGCACCTCCCGCACTAAAGTCGCGCGTCGCGAAAACAGACCGGCTCGACGAAAGGCTCCTCTTGACTCCTAATCCCGCGCTTGGTGTTGTGTTTCACTGGGTGGGCGGACTCGCTTCGGGCAGCTTCTACGTACCTTTTCGCGGCGTCAAACGCTGGGCTTGGGAGACTTACTGGCTCGTCGGCGGCTTTTTCAGTTGGATTATCGCGCCGTGGGCGCTCGCCCTGCTGATGACCGCCGACCTGCTCGGCGTCCTCCACGAAGCGCCGGTTCGCAACGTTTTCTGGGCCTACACGTTCGGCGTTCTCTGGGGACTCGGTGGCCTCACCTTCGGTCTTACCATGCGCTACCTCGGCATGTCGCTGGGCATGGCGGTTGCACTCGGCTACACCGCCGCGTTCGGCACGCTCATGCCTCCGATTTTCCGCGGCCAATTCGCCAGCGAAGTCCTGGGCACTCGCTCCGGCCTCACAATTCTCGTCGGAGTCGCCATCTGCCTGCTTGGCATCGTCGTCGCCGGAGCTGCCGGCCTCTCGAAAGAGCGCGAAATGACCGACGAACAAAAGCGTGCTTCTATCAAAGAGTTCAGCCTTAAAAAAGGCCTCCTGGTCGCAACGTTCTCCGGCGTTATGAGTGCTTGCTTTGCTTACGGCCTGGCCGCCGGCGATCCCATCAAGGAAATTACCCTCCGCCACGGTACCCCTGTTCTCTGGCAGGGCCTTCCCGTTCTGATCATCGTCCTCCTCGGCGGCTTCACTACCAACTTCATCTGGTGCGTCATTCTCAATATTCGCAACCGCACCGGCTATCAATATTTCAGTGCTGAAATTCGCGGCGGGCTCGCGGATAAATCCTCTGAAGCGATCCTAGAAAACGTCATCGACGCTCCCTCTGAAGAAATGGCTCAAGGGGCAAAGCTCCGCGGGTCCGATCCGCTCCGCGCGCCGATGTTTTCAAACTATCTTTTTTCCGCGCTGGCTGGCACCACGTGGTACTTCCAGTTTTTCTTCTACACCATGGGCGAAACGCAAATGGGCCGTTTCAAGTTTTCCAGCTGGACCCTGCACATGGCCAGCATCATCATCTTCAGCACTCTCTGGGGCATCGCGCTCAAAGAATGGAAAGGGGCTGGCCGCAAAACCTGGATTCTTGTCATCCTCGGCCTGTGCGTTCTGATTGGCTCGACGGTTGTCGTTGGCTACGGCAACTACCTCGCTACCGAGCCCCGCGCACGGGCACAGCTGTAGGCGCGTCGTCCGGGCTTCGAGGCACGCTTTCGGACCGGGATTTTGATTCTCCCGCCACGCATCGCCTTCCCGGTTTCGCTCCAGGCAACGCGGAGAGTCACTTTTTACTTAAGGCAGGGCTACCACGAACTCATAACTGCCCGCGGGCAGTTCAAACTTCCCGGTTGCACTTCCACTCGCACGCACTCGGCTACTGTCCCGCACGGGTTTTCCCTCCAGCCGGTACGCCTTTACCTCATCGGCAGTTAGTTCCAGCCGGCCCTTGGCATTCGCCGGTATCGTCACCTTCCAGGTAGCCTTTTTGCCGGCGACTGTCCACGCAGAATGAACCGTCCCGTAGTTTGATTCGTAGGTAAAGTCGACGCTGCCGAGCCGAGGATCAAAATTCGGATGCAGCCGAACCGTGTGCAAACCTGGGTCATCCTCGGTTGCATCAACTCCCGCCGCGTAGCGGTAGATCCAGTCTCCCACCGCGCCGTACGCATAGTGGTTGTAGGAATTCATGGTGGGGTCGTCGCGTTTCTGGTCGCCGTTCCAGCGCTCCCACATGGTCGTGGCGCCATGTTCCACCAGATATCCCCACGAGGGATACTCGGTGTTGAGCAGCAACCGGTACGCGACATCCGCGTGACCAGTGTCCGTCAGTGCGCCTAGTAGGTACGGCGTACCCAAAAATCCCGTTCCCAATCGCCACTGATTCGCGGCTAACCGGTCCACCAGCTTCTGTGCCGCTGCGGGGCGCAATGCCGCCGGCAAAAGATTCATCTGCAGCGCCAGCACATAACCCGTCTGCGTCTCCACAGGCTTGTCGCTCAGCTTCGATTCTGTCCCGGAGGCAAACACCGGCGGAGGTGGCACGCCGGCCACGGAAGCATCCGGCTTCACGTAAGCCTCATTGAAAGCCGCCTTGATCTTGTCGAACAGCCCGCTGTACTTCTTCTCGTCCGCCGATTTTCCGGCCGCATGGGCCATCTGCCTCATCAATGAAACGTCGTAGGCCCAGTAAGCAGTCGCGATCAGATCAACGGGAGTTACCCCTTCAGGCGCCAGCCAGTCCGCGAACGGAATGCCGTAATTCTTCTTCCACAAATGATCCGGATTCGCCGCTTCAATCGCGGCAAGATAGTTTTCCATCCCGACCCAATTCTCTTCGATCACCGCCGGATCGCCGTTCTGGATCCACGAGGTCCACGGAATGATCACCCCCGCATCGCTCCACCCGGTTCCGTATGCCGGATGCGGAGTGGACGTTCCCGGCGCAAAAATCCCGTACATATCAGTTCCCACTTGCGTTCCGCGCATATCTGCGCTGAATTTCCGCGAAAACGTCGCCAGATCCATGTTGTAAGTGGCCGTGCGCCAAAAAACCTGCGCGTCCGCGGTCCATCCCAGGCGCTCATCGCGCTGCGGACAATCCGTAGGCACTCCGACAAAGTTGGAGCGCTGTCCCCATAAGATGTTGCTCCACAGCTGATTGATCATCGCGCTGCCGGTCTTCAGCTTGGTTGTGAACGGCGCATCGGTGTGGAACACCACGGCTTTTACGTCAGCCAGTTCCGGCTTGGCGGCCAGCCCACTCAGTTCCACGTAGCGAAATCCGTGAAACGTAAATTCGGGCTGGAACTCTTCCACCGCCGCGCTGCCACTGAGCACAAAATGATCGGTGGCTTTGGCCGTCCGCAGGTTTTCCACGTAAAGCGTTCCGTCGGGATTCAGGACTTCCGCGAACCGCAGCTGCACATCCGTTCCTATGGCTCCCTTCGACCGTAACCGCGCCACCCCGGCGAGATTCTGGCCAAAATCGTAGATGTACACACCCGGGCTCGGACTGGTCATGGCCTTGGCATCCAAGACCTGATGTGCGCGGATCGGCGGAAAGTATTGCCAGACAATTTCCGGCTCGTGTGCTTTGACGACCGTGACTGCCGTCCAGCTGGCGTCTTCGAACGAAGCGCTATCCCACCCGTTCTGCAGCTTCCGCGCGTCGTAGGTTTCGCCGTTGTAAATTTCCGCGCTCAAAATCGGCGAAATGTCCGCTTTCCATTTTTCATCCGTCACCACCCAATCCACGGAGCCGTCGAGATACTCGATTCGCAGTTGCGCTCGCAGCGCCGGCTGTGCCTTGCCGTAGTTGTTTCCTTGGCCATACCACTCGAGCGGCGTCGAATACCATCCCGGCGCCAAAAGGGCGCCGATCGCATTTTTCCCCGTCTTCACCTCGCCGGTCACGTCATAGGTCTGATAGATCACCCGCTGCCGAAAATCCGTCCAACCCGGCGAGAGAATCTGATCGCCTACGCGTTTTCCATTGATGGAAAATGAGTACGCGCCGAGCGCAGTCGCATACAGCCGTGCGGATGCGATCGGCTCCGTCACCTCAAAACTCTTGCGCAGAGCTTTCACCGCGCCCGTGGGCCACGGGTAACCCATCTCCGATCCCTCGAACGAATTCGCCGGAGGCACATAGCGAATAGCTTCCTTCCAGGCGCTGTCGTCAAATGCCGCCTCTTGCCAGTTGCCCTTGGCGTCGAGCGCAGCTTTCCAACCGTGTTCGCCGCTCGTCAGGATTTCCGCCGATCCATCCGCAGCTTCCATATATAACGTCGCGCTCATCGGAGTCCGGCTGTCGTCGCTCACTCCACGCCGCCGTTCCCCCGCATAGTGAATCGCGTCGATCGCCAGCAGGTTCTTGCCTGCCTCTACCGCGGCGCTCACGCCAATAACACGATACGTTTTCCACGGCATCTGCTTCCACGGCGGCAGCGGCTGCGCTTCCAACACTTGACGGCCGTTCATCCATGCGGCTACCGTGTCTCGCCCCGTAACATACAGCGTCGCGCGCCGCACGCTCTTTGCCGTTTCGAACCGGAGCCGGAAATTATGGTGCGTGTCCGAACTCAGCTCCGGAACGTTAGCCTCCGCGTTGGTAATCCAAACCGCATCGGCTTCGCGCACGCGATGCAACTCCGGCTCCTCATATCCGATCCATTTGGCTTTCCAGTTTTCCTGGCCCATCAAGCCGGTTTCCCACCAGGTGATAGCGCTCGCCGGATACGGTTTTCCGGCTTTGTCCCACACGCGCACTCGCCAGAAGTAGCGCCGCGATGCCGTCAGCGCAGGACCCAGGTACGGCACATGCAAAGAAGCTTCCGAAGTGATTTTCCCGCTGTCCCAGACGTCCGCCTGATCAGCCGAAAGCTTCGCCGCTGAGCTCGCCACCTGAATTTCGTATGCAGTTTGTTTCGCTCCAGGCCGCGTGTCGGCGAGCTTCCATGACAAGCTGGGGTGCGCTAGATCCATCCCGAGCGGCTCTGTCAACGATTCGCACTGCAAGTCTTTCGGCGCGCCGGCAAGAGAGTCCGCGGCGCTGCCATTCAGCACGGTCGGAGCGTGAACTCCGGCCAGCAAGCTCGCGCTCAGTGCAAAACGTCGCGATGCCCTGCAAACACGCGTGAACATGGACGCTTCCTCCCGCAGTGCAAAAGTTTGGGAATTGTATACCAGCCTGAGTGCCAGAGCTGCACGGTCGTTCTGCTGTTGTTCGGGCTCGCGGGCCGCAGCAGTTTTCGTCCTTTTTGAAAAGGACAGCCCGCGGCAGTTCGCCGGTGAAACCTGCGTACAATGACTCGAGGTTCGAACCGATGACCGAACGAAACTACCTGGTCATGCTCAACGCCGCGTTGGAAGAAGCCCGGAAGGGATTGGCGGAAGGCGGCATACCCATCGGCGCGGCGATTTTTGACGAAACAGGGAAACTACTGGGGGCGGGACGCAATCGCCGCATTCAGCATGGCGATCCCTCCATGCACGGCGAAACCGACGCGTTTCGCAACGCCGGCCGGCAGCGCAGCTATCGCAAGCTCACCATGGTCACGACGCTCGCACCGTGCTGGTATTGCAGCGGCTTGGTTCGCCAGTTTGGCTTCGCGCGGGTTGTGGTCGGTGAGAGCCGCACCTTTCAAGGAGGAATCGACTGGCTACGTTCGATTGGCATCGAAGTCATTGATCTGGATTCGCGGGAATGCATCGATCTTCTGACGGGCTTCATTGGAAAAAATCCTGCGGTGTGGAATGAGGACATCGGCGAGGAGTAGCCGCCGTTTAGCAATAGGCGGCTGCATACCCGAGCAGCTTTGCGTCTGCGCCGCGGGATGCAACCAGCTGCATACCGGCTCCGCCGGAAAACGGCAACGTCACAACCGGAGTTCCGGCGAGGCTCAGCGGCACGGTGTAGCGCAAAATCTTCATTCGCGTTTCCGAATGATCCGTACCTGCTTTCAGCTGGCTAAGAGGGGAGCAGGGCAGCAACAGGAAATCGTAAGTTTTGCAAAGGGTGTCGACTCTTTCGCGGAAAGCGGAATGCCGCGCGCGCAGGCTTTGAATTTCATCCTTGCTCAACGACGCGCCCCACGCCAGCCGCTCATTGAGCGGAGGAGGGAAGCCGGAAAAATCGCCGCCGGTCGCTGGCGCGTGGATCGCCGCGGCTTCGCTAGCCTGAATCGGCACGAAGATGGACATTCCTTGGTCCCAATCGTCGGCTTCGAATTCGGCGACTTCGGCGCCGTTCGCGACAAATTGGCTCTTGCAGAGCTCCAATGCTTTGTGGACGTTCGACTCGCAGTCGCGCAGGAAATTCCCGCTGACAGCTGCAACTTTGACGCGTCGTGAAACGTCATCCTTTGCCCGAAGTCCGAAAAGACCCTCGGCAAGCAGCGGACCATCGCGCAAATCACTGAAAATCCAGCCGAGCGTATCGAACGTCTGTGAAAGGTGCACGCCGCCGCTCCACAGCTTTCTCTCCCATGCGAGTCCGACACTAGCGCGATAACCTGCCAGTCCGCAGAGCGCGGCGGGGACGCGGATCGACCCACCCGTGTCCGTGCCGATGGCGGCGACTGCGGAGCCTTCTTGCACGCTCGCCGCGCCACCGCTGGTCGATCCTCCCGTCAATAGCGATCGATCGTTCGGCTGCACGCAATCGCCGAAGTCGCGGTTCTCTCCGGTGATCCCGTAGGCCAGCGGATGCAGATGCGTTTTGCCGGTGATGACGGCGCCCTGCTCGCGCAGCCGCGCAGCCACAGTCGAGTCTGACGGGGCCGGCTGATTCTTCTCGGCGTAGAACCTGGTGCCGGCGGTGGTAACGAATCCTTCGAGGTCGAAGCAATCTTTCAGCGAAATGGGCAGGCCGTAGAGCGGCGGCTTTTCGCGGTGCGTAGGAATTCGTTGGACGCGTTCGGCTTCGCGCAGCGTCCACTCGGCGTCTTGGGCGAGGTAAACGTTCCGGCCGGCGTTTCGGTTGGAGTTTTTGAGCGCTTCCGCTGCGACTTGTTGCGGCGTGGTCTCGCCGCTTAGAAGCTTTTCGCGGGCGCTCGACAGTATGGTCGGTTCCGCGGTCACTCAGTGTCCGCCGGGTACGACCGTCGCCGCCTTCTCCGGCTTTCTGACAAACTCAAACGCATCCGTGCTGGTCTTTCCTTTGTTCCAATAGGTCCATTCCTGCTTCAGATGGTCTTTGTCGATCAGCGTGAGGACGAGGCCGGTCATGTGCCCCGCGTCGGGCGATTTCAAGCCCGAAACGCTGACCAGGCTGAACGAATACTTGTTCGCGATTCCCTTGAGCGTTTCCGATTTCATGGAAGGCTGGTTGCCTTCGCTGCAGTAATGCGTGACCACGATCTTGTCGCCGTCGGCGGAATACATGGTGATCATCTCGGCTTCATTCGACGGCTGCGTCCGCTCCATCAGTGCCGTTCCGCCGGAGACCAGCGTGTAGGTGATCTTCACCGGACCACTTGCCGTCTTGCCTTCCCATTCGCCGACGAGCGTTTTCAGCTGATCGAAGACCAGCGTCCCGCTTGTCTTTTCGTTCGCTCTTGCGGCACCGCTTGCCGCCACCATCGCTACCAACACACTAATCCCCAGAGTTTTTATTGCGCGCATCACTTCCTCCAGCAATCACCTACCCGCTTGGGGCCCCCGCCACAGTGCTCTCATCTTGCTCCCAAAAGCCGCGGGATTCCAGAAATTTGCTGGGGAGAAGCCGCAGGCAGGCCGCCGCTGCAGGCACCCGGACCGCGCCGCCCGGTCGAGCTCCTTTATGCCAGGGCCTGCTTCAAATCCGCGATCAAGTCCTGCGAATCTTCGAGGCCGACGGAAACGCGCACGGTACCCGGCGTGAGGCCCGCCAGCGCCAATTCCTTCTCGCTCATGCGGTAGTGCGAACTGTAAATCGGCAGCACTACCAGCGATTCCACTCCGCCGAGACTTGCGGCAAGCAGGAAGAGACGAACGCGGTCACAGAATTTGCGGGCGTCGGGCAGGCCGCCTTTCAGATCGAAGGCGAGCATGGAGCCGAAAGCTTTCATCTGTTTTTTCGCGAGCGCGTGATCGGGATGCGACTTCAGGCCCGGGTAGTGAACGCGCGCGACTTTCGGGTGCTTCTCCAAAAACCTTGCGACAGCCATGGCGTTCGCGCATTGGTGTTCGACGCGGACACCCATGGTTTTCATTCCGCGAATCAGCAGGAACGCCGCGCCGGGATCCATGGAGCCGCCGAGATAGATGACCATGTGGCGGACGCGATCCATCCAACGGCGGGTGCCGGCGGCGGCGCCGGCGATGATGTCGGAGTGGCCGCCCATATACTTGGTGGCGCTGTGGACGACCACGTCGAAGCCCATGGTGATGGGCTTCTGGAGAGCCGGCGTGGCGAAGGTGTTGTCGATGATCGAAGTGAGCTTGTGTTTCTTGGCGAAAACGATGGCCTGGTCGAGGTTGACGAGACGCAATGTGGGGTTGGTGGGCGTCTCGATGTAGAGGACTTTGCTACGCGGCGTGACGAGCGATTCGATTCCTTCGAGTGACGTGCCGACATGGCGGACGGTGATGCCCATGTCCGGAAAAACGTCGCGCATCAGGCGATAGGTGCCGCCGTAGAGTTGCGCGGTGGAGATCAGCTCATCGCCCTGCTTGAGCGCTCCGAGAAGAGCACAAGAGATTGCGGCCATTCCGCTGGCCGTGACGACGGCGGCTTCGGCGCCTTCGAGAGCGGCGATTTTCCCCTCCGCCACCGAGAGGGTTGGATTGCCGTAGCGCGTGTAGATGTAAGCGGTGTTTTTTCCCTCGGCCCACTCCTTCATTTCCTGGGTGGAGGAGAAGGTGAAAGTGGAGGTGCGGCAGATATTGGTGCCGACGCCGGCGTTGACGCCGTGGCGGGGCGGTTCACCAGCATGGATCGCGAGAGTCTGCGATCCGGATTTGCGGGAGTGCGAGCGGATTGATTTGGTTTTCATAGTGAATATTTTTCGATGCATTGTAGCGCGGGCAAGGCCCAAATTGGGCTTGTCCGATCAGGTGGAAGATTTTGGCCTTGCTTTGGGCTCGCTATCGGGAACGTTTGTGACGTAAGTCGTTGAAAAGACAAGCCCGACAAGCGAGGAGCCTCCAGGACAGGGTTTAAGGCGTGCGTCGATATGCGAGATGTTCCGCTCTGGCCACAAAATGGGGAGGCTTCCGCGGCCCGGGATAGCGATTCTGACCATTTTTTCGTCTTCAAAACGGAAATCAATTCCCTCAAGCACGCGATCGGGCGTCAAAAACTTCGGCAGGAGTCGCTCCGTTACAGCCTAGCTACCGCAGTGTTGCGGTCCGTATTACAGGGGCAGACCAACGCGACGCAATAGATCCTGAAAACCGGGGTTCGACCGCAAGCTATCCATGCTTGGATCGATGTGAAGGTAGAGCAGCCAGTGAGAGCGTTCTTCGTAGGCTTTTTCGAGGTAGTCGATCGCGCGGTCGTGCTGACCGAGGCCGAGGTAGATTCCGGACAAGAAATAGGGCGAGACGTATTTCTGGCTGGAGAGTTGCACCAGCTCGCCGAGAATCTGCCTGGCCCGCGTTTGCTCGCCAGCGACGGCAAGGGTCTGCGCCAATGCCGCGCGCATGACGGGGCTGCCACCTGACAGCGTGACTCCCTTTTCCCCTTGGGCGATGGCCTCTTCCAGGCGGCCCATAGTCCTGAGCAGCAGACCCAGGATCCAGTAGGTGACCGCATAGTGCGGATCCAACTCGACGGTGCGCCGAAGCTGTTGCATGGAGTCGTCATGGCGGCGAACCATGTAGTAAGCCCAGCCTATGGCGACGCTGATGATCAAGGAAAGGGGATCGAGCTCCTGGCTTTGCTTCATTCGCGCGATGGCCTCGTCATGCCGGCCCATGGTCATCAAGTATTCGGCGTGCCAGTGGTTCGAGGTGGGATACGCGGAATTGAGAGCGATACTCCGTTCGAATTCAGCCTTAGCTTCCGGCCACTGCCAGTCGTTGAGCCATAGAACAGCGGCCAGCGGTGCGCGGGCCTCGCCCAGGTCAGGATCGAGCCGCAAGGCTCGCATCGCCGCGGTTTTGGCTTTCGGGAAAGCGTCTTTGGGCGGCAAATAGCTATTCCAACCGAGCAGCACATAGGAATCCGCTACTCCCGAATGAGCGAGAGCGTAAGTAGAATCTCTCTCGATTGCCTGCTGAAAGTATTCGATTGCCTTGTAGAAACCGTCTTCGGTCCAGCGGTTCCAGTGATGACGGCCTTTCAGATAGAGACGATAGGCTTCGGGATCATCCGTTCGGCGCTTGGTGAGACGCTTTTTGTCCGCTCGCGTGAGCTTCAGCCGCAACTTCTCCGATATTTCCTGCGAGATTTCATCCTGAATCGCAAAGATATCGCCGGAGGTGCGATGGTATTGCGCGCCCCACAGCCGGGAGCCGGTGGCTACGTCGACCAGCTCGGTTCCGATTCGCAGCGAGCCGCCGCTAGCCATGATCCTTCCCGTCAGCACGGCGCGAACGTTCAGTTCGCTGCCAACGGCCTGGGGATCGATCGAGCGGCCCTTGTAACGGAATACGGTGCTTTCAGCCATCACGCGAAGCTTCGGGGCCGCGGCAAGAACGTTGATCAGGCTGCCGGTGATTCCGTCGCTCAAGTATTCATGCTCGGGGTCGCGGCTGAGATTTTCGAAAGGCAGGACGGCCAGCGAATCAATGGGTTTTTTCGAGACCCGTTTTGGGCGGGCGGCTCCCGTTCGGCGCGTGGAAGCCGGCCTCTTCTGCGCCCCGGTGGTGTGTGATGGAGTGGCTGCGACTTCCAGTCCGGGGAGTGTTTGCTCTTGCGCTGCTTTCCACGCAAGGGCGGAATCGCAGCCGCGCTCCAGGCGTTGCAAATCATCACGAATGTCGGCTGCATGCTGATAGCGCTCTTCGCGTTTCTTATTGAGCGCCTTATTGATGATTTCCTCGAGCCGCGGCGGGATCTCCGGATTGATGCTGCGCGGAGGGACCGGAGAGCGAGTCAAGACGGCTTCGATAATCATGCCGGGTGTCGCCGCTCCGAACGCCTGTCGTCCGGTCGACATCTCGTACAAGATCAAGCCGAGCGAGAAGATGTCGGTGCGCGGGTCCAGACCGTCTCCACGGACCTGCTCGGGCGACATGTAGGCAGGCGTGCCGCTAATGATTCCGGCGATGGAAGAAGAATCGGAAAGCCCGGCGTCCGGATCGTTGCCGGGTTCGGCAATTCCTTTGGGAACGGGTTTTGCGAGGCCAAAATCGAGGACTTTGGATTGGCCGCGTTTCGTCACGAATATATTGGCGGGCTTGATATCGCGGCGGATGATCCCTTCCGCGTGCGCCGCATCCAGGGCTTCGGCAATCTGAATACCGAGCTTGAGGGTTTGCTCGAGAGGCAGCGCTTTCCCGTAGATGTGATTGCGCAGCGTTTCGCCATCAATGAACTCCATGGCGATGAACGCCCGGCCGTCCTGTTCGCCGATGTCATAGATCGTACAGATGCCCGGATGATTGAGGGCCGATGCAGCGCGCGCCTCGCGGCGGAACCGCTCCAGCGCCTGCGAGTCGCGCGTTAAATGATCGGGCAGGAATTTCAGCGCAACTGGGCGATCCAAACGTGTGTCGAAAGCCTTGTAAACCACTCCCATTCCGCCGGCACCGAGCCTTTCGGTAATGCGAAAGTGAGAGATGGTCTGCTCGATCATCGCTGGACCCGTTCAGGGGACGCGGCTCGCCACCTCGGGCGGTTGCGTTTATTTCGGAACGCAGCATCGTCCGGCGGTCAGGCGGCGGAAACCCAGGCCGGCGCCGAAACTAATGCTACACCCGCGGCTGCGGATGAGAGAACCGGACTAAGGCCAGCACCGTTTGCGCCACCGGGGCCGCCACGGTTCGCACGAGCATCAATCTCAAATTGACGGGCGGCTGAACTGCGGCGTAGCCTCTTAGTCAGCCCAGTCGGAGCGAGGACCAATGGGACTTTCGTGGCAACAAGGTCCGCTCTCACCGGGAGCCATCGGCCAATTCCTGGTACGCGGGCCGCTGCCTGAGAGGCTGTTGTATGTCGAGCGGTTGCGGCGGCGAATGCCCGTACGATTTGGCGGAACGCGGATCGCCGATAGCGAGAATGTACTTCTGCTTTTCGAACCGGGCCGCTATCCGGTGGCCTACTTCCCCGAAACAGCTAGTTCTTCAGACATCCTGGAGGCCAGCGAGCACAGCACCCGGCATCGCGACCTTGGGCTGACGCGCTGGTATACCGTGCGAGCCGGCGGGAAGAGCGCGCCGCGAGGGGCGTGGCAGCACATCGAATTGCCCGCTCACGCGGGTGAACTACAGGGACGGATCGCATTCTCCTGGCCGGCAATGGACGCCTTCTACGAAGAAGACGAACGGATCACGGGCCACGCTGCCGACAGCTACCACCGCGTCGACATCCGTCAGTCTTCGCGCAGCCTGGTGGTCCGCCACGGTGACCGCACCATCGCCGACAGCAAGCGGCCGGTCGTTCTCTACGAATCCGGTTTCGCGCCGCGCTGGTATGTTCCACGCGCGGACATTGATGAGGCGGCGTTGATTCTCGTGGAGCACCAGACCTTCTGCCCGTACAAAGGGCTGTGCGGCTACTATGACATCGGTGACGCGCGCTTGGCGGCGTGGTCGTATCGCGAGGCGTATGCCGAGGTCGGTCGCATCTGCGACTTTGTGTCGTTTGAGCCGCACATCGTTTCGGTTGAGCTCGACGGAACGCGGCTTGATCTGGAACCGGGGCAGACAGTGATTCCGCACGGCCCGGATCGCGAACTTACCGTCGCCGAGGCATCCCCGCGGCGATAAGAGTATTCCCCGACCAAATGGAACGACTGCCGGCGCGCAGCGGGGGCATCATGGCTCGACTACTATCGGTGAATGTCGGACTTCCACGCGATATCGAGTGGAAGGGGCGCACGGTGCACACCGGGATCTGGAAGGAGCCGGTGCCTGGCCGCCGCCGAGTCGGCCGATTGAATGTGCAAGGAGACGGGCAAGGCGACCTGGCGGGGCACGGGGGCGAGCAGCGAGCCGTCTTCGTCTACCAGATCGAATCGTACCGGTATTGGCAGAAGCAACTGAAGAGGGCCGACTTGGTATTCGGCCAGTTTGGCGAGAACTTCACGATCGAAGGATGGCCCGACGATGCCGTGTGCATCGGCGACCGTTTTCAGATCGGCAGCGCACTCTTTCAGGTCACTCAACCTCGGGTTACTTGCTATCGGGTTGGCATTCGGATGAATGAACCGCGAATGCCGGCGTTGCTTACATCCAGCGGGCGGCCGGGATTTTATTTTCGCGTCCTTCAGGAAGGCGAGGTCGGAGCCGGCGATGAGATCGCGAAGGTAGGAGAGGTGCCTGAGCGAATGACGGTCGCGGAAATCAACGCGCTGCTTTATACGCCCAATCATTCACGCGATCGACTGGAGCGCGCCTTACGGATTGAGGCGCTTTCGCCCGGGTGGCGCAGGTCGTTTGAAGCGTTGCTGCAGAGCGGCAGCGGGAGTGGAAACGCGGGGCTCGCGCCGGCGGCGGCCGCGCATCCTGCCGCGCCGGGATTCCACTCGCTCAGAGTGAGCGCAACAACGCAGGAATCTGCGGACGTTCTTTCGTTGACGATTGAGAGCGCGGATGGCGAGGAACTGCCCGCGGCTCTGCCCGGGCAGTACGTGGTGGTGTGTTTTACGCGGTCCGGCGGCGCGCCACTTTTTCGCAGCTACTCGCTCTCCGGTCCGCTTTCGACGGAGCGGTATCGAATCAGCGTGAAGATCGAGCCGAACGGCGCGGCCGGGACCTACCTGAAGGAGCGCATGCGAGAGGGCGACACTCTCGAAGTCAGCTCGCCGCGCGGAGGCTTCATTCTGCAGTCCGGAGAGCGGCCGGTAGTGCTGCTCAGCGCGGGAATCGGGGCGACACCTGTTCTAGCGATGCTACACACACTGGCAACGGCGCACTCGACGCGGCAAATTTTATGGCTGCATACGGCTCGCGACGGGCAGCATCATCCCTTCGCCGCGGAAGTCCGCGGCCTTATAGCCGGGCTTGCGCACGGAGGCAGCTTTGTTTGTTACAGCAAGCCGGGCACGGGAGACAAGCTGGGCGAGGATTATGACGCTGCCGGCCATTTGTCGCGAGCCATCCTCGACGAGGCCGGCGTTGGGCGAAACGCGGATATTTATCTCTGCGGCCCGACGCGATTCATGGCGGAGACGAAAGAAATGCTGGCAACCTTGGGCTTGGCGCATGAGCGGGTGCATCTGGAAATCTTCAACGGCAGCGAGCCGATGACCCCTGGCATCGTCGGCGGAGTAAGGCCACCGCCGCATCCGCCCGGTGACGACGCCCAAACCGGCCCGCTGGTATCGTTCGCGCGCAGCGGCATGGCCGCACACTGGAACCGGTCGGCCTATCAGAGCATTTTGGAGCTGGCCGAGGCGTGCGATGTGCCGGTGCGTTGGTCGTGCCGGACCGGTGTTTGTCACAACTGCGAGAGCGGTTTGGTTTCGGGGGAAGTCGCCTACGGACCGGAGCCACTTGAAAAGCCCGCCAGCGGCAACCTTCTCGTTTGCTGTTCACAACCGATTCGCGATGTGGTCATCGACTTGTGAGCCCGGCCGGGGCCGGATTTCGGAGAGTACCTTCCCGGTAGTTTGCGAGGGCCGACAAGCAAAGTTACCGGCCCCTAGAGGCCTTTCAAAGAGGATTTTGTGCCGTCTGAACAGCTCAGCGTGAATATGTAAGTTCGACCATCAAAGTGAACATTCTTGGTCACGCTCAGATTCCAGCCTTTGGTATAGCGTGTGCTGGCCTCGGAACCGTCCGGAGACTCGAAAATGTCTTTCGTCTCTTGATCGGCAACAGCAATGGCCAGGGCAATTCTGAAGGGCGCCGGTTCCTTGGCGGTGTGCATAGTCGAACAAATACGCAAGAGCTTCAGGTGACCATCAGGTTCGTCTGCGGCATCTTGAAAGAGCGAGCTGTGCTGCCGTCTTTTCCCTCCGTTTCGAATTTGCCGATGGCCCCCATATTTGCTGACCTTACCCCACCTTTGATCGACCACCGTGGCCTGGCCTTACAGGTGGCGGAGTGCGCTTGCCCGCAAACCACGCTCGGGACGCACCAGCAGCAAAATGAGAGCGGATTTCATTTCAAGAAGCCTCCAAGCTTGGTAGAACTCAGTCCAATAGCTGCCGGTCAAGAGCCGGCGAATATACCGTCCGGTTGACATGGGCCAGAGATAGGGACAATACATAGAAAAGCACACCGGAGATGAACATGTTGTGGGCCAATTCGATGGGATGGATGTTAAGTACGATTTCGCTTCCGACTGTTGCTTTGCCGGCGGGGCTGACGTTGCGCTCGCAACACGCGTTCCAAATTACGGGACGCGCGTGGGCGATTTGGGTGGTTTTGTGGCTGCTGATGGCGTTTTTCAGCAAATCCGCCAAGCGCAGGGAAACGCCCGGGCAGCGGCTGCAGCACCTGATACCGGCGCTCTGCGGTTTCCTGCTGATTTTCCGGGAAGGAACGGGGGCGCCCTGGCTCACCCGCGCGATCTTTCCGGATCATCCGGCGCTGATGCTGGCGGGCGTCCTCGCGACCGTCCTGGGCTTGCTGTTTGCGGTGTGGGCGCGGCTGGCTCTCGGCTCGAATTGGAGCGGT
>Ga0157378_10000548_pt1 | contig 35667 bp, 33 predicted proteins | sample M65metaG_FD_115309 | JGI IMG/M metagenome (GOLD analysis project Ga0157378, IMG submission 115309) | Miscanthus rhizosphere microbial communities from Kellogg Biological Station, Michigan, USA - M6-5 metaG | ecosystem: Host-associated > Plants > Roots > Rhizosphere > Soil | place: USA: Michigan... | reverse complement strand
TCGGGAACGGGCAAGATTCAGCGCAATCACGCCTTCCACTCGCACATCCTCACCAAGAAATCGCCCGGCCGTAAATCGGAGCTGGGAAAAGAGACGCAGGTGTCGAAGGCGAATGAGAAGACCGTGAAGCGGATGATCCCGTACCTCTAGCCGGCTGACGGCTCTCGGCTGTCAGCTCTCGGGCCGCCCACCCGGTTTTTCCGAGAGCCGACACCCGACAGCCGACAGCCACCAACCCGAGCGAGGCGCGGTAATCACCACTCCTGACCCGCCCGCTCAGAACGATTCAAACGAGGAGACAAGATGCCGAGAGTCAAACGAGGTACAAAGAGGAAGGACCGCCGCAGCAAGATCCTGAAGCTGGCCAAAGGCTACTTCGGGATGAAGTCACGCGGTCACCGCATCGCGAAACAGCAGGTCGAGAAGGGGCTCAACTCCGCCTTCGCCGGCCGCAAGGATCGCAAGGGTGATTTCCGGAAGCTATGGATCGCCCGCATCAACGCCGCCGCCCGTCTGAACGGGATCTCCTATTCGCAGCTGATCGCCGGCCTCAAAGCCGCAGGTTCGCTGGTCGACCGGAAGATCCTGGCCGACATCGCCGTCCGCGACGCCGCCGCCTTCACCGCGTTCGCCGACAGCGCCAAGGCCGCGTTGAACAAGAAGCAGCTTCGCACCGCGCTCGACAAAGAGACGGCCACGAAGCGCCCGGCCGCCAAGCAGCCGGCCGCGTAACTCTCAATCGCTCGACACACACCAAACGCGGGCCTCGGCCCGCGTTTTTGTTTGTACAATCGCCCGCCCGACATGCTCGACGACATCACACGCATCAGCAATGAGTTCGACGCCTCCCTCGCCGGCGCCAATACCGCCACCGCGCTCGACGAGCTGCGCGTCCACTACTTCGGCCGCAAGGGCGGCCTCATCCCCGCGCTCTTCTCGCGGCTCAAGGAAGTCCCGAAAGAGCAGAAGAAAGACGCCGGCGATGCGCTGAACAAACTGCGCGATCGGCTCGAGTCGGAGCTGAAGGAAAAGCACGATCGGGTTGCCGCCGAGGAATCGAAGCGGAAGGAAGCGCATGACATCATCGACGTCACCCTTCCCGCGCGCCTCCCGAGCCTCGGCCATCTGCATCCGGTGACCATCGTCCGCCGCGAGATGGAGACGATCTTCGCCGAGATGGGCTACTCCCTCGATCCCGGCCCCGAGGTCGAATCCGACTGGTACAACTTCGAAGCGCTCAACTTCACGCCTGACCATCCGGCGCGCGACACGCAGGACACGTTCTTTCTCGATGTCGAACCGTACCTGCTGCGCACGCACACCTCGAACGTGCAGATCCGCTCGATGGAACGACACCAGCCGCCGGTGAAGGTTCTCTCCTGCGGCCGCGTCTACCGCCGCGACGAGATCACAATGCGCCGCTCGCCGATGTTCCACCAGGCCGAAGGCTTCCTGGTCGACAAAGGCATCCACATCGGCCACCTGCGCGCCACGCTCGAGCACTTCATCAAGCGCCTCTTCGGCGCCGATTCGAAGATGCGCATGCGACCGAGCTTCTTCCCCTTCACCGAGCCGTCGGCCGAAGTGGACATGTCGTGCGTCTTCTGCAAAGGCTCCGGCTGCGGCACCTGCTCGCAAACCGGCTGGATGGAGATTCTCGGCTGCGGCATGATCCACCCCCAGGTCCTCCGCAACGTAGGCATCGACCCCGAGCAATGGAGCGGCTTCGCCTTCGGCCTCGGCCTCGACCGCTGCGCCATGATCAAGTTCGACATCCCCAACATTCGGACGCTGTTCGAGAATGATCTGCGGGTGTTGCAGCAGTTTTAGTGCTGTTCTGGTTTACGCAATCCTCCGCTTCGCTCCTGTGGCCGGGCTCCAGCCGACGACGTGGTTCTGGGCATCCCTGTAGATGACTTCGCGCAGCGGTGCGATCGGGGGACGGGCGTCGAACCAGATGGCGCCGTCGGCCCATTCGCGGATGCCGGATTCGCGGCGCTCGATGGTTCCTCGATTCAAATCGATGGCCACGAGCTCGCGCGGGGTGCGGTCTTTGTGCGTCACCAGGATTACTCGCGATCCGTCGTCGCCGGCGAACCAGGCGGGCGTGTTCGATCCGAGGGCAACGTCGCGGGTCGGAGTGCCGTCGGGTGCGAAGAGATGCATCGTTGCGCCGTCAACGATCACGATGCGCCCGTCGCGCAGATAGCGCGATGTGGAGACGGCCTTGCCGACGAGCAACGTCTTGATCACGGCACCGGTGGCGGCATCATTCAGTGTGACGGTATTCGAGTTCCGGCTTCGCACGATCATCCGCGTCGCCGTCGGATCGAGTAAGAGATACACATGAGAAGCGATGGCGCCGGTAGTGCGGACCGAATGGGTCGGCGCGTCGAGCTCGAGAATCTGCAGACCGTTGTCGGTTTGTGCGTAGAGCCGGAAGCGGTCCGGGGATACAAAGCAACCATGCGCCCAGTGCTCACTGGGAGCGCGAGCCGAGACCAACGATCGTTTCTGCGCCACGTCGTAAATCGAAAGGAGTCCGCGATTGAGCGTGGCAATACGGGCACCGTCGTCGGAGAGGAAGACCAGGTCCCCCGCCACCGTGAGGCCGGTATCGACCGGCTCACGATCTCCTCGGCTGTACCGCCGCAGCTCGGCAACCCTTCCGTTCACGACCGGCCAGTAGACGGAACGGCCGTCGCGGGTGTACTGCACGCCCCACGCGGAACGCGAGTCGATGTGGATGTTGCGGCCGTCTTCGGTGTTCATCAACCACGCGGCCGTGTAGTCACTCCGCGACGGCGTCGTTCCGACGATGGTCACGAAGGGGCCACCGGGCGATCGCGAGAACGCAGCTGTCTTCGAAATGTCGGCAGGCTTCGCGGAGACCACCCACGCTACGTATCCAGCCGCAATCAGCAGGGCCACGGCCGTCACGCTCCATAGAAATTGCGAGAGCGCCAGGTGATTGCGCCGTTTGTCGGTGCGTCCGCGCTCAAGCTGCCATGCGCCTCCGGCGACGACACCCAAAGCCAGCGCGATGCCGAGCGCAATCAACAACCACTGGATCAGGATGAGCGCCTGGCCGGCGATGAGCGGCAGGACCATGTAGCGAATGGCCACACCGGTGATCACGGCGGCAATAAAATCCGCGACTACCAGCGGCGAATGGGAGCGCGCAAACGTTCCGATTACATGCGCGAGAAGAAAGAGCAGGAGGGAGACGATGAGCACGAGGACGCTGGCGTTGACCAGCGTAACGGTCCAGAAGGTGTTCCAGTTGCTGCCGGTGGCCAGCCAGGCCGGCGCGATGATGACGCCGAAGCAGCCGACGACCATCAGAATCGCCGCCGTCAGCTTGCCGAACCAGATCGATGCCGACGAGACCGGGCGCGCGAAATAGAACGACATCCGGCCGTCGGAAAGATCGCGGCCCACGAAACTGGCGCCGGTCATCACGCCGAGGGCCACGGCGAAGGTCGTGGCGAAGATCAACGACGAGAGCGCGATCGTTTCCTGCGGTGACTTGCCGCTGATCCCCGGAATGATGCTGAGGATCAGCGGAAGAACGGCAAAGGCCACCGCCGCGTAGGCGACGAAGCGCTTCTCCTCGAATTCTCTTGCTGCGATGGTCAGCGCGTTTCTCATGACTTTCCTCCAGCCATGGCAATGAAGATTTCTTCGAGCGACATCACTTCCACCTCCGCCGCGCCGATGTTGCTGGAACTGCGCATCCGCTCGAAGGCCAGATCGTCGTAGTTGCTGACGATCGCTTCGGCGCCGCCGCCCCAGCTCCGCATCACCGTCGGACGCAGTACGGACGTATCGATCGCCACCGGCTGCGCGGCGAAACGGATGCGGCGGAAGCGCGATTTGAGCGCGTCGACGTCTTCGTCGAGCACCAGCTTTCCGTGCTCCATCATCCCCACGCGGTCGGCGAACGTCTCCACGCCGCCGAGGTCGTGCGTGGTGATGAAGACGGTCGTGCCGCGGTCGGCAAGATCCCCGATCACCTCTTCGAACAGCGACTTGCGGGCCACGACGTCGAGGCCAAGGGTCGGATCATCGAGCACCAGCAACTCGGGCGAGATCGCCAGCGCCAGAGCCAGCGACACCTGCTTCTTCTGGCCTTTCGACAAGCTGCCGAAGCGGCTCGACAGCGGGACGCCGAACGTCTGCAGGCGCGCTTCGACGCTCGCCTTGTCCCATTTGTCGTACAGCCGCGAACAGAAGCGTGCGATGGCGGCCACGGTCATCTCCGGCGGCGCATCGGCGTCCTCGGTGACGATGCCGATGCGCTGCATGAGCGTCGATCGGCGCGACCAGGCGTCTTCGCCGAACAGGATCGTTTTCCCCTGCTGCGGTTTCATTTGCCCGAGGAGGCAGCGGACGAGAGACGATTTTCCGGCGCCGTTGCGGCCCACGAGCGCGTAGACACTCCCTTTGGCAACATCGAGCGCGACGTGGTCGACGGCGAGCAGGCGGCCGTAGCGCACCGTGACGTCGGAAATCCGTATGGCGTTGTCAGTCATGCTTTTCTCCTGTGCTCGCGCACCACGCGCTCGTAGGCGCTCTCGAGCTCGTCGACCGCGTCATCGAGCTCGGATCCGACGGCGATGGCAGTCGATGCGTAGCGGGTAGCGGCATCGCGCAGCGCTTCGTTCCGCTCCGCTTTCTTCGGCTGCGATGGCGCGTCGGCCACGTACGTCCCCTCCCCTCGCTTGACCGACAGCACACCCCCCTCGGCGAGCCGCTGATAGGCGCGGGCCACGGTGTTCGGGTTGACGCGGAGATCCTTGGCGAGGTCGCGGACCGAGGGCACCGAGGCGCCGGGCTGCAGCGCGCCGAGGGCGATCAGCCGCCGGACTCCCTCCTCGATCTGCCGCCAGATCGGCGCAGGGTCTGTCGGATTGATGGCGAACATGGCCTATTTCATAGCCCAATGACGGAAGAGCCAGCGGCCTTCGTTCGTGATCACGGCGTCCTCGTCGAACGACTTCAGCGCGCCGCCGGTCGTCCAGCTCTGCTTGTCGAATTTGCCGTCGGTGCCGGCGCTGGCTACCGCGTACGTGGTCGCAGTCGACTCGACGGCGTACGGACGTCCCCAGGCGTCGGTCAACGGCAGGTGCAGAACGTACACGGGCTCGAACGCCGCCCGCGCCTCCTCGACCGTCTTCACCTCGGGGTACTTGCCGTGGTCGAGTTTGTAGGCATCGAAACAGACGCGCCAGCTGGTCATGTCGTGCATCGTCCAGCGCGCGCGCTCGGCGTCGGTCGGTTGATACGGGTGGTCCGCTGCGAAAAGCGGCGAAACGATCAGGGCAACCATCACGGCGAGCAGTATCTTTTTCACGGGAATCCTCCGTACGTGTGTATTAGGTACCTAATACAGTAAGTCGTAGACTCAGGATTGTCAAGTCTCCCGAAGATGGCACGCTGCTTGAGTTGTGATGGGTATGAGAAAGAGCCAAAAGGTAGCTGTCGCAATCGCGGCGATCGTAGCGGTCGCCGGTGTCACCTCCATCCTGGTCCGCCATGGCGGAAACTCCCCGACCCAGGACATTCGCCCCGCGCAGGTAATGGCGCCGCGGATCCCGGACGCGGAGATCGTCAAAGCCATCCGCAACGCCAACATTCAGGTCAGCGGACTCAGCGCCACGAACGTCGGCGGCATCGTGGTGCTCAAAGGCACTGCGGACGCAGCCTCTGCGCTGCAGGCCGCGGCGGTGGTGAAGCAGCTCGGCTTTCAACGCGTGGCCAATCTGATCGTGGCCCAGACCGCCTCGGATGACGAAGGGATCCGCCGCACGGCCGAGCGCCATCTCGCCTCGACCCGCGGCCTGGACGGCTGCAATCTTCACGTGAGCTGCACCAAAGGCGTCCTTCGCGTCGAAGGAACCGCCTCCAGCGATCTCCAGGCCGACCTGGCCCGCAACGTCCTCCGCGGCGTCGGCGCGTCGGAAGTGCAGATTGCGTTGAAGAGGATGTAGGGGGTAGGTCGGACCCTCAGTCCGACCGGCTGACCCGGGTCTGAAACTTTAGTGACGAGGGGTATTCACAAGAGGTCGGACTGGAGAGTCCGACCTACGTTGTCTTCCTCCGCCTTCGCCGCCTTCCTTGCCCGCATCTTTTCCTGCAGATCGTCGAACAGCGAGTACGCCACCGGCGTCGCCAGGAGCGTCAGCAGGAGCGCCAGGGTCTGGCCTCCGATGATGACTGAGCCGATGGCGCGATTCGTGGCCGCGCCGGTTCCGCTCGATGCCACCAGCGGCAGCATGCCCGCCACGAAGGCCAGCGTGGTCATCAGGATCGGACGGAGGCGGTCGCGATTCGCTTCGCGGATCGCTTGCGCTCGCGGGAGGCCGTGCGCGCGCAGTCCGTTGGTGTGGTCGACCTGCAGGATGCCGTTCTTCTTCACGATGCCGAAGAGCACGAGGATGCCCAGCATCGAGAAGATGTTCAGCGACTGGTTCAGCACCAGGATCGAGAAGAGGGCGAAGGGAACCGTCAACGGCAGCGCCAGCAGAATCGTCACCGGGTGAATCCAGCTTTCGAACTGCGCGGCCAGAATCAGGTACATGAAGATGATCGAGAGCAGGAAGGCGAACATGAAGTTCGTGAAGGCGCGCGTCTGCTCGCGGGAACGGCCGGTGAATCCGGACGCGTAGCCGGCCGGCATGTTCAGCTTCTTCGTCTCCGTCAGCAGGTTGTCCATCACCGTCTGCGCCGAATGGCCTGGCGCCATGTTCGCGGTGAGCATGACCTGGCGCTGGCGCTGGATGCGATTGACGGACGACGGCCCGGCGCCGGGCGACATCGTCACCACGTCGCGAAGCTGAACAACGCGCGCGCCGCCGGACGGCACCTGCGCCTGCGCGATCCCCTGTGGATCCTTGCGGTACTCATGCTCGGCGCGGACGTGGACCTCGTACTGCTCGCCGCCCTCGTAGTAATCGGTCACCTTGAGACCGCCAACGAGAACGTTGAGCGTGGAAGCGATGTCCTGCACGCGCACGCCCATGTCCGAGGCCTTGTCGCGATCGATGCGAACGCCGAGCTCCGGTTTGCCGGTGATCAGATTGGTGTCGGGATCGATGACTCCGAGGCCCTTCCAACCGCGGAGATCCGCCAGCAATGAATCGGAGTACTTCGAGAGCTGATTCAGATCGGGACCGCCGATCCAATACATGATGTCGGCGTTCACGCCGCCGCCGAATGCGTTGACCGGGCCGACGGACGTGCGCAGATTCAGGCGCTGGTACTGCGGCATGACGTTGTTGCGCACGTCGGCCATGACCGCGAACTGATCGCGTTTGCGCTTGTCGACCGGGACGAGTTTGACGTAGACCGTGCCGAGGTTTTGCGTGACCTGCGGGTCGTCGCCGATGGTGACGACGGTGGTCTCCACCTCCGGGAGCCTGCGCACGCGCGCGGCGATCGACTCCATGATCGTCTGCGTGGTCGCGAGACTCGCTCCCTCGGGCGCGCGGGCCTGCACCTGGAATTGAGACTCGTCGTCCTGCGGCAGAAAGTTCTTGTTGACGAGCCCGATCAAACCGGGCCAGCCAACGAACCGGCCGTGCACCGGAACCCCAACTGGCACCGTGCTGAGGATCGTAACGATCATGGCAACGACGATCACCCAGCGGTGCGCCATCGACCAGTCGAGCAGGGCCAGGTAGACGCCTTCGATCCTGGCGTAAACCCCGTGCTCGCGCGTCGAGGCCTCGTGCGAAAGATCTTCCCGCCGCAGCCAGCGCGCCGACATCATCGGCGTGAGCGTGAACGACACCAGCAGCGAGACGGCGATAGCAATCGCCATCGTTACGCCGAACGAGTGCATGAACCGCCCGACGATCCCGGCCATGAACGCGACCGGAAGGAAGACGGCGATGAGCGAAAGCGAGGTGGCCAGAACGGCCATGCCCACTTCCTTCGTCCCTTCGACCGCGGCTTCCTCCGGCGGCATCTTCTTCTCCTCCATGAAGCGGAAGATGTTCTCGAGCACGACCACGGCGTCGTCGATGACGATGCCGACCGCCAGCGTCAGCGCCAGGAGGGTGATGACGTTCAGCGTGAAGTTCTCATAGCGCATCGCCGCGAAGGTGGCGATGATCGAGCTGGGAATGGCCACGGCGGCGATGATCGTCGGCCGCGAGCGCCGGAAGAAGTAGAGCAGCATGCCGAACGCCACCAGCGCACCGGCCAGCCGGATCGGATTGATGGGAACGACGCCGCCCTTCGGCACGAACGCGGCGATGGCGAAGGCCACGACCGCCGTGCCTACGCGGAATGCGAACGGAAGCTGTTTCCTGGACGCCCACCAACTGGCCAGGCCGTACAAGACGACGAATGCTCCGATCGAGACATGAAGAATCGGAGCGCGCGCGGCAATGTCTTTCACACCAAACAGCAGTGCGTACGTGGCCAGCGTCGCTGACAGCATGATCAGCGCCTCGCGCAGTTTCGGCGAAGAGAGAAAGAACCAGACGATCAGCGCCGCGAAGAGCGAGCCGAGGATCAGATGCTCCTTCACGGCATCGACGGCGGCCACGATGTAGTCCGACTGATCGCGGACGACCTTCATGTCCCACCCGTTCGGGAGATCGGCCCGGACCAGGACCAACTGCTCCTTGAGACGGTCGATGACCTCGACGCTGTTGGTACCGGACTGCTTGCGGATGTTCATGACCACGGCCGGTTTGCCGTCGACCGTGGCGATCGATTCCGGTTCGGCCACGCTGTCCTCGATGTGGGCAACGTCGCCAACTTTGACCACGTAGCCATTCGAAGTCGAGAGCGGAATGTTGGCGAAATCGGCCGGCGACTGCATGCGGCCGTACGTGCGCAGCGTGAGATCGCGCAAGCCCTGCTCGACCTGGCCTCCCGGAATCTGCACATTCTGCGCTTGCAGCGCGGCCACGAGCTGCGCCGTGGTCAGTCCGACCGCGGAGAGCTTGGCGGAATCGACCACGACGTTGATTTGCCGCGGACGGCCGCCGACGATGAGCACCTGACCTACACCGTTTATGGACTCGAGCCGCCGGCGCAGTTTCTTGTCGGCGAATTCGGTGATGTCGCGGATCGGCGCCGGGCCGGAGAGGGCGATGCCGAGGACCGGAATGGCATCGGGATCGATCTTCTGGATGATCGGAGGATCGGCGTCCTTGGGCAGGTCGCGCAGGATCGTGTTGACCTTGTCGCGCACCTCCTGCGCCGCCACATCGAGATCCTTCTCCAGCACGAAGGTGACGATGACCTGCGAGGTACCCTCGGAAGAAATCGACTGCAGCTGGTCGATGCCGCTGATGGTGTTGACGGCCTCTTCGATCTTGTCGGTGATGTCGGTCTCGATCTCTTCCGGAGCCGCGCCGACGAGCCGCGTGGTGATGGTGATGGTCGGGATGTCGACTTTGGGGAAGCGATCGACGCCGAGTTGCAGGTAGGCGAACCAGCCGACGACGACGAGCGAGAGAACGATGACCGTCGCGAAAATCGGACGGCGAACGCAGAGTGCGGCGAGTTTGTGCATGGTGTGCCTACTGTCCCAGTTCTACGCGCGCGAACATTCCGGGGCGCAGTTTGCCGTCGCGGTTGGGAAACTCGGTCTCGACGGTGAATGAGCGCGTGGCCGGATCGACGACGCCGCCGACTATGGCCACCCGTCCCTGGAAAACATCGCCGGGATAGGCGTCAACAGTTGCTTTGACGTTCTGGCCGTTGCGAACGTGGGCGATCTCTTTTTCGGGAACGCGGAAGCGGAGCTTGAGCGGCGAGGTCTGCACGACGACGAGGGCGACTGTGGCGTCACCGAGCCGCTGGCCGACGTCGGTGCGTTTCTCGGCGACTACGCCGTCGATCGGCGAGCGGAGCGTGGAGTCGGCGATCTGCTGGCGGAAAATCGCCGCCTGCGCCTGCATGGCCTGCTTGTTCGCGCGGGCCTGGTCGAACATCGCCTGCGAGCGATCGAACGTCGCCTGCGGGATCGACTCCTTGCCGATCAGCTCTTTCTTGCGGTTGAGATCGCGCTGCGCGTCATGCTCCATCGACTCGGCACGGACGATGTCCGCCTGCGCTTTCTGGAGATTGAGACGCGGATAGTCGGTCTCGAGATCGAGCAACGGCTGGCCGCGACGGATGCGCGATCCTTCATCGACATACATTTTGGCGACGCGTCCCGGAAACTTGACCGCAAGCTCCGAGCGAACGGGCGAGATCAATTCGCCTGTGGCGACGATCGTTCCGCCTGATTCGGACGATGCGACCGCGGATTGCGTCGTTGTCACCGCCTCGGTGTTCGTGGCCGCGGCCGCCACGCCCTGCACATCGCCCGGCAACGCCGGCGCCGCGTGCGTGGTCGTCGCCGGCGCAACCTCTTTCTTCGCGCAGCCGAACGGCAGCGCCAGAATCAAAATCGAAATCGTGATGATGGATGAACGCTTCATCAATGTGTCGCTCCCACTCCAACCGCTTCTTTGATCGCGCCGGCGGCATACCAGACGCGGAGTTGTGCAAGGTTGTGATTCAACGTCTCCGAGGCCACCGCGCGGCGCGCATCCGCCAGCGAAACCTCGGAGGTTGCCAGATCGAGCGACGTCGATTCCTGCGCTCGATAGAGCTCGAAGACCTGCGCGTATTCGGCCTCCGCGGCGGCGAGCTGCTCCTTCGCCAGTTGCAAGGTGGTGTCGGCGGCGTGCAGGTCGGTGATCGCTTTGTGTACGTCTTCGCGCGCGGCCACCTTGGCGTCTTCGAGCAGCGAGCGCGCCTGCTGCTCGCGATCTTTCGCCGAGGCGATGCGCGCAGAAACCTGTCCCGATTGCCAGATCGGCACCGTGAAACGAAACGCTCCGTAGCCGTAGCGGCTGGCCGGAAACGCCGACTTCTGATCGATGTAGCCGGCGTCGAACGTGACCACCGGCAGGTACGCGCCGCGCTGCTTCTGCACTTCCAGCTCGGCCACGCGGATGTTGTTCTGGGCAATGGCGACGTCCGGGCGGCTGGCCTCGGCGCGCGTAACGAGCGTCTGCTCGTCCGGCAGCGCTTCGAGCGCGGGCGCGGATGACGTGACGGCGATGTCGCCGGTCAGATCGAGGTCGGCACGCAACGCGCTCTCGGCCGCTTCGCGCTGCTGCTGCGCCGCGGCAAGCAAGCGCTGCGATGCTTTGATCTGCGTCTCGGCGCGGAGCACATCGACCTTGGTCACCTCGCCGGCCTGATAGAAAGCGTTCGATTGCGAGCGCCGCTTCTCGGCGATGTCGATGTTTTTCTGCTCGATGGCGATGTTGGCCTCGGCGTTGGCAACGCCGAGGTAGTTGGAGGCCACGCGAAGGAGGATGGCATCCTCCGTTTCGCGCACACCCTGCCGCGCGTTGACCACACCGAGCTTGGCCTGATCGTAGGCCCGCTTCTCACGAAGACCGGCATACACCGGCTGCGAGAGGACGACACGGTAGTTCCAGTCGTTCGCCGGAAGGATGACCCGCGAGTCCGTTCCGCTTCCAAACGAGACCTCGGTGGAGTTGCGGATCGTCGAGCCGGTGAGGTTCACCTGCGGCAGGATCGATGACAGCAACTGCTTCCGATTCTCCTCGGCGACATTGACGTCGACGCGCGACCGCTCGACGGTGTTGTTGACCTGCAGCGCGCGCGCGAGCGCTTCCTGCATCGTCAGTTTTGTCTGCGCCCCGGTCGTTGCCGCCGAGCTGAGCAGCATCAAAGTAAAGACTGCACGTTTCAATGTGAGCTCCAATTCATTTCGCGGCGATGCCGCTCAGCAGCGTGGAGACGATCAACTCGACGTCATCGCTCTCCGGCGGCGGCGCGTCTTCGCTGAGCCGCTCCAGAACGATGGCGGTGCTCGTCTCGATGAGGAAGAGCGCCAGGCGCTTGGGATCGAGCGGCCTCACTTCGCCGGCATCCATGGCCAGCTTCAGATGTGCGGCCAGCCGGTCGACGCGCGCCCGATACTGCGGCTGACAGGTGCGTTTCTGCCGGCGCTGCTGCGTGGCGCTCCCCTCGGGCATCCGCAGGGTGTGGTAGAGCCGGAAAAACTCGCGATTCTCGTTGAAGAACGCCAGCTTGGCCGTGATCACCGCGCGCAGCCGCTGCGCAAACGGCCCGTCGCTCTCGAGCGCCGCGTCGATCCGCTTGTGGAGCTCCCCGATGGCGGTCTCGAATGTCTTCTCGACCAGCTCATCGCGATCGCGGAAGTAGAGATAGATGGTCCCCTTGGCAACCCCCGCCTCCTCGGCGATCTCCTGCATCGTCGCCGAGGCCATCCCCTTGCGCGAGATCACGCGGATGGCCGCCTCCTGAATGGACTGAACGCGAAACTCCTGAACGACATCTTCTTTGGATTTAGCCATAGGTCACCGCGCTGAACGCGCGGTCATTCTGTCAGAATTCCGGGTCAGCGACCGGTTACGCTTTTGCTAGACTTCGGTTTGGCGTTACCGCCATCGCTGAGCGTAGGATTAGCGCATGACTGTCGTTTCTCTGATGACAGCGGACGAGTTGTCCCGGCTTCCGGCCGACGGCTGGAGATACGAACTTGTCCAGGGAGAACTGAGGAAGATGTCTCCTTCAGGCGCCCGTCATGGCCGCATCGCGGCCGAAATCGTCGGAAGTCTCGTCGCTCATATGAAACGCAATCGATCCGGAGCCGTGTATTCGTCGGAGACCGGCTTCCGGATCGCAAGACAGCCCGATACGGTGCGCGCCCCCGATGCGGCCTTCGTTCGCTCCGATCGCGTCACCGAAACGGCCGGATTCTTCGAAGGCCCGCCGGATGCCGCCTTCGAGGTCACATCGCCCGGCGACACCTATAGTGAGATCGAAGAAAAGACGCTCGACTGGCTTCGCGCGGGAGTGAAGATTGTCGTGATCGTGGATCCGCGAACAAAGACAGCCCGAATCCATCGCGCCGACGGAGCCACAAGCGTAGAGGACGTTATCGAGATCGATGATGTGATTCCAGGTTGGCGCCTGCCACTCGCGGAACTCTTCGATTGACGCCTCTCAGATCTCCGCCCGCTCCCGCCTCATCACCACCACCAGCACCCCCGCCGAAATCGCCAGCGACGTGCCGAAGATCATGATCTGGCTCGGGTTGTGGAAGATCACCGCGCCGGTGACGAACATGATCGAGTAGACCATCACTACGCCGCACAACCAGGCCAGCGCGTTGCGGGACAATTCGCCGCGCACCGGCGGGATCCCGCTTTCGCGGGCGACCACGCCCCATCCCGGTCCAGCGGGTCGCACCTTTTTGTAGAACGCGTCGAGCGTGGCGCGCGGTTCGGGTTTCGTCAGCATCGTCACCACCAGCCAGACCACCGTCGTCGCCAGGGTGGTGATGATCAGGCTGATGGCGAAGCCTTTCGGCGACGAGCCGTCGATGAAGCCGCGCAGCGACAGCGACACCACCAGCGCCGCGCACATCGCGCTGACCTCGGACCAGGCATTCACGCGCCACCAGTACCAGCGCAGGATGTAGACCAGTCCGGTTCCGGCGCCGAGCATCAGCAGAAATTGCCAGGCGTGGCTGATCTGGTCCATGAACTGGGTGGCGATGAGCGAGAGGACGAGCGTCAGAGCCGTCGCCAGCCGCGCGGCCAGGACGTAATGGCGCTCCGAAGCGTCGCGCTTGATGAAACGGCGATAGAGATCGTTGACCAGATACGACGAGCCCCAGTTCATCTGTGTCGCCTGCGTCGAGCTGAACGCGGCCACGAACGACGCCAGCATCAGACCGCGCAGGCCGCCCGGAAGCAGGTCCACCATCGCCCGCACGTAGTTGATCCCCGGATCGGCGTCATTCACCGCGCCGCGGTACATTACCAGCGTGCAGAGGGCGGTGATCACCCACGGCCAGCTGCGCAGCGCGTAGTGGGCGATGTTGAAGAACAGCGCCGCGCTGCGGGCCTGGCGCTCGTCACGGCAGGCCAGCATGTTCTGCACGACGTACCCGCCACCACCCGGCTCCGAGCCGGGATACCACGACGCCCACCAGTTCAACGTGAGCAATGCCGCCATGGTGATCGCCGGCACGATCCAAATGCCGTCGCCGCTCGGCCAGAACGACATCGCCGCCGCGGAGGTCCCGAAGGTCGTGCCCGGCGGCGTTCCGGCGGGATGGGCGAAAGCCAACTTCGCTTTGAGCACGTTCACGCCGCCGACAGCGCTCAGCGCCACGACCGCCAGGATGATCGCTCCGCCCATCTCGAAGAGGTACTGCACACCATGCGTCGTGGCCACGCCCCAGTAACCGGAGTAGACGGTGTAGGCGAAGACGATGATCAGGCAGGCGAAGAGCGCGCTGCGGTTGGAGATGCCGAGCGTTCCGGCGAGCACTTTGGCCATGCCGAGGTTCACCCAGCCCATGACGATGATGTTGGCGATCAGGCCGAGGTAGGCGGCGCGGAAGCCGCGGAGGAATGCGGCCGGCTTGCCGGAGTAGCGCAGCTCGGTCAGCTCCACATCCGTCACCACCTCGGCGCGGCGCCAGAGCCGGGCGAAAAAGAAGACGGTCAGCATGCCCGACCCGAGCATCGACCACCACAGCCAGTTTCCGGCCACGCCGTTCTTTACCACCATCTCCGTCACCGCCAGCGGCGTGTCGGCGGAGAACGTCGTCGCCACCATGGCCGTGCCGGCCAGCCACCACGGCATGGAGCGCTTCGAGAGGAAGTAGTCGAGCATCGAGCGCTTGGCCTTGCGCCCGAAATAGAGGCCCATCCCGATGATGAGCGCGAAGTAGGCGGCGACGATGGCGTAGTCGATCGTTCCAAGGTGCATCAGCGTGTGATCCCCGTCCCTCGTGCTGCCAGTCCCGGAATGGTGACCGGCAGTTTGCCCGACACTGGCGCTTCGCCGAAGAGCGCGTGAACCGCGGCGAGCTGCATGACCGGCTGAACGCCGTACGCGCAGAAGTAGGTGCCGGCGGTGGGGATCTCGCGCAGCAGGTAGGGCGTGCCGAAGGAGATGGCGATCGTTGGAACGCGCGGGGCGACGTCCGCCAGCAGCTTGCGCGCAATCTCCGGCACGGCGAGGACGCCGGAGCCCGAACGGGCGCGCACGGCCAGCGCGAAGATGACGATATCGGCGTTCTGTGCCGCCGCGGCGATCGGTCCGACATCCGACGTGCGCGAGTCGATCAGAAACGGCTGCGGCGGCGCGGTGAGGCGCTTCCTCATCTCGCGCTCGAAATCCGGCATCGGCGAGGTGGTCTCCGGGAAATCGCTGACGGTGACGATGACCACGCGCGCGCTTTTGCGAACCGGCAGCGTGCCGCTCTGCTCGCGCACCAGCGTGAGCGCGCGGCGGGCAATGTTCGCCGCGAGCTCGCGATGCTCTTTGGTGTCGATGCCGCTGAAGATCTCCTCCGGCGTCCCGACCGGCGCGCCGGCGAAGGCCTTGGCGTCCAGGATGCGCCGCACTGACTGATCGATCCGCGCTTCACTCAGCCGGCCGCTTTTCACCGCCGCTTTGACCGCGGCGATGGCCGCACCGACATTCGGCGACATCAGCACCTGATCCTGTCCCGCCTCGATGGCGCGGATGGCGGCCTCGCCGGCATCGAAGTGCTCGGTGATGCCGCCCATGTCCATGGCGTCGCTGACAACGAGGCCGTCGAATTTCAGATCGCGCCGCAGCAGGTCGCCGACGATCTTCTTCGACGTCGTCGCCGGCATGGTCCCGTTCTGCGGCACCTCGGCGTCCGTCGTTCCGTATGGGTTCTCGCCCGCGCCTGGCTTGCGCACCGGCACGAGCTCGTCATCGAGCGAGGGAACCGCGAGATGCCCGATCATGATCGACCGCACGCCGGCATCGATGGCCGCGCGAAACGGCAGCAGCTCGACCTGATCGAGCCGGGCCCGGTCGACGCCGAGGATCGGAAGCGAGCGGTGGGAGTCGACGCGCGTGTCGCCGTGTCCGGGAAAGTGTTTGGCCGTGGCCAGCACATGCTCCGACTGGACCCCTTTTACAAAAGACACCACGAACCGGCTGACGTCGGCCGGATCTTCGCCGAAGCTGCGCGTGTTGATCACCGGATTGTCGGCATCGACGTTGACGTCAGCGATCGGCGCGAAGATGTGGTTCACCCCCACCAGCCGCGCTTCCCGCGCCACCACCCGCCCCTCGGCCTCGGCAAGCGATGGATCGCCGGTCGCCGCCACCGCCATGGCCCACGGCCAGTAGGTGGTGTCGAGGAATCGCATCCCCATCCCCGACTCCAGATCGGCGCTGACCAGCAGCGGCACGCGCGATTCGTTCTGCAATCGCGACGTCAGCACCGCGGTCTCGTAGACGTTCGAGATCGACCAGATCACGCCGCCGATGTGGTTGTCGCGAACCTGATGCGTCAGCTCCTGGTAAGGCCACGACGACTCCGACATGAAGACGCCACGCCCGACCACGACAAACATCTGCCCGATCTTTTCATCGAGCGAGAGGTCTTCAACTTTCGGGAGGTGACGTTGCGGAACCGACGCACACATCGAAGCCAGAAAGCCTAGCACGGCGATGGCGACGGTTCGGATGCGGGACAAACGGGGAGAAGGATAACGGTTCCGAGCGGTCTTACAATGGCCCGCATGAGCCCCATTCGCGGGATGCAGATCCTGATCATCATCGCGGCCTGTCTTTTCCCATCACTCGCCTCCGCTCATCCCGGCTCCGGCATCGTCGCCGACCGGCTCGGTCAGATCTACTTCGTCGACATGGTCTCCGGAGTCTGGAAGCTTGACGCGCGCGGCGCCCTGACCCACATTCCGGGGCCGGCATTTCACTGGATGACCCTCGATGCCGCCGGCCGTTTCGCCGGTGTCCGGCTGCCTTCTGGTTCGAGTGGCGATGTCGAACGGATCGGCGTCAACCCGACGCTGCTGCTCGCCAGCGACTATCCGATTGCCATGGGCCATGACGGCAACCTCTACTATCCAACGCACAGCAGCGGCACGCCGTTGCAGATTCTGAAGATGCTGCCGACCGGCCAAACGTCGATCGTAGCGACTTTGAATGGACCGCTCCGTTACCTGAACGGCCTCGCCGCCGGACCTGATGGTTCGCTGTACTACACCGAAGACAACGCCATCCGCCGGATCAGCAAAGAGGGGCGCGTCTCGACGGTTGCTGAGAACGTCGCAGTCACAGGCTGCGCCTCGTTTCCCGGAGTCGATCGCCCATTCCTCCAGGGACTTGCCGTCGACGCGGGTGGCACGATTTACGTCGCTGCGACTGGGTGCGGTAGCGTCCTCAAGATCAGCTCGGCCGGACGCGTCACCACCCTTTCTCAACTCCCCGGCCACTGGGCGCCAACCGGCGTCACGCTCTCAGGCAACGACCTCTACGTGCTCGAGTTCCAACACCCGGAGTCGGACAAGCGCCGTGAAATGTTGCCGCGCGTCCGGAAGATCGCGCCCGATGGGAAGACCGCGATCGTCGCCACGGTGACTCGACACTAACGAAATTACTTGATCACCGCCCGCACCCCGATCGTGCCCGTCGCGTTCGGATCATCCTTCGACGTCACCGCGATCTTTTCATCCAACGCGCCGGCCTTCGCTTTCGCGCCATCGATGGTCACCGTCAGCGCTTCCTTCTTCCTCGGCAGCAGCTTCGTCTTGGTGTCGTACTCGTAGTAGAGACAGCGGCAGGCCGAGCGCGCCACTGTGAACGACAGCGGCGTCGAAGTCAGATTGGTGATCTCGAACTGCCGCACCGCCCGCGTCCCCTTTCGAATCGTGCCGTAGTCCGCGACCTCAGGGGCGATCCGGATCGATGCTGCGATAGGCACGGGGACCGGCGTTGCCGAAGGCGTCGCGGTATCCGCGTTCGTCGTCGACACCGGCTGTTCGACCACCTGCGAAGCCGCCGGCTTCTTCTCCGAACTGGCCCGCCAGATCAGCCAGCCGATCACGCCGAGGACGGCGATGCCGATGACCAGCATCAGGAGGACACGCGAGCCGTTGCCGGATGGACGATCGGCCGGACCGTCGTAGTTGGTGATGCCGTGATCCGTCACCGGCTCCGGCGAGACCCCTGATGAAACCAACGGCCTGTTCCCCGGCGTCGTGGCCATCCGCTGCGTCTCCGCGAAGGCCGCAGGCACCGCCACCGTACCGGACGACGTCGAGCGTCCCTCCAGCTCGTCGAGCTTCCGAAGGGAAGCATCGATGGACGCCGCCAGCCGTTGATACTCCGCCGCCAGCTGCTCGGTCGGCGCATCCGGAATCATCTCCGTCAGCGCCTGGCGATGCCGCCCGTACTGCTGCCGGAGCAACTCGATCTCCCGCGCCCGATCGCCGCGTTTGACACTCACCGTCCCAAATTCATCAGACATCAGTTCACCTCGGATCGGACATCTTTGCAAAATCCGGGCGGGGGGACAAATGCGCGGCAACGCCACAGCTACAATCCCCTCGGATGAAGATTCACATCGCCCAGCTCAACCCTACCGTCGGCGCGCTTGCGGCGAACGCGGCGCTCATCCGCGGCGCGTACGCCGATGGTGTCGCGGCGGGGGCGGATGTCGTCCTCGTGCCCGAGCTGGCGGTGACCGGGTATCCGCCGCGGGACCTGCTCGATCGGGAGATCTTCGTGAGCGCGGCGCTGGAGACGCGCGATGCGCTGGCGGCGATGACCGGCGATGTCACGCTGGTCTTCGGCTGCATCACCCGCAACGCTTCGTGGTGCGGCAAGCCGCTGCACAACACCGCCATCGTGGCGCGCAACGGGAAGATCATCCTGGAGCAGCACAAGTCACTCCTGCCGACCTACGACGTCTTCGACGAGTTGCGCTACTTCGAGCCTGGGCGCAGCGTCGGCGTGATCGACATCGGCGGCGTCCGCGCTGGCATCGCCATCTGCGAAGACTTCTGGTTTGACGACGAAGTCCTCGGCACGAAGATCTACTGCCGCAACCCGATCGACGAGCTGGCGCGGCAGGGGGCTCAGGTCATCCTCAACATCTCGGCGTCGCCGTTCAATACCGGCAAGCGGCGTTCGCGCTACGAGCTCTTCTCGCGCATCGCCACGCGCTACGATGTGCCGCTGGTCTATGTGAACCAGGTCGGTGCGAACGATGAGCTGCTCTTCGACGGCTCATCGATCGTCATCGACGCCAAGGGTCGCACCATCTTCTGCGCGCCGGCGTTCGAAGAACACAGCGCGCTGGTCCAGCTCGAAGGCGCGCCATGCGAGTCGGTTCTGGTCCTGGAGCACGCCGAGGAGATTGGGCGAGCGCTGATCCTCGGGCTGCGCGACTACATCCGCAAATGCGGGTTCAAGGACGTCGTCGTCGGACTCTCCGGCGGCATCGACTCCGCCGTCACCGCCGCCATCGCCGTCGAAGCCCTCGGCGCCGCGCATGTCACCGGCATCGCCATGCCGTCACAGTTTTCATCGCAGGGCTCGATCGATGACGCACGCGCGCTGGCCGAGAACCTCGGCATCGCCTTCCACACCGTTCCGATCGCGCCGATTTATCAACCGTACGAGGCCGCCTTCAACACGCTCTTCGGCAACGAGACCTTCGATCTGACCAACGAGAACGCCCAGGCGCGCATCCGCGGCAATATCCTCATGGCGTGGTCGAACCGCACCGGCGCCATGGTCCTTTCCACCGGTAACAAGTCGGAGCTGGCCGTCGGCTACTGCACGCTCTACGGCGACATGGCCGGCGGCCTGGCCCTCCTCGGCGACGTTTACAAGACCATGGTCTACCGCCTGGCGCGCTGGCTGAACCGCGATCGCGCGGTGATCCCGGAGTCGTCAATCACGAAGGTGCCCTCCGCGGAGTTGCGTCCAAATCAGACCGATCAGGATTCGCTGCCCCCCTACGACGTGCTCGACGGAATCCTCAAGCTCTACATCGAGGAATGGCTCGAAGTCGACGCCATCGTTGCCGCCGGCTTCGATCGCCAGCTGGTCATGCGGGTTCTGAAGATGGTCGACACCAACGAATTCAAACGCCGCCAGGCCGCGCCGACGCTACGCGTCTCGAACAAAGCCTTCGGCAGCGGACGACAAATGCCGATCGCGCAACGGTGGCGCAGAGAATGAGTAGACCTGTCATTCTGAGCCGCCGACACCCCGGAGGGGTCGAGGACGGCGAAGAATCCCCGGCCGATAGCCGCGACCGAGCGGCCGCGGTAGTAGCCGGGGGTTCCTCGCCGCGCTTCACCCCTCCGGGGTTTCGCCGGCTCGGAATGACAGTGCTTTTCCTCCTCGCCCTCGCCTGTCACCGCACCAACATTGATCGAGCACAATGGCAATCGATGCCGCCGAACGAGAAGACCCTCTACGTCCGCACGCTGATCGGTCACGAGAAGACACGCGAAGCGAAAGGCGGCAACGACCGGGTGTTCCATCAGACCGCCGACGAGTACGTGAAACGGATCGACGGTGCCTACGCCCGCGGCGATCGGCGCACCGTCGATGTGATCTTTGAAGAAATGGGGAGCCCTCGCTGATGGCCGTCGTCCCGCATCCGCCGCTCAGTCATTACTACGCCGCGCCCGAACAACGCGAGCGCTTCGTCCGCGATCTCTTCGATGACACCGCGCCCTGGTACGACTGGTCCGTGGCCTTCCTCAGCTTCGGCTCCGGCAACCGTTACCGCCGCGAAGCGCTGGCGCGCGCCGGATTCACGCGCGGCCATCGCCTGCTCGACATCGCCACCGGTACCGGCGTCGTCTCCCGCGCGGCGCTGCAACTCACCGGCGAGAAGAACGACATCATCGGAATGGATCCATCGATCGGCATGCTGATCGCCGGACGCGAGAAAGAGCACTTTCCGCTGATCGAGGCCGGCAGCGAGCACCTTCCCTTCCGCGATGCGTCGTTCGACATGATCACCATCGGTTTCGCCCTGCGCCACTTTGCCGATCTCGATGCCGTCTTCCGCGACTGCCACCGCGTGCTCCGTCCCGGCGGCCGAATTCTGATTATGGAAATCACCGCCCCAACCTCCCGCGCGGCCCGCACGTTCCTCGGCGCGTACATGGGCGCCGTAGTCCCGGCGATGGCCACGCTGATCGCGCGCGACCGCAAGGTGGGACGAATGCTGGCGTACTACTGGGCCACCACCCGCGATTGCGTGCGTCCGGACGTGATCCTCGATGCACTGCGCGGCGCCGGATTCGCGGATGTGAACCGGCACGTGGAGCTGGGGATGTTCAGCGAGTACGTAGGTCGGATTCTCTAATCGGTACTCTACTTTTCGTTATACGCATAATCGACAACAACTCTCGCATCGCCTCGACTCAGGCGAACGGCGACAGCCGGTGACAGAACGAAAAAAGGCCGAAGATCAATGGCCTCATCGACGGCGCTCCCGGCACTAAACGCACAGACGTCGCCAAGCGCCCGTATATCCATTGGTTTCCGAACCTTCAGGTTCGTGTAGTGACGCCGCACTTCATCGCTTACGCTGCCTTGCGGTTTCCCGTTCCATACCTTCTGATATGAGGTGATGGAGAGATCTTCGCGCGTGAGACGGCTTGTAGCATCGAAGATTCGCGTCAATGTCGCTTCCCACCGCGTCTGAGGAAATCCTTCAACCCGATAACCCTCATAGCCGCCTGTGAAGTGGGCGCTCGTCATGGCGTCGCCGCTATATGTATACGTTGCCGACGCCGTCACCATGTGATGACAGGCCGCGCTGTCATAGGTGACCTCTTCGTGCTGCACGCGCCCGTCGTTATCGAAGGTGCGATTGATCAGGAACATCTGATCACCCGTGGAGAACGGCTGTACATCGAGAAGCCAGATCCCGTCAGTGGTCATGTGCGCGTGGTAACCGGAAACCTCCCCGGTCAGCAGATTGTCGACGCGTTGCAGGTAGTCGCCCTGGTGAAGAGCGAGATCCACTCCCGGCGTAGAGCGCCGCGATTCCAGAAGGCCGTCTTTCCCAAACGTCCAGCCCTCCGATGTTCTGGCGTCCAGCACGGCCGCGCGCCGAGTCTGGCTGTATTGCAGGTACTCGCTCATCGTTGCTCCGGGATAGCTGCAGCCGACCGGCTCGCTGATTCGCGTCTTCCCATTGCTGTCCTGAAACGAGCGCGTGACGACGACCTGCGCGTCACAGGCACGTGCATTCCACCCCGCCGAGGTCACGTCGTATGGGCCGTGCCAGCAGCGATGACACCATCGCGCACCTGCAGGCAGAACAGCGCCACAAAAAGGACAAAGGAGTTTTGTGCGCGTATAACCGATTTCACTCTCGAGATCGATCAGACGAGCTTGGAGCGCAGGAGCGTTCGCAGGGTTTGACTGGAGGTAGTGTTTGTAGAGCCGAAGGGCGCTTTCCAGATCGCCCTCCTCTTCATTGAGAACCGCTTCATTGTAGTAGAGCGCCGGATCGTCGGCATTGACCTGTTCCGCCTGATGAAACGTATCCAACGCCTCATGGCGAAGGTTCTTATCGGAGAGTGCGCGCGCCCGGCTGAACAGTGTCTTGTATTCGGTGTCCTGTTGTTCACGGCGGCGTACCTCGATGCCGAACTGCAGTTCGCGCTGCAGAGCCTTGACCTGTTGAATCTCCTGTCCCTGTGGATAGAGAACGAGGTAGCGGTCGAGGCGGCGCTGGGCCTCGTCATAGCGCTGCAGTTTCACCAGGACCAGCGCCGTGTTGAAAAGAATTGGCGGCTGATCGCGAATAAGGGACTCGGCCTTCTCGAACCACGTCAGCGAGGCGGCGTAATTGCCCGCTTCGAAAAAGCGGTGGCCGAAATCGGCAGCGGTGGCGAAGTCCTCGCGCGGGTCGGCAGTCTGCGCCCCAGCCGAAGTCGAGAGGATCAATAACAGAAAAACGAAGAAAAGGCATATCGACGATGGCTTTTTCATTGGTTCCTCGGCGTAACAACCGCAGGGGGCACCGCGGGCGGAGGGGTCGGCGGCTGGACGTCCGGCGTTTGAGCCGGCGGCTTTGCGGCGGCGGACGGCGTCTGTTGCGGCACGACTGGCGACGGAGCAGGAACAGGCACAGGGACAAGCGACAGACTGGCGGCGATCGGCGGCGTTGCGGTCTGGGAACCGATCGTCGAGTCGAGTAGAGTCGCCGGAGCTCGAACAGACGTTGTCGCGGGAGGGCGCGGCGGCATCGTTTCGCGCAGAAACCGATCGGACACAGGCGGATGTCCGAAGAGCGAATTCAGTTGATCGGCTACGCCGGGAACGTCCTGCCCGAGAAGACGCTCGCGTAACGACCAGGCGGCATCCTGCTGCGCCCGAAGTTGCGCCGCGCGCGTCTTCGCATTCAGGAAACCGGTGCTCGACGCCTCTTCGGTGCGATCGCAATGGCAGTCGCCAAAACGGTTCGGCACCATGGACGTGTCGATCTTGGTGGTCCTTATGAAGTCAGCGAGGGCGGCGTTCTCCCGCAACGCCGCGCTCCGGGTCTTGTCACAGGCTGCCGCCGAGACAAATTGACGCGTCGTAGCGATGTCTTCGTATGTGTGGCTCTCAATGTTCCAGACCGACACGTGATAGTGGTAGTGATCGCACGTGGTCCCTTCCGGAAGCGGCGGACACTTCGTCTGCGCATGGAGCGCCGCCGTCAGAAAAAGCGTAAGTGCAAAGGCCGCTCTCCTTAAACTGAACATCGCTTTCTCTCTCCCTTCAGTTAGTTCCATCGCTGCTCCCCACTGTCCCCGGCAAACCGGCGACAGTCTCGACAAAGTCTTCGGTCATCAACCGGATGGCGTGGTTGCCGGAATCGGCGATCCAAATGCGTCCATGAGCATCGCAGTAGATGCCGGACGGATGATTCAGACGCACGACAAGGCCGTTGCCATCGACCGCGCCGGCCAGGCCGGCGCGGCCGGCGGCGGTGGTGACGACGCCATTCACGATCTTGCGGATGGTGTGATTCGCGGTGTCGGCAACGTAAATAGCACCGTCGGCACCGACTGCGACGCCTTCGGGTGCGTTGAAACGCGCGGACCCGACCGGACCGTCGACGCTGCCGCTGACTCCCGGCAAGCCTGCTGCGATCGACAAGCGGCCCGCGCGATCGATCTTGCGGATGACATGAGCCCACGCATCGGCGACCAGGACGTTTCCCTCGGCGTCAATAGCGATGCCGAGGGGATCCATCCGGTCGGAGCCTGATACAGCCAGGGTTTCGACCGTGCCGGCCGGCACGATCCTGCGCACGGCGTGATTGCCGGTATCGGCGACGTAGATCGTGCCATCCGCTGCAACGGCGAGCCGGCGCGGGCCGTTGAAACGCGCCGACGAGGCGGCGCCGTCGGCGTTGCCGGTCAGGCCGGACCGGCCCGCAACCGTCGTCACCGTGCCGTCTGAGGTGATTTTGCGAATGAGCGCGTTGTAGCGGTCGGCAACGAAGAGAGTGCCATCCTGCCCTACGGCGACGCCGGCAGGCTCATTGAAACGCGCGCGCGACGCCGAACCGCCACTGGAACCGTATTGGCCGGCCACGCCCGCCACTGTGGTCGAGGCATCAGCCTTGATCATGCGAATCGTGTTGTTGCCGGCGTCGGCCACGTAGCAGCGGTCATCCCTCACCGCGACGTCGGTCGGCGCGTTGAAACGCGACTGCACCGACTTCACCTGCACCGCGCGCAATGTATTTCTGGCTCGTGAGTTCGTGGAGTCCATGCGTAGCGCCTGCAGCGCCGTGGCGCGCGACTCGTTCAGCTGTCCGCCTTGAAACTGGCGCTCGGCGGTCGCCGCCAATTCGTCCGCCTGGCGGATACCGGCAGGGATCTCTGGCGGCGCGGGAGAAGGCGGCGGCGGTACGGTCGCTGGTACGCTGGCGGCTGTGCCAGCCGGCGGCGCTGTCGCTGTCGGCGGCGCCACAACCGGCAGCGCCGCAACTGGAGCAAGCTTCACGCGGCACTGATAGGCCCGGTCGGCAGCGAAGTCGGCCTTGTCGTGATCGGGATAGGTGTGAAGAAAACTTTCGTAGCGTTCGAGCGCGCCGCGATAGTCACCATCGCGGAAGGCGCGGTCCGCGGTCTGCAGGAACTCCGCCGCCTCATCTCGCTTCGGTTTGGGCGGCTGGATCTTGCGCTTTTTTTCCTCAGGTACAAGCTTCTGATCAAAGTTCGCCAGCGCCCCGACCGCGATATTTGCATCGCCCTTGGTGATGTGGGCGATCGACTTCCCCTCCGTCACAGACGTCACCACGAATCGTGCGGAGCAATTCGTCACGGTGTGTCCGCCGACAGTCTCCGGCGCGCAGATCTTTCCCGTCATCCCCTTCCGAACTCCGGCATCGGACCCTGAGGAGAGGACGATGCTGTCGCCACCGGCAGCGACGACATGCTGCGCGCGGGCGGCCATGGGGCCAAGCACGGCAGCAGCGATCAATGCAACGAGAAGGATTCGATGTGTCACGATTTCGGCCGTCGCTTCCCAGTATCGTTCATGCGAATCTCCAGAACGACGGAAGTTCGGTCGGCAGCGACAACTCTCCAGGATGCAAAGCAATCGTTGGCGGCTGTGCAGAGAGAGCCGTGCATGCCGGCGCTGATATGCCGGGCGTCGGCGGCGGGAAATCGCAATCGCGTGATGCGCTGCGGGTTGCCGGCCGATTCGAACGGCGGCGACGTGCGCGTAAGGGCCGGTGCAAGCCGTTGGACGACGCCGTTCCATTTCAAATACGCAACCGCGGTCAATGCAATGAGGCCGGCGATCACGATCGCGATGACCAGCAGCGACGGCCGGCGGCGGCGCGGATCGACGACGATGGCGGCAGCGGTCACGTTGTCGTCGCTGCCGTTGTCTACAGCGCGGCGGACGACGCGCTCCGCTACCTCGCTTGCCGTACGCGCTCCTGCTGCCAACTCCAGAATCTCCGAATCCCCGATGAAGTTGAAAAGGCCGTCGCTGCCGAGAAGGACCAGCGAGCCGCTGCCGGAGCCGCCGCGCTGCAACGTATGAAACTTCAGGTCCGGCCGGCCGTCGCCTTCCCCGATGGCGCGCGAAAGGACATGTCGTTCCGGATGCCGGAAGGCTTCGACCTCGGTGATCTCGCCCTTGCGGAGCGCTTCCCCGACGACGCTATGCTCGGTCGAGAGTGGGATCACCTCATCGGATGTGACGAGGACCGCCCGCGAGTCGCCGATGTTACCGACCCACAGGTCGTCGTCGTGCGCGATAGCGGCGACGAGCGTGCTTCCCATTCCCCGGCGTTCGGGCGTGGAGGCGTCACGGATTGCCTGATCTGCCGCGGCAAAGGCCATTCGCAGCATCACCCCTTCGCGGCTGCCGTTTGACGAGCGCATCGAGGAGACGAACGCCAGCAGAGCGGCGTCGCTGGCCACATCTCCGGCGCGAGCCCCGCCCATACCGTCGGCAACGACAGCTACATAACGGTTGCCGTCGAGCGCGAACGTCGCCGCGCGATCTTCATTGATCGCGCGGCGACCCGTTGTCGAGCAGTAGCCGTGTCTCGGTGAGCGCCGGGCGAACGGCATGCGGTCAGACGATGGCAGTCTTGGTCAGTGACGGAGCAGTGTGGAAGAGCAGCGAGACTTCACCCATCTCGACGCGATCGCTCTCGGAAAGTGCGACCGACTCATTCACACCCATCTCCCGTCCGTTCACCTTCGTCGGGTTGCTGTCGGACGACGCTAGGTTGGTCAGGTGCGCCGCCCCGTTGTCAAAGGCCACTTTGGCCTGCCGCGACGATACCGTCGGAGCCTTGAGCTGAATGTGCGCGTACGGCCGTCCTGCAACCCGTCCAAACGTGGTCTCGGCGCCGCGCTCGCCGCCAAGACTATAGAACCGGATCTGCTTGACGACATCGTCGCCACCTACGACGTCGAACCATCCCGGAAGAAGCTTCACGGTGTTCGGCGGAGGGGCATGGAGCTTGATCGTCCGTCCTTCGATGACCTGTTCGGGTGGAGGTAGAGGGGCCTCTGCACGCGTCGTGGTCAAGACACCGTATTCCTCTGTTCGCATCTCATCGCGGCGCGTGCGAAGCATCAGAAAGATCGCGGCAATGAGGATGATGACCGCCGCGGCTCCGATGAGCGCGTACAAGGTCCAATTAGTGGGCGGCATCGGTGACGTTACTGCTACCGCCGTCGAAGTGCTTGTCGCAGTCGCTGTCGTTGCCGTCGCGGTGAATTCCGTGTCCGTGCGCGTCTCGGTCTTGAGCGGCGTCGTGGGCGGCGAGATCGTTGTAGTCTGGCCAAGGCTAATCACCGGCTCCGTTGCCTTGAACAGCTCCAGGCGCGACTCCTCGCTCACGTAAAGGTCCTTCCTGAGCGGATCAAACCCGACCGGCCCTTCGATCGAGTAGCGCTTCCCGACGGAAGGCGCTTCCTTGCTCGTTCGTACCTTGATGACGGAGCCCCAATCATCTTTAAGGTAGAAGAACGACGTCGTCTTCGATCCGGCCTCGACGAACTGCGTGACGAACCCGTCGATCTTCACCCGCTCATTGAGGTACGCGCCCGGGTTCGACCTTATGAGTGTGATACGCGTCGGTCGAAGGCCATCGGTCTGAGCGAGGAGACCAACTGCGCAAAACACGAGAAGAAAGACGACAGCAATTGTTCGGGGCGTCGTTGTCATAGCGAAACTCTCCTTGTTGGAAATGTGACGACATTCATCGATGGCGAAGCACCGACGGAAAAAAGAACCTGTTCCAGCTCCTGAGCGACGGCCGCCGCCGATTGAGGACGGCTGTCCGGCGACTTCTGCAGAAGACGCCCGCAGAGATCGGCGTAGCGGGAATCGACGTCGCCGCCCAGCCGCGGCGGCTCGTCCGACATCTGCGCCCGCATGACCTCGAACGGATCGCGGCCGGCGAACGGCAGTTGCCCCGCCGCCATCAGAAAGAGGATGACGCCGAGCGAATAGAGATCGGCGCGCGTGTCCACGGCGAGGCCGCGGCACTGCTCCGGAGACATGTAGTGCGGCTTGCCGGCGATGCTCCCGTCGAGCGTCATCCGCGACATCAGTTCCTGCCGCGCAATGCCGAAGTCGATCAGCACGACCAGCGGCACCGAATAACGGGCACCACCCACGACCAGATCGCCTTTTGTCAGGAAGATGTTGTCCGGCGTTAAGTCACGGTGCACGATGCCGGCAGCGTGAACCGCGACCAGCGCGGAGGCGATCTGGTAGGCGACCGCGATCGAAGTCAACGAGGCGGGGAGAGGCTCGCGGTCGAGACAGCTCTGCAACGTCTCGCCCTCGAGGAGTTCCAGCGCAATGAATGGCCGGCCAACGATCGAGTCGTGCTCGCGGCCAAACCGGAAACACTTCACGACCGCGGCCCCGCCGTCGCGCTGCGCAATGGCATGAAGAGTCTCTCCCTCGGCGAGGAACTTCCGCACCATGTCGGGATCGGAGGTCCAACGCACGTCGAGCACTTTCAGCGCGACCAGTGTTTTGTCGATGAGGTCGTGAGCGCGGTAGATCGTGGCCACACCGCCCCGGCCGAGGGGCGAGATCAGCCGGTACCGGTCGAAATGCCCGCCGGGCTGTTCGGACTCCATGGCCTGAACAGCGACTGGCGGTGGGATCAGGGCTCTCCGGCGCGCGCGATGGCGCACAAGCATCGTCAGGAGCAGGATCACGCTGCCCGCGAGCAGAACTACCAGAACGATCAGGAGGATGTCGACACGATGCGGTCGCTCGGGCTTTCCCTGCAAAACCGCCTTCAGCTTCCCTGTCGCGACCGGCGTGACCGTGTCAACATGCGTATCGAAACCCGGCTTACGGATCTCAATGGTGTGCGACTGGCCGGCAGCTAGATGCAATGTGGCGCGCCCGGCACTGTCGGTGGTGCGCTGGAAGGCGCCATCGACGAACACGTCCGCACCTGCAACATTCGCATCGATGCCATAGTCGATCTCGCCCGTCTGAGTCAGGTCCGGTTCACCGACGTTGAACACTACAGAGTTCAGATCGGCGTCGAACATCACCTCGGAGGTGTAACTCGCGCCACCAGTCTCCAACCGCAGAAGGTGTACACCGGGCGCAATACCGGAAAGAACGATCTTGCCGTTTTCGTCCGTTTCGCCCACGTGCGTGCCGTCAACGAAGACCGACGCGACAGCTACGGCCGGATTCGTGCGGAGAACGTACTGGTCAGCCGCGAATGCAGCCCCAGAGCAAAGAATCAACAACAGCGCGGCCAATATCGTGTGGATAACGTGAAGCGGCCCGCGATTCCCACGAGCGTACTGTCGATGTAAAACGGGCCGCGTTTTCATACGATTCACAAGCCGCACGAACAATGAAAAAGGACCGGCGCGGTCCGCGGTTCAGGCGGATCGCGACGGAGAGCCACACCTCAGGAATTGTTGCTGAGCGGCGCATATTACGCCTCGCTCCTACAGGGTGCAATGCCGCGATTTGATGGCCGGGCATTTCCGCGTGTTTCACACAGAGATGCAGAGGGCGCAGAGGTTTTCTCTGTGTTCTTCAGTGCCTCTGCGGTTGATTGATTCTCTCAGCCTCGTCCTGCTTTTCCTTCAACCTTGCGATCTGGATCTGCAGGAACTCGCGCAGCGGGTCGCGCTGCTCCGGCTCCATCTCGGTGAAGGAGATCGCCGAGCGGAAGACGTACTCCGGCCCGTCGTCCAGACGGCGCACCTGCACCAGCGAGCGCAGGACTTTGCAGGGGATGTAGATGCCGCCGTAGCTGGGGAAGACCAGCGTGGCCGGCGCGCCGGCGCTGACCGGCGAGCGATGGATGACCGCGGCGCCGCTCAGGCTCAGATCGATCAACTCGCCGTCGATGTCGGAAAGCTGCACGGGGATCGAGGCCGTCGGGAAGCGTTCGGAGCGACGTCGATCTCGGCCGGAGGGCATGGCGCGCTATTTTAGCCGCCCAACCATTGCTTGAAGAAAATCATGCGCAATCTTCGCCCCGTCGATCTCGGCCGGCCCGGCATCCTCGGCGAGGATGCCGAAGGCGATGCGCGGCGATTCTGCCGGCGCAAACGCCAGGATCACGGCATCGAGGCCGTTCTTTCGCTCGCCCGCCGTGCCGGTTTTCATGGCCACCGAGATCCCTTCGACCTGGACCCGGCGCCCCGTTCCCTTCGCCTCCGTGGCCACGGCTTCCATCGCCTGCACCATGGCCTCGGCGGCGGCGGGCGACGCCAGGCGCGACTTGCTCTGCGCCGGACCGCTGGTCACGACATCGCCGAGGATCGAGCGGCGGCGCACGAGCAACCGCGGCGTGGTCAGCTCGCCGCGGTTGGCCATCATCGAGGCGATCACGGCCACGTGCAGCGCATTCATCGACTCATGCTCGAGACCGATGGCCAGGAACGCGGTCTCGAAGTGATTCGGGATGGCGCCGGCGATTTTTCCGAGCGGGACCCGGAGCACGCCGAGATCCGCATCGCTGTCAAAACCGGCGGCGGTCATGAAGCTCTTCAGCCGATCGACGCCGAGGCGGATGCCGAGGTCGGCGAAGAAAACGTTGCAGGAAACGGCCAGGGCGTCGTTGATCGACTGCAGCACACCGTGTCCGGCCGGCACCCAATCGCCGAAGTGGCGGCCATCGACGTCGAGCGAGCCTTTGCAGGTGTAGGGAAAAAGCGAGGCCACATCGACGCCGCCGTTCTCCGCGTTCAAGCCGGTCAGCACTTTGACCACCGAGCCGGGCTCGAACTGGCGCTCGAGGGCGATGTTTGTCAGCGACCCCTTGCCGCGCGTGCTGGCGATGGCAAGGATCTCATTCGTGCGCGGATCGATGGCCACGAGCGCGCCGCGAAAATCGCCGAGGGCCTTGACCGCGGCTTTCTGCACGAAGGGATCGAGCGTGGTCTCGATCGTGGCGTTGGCGCCGAGGCGCTGGAGGTTGGCGCCGATCGTCAGCGTGCCGGCATCGCGATTGAGCAACGCGGCGAAGGCATCATCGTCTGCAACGACTTCGTTCGCGCGAATCGAGCCGATCGGTTTGCCGTTGCGGTCGAAGACGTACGGCACGTTGTCGCTTGCACGCTCGGCAATCGCGCTCTGCAACGCCGCGTAGCGCGAGGCATCGACGCTCGTCCTGTTGATCGACGCAAACGCCTTCTGCCCCTCGGCCAGGCGATTCGTGGCCACCAGCGCCGCGGCGCGGTAGAGCGGAACGTTGGCATTCTCACGAGTCTCGCGTGACGCCGCGTCGTAGGACAGAAAGTCGGCGTAGCGCTGCATCGCAAAAAGCCGCCGCGCCACCTCGTCTTTCGGAATGACCGGCAGCCGGATCGCGCCGATGTCCTCGATCTGCTGGCTGGCATTCTTCATCGGGCCGTGCGTGAGGTAGGCGGCCGCCAGCAGCTGGTGATACTGCGCCGGCCAGAGGTGAAGCCGCGACCACTTCTCGCCGATGGCAATGGCCTCGTCGTCGCGGCCATGCAGCCATGCGTCGCGGCCCTGCACCAGCGGTATCCAGGCGACGCCGAACAGAGCGCCGACGAGGATCACGAGCGCGATGAGCAGCGGCATGACGAATCGCCGCACGCCGCCGCGCTCCTGCTGGATTTCGCGTGACTGGATGTAATCGGTCGTCATCGGGAAACGATCGTGACGCGATCGCCGCGCCGGAGGTGCAAGAGCGACGCCGCGCTGCCGCCAGCGACGGAGATTTCGATGCAGCCGGTGGAACCGATGATGACGAAGGCGCCGTCGCCGGTGTAGCTCTTGCGGATTTCGTCGATGCGCTGCTCGCCCGCCATGACCGCATACGGCTCCGCCGGCGGAACGAGATCGGTGATGCAGTTGCCGAAGCGGTCGATGCGGATGACGCAGCCCGGCGCGTAGTCGAGCGGCACACGATCATCGATGCGCGGCCCGAGCTCGCCGATGTCTGTTCCGTTCGCCAACGCCGCCGCGACCGGTGCGAAGCGGTCGCGACCATGAAACGTGGTCGAGCCTTTCGGAAGAAAGAACGACTCGTTCGCAACCTCGAACGTGTGGCCTTCGACGAAGTGCAGCAGGCCGTTGTCCGGCGCGAGAAAAAAACGTCCGCGCGCTTCGACCGCGATGATCCTCCGCGCGGTCCCGACTCCGGGATCGACGACGCAAACGAAGATGGTCTCCTCGGGCCAGTAGTGCACAACAACGTCACGCACGAAGAACGCCGCCTCCCAGACATCGAACGCCGCAATCTCGTGCGACAGATCGACAATGCGCGCATCGCACCGCGACGCGATCACGCCCTTCATCGCCGCGACGTACGGATCGCGCGTGCCGAAGTCGGTGAGAAGAGCGATCGTGCGCATGAAGCCCCGAAACTATACTTCGCGCCGTGTTTCCCACCGTCCCTCCGCCTGCGCAGCGTCTCCTCGTCTTCGCGCGGCTGCCGGAGCGCGGGCAGGTGAAGACGCGGCTGGCCGCATCGATCGGCGACGATCGCGCGCTCGAAGCCTACGAGACGATGCTGCACGACCTGTTGGCCTCGATCGGAAAATCGTCGCCGGAGGTGGAGATCGAGGTCCTCTGGGCTCCGACCGAATCGGCGAACGGCGAATCGCTGGCGCGCGCGTTCGGCGACTTCCCCACCGCCATGCAGACCGGCGCCACCCTCGGCGACCGCCTGTCGATGGCCTTTTCCGAGCGATTCTTCTTTCACGCCACGCAGAAGATCATCGCCATCGGCGTCGATGATCCGAGCCTGCCCCGCGCGCTGCTCGACGACGCCTTCGCCCTGCTCGATTCGTGCGAATGGGTCATCGGCCCCGCCGAGGATGGCGGGTATTACCTGATCGGATGCAGGGCCGCGGCGTTCGACCCGGCGATTTTCGAGAACATCGCCTGGGGTACACCGGGCGTTTTCGCCGCGACCATGCAAACGATTAGGCAGTCACAAAACTCTCTGGCCGTGTTGCCTCTGCGATGGGATGTCGACGTGGCGGAGGATTGGGAGCGGTATGTCGCAACCAGATAACCGACGCGAAGTGATGTGGGTCGCGCTCGAAGACCGCGGATTCGAGCACCTGCTGCTTTCGCTCTCCCCAGTCATCAAAGCCGACGGCATCATCGTGCGCGACAACGGCGAAGCGTCGTACCGCGCGCAGTACATCATCGAGTGCGATCTGTCGTGGCGCGTTCGTCATGTCACGATCGCCGGCAAGCTCACCCTGACCGCCGACGGGGAAGGCCGCTGGCGCGACGCCTCCGGCCCGCTACCCGCACTCGACGGTTGCTTCGACGTCGACATCCTGGCCTCGCCTTTCACCAACACGCTGGCCATCCGCCGCCTGCAACTCGACGAGCGCGCGTCCGCGACCATCGACATCGTCTTCATCGATCCTCGGGACGGCCAGTTCCATCGCAGCACGCAGCGATACACGAGACTTTCCGAGGCCACCTATCACTACGCCTCGCTGGAGAGCAGATTCGAGTCCACCCTGCCGGTAGACGACGACGGATTGCTGATCGAGTATCCCGGCTACTTCCGGCGTGCGTGGTCGCGCCACTTGTCATCCACACTCACGTAGGTCGGACTCTCCAGTCCGACCGGTTCTCGCGCGGTCGTTCGTTTACATCCCGAGTGTTTCACGATCGGTCGGACTGGAGAGTCCGACCTACGTATTCCGACCTACGTTTTCCAACGCCTTCTGCAACTCCGCCGTCAGCGTCTTGACGTCATCCTCCCGCCCGTGCCACGCCGCTGGCGTGTTCTGGAACAGCGCAACCTTCCAGCCGCCATCGCGCTCGACGGCGACGAGCGTCTGCACCGCGTTCGTAGCCGGATTGATCTTCGAGCCGCCGGGGGGAACCATTCCAACCTCGGCACGAAGAATGGCCACGCCCGGCGCGATCGCCCGCACCTCGCGGACCAGCGTCACGTACGACGCCACCTTGTGATCCGCGAAGATCCCGGCCAGGTAGGCGGCGATTCGCTCCCGTCCCGACATCTCCGTGCCGTCGAAGCCGACGATCTCCGCGTCATCGGCGAAATCGCGCGTCATCGCCGCGGCGTCGCCCGCGTTCCATCCAGCGATGAGGTTCTGGTAGATCAGCCGAATCGTTTCCATGGTCGGGCGATGATAAATCGCTTGCCGATAAACGAACGTTCGTGCTAATTTCTCGCGCACCGAAGGAGGAGACCCCATGGTGCGTGATTCGATCAACCCCAAGTTCGTCTACCATTCCCCCGTCCACTTCGACGAGCTCGATCCGATGCAGATGCTCCACAACGCCCGCTTCGCCGCTCACGTGGAGCGCGCCGTTGCGGCCTGGTATCTCTCCTCGGGGAAGAAATGGGAGCTGCGCGTCGATGACAATCCCGACCAGTTCCACGTCGTCCGCGAGCTGCGCATCGAGTACCTGAATCCGGTCATCGGTATGGGCACGATGCGCATCGACGTCTGGGTGGAGCGCCTCGGCACGACCAGCTGCGTCTACGGCTTCCTCTGCTCCAGCGAAGACGGCGCCACCGCCTACGCCCGCGGCGAGCGCACCATCGTCAAGATCGATCCGCAATCGCGCCGTCCCGCGCCGTGGACCAACTTCTTCCGCGACCGCCACATCACCCTGCTCAAGGATTTGGCCGCGTACGCATGAAGGGCGCGCGCACCAGGCAGGGCATTCTGGAGCGGGCGGTCGACATCGCCTCGCTGGAAGGGCTCGAAGGCCTGACCATCGGCCGGCTGGCCGAGGAGCTGGAGATGTCGAAGAGCGGCCTCTTCGCTCACTTCGGATCGAAAGAAGATCTGCAGCTGGCCACGGTCGAAGCGGCCCGGCAACGCTTCGTCGACAGCATGTTCCGGCCGGCTCTCAAAGCGCCGCGCGGCTATCCGCGCCTGCTGGCCATCTGCCGCTCCTGGCTCGACTACATGCGCGGCGGCGTCTTCCCCGGCGGCTGCTTCTTCGCCGCGGCTTCGTTCGAGTTCGACGGACGTCCCGGTCCCATCCGCGACGCCGTGGTCGCGGCCATGGACGCCTGGCTGGACGCACTCGAGCACGCCATCCGCATGGCCAAGGATGAAGGCCATCTCGATCGCGGTACCGACGTGAAGCAGCTGGCCTTCGAGATCAACGCCCTCTTCTTCGGCGCCAACTTCTCCTACCAGATGCGCGACAACAAGCGCGCCATCGGCCGCGCCTGGAAGGCCATCGAGAACCGCCTGGAGTCCGCGCGTATGCAGTGACTCTCTGCGCCCTCTGCGTCTCTGTGGTTGAATGATTCTTGAATGCACATCCTCACCGCGGAGCAGATGAAGTCGATCGATCGCCGGGCCACCGATCGATTCGAAATCCCGTCGACGGTGCTGATGGAAAACGCGGCCATCGCGGTCGTCGACGCCATCGCCGAGCGCTATCCCGACTGCGATCGCGCGGCCATCTTCTGCGGCCTCGGCGCGAACGGCGGCGACGGGTTCGCTATCGCGCGGCATCTGGAGCAGCGCGGCGTCGTGCCGAGCGTCTTCATCGCCGGCGACCGGAAGAAGATCCGCGGCGATGCGGCGGCGAATCTGGCCATCTGCGAGCGGCTGGCCTTGCCGCTGTACGACATCACCGACGACGACTCGCTCAACGAAGCGCTGGTCCATGCCGCCGATGCCGATCTCGTCATCGACGCCATCTTCGGCACCGGGCTCGATCGCGCGCCGCAGGGTCTCTTCGCGGAGACGATCAGCGCCATAGGCGAGCTGGGCCTGCCGATCGTCGCCGTCGACCTTCCCAGCGGCGCGAACGCATCGAGCGCCGAGCCGTTCGAGCCATGCG
>Ga0157378_10000546_pt1 | contig 35772 bp, 38 predicted proteins | sample M65metaG_FD_115309 | JGI IMG/M metagenome (GOLD analysis project Ga0157378, IMG submission 115309) | Miscanthus rhizosphere microbial communities from Kellogg Biological Station, Michigan, USA - M6-5 metaG | ecosystem: Host-associated > Plants > Roots > Rhizosphere > Soil | place: USA: Michigan... | reverse complement strand
GCGCGCGAGTCGGGATTCGTGCCGTTCGGCTCCCAGTAGATCTCGTCCGGCATCCATTGATGATGAATGCGCCCGGCGTCGATCGCTTCCTGCAGCGTGGCGTGGAAGTCGACTACGGCGAGGACGATCTCGAGCACGGTGCTGATGATGCGCGGCCCGCCGGCGGCGCCGACAGCGAGCCACGGTTTGCCGTCCTGCAGCATGATCAGCGGCACCATCGACGACAGTGGCCGCTTCCTCGGCGCGATGGCGTTCTTGTCGCTCTGAATCAGCTGGTAGTCGTTCGGCGCGCCGGGCTTGGAGGTGAAGTCGTCCATCTCATCGTTGAGCAGGATGCCCGTCCCCTTCGCGGTGACGCCGGCGCCGAACCAGTCGTTGAGCGTGTAGGTGTTGCTGACCATGTTGCCTTCGGAGTCGACGACGGCGAAGTGGGTGGTGTCGGTCTTCTCGAACGGCGCGGGATCGCCGGCGCGGATGTCGCTCGAGCTCGACGCACGCTCCAGATCGATGCTCTTCCTCCGCTCCTCCGCGAACGCGGGCGAAGTGAGCGCGGCGACCGGCATCTTGACGAAGTCGGGATCGCCGAGAAACTCCGCACGGTCCGCAAAGGCGCGCCGCATGACCTCGGTGACGAGATGGAGGTAGCGCGCCGACTGCCAGCCGGTCGATCCCACGTCGTATTTCTCCAGCATCTGCAGCATCTCGATGATGGCGATGCCGCCCGATGACGGCGGCGGCATGACGACGAATTCGTGTCCGCGATAGCTGCCGCGCAACGGCTTGCGGATGGTGGGCTCGTATTCGCGCAGATCCTTCATCGTGATCAGACCACCGTGCGCGCGCATGTCAGCAACGATCCGCTTTGCGGTGATGCCTTCATAAAAATCGCGCGGGTTGACCTGAATACGCGCCAGCGTGGCCGCAAGCTCCGGCTGCAGGAATCGATCACCGATGGTGTAGTTACGCAGAAAGATGCGCCGGCTCTCCGGCCACGGCTGCAGTTTCCTGAGCGTGTCCTTGTCGTGCAACACGTCGTCCAGAAACGCGGTGACCACAAACCCCTCGGCCGCGAGTTTGCGCGCCGGCTCGACGAGCTCACTCCATTTCAATTTGCCGTGCCGTTTGTGAACGAGCATCAGCCCGGCCACGGTGCCCGGAACCCCGATCGCTTTGTAGCCGTCGGTCGACGCACCCTTGATGACGTTGCCGCTGGCGTCGAGGTACATGTCCCGCGACGCCGCAAGCGGCGCCCGCTCGCGATAGTCGATGGCCTCGCTCGTCCCGTCGGCCTTGCGGATCAGCATGAACCCGCCGCCGCCGATGTTGCCCGCCGCCGGCCACGTCACCGCCATCGCCAGCGCCACGGCCACCGCCGCGTCGAAGGCGTTGCCGCCTTTCTTCATGATGTCGACACCGACGCGCGAGGCGATCTCACTGGTCGAAGCCACCATGCCATGACGCGCCACGACGGGCTCGCGTATGGCAGCGAGGGCGGTGGTGGTGGAGAAGAGAAGGATCGTGGCGATGAGCTTTCGCATGGCGCGGGAAGTGTACGGCAGGGATGCGAGCGGCGGAGCGTAGAATGACGCCATGGCTGCCCGCGAGCTGGCGATCCCGATCCCGCACGAAGATATCGCCGCGTTCTGCCGGAAGTGGGGCATCAAGCGCCTCTCATTCTTTGGGTCGATTGCGAGAAATGACTTTGACCTGGAGCGGAGCGATGTCGATGTGCTGGTGGAGCTACGGCCGGACACGAAGGCGAGAGGACTGGCGTTCTTCGGCGCAGAACGCGAACTTTCAGAGATCTTCGATGGACGGAAAGTTGAAATGATGAGGGGCGTCCGCGAGGCGTACCGGCCGTCGATCGAGCCGGACTTGATCGTCGAATATGCCGAAGAAGTCTGACGCTACCTACATCCAGGACATGCTGACCTACGCGCGCCGCGCGTCCGATCGAGTGCGCGGCCTCACGCGCGACGATTTCGAAGCAACCGTGGCACACCAGGAATCAGTCGCCTACAACCTCATGATCGTCGGCGAGGCAGCGTCGAAACTCAGCGAGGAAACGCGCGCAAACTATCCGACCATCCCGTGGAGCGAAATCAAGGGCATGCGAAACCAGATCGTGCATGGCTACGCGGAGACGGAACGAGACACGTTGTGGGAAACCGCGACGATCGATATCCCGGTTCTGATCGCGGCTCTGGAAAAGTCTTAGCGTCCGGCTTACGACCGGTAATCGGCGTTGATCGAAATGTAGTCGTGCCCGAGGTCGGAGGCGAGGACGATGGAGGTGGCGTTGCCGCCGCCGAGGTCGAGGATGATGGGGACGCGCTCGCGGGTGAAGACCCTGGCCGCATCCTTCTCGCGATAGACCGCGGGCTCGCCGTTGATCACGAGTTGAACCTTGCCGGCGAAGAGGGAAACACGGCGGACGTTGAAGCGCGCGCCGCTGCGGCCGAGGGCGGCAAGCATGCGGCCCCAGTTCGGATCGCCGCCGTGGAGGGCGGTCTTGACCAGCGGCGAGGTGGCCACGGCGTGCGCGGCCAGTTTGGCGTCGCGTTCCGACTTTGCGCCGCGGACGGTCAGCTCCATCACGCGCGTCGCGCCTTCGCCATCGCGGACGATCATCCAGGCCAGATCGCGGCAGACGGTATCGAGAGCGCGCTGAAAATCGGCGATGTCGGCGCGCGCGGTGTTGCCGAGTTTCCCCGATGCCAGGAGCAGGACGGTGTCGTTGGTCGACGTGTCGCCATCGACGGAGATGGCGTTGAAGCTTTGATCGACGGCCGCGGTCAGCGCGCGTTTCAGCGTCGCCGGATCGAGCGCGGCGTCGGTCATCACGAAACCGAGCATCGTGGCCATGTTGGGATGGATCATCCCCGCGCCCTTTGCCACGCCGACGATGCGTCCGCGCTTGCCGCCGAGGGTGAAGGTGGCCTGCGTGACCTTCGGACCGACGTCGGTGGTGAGGATGGCGTGCGAGAGTGCGTCGATGCCGCCGGCGGAAAGACGGGTGACGGCGTCCGGAAGCGACTCGCGGAGTTTCTGATCGGGAAGGACGACGCCGATGACGCCGGTGGAGGCGACGAAGACTTCTTCGTCGCTGCAAGCCAGCAGTTCCGCGGCACGCGCGCGAACGCGTTTCGCGGCGTCGTATCCGAGTTTGCCGGTGACGGCGTTGGCGCAGCCGGCGTTGACCACGACCGCCTTCAGCTTGCCGCCGGTCTTCTTCAGCGCATTCTTCGACAACGTCACCGGCGCGGCCTGGAAACGGTTCTTCGTGAAGACGGCAGCGGCGTTGGCGCCATCGGGCGCAACGATCAGTCCGAGGTCGGGCCGCTTCTTGCGGATGCCGGCGCGGATGCCGGAAGCGAGGAAACCTTTGGGGAGTCTCATGATCCGCAAGCTCCACACAGCACAGACAAGAGTGTCTGTGCCACATACGGCAGCGGCTCTGTCACCAACAGCGCGGGATGCCGAAAAACTGGAGGACGATGTGGAACAGACACTCCTGTCTGTGCCGCGCCGCGGTGACGATTCGCCTTCATGACCTCACCGACTCCTGAGCAGCAATAGCGGCCGCGCGAACCCGCTCCGGCGCGGTGCCGCCGTACGATTTCTTCTTCGCCAGCATCCCGTCGAGAGTCACGCCGTACTGTTTCGCCAGTGACGGCAGGTCGGCCAGATTGCGGCTCACCTGATCGTGCGCTTCGCGAAACGGCATCCCGGTCGCTGCGAGGGCATCGGCGACGGCGGTGGCGATGAGTGCGTCGCCTCCGGCAGCGGCGCGCATCCGATCGCGATCGAGTGCCAGGCCGGCGATCAATTCGTTCAGTGCCGGGAGCAACGAGGCGATCACGCGCCGTGTGCGGAACAGCGGCTCTTTGTCGAGTTGCAGGTCTTTGTCATACGCGAGCGGAAGCCCTTTGAGCAGCGCCAGAAATCCGGTCAGCTCGCCGATCGACCGTGCCGCATATCCGCGTGCAAGCTCGAGAACGTCGGGATTCTTCTTCTGCGGCATGCGCGACGAGCCGGTGGCCATGGCATCGGGCAACTCCGCGTACGCCGCCTCGTCGCTAGTGAAGAAAATCAGATCCTCGGCGAGACGCGAGAGGTGCGTGAGCAACAGCGACGATGCAAACAGATAGTCGGCCGCAAAATCACGATCCGAGACACCATCGATCGAGTTCGCCGTAGCGCGTGCGAAACCGAGTGAGCGCGCAAGCTCATCGCGATCGATCGCCAGCGGCGTCCCGGCGAGTGCGCCCGATCCGAGCGGGCATTCATCGCCGCGAGTGATGGCGCCTCCGAATCGATCGAGATCGCGGCGCAGCATTTCGACGTACGCAAGGCACCAGTGTCCGAACGTGACCGGCTCCGCCTGTTTCGAGTGCGTGTAGCCGGGCATCGGCGTCCCCGCCTCCTCGGACGCGCGATTCGCCAGCGTCGATGCCAGCGACTTCGCGGCATCGATCGCTTCCTCACAGGCGCGCTTCAGCCAGAGTTTGAGATCGGTGGCCACCTGATCGTTGCGCGAGCGGCCGGTGTGCAGCTTGCCGGCAACGGCGCCGATCCGTTCGTAGAGCTTGGCCTCGACGTACGAATGAACATCTTCGTAATCGCCATCAGACGGCGGTTCGATGCGAACGAGCGCGCCGAGGATCAGATCGAGTTCGTCCTCGGAAAGGACGCCGGAATCGGCGAGCGCACGCGCCCACGCAATCGACCCTTCGACGTCGTCATCGAACAGCTCGCGGTCGTACGCGAACGAGTCGTTGAGCTGCCGCAGAAGCGGCGATGGCTCACCCTCGAAGCGTCCGCCCCACAACTTCTGCGTCAACCGGCCGCCTTCCGCAGCCGCGCCGCCGTCACTTCGTCGGCGGGAAGCGTGTCATCGAGATGCTTGTCGACCGCCAGCCGGTTCCGTCCGCGCGTCGGCAGGCCGAAGACGCGGATGAAACCGGCGGCGTCGCGGGCGTCGTAACCGGTCATGTTGAAACTGGCCAGCTCCTCGTTGTAGAGCGAGTTCGGCGACGTGCGGCCGATGACGGTGGCGTTGCCTTTGTAGAGTTTCAGCGTGACCGTGCCGCTGACCGCGGCGCAGAGCGAATCGACGAACGCGTCAAACGCTTCCTTCAGCGGCGAGTACCACTGGCCAGAATAGACCAGCTCCGCGTAACGCGTGGCGATGCGCTCCTTCTCATGCGAGGAGTCGCGGTCGAGCGTGATCGACTCCAGCGCCTTGAGCGCATTGACCAGCAGCGTGCCGCCCGGAGTCTCGTAGACGCCGCGCGACTTGATGCCGACCAGCCGGTTCTCCACGAGGTCGACGCGGCCGACGCCGTTGCGTCCGCCGATCTCGTTCAGCGCCATCACCAGCTTGGCCGGCGACATCGTCTCGCCGTTCACTGCCACCGGAACGCCGGCGGCGAACGTGATCGATACCTTCTCCGGCGCGTCGGGCGCGGCCATCGGATCGACGGTGAGCTTGAACATCGACGCTTCCGGCTCGAACGACGGATCCTCGAGCGGCCCGCCTTCGTGCGAGAGATGCCAGAGGTTGCGGTCGCGCGAGTACGGGTCCTTCTTCGTCACCGGCACCGGAATGCCGCGCGATGATGCGTAGTCGATGGCGTCTTCGCGCGAGACGATGTCCCACTCGCGCCACGGCGCAATGACGGCCAGCTCCGGAGCCAGCGCCTGATACGCCAGCTCGAAGCGGACCTGATCGTTCCCCTTGCCGGTGCAGCCGTGCGCCAGCGCATCGCAGCCGGTGGCGAGGGCGATCTCGACCTGCTTGCGGGCGATGATCGGCCGCGCGGTGGACGTGCCGAGGAGGTAGTCCTTCTCGTAAATCGCGCCGGCTTTCAAAACGGGAAAGAGGAAGTCGCGCGCGAATTCTTCCTTGGCATCGATGAGATGAAAATCGCACGCACCGGTGCGATACGCCTTCTCCGCCAGCCCCGAGGTCTCCTCGGCCTGGCCGACGTCGACGGCGACGGCGACCACTTCGCAGCCGTAGTTTTCCTTCAGCCAGGGAATGATGATCGAGGTGTCGAGGCCGCCGCTGTAGGCGAGGGCGACTTTCTTGTAGGTGTGTTTCATTGGTGCTCCTTTGGGCTGTCGGCTGTCGGCTGTCGGGTGTCGGGTCTTCATGCTGCTGTGCGCTGCTTCGCGGATGTTTCGGTCTGCCCCCCGACAGCCGAGGGCCGACAGCCGAGAGCCGCTTCCAGCGCGTCGATGAATTCCGCAAACGCCTTCTTCGGCGTGACGTACGGCGGCAGAAGGCGGATGACGTTGTCGCGGGCGGTGCCGCAGACGAATCCTTTGTTCAGCAATTCAGCCACGACCGGCTTGGCGGGTCCGTCGAGCTCGATGCCCCACATGAATCCTTCACCGCGCACGTCGACGATCGAGGCGTTGCGCGACTGCAGGGCCAGCAACTGGCTCTTGAACCAGCTGCCGATCTCGTTGATGCGATCGAGCAGGTTCGACTCCTCGATCTCGTCGAGAACTGCGAGTCCGAGGCGGCAGGCAACCGGATTGCCGCCGAAGGTGGTGCCGTGATGGCCGGGCTTGACGAGGCCTTCGATCGCGGCACCGGTCAGCACCGCGCCGAGCGGGAGCCCGCCGCCGAGCGGCTTGGCCAGCGTGACGATGTCCGGCACGATGCCGCTTTTCTGAAACGCGAACAACGTTCCGGTGCGTCCGAGTCCGCACTGGATCTCGTCGAAGATGAGAATCGCGCCAGTGCGATCGGCCACTTTCCGCGCCGCGGCGAGGAAGTCATGCGACAGCGGGATGATGCCGCCCTCCCCCATCACCGGCTCGAGCACGATCGCGCAGGTTTTCTCATCGACTGCTGCTTCGAGCGCGGCGACGTCGTTCGGCTCGATGAACGTCACGCCGGGAACGAGCGGCTCGAACGGCGCGCGATACGCCTCGTGGCCGGTCATGGCCAGCGATCCCATCGTCCGTCCGTGGAAGCTTTCGTTGAGCGCCACGATGCCGGCGTGGCCGGGATTGGCGAGCCGCGCGAACTTCAGCGCCGCTTCGTTCGCTTCCGTTCCGCTGTTGCAGAAAAACGCGCGGCAGAGTCCCGAGGCACGCACGAGGCGCTCGGCGAGCAGGCCCTGCGCCGGGTGGTAGTAGAGATTCGAGATGTGCAGCAGCGCGTTCGACTCCTCGCGCAGCGCTTTGATCAGGCGCGGATGGCGATGGCCGAGGACGTTGACGGCAATGCCGCCGAGCAGGTCCCAATACTCGCGGCCCTCGGCATCGGTAATGCGCGCACCCTTGCCGTCGCGCGGATGAAACGCGGTGCGCGCATACGTGCCGAGCACGAAGGCCTTCTCGCGCTCTTCGACGGCGGCGGGGGATTCGTCATGCAGCAACAAGGTTCGTACCTCCCTCTTCTCCAATGGTGATTCGCCGCACGCCCGATCCGAGTGCGTGCAGCGCAGCTTGCAGCTTGGGCCGCATGCCGCCGGTGACGACTTCTGTGCCGAGGAGCGCTTCCGCGTCGGTGGCGCACAGCTCGGGAACGACGTTGCCGGTGGCATCGAGCAGGCCGGCGACGTCGGTGATGAAGATCAACTCCTCCGCGCCGACGGCGATGGCGATCGCCGCCGCGGCGGTGTCGGCATTCACGTTCAGCAGCGCTCCCTCCGGCCCTTGGGCGATCGACGAGACCACCGGCAGGATGCCGTTCGTCACCAGCGCCTGGATGAGCGTCGGATCGCCGCCGGTGACGCGGCCGACATGCCCGAGGTCAACGCCATCAATTGGAGGATGCGGCTCGGCTGCGAGCGTGGAGGCGTCACATCCGCTGATGCCGGCCACGATCACGCCCATCGCCGACAGCTCGGCAACGAGCATCTTGTTCACCGAGCCGGCCAGCGTGGCTACGACCACGTCGAGCGTGGCGTCGTCGGTGATGCGCAGCCCGGCGTAGGTGCGCTTCGGAATGCCGAGGCGCTTGAGATTTGCGTCGACATGCTTGCCGCCGCCGTGAACGAGCACGAGCTCTTTGCCGGCGTTCCACTGCGCGGCGATTGCGCCGAGCGCCTCGGCGCGCCGCGCCGGATCGTCGAGAAGGCTTCCGCCCAGCTTGATGACGTTCATCAGACCAGCGCCTCCGTTTCGGGGAAGCCGCACATGCGGTTGAAGTTCTGCACCGCCTGCGAGGCCGCGCCTTTGAGCAGGTTGTCGATAACCGAGACGATCACCGCACGCCGCCCACCGTGCAGCAGCTGAAATCCGATCTCGGCCCGCGGCGTGTTGACCACGTTCTTCAGTTCCGGCAGCTGGCCGGCCGGCAGCACGCGCACAAACGGAGCGTTGGCGTACGCGCGTGTGTAGGCGTCGGTGATCTGCTGCTCGCTCATGGCATGCGTGAAGCCGATGTGCATCGTCGAAAGGATCCCGCGATGCACCGGCAGCAGATGGGCCACGAAGACGACCGGCGCGCGATCGCCGAGGTGAAGCTGCTGGCGGATCTCCGGCTCGTGCCGGTGCTGGCCGACGCCGTAAGCCTTGAAGTTGCCGAACAGCTCTGCGAACGAAAAGTTCACGTCGGCCTTCTTGCCGGCGCCGGAGACGCCGCTCTTGGAGTCGCAGATCACCGGCTGCTCGCGGTCGATGGCAAACGTCAGCGGCCGCAGCGCCAGCAGAATCGAGGTCGGATAGCAGCCGGGATTGGCCACCAGCCGCGCTTTCTTCAACTCACCGTTGCAGTACTCGGTCAGCCCGTAAACCGCCTCGCCGAGAAGATTCGGCCGCTCGTGATCGAAGCCGTACCAGGTCGGATACATCGATGGTTCTTCCAAGCGGAAAGCGCCGGAGAGGTCGATGACGCGCATGCCGAGGTCGAGCAGCTGCGGCGCGAGTCCCGCCGAGACTTCGTTCGGCGTGGCCAGGAAGACGATCTCCGGTTTGGCGGCGACGAGCGCGTCCATCGAAAACGGCTCGGCGATGAATTGCGGCAACGTGGGCGTGACCGCTCCCCTCGCGGTGCTGCTCGATGAGAACAGCGCCACCAGCTCTACCTCGGCGTGACGCGCGAGGATCGCCGTCAGCTCCGCGCCGGAGTACCCGGTCGCGCCGACGATGGCGACACGCTTTCTTGGATTGCTATTCGATTCGTTCATGGCAGTTGTCCCGGAAAAATCAGCGAGCGTTGCGACGGCCGATGCCGATGATTCGTCGGAGGCGCTCAGCGAATTCAGACGCCGCGCCGGGCGTGCGGAAGGCCACGAAGATGGTGTCGTCCCCGCCGATCGTGCCGAGAACGCCGTCGATGGAAGCGCCATCGATGGCGCTGGCCACCGGTTGCGCGCTGGCTGCCGGCGTGCGGATCACGACCAGATTGCCGGCGGTATCGGCGCCGGTAACATATTCAGCAACCGCCTGCTCCAACCGCGTCTCAACAACATCCCGAGGCGCAAACGCGACGACCGCGCCGCCGGCAAAGGCATCGCGGGTGATATACCCGTTCGGCGACTTGGCCACCCCAAGCTCGCGCAGATCGCGCGAGAGCGTCGGCTGGGTGACCCGGAAGCCCCGCTTTTTCAGCGCGGCCAGCAGTTCATCCTGCGAATGGACGGACTGCTCCCGTACGATCCGAAGGATTTCCTCCTGCCTCCGCAATACATCGCCATGCGCATGCTTATTCATCAGACTGAATTTTTATGCATTCCTCGGTGGATGTCAACAGGGTGGTTGGGGTTGGCATTCCGGCCTACCGAAGCAGCGCGGACGCTTCGTCGTAGGCGGCTCTGTAGGTGTAATCCGGGGGGCCATCGCAGGTGGCCAGGCGGAGGGCCTCGGTGGCGTGGTGTCGGAGGGTTTTGGACTCGCCACGATCTTTCGCTAGTTGGGCTAGGACGAGGTGAGCGTCCGCGCCTTGGAGGACGTAGCCGCTTCGTTCTGTGATAACCAGCGCTTCCTCGGCAAGACGCCGGGCCTCTTCTGGAGCAGCGGTCACCACTCGCAGTCGCGCAAGGTCGATAAGGATGTCCGCTTCGGCTTCAACCAGGTTGACCCGTCGACACCGCTCAAGTGCCTCGTGGAGGTGGCGCTCTGCGTCGCCAAACTCACCCGCCACGCGATGCGCCGCACCAATCAGCCAGTGGGCTCGGATGTAGTTGCGCTCACTAGGCAGGAAGCTGACTGCCTCCTCAGCCAGTTCGAGCGCGCGGCGAGCGTCAGAAATGGCAGATTTGCCACCTGCGAATACAGATCCCAACTCATGCCCCCCGGACGTACAGCGCAGCCGGAGCAGTTCGCGATAGGCGCTGTGCGACCAGTTCAGGCTCTGCCAGATCTTGTTCTCCCCGATCATCTTTAGCGCCACTGCCAGTTCCATCTCTGAGTCAGCCCAGGCGCATCGATAAGTAAGGAGGCGCCCCAAGCCCATATGACCACGTGCCTCTTCGGGTTTATCCCGGGATAGCACGAGGCTACGCCGCAGATTGGCCTCGGCAGCTCTCCATGCACCTATCGTTATTTGATCATCCGCCATGCTTGAAAGGCCCATGGCAAGGTAGAACTTGTCCGCCTCCATCTCATCAATCGCAATCTGGCGCTCGTGCAACTCGACGGCGCGATGAGGCTGGCCAGTACCGGCGCAGCAGTTCGCGAACTCGTAGAGCGCCCAAGCCTGATCATGTTTGATTTTGAGGCGAGGAGGGAGATCTTCGCCATCGGGGAAGAGGGCCGCCAGAAGGTCAAATCCAAGCTGGTATGCGCCGAACTGGTAGTAGATGACGTCGCGGAGGCGGTCACGGAAAAGTGCAAGTGCCTCGTCATAATGCCCGGCCCGGACGGTATGGTGATACAGCTCGATAACCGGTGCCAGATCTGCCAGACCGTGGACTTTGTCCTCCTTGCGTACGGCGGCGAAGTAGTCGCGCAACCGAGCGTGGGCCGCCGTGCGCTCTGGCGGGGCCAAGTGGTCATAGGCATAGCGACGCACAATCGGATGAAGATCGAACCGGTTTGCCACGAGGTCGCGGTGAAGCAAGCCCCGCTCGATGAGATTGCGTAGATTGGCGTCGAGGGTTCGTTGCCCAGCTTCTCCACGACTGACGGCGAGAGTATCGGAAACGGGTGATTCGGTCCCTGAAAGCACATTTAGCGCCTCGTAGCTCACCGGGCTCCGGAAGCAAGCGATGCGACTAAGGAGTTCCTGACGCGCCGGGCCGAGGCTCATGTAGGCCTGCTCCAGCACGTGATGCTGGCGCTGGACCAGATCGCCACTCACGTCAAGGCGCTGCGCGGCCGCGATGTCACCAGGGTGCTGGAGATCGCCCACGATCAAGCCGGCTAGCAGACGCAGACTGAGCGGGTGATAGCCGTAGGGTGCACAGGCGGACTCGATCTCCGCTCGTCCCCCTCGGATGCCTTGTGCGAGGAAGAATGCGACAGCATCCGCTGGCTGCAGTTGAATGAGCTCCTCTTCGCGGCAGCCTTGCAGAAAGATACCGTCGCGTGTCTCCAACGGCGCGGGGCGAAGCCGGCTGGTGAGGAGCACCTTGGCTTTTATCCCCGGCAAGCTGGCCGTGTTGCGTAGAAATGCGTCAGCGAGGGCCGAGAGGCAGTCGCGCTCACCCGCCGCGCTCACCGTTTCGTCGCCTTGGTACGCGGCATTGAGCCCACCGAAGGCGCGGAGGGCGCGCTCGAAGCCGTCTAGGATGAGGAGGCTTCCGCGGGAGTGGAGCGCTCGCAGAAGAAAACTGAGTTGTTCACGCGGAGACACGGAGAGCGCGGAGGATGGATCGAGGTAATGCACCGTCTCCGTGACGAAGCGCTCAAAGCTCGTGTCGCCTTCGTAAAAGCTCCACCAAACGACTCGCGGCCATTGAACGGGATCGACGTCGTGCAGCAGCCAGTGCCAGGTTAGTGCGCTCTTGCCGAAACCGCCCAGCGCGCGCAATACGAGCAGCGGATGCGCGTTGTCGTTAGTCAACCAGTTGGTGAGCATGTTTCGTTCGGCCACGCGTCCGGTGAAGTTCGGCGGCATAGCGTAGGGATGGGCCAAGAACCAATGTTCTCGCGTCGATTGCACAACCTCGGGCAACTCGGGTGCGGCTCCGAGGGCGGTAAGGAGTTGGCGCCAGGCGAGATTTAGATCAGCGCCATCGGTGAAGTCGATGTAAGTCAAGGACGCCAGGCGCGGCGGCTTGTCGCAAGGCGTTTTGAGCAGCGGAATCAATCGAAGATCGCGGTTGGCGGGGCCGAGGGCGTGAGCCATGATGCTCTCGATCTCGCACCATTCGCTGCTGATGTAATCGGGCGTCAGGATCAGCAGCGTCTTGCGGCACTCGATGACGCCGCGCTCCATCTCCTTGATACTCGGCGCGCCTCTTGTGAAATCGCGGAAATCGATGAAGGCCCGGAGACCGGCTTTCTCGATTCGTTGCAGCAGTTCACCGCGCACCCACTCCTTGTCCTTGCTGCTGTAGGAGACGAAGACGTCGTATTTCTCTGCAGTCATGGAAGGATGGACGTCAGTCTACTGGAGTGCCGCGCGTTATGATCGCCGCCATCATGAGAATAAGTCGAGCCGCTCTTGTCGTCGTGTCCGTCCTTGTGACCGCCCACGGCTTCGCCGCCGAGCAACCGAACAACGCCTCCGGCTCCGTCACCATCAACGGCCAAGCGACGGCTCTACATCACGCTTACGCCCGTTATGACGCGCAGGACAAATCGACGCGGGTGCTCATCACCGATCGCGCGCTCGATGCCACCATGCTTGCCGAGGAGAGCAGTGGGGAGTTCTCGGGGGAGAAGCCGTCGTTTCGGGAGTTGTCGAAGAGGGGCGAGGCGGCCGGGATCGAGCTGTTCATCAATGGCGAGAACGAGGTGGAGACCGTCGAGGTGTTCAGCAAGGCTTTCGGCATGCCGACGCCGACCTCGGGGCGGAAGTTCTGGTACGAGCCGTCCAAGTTGAGCACCGGCTGGATTGGTGGGCACTCGCGATCGAAAGGCGCACAGGAGTTCTTCAAGCTGGTGTGGGAGTACGACGTCACGTTCCTCGCCATCATCGGCAAGAACGGATTCGAGATTCCGACCAAGGCCTACGACCCGCATCAAACCGTCCTGCTTCCGGCGGGCGGCGGCGAGGAGGGGGCGGCGTATCTCGCGTTCCGGCGCAGCATCGATGCCAGAGACGGGAAGGCGATGCTCGGTGCGATGACGGCATCGATGAAGAGCGCTGTCGGAAAGGAGATGAGCTCCTCGCCGCTCACCGAATCGGCGCTGGGATCGTGGGCCTTCATGCAGAGCATGCCCGCCGGGAAGGTCGAGGTCGTGGGCGGAGTCCGCGATGCCGACGGCACCACACTCGAGCTGCGAAAAACGCTGACCGGCGGAGGGAGCAAAATCTTCGGCACAGCGAAGCTGGTCAAGGAGCAGGGAGTGTGGAAGATCGACGCGGATAACTGGCGATAGCTATGATGCCGCCGCCCATGCGCACCATCGCCATCGCATCGCTCTTCGTCGCCACGATCGTCAGCGCGCAACAGGCGCCGCCGAAGACCGACGCGCCGATCGGCATCACTCCCGAGGCGGTCGTCTGGAGTGATGGGCCGGCGACGCTTCCGCCAGGATCGAAGATGGCCATCCTCGAAGGGAGCCCGCGTGCCGAGGGGATGTTTACCATGCGCGTGCGCATCCCGGCGGGATCGGCAATTCCGCCGCATTGGCATCCGCGGCAGGAGCGGGTGACCGTTCTCTCCGGCGCCGTCGACCTCGGGTTCGGCAGCGTGGCCAACAAAGACTCCGTCACGCGCTATCGCGCCGGCAGCTTCTACATCAATCCGCCGAGGGTCATGCACTACCTCTTCTTCCCCGAGGCCACCGAGTTGCAGATCACGGCGGTCGGGCCGTGGGAGCTGTTCACGACCGATCCCAACGCGCCGCCGGCTGTGCCCACCGCGACGGTCATGGTGCACGACATCGCGCCGTCCGAGCACACGGACCTGACCGCGGCCACGACGTTCAAGGCCGACGTCGACTACGAAGTGCACAACTTCCGGCCGGCGACCTACTACCTGCAGATCGTCTTCGAGACCACGACGCCGAACCAGACCATCAGCATCCCCAGCGCCGCGCCGAAGTTTCTCGAAAGCGCTACCGGCACCGTCACGATGACCCAGGATCTTGCGCGAATCCTCAAACAACCCTCGCTCAAACATCCGATCCGGCTGCGCGTCTACGTGCAGGAACAGTTGACGGAACGATCAAGCCACGTGGCCGGCATGAGCGATTGGATCACCTTCCAATGACGGCACTCCGTTTGCTGCAGGAGCCGCAGGAGGCTCCCATGTCCCGGGTAGAACCGAAGCAAGAGCGCCCCGCGAAGCGCGAAGCGAAAGAAAGCCGCCGACGCTGGGACGACGACCTCGACCGTAAGCCGGCCCAGGCGGAAGGCGACGAGCGAACGATTGAGGAAGCGCTGCGGAATCAGGATCGCCGTCGTTGAAGAGACGCACATTAGGAAGTTCCCTCTCTGTCTCCGCCATCGGCCTCGGCTGCATGGGGATGTCGGAGTTCTACGGCTCGCACGATGACGCGCAGTCGATCGCCACGATCCACCGCGCCCTCGACCTCGGCTGCAATTTTCTCGACACGGCCGATATGTACGGGCCGTTCAAGAACGAGGAGCTGGTCGGCCGTGCCATGCGCGATCGTCGCGACGATGTGGTCCTGGCCACGAAGTTCGGCAACATGCGCGGCGACGACGGCGCGTTCCTCGGCATCAGCGGGAAGCCCGATTACGTACGCCAGGCCTGCGACGCGTCGCTGAAGCGCCTCGGCGTCGATCACATCGATCTCTACTACCAGCACCGCGTCGACCGGACGACGCCAATCGAAGATACGGTCGGCGCGATGGCCGATCTCGTCCGTGCCGGCAAAGTGCGCCACCTCGGCCTATCGGAAGCGGCGCCGCAGACGATTCGCCGCGCCCATGCAGTCCATCCGATCACCGCGCTGCAGACCGAGTACTCGCTCTGGAGCCGCGACCCCGAGGATGAGATTCTGCCGACCGTGCGCGAGCTGGGAATCGGCTTCGTGGCCTACTCCCCCATCGGCCGCGGCTTCCTCTCCGGCCGTTTCAAAACGATCGACGATCTAGAAGCGAACGACTACCGCCGACTCTCGCCACGTTTCCAAGGCGAGAACTTCGACCGCAATCTCGATCTCGTCCGCCGCATCGAAGAGATCGCTCGGTCGAAAGGCGTGACTCCCGCCCAACTCGCCATCGCCTGGGTCCTCTCGCGCGGCGACGACATCGTTCCGATCCCCGGCAGCAAGAGCATCGCGCACCTCGAAGAAAACATCGCTGCCGCCGACATCGAGCTAACACCCGAGGAGTTGGCGAGGATTGATGAGGTGGCGCCGAAGGGGGTGGCGGCGGGGGATCGCTATCCGAGCATGGCGGCGGTTGACGCCTAACTCACCAGGGCCGCTTCTGTCGCAACGGCCTGACCTCGGCGATGACTTCAAAATCGCGGTCGCGATGAAGCAGCAGCACATCGTGATCGATCGCGAGTTGGGCGATGCAACAGTCGATCGGGCTCCGCACTGTTTTGCCGAGCCTCCGAAGGTCAAAAAAGATCCGCGCGGCATCGGCCCACGAAGTGGAACCGGCCTCGAGGTAATCCTGAACATTCAGGTATTCGTGAAGCAGGTTCCATTCGCGCTCATCCCGCGCGCCCTGCAGTAGTTCGAGTTGGTGAAATCTGGATAACACCGCCTCGTCGCCATCGAGCGCCGCTTCCAGCGCCGTTCTCCGGCGGCCCGCACGATCGCGCAGCACTTCGATCCAGACGGAGGTGTCGACGAGAATCAACCGCGCAGCTTCCGCAGAGCTTTGTGATCGAAACCGGTCCTGAAACGGATCTTCCCCGCGAGTTCGGCGAGCGATTTCTTTCTCCGCGATCTCACGAGCTCCTCGAGCGCGATGTGCACGACTTCTTTCTTGGTCCGCGCTCCAGTGACTTGCAGTGCTTCATCGAGCAGTTCGTCGTCGAGCACGATGTTCGTTCGCATGGTATGTGTAAGTGTAGGTGTATCGTACACATTCCGGCAAACCGTTTAGCGAGGGTGGGGGGTGAATGGAAGCGTGAGCCGCCTGTTGATGCACTGATGCAATGAGCGTATGCTGATGCATCATGCGCACGACAATCACCATAGACGAAGAGATCCTGGAACAGCTCAAAAACCGTGCGGCAAAGGAAGCGACGACTGTCAGCCGGCTGATCGAGGACTCCGTGCGCCTCGCCGCCAAGCCGCTCAATGGGGCTGCCGGAAAACCGTTCAAGCTGGTGACCTTCGGCAAAGGTGGTCAGTTCACCAATCTCGACGTCAATCGATCCTCTGCGCTGATTGAGCAGGATGACATCGCAAGGCACGGTCGCCGCGGATAAGCATGGAGCTGCCCGACATCAACGTCTTGATCTACGCACATCGCGAGGACTCGCCCGATCACGACAAGTATGCAGCGTGGCTCGCTGTCCTCGCCAATGGCTCCGCACCGTTCGCGCTGTCATCGGTAACGCTGGGCGGCTTTCTGAGAATCGTCACGAACCCCCGCATCTTCCAACCGGCAACACCGATGGAGTTGGCGTTGTCTTTCTGTCGTGAGCTGATCGCACGGCCAACAGCCATCTTCGTTCAGCCCGGAGCTCGTCATTGGCCGATCATGGCCGATCTCATCGAGCGCGCGGATGTCCGCGGCGCAATGGTGAGCGATGCGTACCTGGCGGCGCTCGCGATCGAGCACGGCTGCCAATTGATCACTACCGACGGTGACTTCGCACGATTTCCCGATCTGCGCTGGCGCCATCCGCTCGCCTCATGATCGAGAGGCAGGCGCTGGAACCCTCGCTAGCCTCCACCCTCACCCCTTCGGCATCACCGGCATCTCGGTTCCCCAGTAGTAGCGCTCGAAGAAGGGGACGTAGTCTTTGCCGCCGTCGACTTTCTCCATCACCTTGGCGATATCTCTCGTGGTCAGAAACTTCCAGGCGAAGATCCCCTGAATGGAGCGCATGAAGCTGAGGAACTTGTCGTCGCCCACCTGTTTGTGAAGCGCCGCGAGAACGTACGCACCCTTGTCGTAGATCAGATAGATCCGGTCGAGAAAATTCGAGCGAGGATCGTCGGGAATGTTGATCCGGTTGGCCAGCGGAATCGGCGCAACCTTCGCGGCATCGTTGGCATTGGCGCGCCACGTCGCGATCATCGACTGGTACGTCGACTCTCCTTTGAGCTTCTTGATGACCAGTGATGACGAATATTCGGCAAAGGCCTCCGTGATCCATTGCTCTTCAAGAGAGCCCATCTTCACGACGTGCCCCCAGTACTGGTGCGCGATCTCGTGCGCGAAGCGGTGATTGATCCCTTTGGAGAAAATCTGGTTCTCCTGCGAGGAGAGCGGGTTGAAGGCTTCTTTCGTGATGAACATCGTCGCCGGCGGGGCCTGGCCGAAGCCCAACTCATGGATCTCGATGATGTTGAACTCTTTGAACGGGAACGGTCCGAGCCACGGCTCATAGAACGTGATCATCTTGTAGGCGAGATTGCTCAGCTGCTTCATGGCCTGCTCATTCTGGCCGGCATACGACGCCACGCGAATGGTGACGTCTTCATGCTTTTCCTCGGAGACGCCGTATTTCCCGGCCAGCACGACGGCAAACTGCACCGGCTTATCGAGCCGGTTCTCGACGACGTTGTAGTCGCCCTCTTTTGTGCGGGAGATGGTTTCGCCGGGGGCAAAGGCCGTGTATGGCTGCTTGACCTTTACGACCGAATGAACCGTGTAGTACTGGCCGTTCAGATCAGGCTGCGGAAACCATGGAGCGACACCCAGCTCCCAGAAGCTGTCGGCGTGCGGATGGAAGAGAAAGTCGCCGGCAATATCGAAGTGGAGTTTGAATGGCTCATTGGTCTTCTTCGGAAGGCCGACGATCAGACTATTCTTCGCGAAGTGATAGGAGACGTCATGGCCGGCATCGTCTTTCACCGAAAGAAGATGAAATTCGCGCGAGCGGCCGTTCGTGTCCCAGACGTTCGAAAAGAGGTTGAACCGGTAGGCGCTCTGAGCGCCCGTCCGCGGCTGAATCGTTTCCGTCACAGATAGCTGGGCATCGTCATGATCGCCCGCAATCAGGGCGTAATCCAGGTCGGTCAGCAGATAGGCGGGTTCGACGAACGAGCGCCGGTTCCGGCCGATAGGTTGATCGGAGACGGTTGCCGGAAACCAGGCGTCGGCGAGCTCCCGGATAGCCATCCCTCGCCGATGAGTAAAGCCGACCAGAGATTCGGATTTGTCTTCAATGGTGTCGTAGATGTAGACGGCGGCTTCAGCGGCGTCGATTTCCGCCACGGCCACCGGCGAGACCGGCTTGTCAAGACGCTGTCGAATGAGCAGATGCGACGATGGCGTCATACGCGCATGTGCGAATCGTTCCTGATGCTTCCGGAACGCCTCGTCGAGCGAGCCTCCATCGCCCGCTGTCAGATCCGGAACCGGTATGCCGCCGATGAGCAGATAGAGCTCCGTGAATTCCGCGCGGATGGTCTGGACGTTGCCCTGCTTTTCGGGAACCTTGCCGAGGATTTTTTTCGACTCGAACGCGACGAGCGGAGCCTCGACCGTGTCGGCGGTTTGATAGGTGTAGTTGCCCTTCCCGGTGAAATAGAGCCCGACAATCTGGTTCCCGGCGGTCACCGCTGCCGCCGACCCCGACGTCAGCTCGAACGTCATATTGCCAATCCCGACGGTGAGCCCCTGAACGCGCGCGGCCGTGGCGAGAGAAGGATGCTCATAAGCCTCAGCAAGCGCGGCGACGCTTGGCGCATCGGCGGCATGAAGCGACAGACAGCAAGCGAACGCGAACAACGACGCGATGAGCGGGCGTCTCATAAGCAGTCTCCTGAATGTTTGGCTCAGTCTATGACGTATGGAGCACCGTTCAGGAAACGCCAGTCACACTTCGATCCCCACCGCCCGCATCAGTTCCAACGCGTTGCTCTTCGTCACCACGCCCGGCCGCATGCGGTAGTCGAACAGCACTTCTCCGTTTTCGATGTGGTCTTCGAAGTGGACGTTGGCGGCGCGCGGCGCCAACTCGTCGGCGAGGGCGAGATCGTGCGTTGTCAGGAGGCCGATGGCGCCGCGGGCGATGAGGCTGCGGATGATGGCCTCGGCGCCGATGCGGCGGTCGTGGGAGTTGGTACCGCCGAGGACTTCGTCAAGGAGGAAGAGGAGCGGGGGTGGGGTGCGGAGGATGTCGCGGATGCGCAGGATCTCGGCGTAGAAACGCGAGGCCCCTTCCTGCAGCGAATCGTTCAGGCTGATCGAAGCGCCGACCGACATCGGGCTGACGCGCAGGCGCGCGGCGCAAACGGGGGCGCCGGCGAGGGCGAGGAGCGTGTTGATGCCGATCGAGCGCAGCAGCGTGCTCTTGCCGGACATGTTCGAGCCGCTGACGATGAGCAGCCGCAACTCGCCGCCGATACGGACGTCGTTGGCGACGCGGCGGTCGTCGGGGATCAGCGGATGGCCGATGGCATCACCGTCGAAGACAGCGTCGCCATCGATCACCTCGGGCATCGCAAACGCAGGGTGCTCGAAGGCGAAGGAGCTCAGCGAGAGGAGCGCTTCTATCTCGCCGATCGCATCGATCCATTTCACGATCTCGACGCCGGATTCGGTCCGCCAGCGCTCGATGGCGAAGGCGATGTTGGTCGTCCAGAGCAGCAAAAGCGCGAACGGGGCGAAGAACTGATTGCGCCGCGCGTCGAGCAGGGACACGAGCTTGCGCAGCCGCTCGATCTGGCGCGATGCCGGGACGCCGTCGCGATCGAGTGCGGCGCGGAGCGCGATCAGGCGCGGAGACGTGAACGACTGGCGCTCGACAACAGCCAGCAATCCCGCAAGCAACGCCAGCGCCGGCTCGCGCCGTTCGACTGCGCCGACGATGGCCGCCACGCGCGACGACAACCGGCGGGCAAAGAGGCTGACCACGATGATCATGACCAGCAGCGGCAACGACGCCCACGGCGAATGCTGCGCCATCGTCCCGGGATTGGTGGCGTTGACGAATCGTACGACGAGCGACGGGATGCCGATGATGGCGGCGCCGGCGGTCAGCGCGGTGATCACGATCGCTGCGATGCGCTCTCCGCGGGCGAGGACCGCGGCGCCGCGCGACCATTCATCGAGCTTTGCTTCTTCCACTTCGCTCGCCACCTCGGCGGCAACGACGAAGATCTCCTCGCGCAAATCGACGCGCTCGCGAAGCTCGTCGACGGCGATTTGCCGCTCGCGCACTGTGGCGGCTTTGACCTGGCCCGGATGCAGCAACCAGCGCGCCAGCGTGGAGCGCCCCGCGGCCGTGGCGGCGATGCAAAGCAGCTCGTAGAGTGAGCCCTTCCCAAACAGATCGAGATCGGCGGCAAAGAGATGGTGCTCCTCGGCGAATGCGATTCCGTCGAACCCCTTCCCCTGCCACGTCCCGCTCAGCCGCCCGATGCCGAGCTCGAAAAACCGCGCCGCGGCATCGGCACGGCGACGACGACGGATCACGCGATCGTGGGCGATTACCAGCGCCACAAAGCCGAGGATCGGGATGGCGATCCAGGCGCTGAAATGAACGATGGCGATGACGACGGCGGCGATGAACAGGGCGATGCGCGAAAGCGACAGGACGCGCTCGCGCGAGCGAAGTGTCGCGGATTCGGCGCGATGCTTCGTCAGCCGCTCGTCATAGATTGCGCGAGGATTCGACACAGCCCGCGAGTCTATCGCCGGTACGCCGCGTAACGCGCGTCGGTGGCCACGGCGCGAAGTCCGTTCGCCTCGAGTTGCGCGCGATGCGCAGCATCGTTCGCGCGGACGATGAAGATTCGTGGCGTGGTGGAATCGCGCAGCGCTGTATCGAGCCAGCTCATCGGCTTGATCGACGCGCCGCCGGCGAAGTTGGCGTAGTGACGGATCAGATAGTTGCTGGTGAACTCCTCAGCGTCCGGAGTCGCGACCACCATCGGCCGCTGCAGGTAAAACGTCATCGAGCCGGTGAACGCCTCAACACCGACGATCTCGGTTTGCGGCGTCACCATCGGCCGGATCTGATCCATCAGCGCGGCCTCGGAACGCCGCAAACCAATGGCCTGCAGCATCGGATTGGCCGCGAGCGGGATGGCGATCACCGGAATGGTCAACAGAATCAGAGCGATGTCTCGCCGGTTGATGAACGCCGATGTTCCGCCGATCAGGAAGCCGACGCTGATCGCCATCGCGGAGAGCTGTGCCGCATCACCATACTCGGCACGCAGGTGAAGAAACGACGGCGCGAGCACCAGCGTGAGTCCGAAGACCAGCAGCACGATCCCCGCCGCGCGCGAGCCGTTGCGGGCCTTGTTCCAGATGCGCGCGACCAGCAGCGCGATCGGCGCCATCAGCGGCAGGATGTACTGCGGCCTCTTCGATTGCGAGATCGAGAAAAACAAAAACGGGATGGCGATCCACAGCAGCAGGTAGATCGTCGACCGGTCGCGCCGGTCGATGGCGCGCGGGCTCCCGATCAGCACGATCGACCACGGCAGCGCGCCGCCGATCAGGTACGGGATGAAGTACCACGGCGGGCCGGTGCGCTTGAGCGCTTTCGTCGCCAGGCGCTGCGCCGTTTCGGTGACCACGACGTAGTGCAGAAAATCGGGGATGGCGCGCGAGATGGCCCACACCCACGGCGCGATAGCCAGAACGAACAGCGCCAGCCCGCCCCACGACCAGAGCGCGCGGAAGCGCTTGCGCCAGATGGCGTAGACGATGGCCACGAGCAGCGGCAACGCGATCGCCACCGGGCCTTTCGTGATCACGCCGAGGCCGATGGCGAGCCAGGCGAGGGAGGACCACTTCCGTGCCGACCCCTCTTCCTCGCACGCGAGATAGAAAAACGCCGTGGCCATGGTGATGAACAGCGCCAGCGCGCTGTCGAAGATCACCGTTCGCGAGAAGGCGACTGCGAACGGCGTGGCCAGGAAGACGATTGCGGCGATGATCGCCTCCTCGCTACCCCACACGCGTTTCGCGAACCACCAGAGGAAGGCCGCGCCGGTGAGCGTGAAGAGAAACGCCGGAAGCCGCGCGGCGACTTCGGTCGGTCCGAGGACCTCCATCACCGCCGCCTCGGCCGCGAAATAGACGATTGGTTTGTCGAGATACGGCAGGCCGTCGAGTCGCGGCATCACGTAATCGTTCGTCGCCGCCATCTCCCGCCCCACCTCGGCGTTGCGCCCTTCGTCGGGATCGAGCAACGGAAACCCGCCGAGGTGAATGGAGAGGGCGATGACGATGGCAAGGAGCCACCAGCGGAGAAGCACGGAAGGAGCGGCCAAAGCGGGCGAAGGATAACGCTAATATTCGCGGCCATGCTTCGACGATTGATTCCGATCCTTCTCATCGCCGCGATTTCGGGAGCGCAGACAAGAGTGTCTGTGCCACATTCGACCCAGGTCACCCCCGCCGCCATCGCCTCTCACATCCACTTCCTCGCCAGCGACGTGCTCGAAGGGCGCGAGACCGGGATGCGCGGATTCGACGTTGCGGCCGAGTACGTTCGCGCGCAGTTCGAGGCCATCGGATTGCAGCCGGTTCACGACGACTGGTTCCAGCACTTCGCGCTCCGGGCGGCGATGCTTGATGAAGAGCATTCGTCGCTGGCCATCAACGGACAGACCCTGGTCATTCGCAAGGATTTCCTGCTGCGGCCGGACTTTGCGCGGAACAGCGTCGACGTCGATGCGCCGCTGGTCATGGCCGGCTTCGGCGTCACCGCGCCCGAGTTGCATCATGACGACTACGCCGGCATCGATGCGCGCGGCAAAATCGTGGTCATGCTCAGCGGCGCGCCGAAACCGTTCCCGACCGATCAGCGCGCGTACTACTCATCGGCTGAGGTGAAGCGCCACAACGCCGCGGCGCACGGCGCGGTGGGGATCCTCACCATCTCGACAACGACCGATGAGACGCGCAGTCCATTCGAGAAGCGCGCACGGCAAAGCGGCATCGTGCCGATGACGTATCTCGATTCTACCGGCAACCCGGTCGACGTCATCGACGCGCTCAAAGGCGCCGCGTCACTCAGCGGCAAAACCGCGGAGATGCTCTTCACCGGCGCGGCCATCCCGCTCGATCGCGTTCTCGCCGACGCGGAGAACGGCGTCGGCCATTCGTTCGCGCTCACCGGAACGGCTTCGATCAAAACCGTGACGCGTTTTTCGCAGGTGAGCAGTGAGAACGTAATCGGCGTCCTGCCTGGCAGCGACGCCAAACTACGTGATGAGTACGTCGTCGTTTCCGCGCATCTCGATCACCTCGGCAATCATCCGCACGCCGACGGCGGCGACGGGTTGTACAACGGCGCGTACGACAACGCTTCCGGCATCGCCTGCCTGATCGAGATCGCGCGTGGGCTCGCCGCTGGTCCGCGGCCGAAGCGCTCCATCCTCTTCATCGCCCTGACCGGCGAGGAGAAGGGCGAGCAGGGCTCGGAGTACTTCGTCCACTTCCCGCCCGTGCCGGCGCGCCAGCTCGTGGCCGACATCAACATGGATATGTTCCTGATGATCTATCCGGTCGGCGACGTGGTGCCGCTCGGCGGCGACCACACGTCGCTCGGCGCGATGGCGGACACCGCCGCGCGCGCGTCCGGATTCGACGTCAGTCCCGATCCGTATCCCGAGGAGGTCCGCTTCATTCGCAGCGACCAGTACTCGTTTGTGAAGGCGGGCATCCCGGCCATTCACCTCAAGCCGGGCAACAAGAGCACCGACCCGTCGATCGATGGCGCCAAGCTGACCCGCGACTGGCTGCGGACGCGTTACCACTCGCCGCAGGACGATCTCTCGCAGAAGTTCGATTTCGCCTCGGGCGCGCGCTACGCGGAGACGAACCTGCGGCTGGTGAAAGCGGTGGCAAATTCTCCGGATCGCCCGAGCTGGACGAAGGGCGATTTCTTCGGCGAAACGTTCGGGCATGGAGCGCGGAAAGCGACGATCACCTTGAAGTGATGAAGGATCTCCTCGGCCGCACGTTCGATTTCTCCACGCCGCCGACCCGCGTGGTGTCGCTCGTCCCTTCGCTCACCGAGACTCTCTTCGACCTCGGCGCTGGAGACGCGGTCGCCGGCATCACCGACTTCTGCATCTTCCCCGAGGGATTGGAACCGCCGCGCGTCGGCGGGACGAAGAATCCGCACATCGATCAGGTCCGCGCGCTGGCGCCGGATCTCGTCTACATGAACCTCGAGGAAAACCTGGAGCGGCACGCGAAACAGATCGAGACGTTCGCGCCGGTGTTCGTGACTGAGCCGAAGACGGTGGACGACGTTGCGGAGCTGATCACCACACTCGGCGCGATTCATCAGTGCGCCGGGAAAGCAAACGAACTGAACACGTTGCTCGACGCCGAGCGCGGGCCTATTGGCTCGTTCACCTTCGCCGTTCCGATCTGGAAGAAACCGTGGATGTGGTGCGGCGGCGATACCTATGTTTCGAACCTGGTCGAGTCGATCGGAGGGCGGAACGTGCTTCGGGATCGTGAGCGCTATCCGTCGCTTGAGGTTGATGAGGTGCTTGCGCTCAAGCCGGACCTCATTTTTCTGCCGGACGAGCCGTACCTATTCACGACCGCGGACGCTGGCGAAATTGAGGGACCGCGGGTCATCGGTCCGTTCCCGGGGCACTTGTTCACGTGGCATGGAACGCGGACGATTCTGGGGCTGCGGTTTTTGCGAACGGCGCTCTCCACCACCCACCCGGGTTAGCAGCCGGGGATTCTTCGTCGTCCTCAGCCCCATCCGGGGCATCGGCGACTCAGAATGACAGGTTGGTTTTGATGTACAGCCTCACCAGATGCCGCCGGCTATCCGGCGGGATCGAGCTTCGCCCATGCAGGATGCGGTGGTTGTCCACGACGAGCACCTCGCCGGGCTTGAGGCGGATGCGGATAGGCTTGGTAGCATCTTTCGCCGCGACGTAGTCGGCGAAGCGGGCAGCAACTTCGCGTTCTTGTTCGCCAAGATCCTCGCAGAGGAGCCAGGGGGCGTAGTAGAGCTTGCCTTCGGCGAAGAGCGGGAACTGTTGGACGATCTCGCGATTCTCGGCGTCGCGCATCATGGCGCGGATGCGTATGCGGGACATGATCGCGAGATCGGCGGCATTGAAATATTGGGTGACGTCGCCGGTGTCGATGAGCGCCGAGGTTCCGTCGACTGCGTCCTGCTCGACGCAGTACCAGGCCAGCATGTCGATGACCGGGCTGTCGGTGTGATACGACAAACCATCGGCGCGATAGACCGAGGGGCGATCGGCGTATTGCGGGTCGCGGGCGCGGCGCAGGGCATTGTCGGCCTCGGAATCGACACGGATATCGGTTCGAAGCTCGATCGAGCCCAGTTCCTTCGCGGCGCTCGTGAAGACATCCTCCGTCAGCGTGCGGGCAATGTGCACGTAGCCCTCGTCCGGCAAGCGATCGCGGACCTCAGCGGCGAGCTGCGCGGCATCATCCGTGTGCGGCATATCTCTCCTCCGTTGTCGCTGTGAGTGTGGTTTTTCGCAATGCGGATTCGTAGATCGATTCCAGCCCGTCGATCATCGCCCGGGCGGTGAAGCCGCGGGCATCGCGCCGGCCGTTGCGGATGATCGTGTCTCCCAAGGCATCGTCTTCGAGCACGCCGCGGATCCCGCGGTAGATCGCATCGCTGTCGCAGTACGGCACCACGACGGCGTTCTCACGATCGCGCGCCAGATCGAGGGCGATTCCAGTGCGCGTGATTACGGACGGCACGCCGGCGGCCATGGTCTCGATGTAGACTTGTCTGTATCCTTCTACGGTTTGCCTGATCGGCACGTGGACGACGACGTCGAGCAGTTTGTAGAGCGCGTGGACGTCATCCTCGAAGGGGATCTCGCGAAGATTGCGTTTGGGGATTCGCGCGAGCAGCGGCGCGAGCTCGGCCTGGTAGGGACCGCGCGCGGGAGCGATGAGAAGCAGCGCATCCGGATACGACTCCAGCAACCGCTCGAACGCCGGCAGGACGTACTGGATCCCCTTGATGGCCACGTAGCGCGCCAGGATTCCGATGACCGGATGCGCGTCACCGATTTCGTAGCGCTGGCGAAGCACGCGCACGCGATCGTCGCTCACGGCATCGAAGGCATCGACGTCGAAACCGTGATGGAGGACGGTCACCTTGTCCTCGCGTACGCGGTTGCGGCCGGTCAGCGCGGTGCGCACGGCACCGCTCGGGGCGATGATGGTCGTGGAGAGGGCGTTGTTGTAGAAGTCGTAGAGCTCCTGCCAGGGACGGCGGTACTTCCACGACACCGGCCCGGCGTGATGGCGCGTGTGAATGCGCACCGGCACACCGCTCAGTGCCGCCGCGGTCAGCCCGGCCAGACAGGCATTCATGAAGTGCGTGTGGATGATGTCGGGATTCACATCGCGGCAATGCTTCCAGATCACGCGCATTGCCCGCGGGATGTCGGCGCGGCGGCGGAAGGGGACATGAATCCAGGGGATTCCGAGCTCTTCGAGCACCGGCGCGAGCGGCGGCGTGGCGCGATTCAGCAGGACGAAGGAGAGATCGAAGCGCGCACGGTCGGTGCCGCGGCAGACCGATTCCATCAGCGGCCAGCGCGTTTCCAGCCAGACCACGTAGACGATTTTCGCTCGCACGGTGAACCTCGACTTTGCCATAGGGCAACATCTCTGGCAAGGTTGCCAAATGCCCGACGTCTGGTCGATCGCCATCTACCGCGGAGCGTCGCCGCTGGCGCTGGCGCCCACGGGAGTGGTGATCACGGGGCGCGATGTGACCGACGTCGATGCGGCATCAGTCGCCGATCCGTTTCTGCTCCGCCGCGATGGCCGCTGATTTCTCTTTTTCGAAGTGATCCCTCGGGACAATCATCGCGGCGGCGTGATCGCGCATGCCGAGAGCGAGGATTCGGTTCACTGGCGCTATGGCGGCGTGGTCCTGCGAGAGTCGTTTCATCTCTCCTACCCGCACGTTTTCGAATGGGAGGGGGAAACGTACATGACGCCGGAGAGTGCGCACGGCGTGCGGCTTTACCGCTGCTCTTCATTTCCGCGCAGCTGGACGTATACGGGCAATCTGTTGTCGATCGAAGGGGCCGATCCGACGCTGTTTCGGTTCGAGGAGCGATGGTGGTTGTTCGTCTACGTTGCGCCGAATCTCCTGCGGCTCTTTTTTTCAGAGTCGTTGACCGGCGCCTATCGCGAGCATCCCGCCAGCCCGATCGTTGCCGACAACACGCGCGCTCGGCCCGCCGGCCGGATCATCCTTCACAACGGCGCGCCGATTCGGTTCGCGCAGGTTGGCGAGCCGTCGTACGGCTCCGCGGTCCGGGCATTTCGCATCACCGAGCTGACGCCGTCGTCGTATCGCGAAGTTGAGGTTTCACCATCGCCGCCCCTCGGCGCCAGCGGTCGCGGCTGGAACGCGAATGGGATGCACCACGTCGATGCGCATCAACTCGATGATGGGACGTGGATCGCCGCGGTGGACGGACGGAGCTGAAATCGCAGGAAGCCGAGGATCTGCCGGATGACCTCGCGCGAGGTCTCGCTGTCGTCGAACAGATCGAAGGAATGAGGACCGGTGGCGTGATTCACGATCGTGACCGGCAGATTTCGGGCCAGTGAGTGCGACACGAATCGATCGATTGCGTCGTTCAAACCGGCGAACTCGTCACGTCCCGCTCGGACGAGCAGCAGCGGCAGATCGGGCGGGATGTCATCGACTGACCTGCCGGCCGCCGGATTGGCGAAGCCCCACTGCTTCTGCGCTGCGGCCACGGCGGTGCCGCCGTCGAGGTCGAGCATGAAGCCGTAGCAGAGAACGGCGCAGGTCAACGTCTCCGACATCAGCAGAGACAAGGCTGTCGGGACGTTGCCGGAGCAGGACCAGATACCGATCTTCTGGCCATCGATACCCAGCGACGCGGCGTTTTCGCGAATGTACTCGAGCAGAGTGCGGGCGTCGGCCGCGGGATTCTGGTTGGTGTAGGTGATCGCCACCGAGCCCGAAGCGGCGACCAGCCGGGACCAGGAAACGTACGAGGCCATTTCTTTCTGGCGGCAGCCGAGCCGGGCCTGAAATCCGGCGTCCGGCGATCCGGTCACGAAGATCACCGCCGGGCGGGGCTCGCCGCCTTTGGCATCGGGCGGGTAGTAGAGATCGATGGTCCGGCCATCGGCGTATTCGACGTCCGGCCGGACGATCACCTCGTCCATGCCCGGAATCCGATAGACCACCGGTTGCAACGTGATGGGATGGCGCGTGGTGCCGTCGCTCATGCGAAAACCTCCAGAAATGCAAAAGCCGCCGGGCATTCGCCGCGACGGCTTGTTGAATACAACGAGGCGATACGTTACTTGATCACGAGATCGTGAAGCAATTCCTCGATGCTTTCTGGAACTGCTACCGGCACAAACCACGCTTTGGGATACAGGTAGTCTTCGCCGGATTCGTCGATGATGCGCGCGTAGTCTCGAGCTGCAGCCGACGGATCTTCGAGAACCTCGTAGACTTTGCGCAATTCGAGCGTGCCCGCGTACTCACCGTTGTTGATGCAGATCGCGAAATGCTTGGCGTCGCTCATGGCAGATACCGTTTGATTTTGATCCAGCGCCGTCCAATTCCGTGCGCCTCGTACCAATGAATCTCAGCTTCGGCAATCCTACCATCCGCGAGCCGCACCGTTGCGAAGCCCTTCAGCTTCTTCCACTTCCCATGGCCGAACTGCTTCTGAAGCAGGGCAAGATCACGGATGCCATGCCCGGTTGCGATGATCTCGATGCCATAGATCTGGCCGATGATCTCGAACGACGTCGTCATCGTCACCTCAAGTAGAAGTGATCCCTCACGAAGTAGCTCGATCTCCCGCTGCCATCGTGGAACGTGCTGTAAGCATCGACGACGAGGAGGCGCTTGTTGAGGTAGGCCAGGACGGCGATGTTGACGAAGTCGAAACCGTAGGCGGCTTTGAAGGCCACGGCTTCTCCTCCATCGACAGTCAGCGCGAATGGCAACGCGATCGTTTCGCCCCAATCGACGTCGGGGACGCCGTTAATGTGGAGCACGATGTCATCACCGCGCTGGGCGAGAGTCAAACGGCTGATGTTGCGGGTGGCGACGTCGTAGTTGAGCCACTCGCCGAGGAGCGGGGAAGGATCGATCGGGGTGGTGCGATCGGGGAGGCGGTCGCTCAGGCGCGAGATCACCGGTGGAAGAACTCGCGGCTGAAATACGCGGAGCGTCCGCTGCCGTCCTTGAACGTATTGAAAGTGTCGAGCACGAGGATGCCGCCCTTGCTGTACGCGGCCAGGAGGCTCTCCAGGAATCCGAAATCGTACGTGGCGCTCACGGCCATCCCCTCCTCCGACATCACGCTCTTGGCGTAGGCGATGGCCGGCACTTCGCCCCAGTCGACCGGTTCCGGACTCCCCGCGCCGAACGCGCGCACGACGAAGGCGCCGTCGCGCTCGGCCAGCTCCAGCTTCACCACGCCGGCGGACTGCTTGTCGGTGGCGAACCAGGTGCCGAGCATCGGCGAGGGATCGACATGGCCGCCCGGCGGCGCGTCGCCGTTGGGGGGACGGTCTTCGGCACGGACGTATCGCATGCCGAAATTGTAAGTTATCCCTCGATGATCCCGGTGGCCCAGATGCGCAGCGTCTCTTCGACCGAATCGAGCTGTTTGGTGAAGAAGTGGTCGGCGCCGGTGATGATCATGGTCTCGGCGTTGCGGATCTGCTGGCCGAGCGTCTCGACTTTGTCGACGGCGCCGAACTCGTCCTGCGTCCCGTGCAGGATCAGCATCGGTTTCTCGCAGGAGCGCAGGTAGCCGAAGTCGTACTTGTTGACCGGCGTGCCGATCAGGAAGAGCGCGTCGACCGCGGCGATCTCACAGGCCGCGCGCGAGGCCACCCAGGCGCCGAAGGAGAAACCGCCGGCGATGACCTTCTTGCCGGGATGCTTCTTGATCAGCCAGTCGATGGCGGCCACGACGTCGCCCTGCTCCCCCTCCCCTTCCTCATGATGGCCGGCGCTGTTGCCGGTGCCGCGGAAGTTGAAGCGGAGCGTGGCCACGTTGGCGGCCTCCAGTCCGCGAGCGGCGCGGAAGACCACTTTGTTGTGCAGGGTGCCGCCGCCGAGCGGGTGCGGATGGCAGACCACGGCCACGGCCGCGGGATCCTGCAGATCGCGATAGAGCGCCTCGAGCTTGCCGGCGCTCGAAAAGACATCGACGTGGCGGAGTGGTTTCGGATTCACAGTGCGCCCGACGTTTCGCGCACCGGCGAGAGTTTGACGAGGATGCGATCGCTTTCGATCTTCACTTCATGCGTGGCAATGGCGAATTCGGCATTGCCGGGACAGAGGCCGCTGCGGACGTCGAATCCCCACAAATGCCAGGGACAGATGATCTCGTCCCCGATCAGATCTCCCTCGGCCAGCGGTCCGCCGCGGTGCGGGCAGGTGTTGTCGGTGGCGAAGAACCCGCTGGCCGTATGCGAGATGGCCACGCCCCTGTCGTCGATTTTCACGGCCCGGATGCGGCCGACCGGGACGTCGGCAACGCGGAGGACTTCGATAAAGGTTTCGTTCATCAGCGGCGCACTCTAGCAAACGGGTTGCTGCGTTGCAGAGTTTCTAGGTTGCTTTAAACCGACAACCCAGCAACCAAGCAACCTAATGAACCTTCACCCTCATGGCCCGGTACGTCGTCCAATCGGGTTCCTGGCCGGTGGCGTTCAGGGTGATCGGGTACGGATGGCCCGGGAGGAGGCGATTCAGCTCGGCGCCGAACGCCTTCGGATCGGCGACGTACCAGAGCCAGGTCCGTTCGCCGTTGCCGGTGACGATCATCATCAGGTAGCCGGCGCGGTCGCCCTGGATCGGATCGAGATCTGCCTCCAATCTTTCAAACTGGGCGAGGATTCGATTCGCCGGCATTCCCTTGTCATCGGGAACGTACTTCCAGTGCATCTGGATCACGTTCGGATACTTCGCCGGCTCGGCGCCGGCAGGAATCTCGTTGCGGACTTTGACGAACAGCAGGCTGTCGTGCACGGTCGTCATCGTGCCCACCCAGCCGATGCTCGCCGGTTTCGGAGGCGCCGGGGTCTGGGCAGCGAGCAGCGAGGCGATGAAGGCCGCGCCGAGGACGATGGCGAGAATTCGTTTCATGAGAGCCACACCGGGCGCGGGATGCCGCTTCGGCCGACGGCGGCATCGCCGTCCCAGACACCGGGGACGTTCGTCCCGCAATCGGGGCAATGACCGTCGTTCAATCGATAGGAGGTGACGCGGAAACCGACGCGGCCGATGACGACGGCGTCACACGATGGGCAATGTGTGCTCTCCAGATCGCCGACGGCGCCGGGGATGTTGCCGGGATAGATGAATCGCAAGCCGGCGCGGCGACCGATCTCGTAGCCGCGCAGGAGTTGCCGCGCCGAGGTGTTCGCGTTCTCGGTCATCTTGTAGTCCTGATGAAAGGCGGTGATGTGCCAGGGGATATCGCGATCGACGCCGGCCAGAAACTCGGCAATCTTGGTCAGCTCCTCATCGGAATCGTTGAAGCCGGGCACGACCAGGGTCACGATCTCGACCCAGATGCCGCGCTGCTTCAAGCCTTTGATCGTATCGAGCACCGGCTGCAATGTGCCGCCGAGGTCGCGGTAGTGGGCGTCGGAGAAACCTTTCAGATCGACCTTGTAGAGATCGACATACGGGGCGATGTAGTCGAGCACCTTCTCCGTTCCGTTGCCGTTCGAGACGTAGGAGCAGATCAGCCCCGCGCGTCTGGCCTCCTTGAAAATCTCGACAGCCCACTCCGAGGTGATGAGCGGCTCGTTGTAAGTGGAGGTGATCACTTTCGCGCCGTGGCGTTTGGCGAGCTTCACCAGTTCGGCCGGCTCGAGGTCGATCGGCGCGGCGCCGGCGACGGGATCGCGAAGCGCCTGCGAGGTGACCCAGTTCTGGCAGTAGCCGCAGTGGTAATCGCAGCCGAGCATGCCGAACGAGAGCGCCAGCGCGCCGGGATAGGCGTGGAAGAACGGCTTCTTTTCGATGGGATCGACCTGCAGCGCGGCGGCATAGCCTCGGGGGACGCGCAGCACGCCATCTTCGTTGTAGCGGACTTTGCAGATGCCTTTGAGTCCGTTGAGGATCTTGCAGCGATGGCCGCAGGCGTAGCAGCGAACGGCGTGATTCTCGAGTTTGTCGTACAGCTCCGGAGCGCCTTCGGCCGTCCTCATGGCCAGGACTTCGCCGAGCGCTGTCTGTCTTTCCGAGGTCGTGGGCACGGCGTGGAAAACGCCGGGAATCAGGCTCGTATTGCGGGAACGCGCTGCGACGCCACGTAGCACGCCCACGCCAGCGCCGCGCCGGCAACGCCGTCGATCAGGTAGTGCCAGCCGGTGACGATCGATCCGATGAAGATGAAGATGGCGAACGAGCCGAAGACAATCCCCCCCCATTTCGTCAGACGGCGCATCCAGAGAAAGGCCAGCACCTGAAAGGCCACGTGAAGGCTGGGAAAGGCCGCCACGCCGAAGAGGATGTTGATCGCCTGCGGCTCTTTCTGCGGCGCCGACAGCAGGGCTTTGTAGTTCGACATCAACAGACGCTGAAAGTGCTGCGTCCGTTGGAGGAGCCTGGCCATCGGCAGCCAGACCTCGGGGAAGCGATAGGCAGGACCGAGCGACGGCACGGCGACGTACAGCCAGGCACCGACCAGCCACAGCAGCGCATTGGCGTTCATGAAGGCGATGCGGATGCGATGGTCCGGCATCGATGCGAAGTAGGTCCCGATGACGTTCACGCTGGCGAGGAAGCCGATCGCATAGATCCAGTCGATGATTTGGAGGACCTGAGGCTTGGAGAAGAGGGTCAGCAGAAAAAAATTCGGCGAGTAGCCGAAGAAGAGCATCTGATCGAGATTCCAGAGCTCCTGATCGAAGAGACGGTGATGGAGCATCGGCGTGGCCAGCTTGATCCAGCTGTAGGTGTGCGCCCAGAGTCCGCTGAAAATGGCCAGCCGGAAGGTGTCGATGATCCAGAGTTTCGATCGATAGACGGCCAGCAACTCCTTGGCGTTGCCGCGACGGGCGGCGAAGGCGAGCCGAATGCCGATCCCGACGAGGGCCTGGAGGAGAAATCCGACAGCGATGGAGATGGGCAGCGAATCAAGGGTTCGCAGCGGCATCAAGCCGCGCACTGCAAACAGCAGCACCAGGAAATTGAGGACCGTGAAAATTTCAAAAAAGTACGGCCGGCCGATTTGCGATGCTTTCACGGCCGCACATCCTATGTTGAAACGAGCACGGCCGTGTGACGTTTGACCCAAATCGCGGCGTTTACTCAACGCGCCGGCTGCGGAGCGACCGGAAGAAAGTAAAGCGCGACGGCGATGATGGCGTAAACGGCCAGGAGCTGGATCCCTTCGTACCAGTTGGTTTCCCCATCCATCACCAGGTAGGAAAAGATGGCCACGCAGAGACCGACGGCGAGCATCTCGAACGGCGAGAAAAGCAGATCGAGCGGATGGCCGAGCGGATACGAAAGAAAGACCAGCAGCGGCGTGACGAAGAGGGCGATCTGCACGCTCGACTGCATGGAGATGTTGAGCGCCGTATCCATCTGGTTGCGCGCCGCCAGCAGCACCGCGGTCGAATGCTCGGCGGCGTTGCCGACGATGGCCAGAACGACGAAGCCGAGGAAGACTTCGTTCATCCCCCACGCCTTCCCCGCGGCTCCCACCGCCTCGACGAGCCCCTCGGCCACGACGCTCATCAGCACACTGGCGAAAAGAAGGAGACCGATGGCGCGCTTGACGCTCCAGGCATCTTCATCCGCCATCTCCGGCGCTTCGATGACGGCGGCGAGTCTGTCTTTGTGGGTCTTGAACGAAAAGACCAACCCGAGGATGTACACGACGATCAGGATGACGGCCGTGCCGATCGAGACTTGATGAATGAGCTCAGGTTGATGTGCCGATTGCGCGGAACGAAAGAAAAGCGCCGGAACGAGAAACGCCGCCACGGCGAGAATGAGCTGGCCCGCCTGCGACTCGGCAGCGAGGGCATTGAACTTGAGCGTGGGATGCTTCCAGCCGCCGATCAGCATCGAGAGGCCGGCCACGAAGAGCAGGTTGCCGACGATCGATCCGGCGAACGAAGCGCGCACGACGCCGGGAAGTCCGGCCCGGATGGCGAAGATGGCGATGACCATCTCGGCGAAGTTCCCAAAGGTGGCGTTGAAGAGCGCGCCGTAGGTCGATCCCATGCGATGCGCCAGCTGCTCCGTGCTGGCGCCGATCCACGCCGCCAGCGGCAGCACCGCCGCGCAGGCGAAGACGAACTCCCACACCAGGTTCGCATGCGCGAACTGCAGGGCGATGGCGATGGGAATCGTTGCGTAGAGGAGCCAGGTGAGGAGGCGCTTCATGTTCTTCACTACTCTATCCTGACGGTTCGCGAAGCGAGCCTGTCAGGATCTCTGGTGATACCGCGCAAACGGGGAATGCCACCGGAGATCCTGACAGGCCCGCTGCGCGGACCGTCAGGATAGAGTTCGCGGGGACAACCCATGATCCGCACAGAAACCAGCGACCACATCACCACGATCACCCTCGACCGCCCCGAGAAGCTGAATGCGTTCAGCGGAACGATGCGGGAGGATCTGCTGGCGGCGTTGCGCGCCGCGGAAAGCGATCCGGACTGCCGCGTCGTGGTGATCACTGGCGCCGGTCGCGCCTTCTGCGCGGGAGGAGACGTCGAGTACATGGCAGGACGGCAGAAGAACGGCGACGTCGAATCCTTCCGCAAGCTGCTCGACGCCGGCCGCGACGTGGTGACCACGATCGTGGAGATGGCCAGGCCTGTCATCGCCTCGGTGAACGGCATCGCGGCCGGTGCCGGCTGCAATCTGGCTCTTGCCTGCGACTATCGCATCGCCTCGGAGACGGCAAAGCTTGGCGAGACCTTCGTCCGCATCGGCATCCATCCCGACTGGGGCGGCACCTGGTTCCTTCCTCGGCTTGTCGGTCCGAGCCGCGCGCTCGAGCTTCTGATGACGGGACGAATGGTGGACGCCGCGGAGGCGCTGTCGATCGGAATGGTCGATCGCATCGTCCCTTTGGATGAATTGCCGTCGCAGACGATGAATCTCGCGCGCGCGATCGCGCAAGGGCCGCCGCTGGCGATCGCGGATATCAAACGAGCACTTGCGGCGTCGCGGACAAACACACTGCGCGCGCAGGTCGAGCTCGAGAGCGAGCACCAGGTCCGCGCGTTTCTATCCGGCGACGCTGGCGAGGGAATGGCGGCGTTTTTCGAGAAGCGGCCGCCGAAGTTCGAAGGGAAGTAAGCGTAGCGCCGTCGGCTCGACGGCGCTACGCTGTCGCCGTGCGCGCCACTACCAGCGTCTCATCATCCTTCTGCGGAGCGTCGGCGACGAAGGCGTCTACTGCCTGGGCGATAGCGTCGCGGACGGCGCTGGCCGAGGAGTTGGCGTGGCGGGTCAGGAGCTCCTCGAACGCTTCGTTGCCCCATTCGTCGCCAGCGGCGTTCTCGGCCTCGCAGATGCCGTCGCTGTAGAGAACGACGGTGGATCCGGCCGGGAACGGGCGGGTCTGGGTCATGTACTTCGACGAGCCGAGGAT
>Ga0157378_10000545_pt1 | contig 35778 bp, 31 predicted proteins | sample M65metaG_FD_115309 | JGI IMG/M metagenome (GOLD analysis project Ga0157378, IMG submission 115309) | Miscanthus rhizosphere microbial communities from Kellogg Biological Station, Michigan, USA - M6-5 metaG | ecosystem: Host-associated > Plants > Roots > Rhizosphere > Soil | place: USA: Michigan... | reverse complement strand
TGCGGAAGGCGGGACTTGAACCCGCATGCCTTTCGGCGCCACCCCCTCAAGATGGTGTGTCTGCCAATTCCACCACTTCCGCGGAGTTACCAGGCTTGGGCCGGATTGCGGCCAAAAGAGGTAACCTCAGTTTACCTTAAGCTGCGCTGGTTAGAAACCCTGACCATTCAGACCCGTGAATCGAGCGGCACCGCCCTGCGCTTCGCCATCTCCTCTGCAATCACTTGCTTATCGCGTTCTGAAAGCGCCTTGGCAGCCGCCGGGAACAAGACCTTGTCCTCAAGGGCGATGTGACGCAGATACATGGCGGAGAGCCGCGCAACCGCGTCGCGAAAGTCGGCAACCCGGGCTTCTGAGAGTCGGCCTTTCGAAAGGTACTCTTGGCCTAGGTGCTCGATGCGCAAATGTAGGGGTTCCGACCAGCGATGATCGAGCTCGAGTTCTTCGAGCTTCTCTAGAGCCGCGGACAGCTCGGGAGATTCAAGAGTGCGCAGCCGGGGAAACAGGGACTGCTCTTCATCTGCCGTGTGCTTCGGGGCTGCTTCCCGGAAATAGCGGAGAGCCTTATCCAACGAATGCCGAATCTCCTCGCTCGGGGGAGAATCCATGGTTTTCGCGACTCCTTCGAGCGCCTGCATGAACATCTCGATGCGACGGTGGCAGTCGCTAAGCAGGCCCGTGGGATTACTGAAATCGTGCGCCTTGCTTCCAATTTGAACTGGCATGGGTCAAGTTTATCCCCTTTGAGAGTGGAACATCTCCTTTAGCCTCATGCCGTTCCAGATTGGTTCAGCCCTCCGCGGGGATTTCCTGAGGCGGGAATTTGGACGCAACTTTCGTTATCTGGCCGGGTTTATGAGAATCGCAAAAGATTTACGAGGGAGAAGAACCGTGACTCGTAACATCATCGCTGTTCTTATTCTTGCCGTTTGCGTAATTCTGTCGGTGAAGGCCCTCGCCCAGCGTCCGGTCGCGGATCGCGACTACCAGGACGACCGCGAACCCCTCATGAATGCGGGAGGCAATTGGGCGGTCGGTCAATCGGAAGATCGCATGACCGCCGAAAAGCAGAGCCGGTTTGAACTCGAAGCTGAAGAGACGCAGCCGGGGGACGCCCGCGCCAAAGTCATTCTTTACTGCACAGATGGCAAGCTGAAGCTCGCCGACTTCAATCCCAACCTTAAACTCTCGCGCCCGAACTGGGCCGGCTTCTGGGGGCAGCCCCAGATGCGGGTGCGCGTCCGCGCCGATAATTCGCACGATGAGCACACCTGGAACTGGATCAACGGCCACTTCCTTGCCATGGACAAGGGAACTGCGCGTGAACTGATCGGCGCAGAGCTGTTCCGAATCGAGTTCAACACGCCGGATGGTCGGCGCATCGCCGAATTTTCTCCGGCAGGCCTGGATTTGAGACTGGTCCGCGAAGCCTGCGGATTGACGCCGAAAACGAAGTAGTCTTCGTTTACGAACTTGGGATGAGGCTGTGGTCTCCTCAGTCCACGCTCCCGGTTGGGCAACGAGTCTGGCGCCCCACTTCCTTCAGCAAGATCTTACCCATCCTCGCGCTTTACACAATATTGTTCGCACGGTCTGGTCTTCTGCGTCATGATCTATCTGAGGTGTCTCGATGACCACCCTGAATTCCCTCCCCGGCATTTCGAACGCCCCTCTGACGGACGAAGAACTCGCAAAAATTCATGCTTATTGGCGCGCCGCGAACTACCTTTCTGTCGGACAAATCTACCTTTATAAGAACCCGCTCCTGCGCGAACCGCTGAAGATCGAACACGTCAAACCTCGGCTTCTAGGGCACTGGGGCACCACTCCTGGCCTCAACTTTATTTACGCACATCTGAACCGGGCGATTAAAAAAGAGGACCTCAACGTCATCTACATTTGCGGGCCGGGGCACGGCGGCCCTGGAATGGTGGCCAACGCATATCTCGAAGGCGCTTACACCGAGTTCTACCCGAACATTCAGCAGAGCGTCGAGGGCATGCAGCGCCTGTTCAAGCAGTTTTCCTTTCCCGGCGGCATTCCCAGCCATGACGCGCCTGAGACTCCCGGCTCCATCCACGAGGGGGGAGAGTTAGGCTATGCGCTCAGCCATGCCTCTGGCGCAGCCTTCGACAATCCCGATCTTCTGGTGGCTTGCGTGGTCGGCGATGGAGAGGCTGAAACGGGCCCGCTCGCGACCAGTTGGCATATCAACAAATTTCTCAATCCCGCGCGCGACGGAGCGGTGTTACCCATCCTGCATCTCAACGGCTACAAAATCGCGAATCCCACGATCATGGGCCGCATGAACGACGACGAGCTCACCCGCTTCTTCACCGGATGCGGTTGGAAACCCTACTTTGTCGAAGGCGACGAGCCTGAGGCGATGCACCAGCTCATGGCTGCGACGCTTGATCACATCCTCGGCGATATTCGGTCGATTCAGCGGAACGCGCGGAATCACGGCAAGAGTGACGGCATGCCGGATTGGCCAATGATCGTGCTGCGCTCACCCAAAGGCTGGACCGGACCGAAGATTGTCGACGGGTTGCAGGTGGAAGGCACCTGGCGGGCGCATCAAGTGCCGGTGTCCGATCTCCAAAAGAAGCCCGAGCACCTGAAAGTGCTGGAAGACTGGATGCGCAGCTACAAACCCGAGGAACTTTTCGATCAGGGCGGCAGGCTCGTCCCCGACCTCGCCGAACTCGCTCCCAAAGGAAACCGCCGGATGAGCGCAAACCCGCATGCCAATGGAGGGCTGCTTCTTCGCGAGCTGGTCATGCCCGACTTCCGTAAGTATGCCGTCGAAGTAACCAAGCCCGGAACCGTGGAAGGGGAAAGCACCCGCGTGCTGGGAGGATTTCTGCGCGACGTAATGAAGCTGAACCTCGAAGCCAAGAACTTCCGCATCTTCGGTCCGGACGAAACAGCATCGAACCGCCTTGAAGCCGTCTACCAGGTCACAAACAAGCAGTGGATGGAGCCCATCCTTCCCGTTGACGAACACCTCTCAAGCGACGGCCGCGTGCTTGAAATGCTCAGCGAGCACATGTGCCAAGGATGGCTGGAAGGTTATCTGCTCACCGGACGCCATGGCTTCTTCTCATGTTATGAGGCTTTCATTCATATCGTCGATTCGATGTTCAATCAGCATGCCAAGTGGCTGAAGGTGACCCGCGATATTGACTGGCGGCGTCCGATCGCCTCGCTCAATTACCTGCTCACATCGCACGTTTGGCGGCAAGACCACAACGGGTTCACCCACCAGGACCCGGGATTTATCGATCACGTGGTGAACAAAAAGGCGGATGTGGTACGCGTCTATCTGCCCCCTGACGCGAATTGCCTGTTGTCGGTTGCGGATCACTGTTTGCGCAGCCGCAATTACGTCAACGTGATCGTCGCCGGAAAGCAGCCGGAACTCCAGTGGCTGGACATGCCCTCTGCCATCGAGCATTGCACAAACGGCATAGGGATCTGGGATTGGGCGAGCAATGACAACAATTCCGAGCCCGATGTCGTCATGGCTTGCGCCGGCGATGTGCCGACGCTCGAAACCTTGGCGGCGGTCGACTTTCTGCGCCAGCGCCTTCCTGACCTGAAGATCCGCGTCGTCAACGTGGTTGATCTGATGACGATTCAACCCTCAAGCGAACATCCGCACGGCCTGTCCGACAATGACTTCGATTCCCTATTCACCATTGATAAACCGGTCATCTTCGCATACCACGGTTACCCGTGGCTGATTCACCGGCTTACCTATCGCAGGCGGAACCATGACAACTTGCACGTCCGGGGTTACAAGGAAGAAGGCACCACGACCACGCCGTTCGATATGACGGTGATGAATGAACTGGACCGCTTCCATCTGGCGGGCGACGTGGTGGACCGTGTGCCCAAGCTGAAGAACCTGGGCGGACACATCAAGCAGCTGCTGCGCAATAAGCTGGTCGAACACAAGCAGTACATCCATGAGTACGGCATTGACATGCCAGAAATTCTGAATTGGAGATGGCCGTACTGACCGGTTAAGCATGCAATGAAGTGCCCGGGAGCTACCCACAAGGGAGCAGCTCCCTTCCGCATCCTCGAATGAAGATCCTGGTTCTCAATTCCGGCTCGAGCAGTCAGAAGAGCGCGCTGTTTGAGCTCGGGCCGGTGAGCTCGGCCGACCCAGTTCCTGCGCTGTGGGAAGGCAAACTCGAATGGGATGGCAACAAAGAAACCGCCACCATCAAGAATTCCGCCGGAAAGAAGCTCCGTACGGAAGGTGAAATCGGACTCCGCAAGCGCGAGACTGGAGTCGAGAAACTACTCGAAAACCTTTGGAGCGGCCCAACCAGCCTTCTCAGCAACCCGCGCGAAGTTCAGGCGATCGGTCACCGCATCGTGCATGGCGGCCCCACACTCAGCGAACCCACCCGCATCACCCCTGAGGTCCGTCAGGCAATCTCTGACGTCGCATCCATTGCTCCTTTGCACAACCAAGCGGGGCTCGCAGGAATCGACCTTGCCGGCAAGTTGTTTCCCCGCACCCCGCAGGTCGGTGTGTTCGACACCGGCTTTCACCGGACCTTGCCCGAGGAAGCGAAAATTTATGCCGCCCCCTACTCGTGGTACGAGCAAGGTATTCGACGCTACGGTTTCCACGGCATCAACCACGAGTATTGCGCACATCGCGCCGCTCGCATGCTGGGAGGTGACCTCGCCTCGCTGAAGATCATTACCTGCCACCTGGGGAACGGCTGCTCCCTGGCCGCCGTCAAGCGAGGCAAGAGCATCGATACCACCATGGGCTTCACCCCTCTCGAAGGTCTCGTCATGGGCACTCGCGGAGGCTCCATCGACCCCGGGATTCTTACTCATGTGCTGCGCTCCGGAACCAGCGCAACCGAGCTCGACAACATCCTGAACCGCCAATCCGGCTTGCTAGGCATCTCAGGAGTCTCCCCCGACATGCGGGACATCGTTGCGGCCATGGGGGATCGGAATGCGCGGGCAAGGCTCGCCTTCGAAATCTTCATCCACCGGCTTTGTGCAGGTATCGCAGCGATGGCGGCTTCCCTTGAAGGCTTGGATGTTCTCGTGTTCACCGCCGGCATCGGCGAGAACTCTGCCGAGGTCCGGCAAGCCGCCTGCGAGCGTCTGCGCTTCCTGGGAATCGCTATCGATGAGAAGAAGAACTCGACTCCAAAGCTCGATTGCGAACTATCGGCCAAGGAGGCGCGCGCCCGAGTCCTCGTCATTCGTGCCCAGGAAGACTGGGCGATTGCACAACAATGCGCGCGGGTACTCCATTAAGCGAGCCCCGGACCCGCCGGCCTCGGCGGATTGGCCCGCCACACGCAAGACAATTGTGCTCGATCCTGAGCCGCGCTATCATGCCGCATCCCTCTGCTCACGCGTAAACAGGAGAAACCCGATGGACGCTTCGCAAACCATTACGTTCGTCTTCTACGGAATCGTAGGCATATTCCTGTTGGGCACGATTTTCAGCGGCTTTTTCCAGGTTCGGACGGCCGAAGCCGTCGTTGTCCAGCGGCTCGGCAAGTTCCTCCGCGTGGGCACTGCCGGCATCAACTTCAAGTTCCCCTGGATCGATCAGATCGCGGGACGGATTGACCTCCGCGTGCAACAACTGGCGCTTGATGTCGAGACCAAGACCAAAGACAACGTGTTCGTGAAGATCCCGGTCTCGGTTCAATACCACGTCATCCCCGACAAGGTGTATGAGGCGTTTTATAAGCTCGCCAACCCGAAGCAGCAGATATCGTCCTACGTATTCAACGTTATTCTCGGCCACGTTCCGAAGATGAACCTTGACGACGCGTTTTTGCAGCAGTCCGATATCGCCGTTGCCATCAAGCAAGGTCTCGACGACGTGATGCAGACCTATGGATACGCCATCGATCAGGCGCTGGTTACCGACATTCAGCCGGATGAGAAAGTAAAAGCCGCAATGAATGAGATCAATGCCGCACAGCGTGAACAGGTAGCCGCCAGCGCTCGCGGCGAGACGGAAAAGATCCTAAAAGTAAAGCAAGCTGAGGCCGAAGCAGAAAGCAAGGCCCTGCAGGGCCAGGGTATCGCGAATCAGCGCAAGGCCATTGTGGAAGGGCTCAAACAGTCCGTAGAAGCTTTCGCCGCTGCGGTTGAGGGCACCACCGCGCGCGACGTCATGATGCTCGTGCTGGTTACGCAATACCTCGACACCATCAAAGAGATTGGAAGCAGTGATAAGACCAACACGCTCTTCATGTCGCACTCGCCCGCGGCGATGTGAGAACTGTTCAAGCAGATGCAAGATGCGGTCATGATCGGGCACAAAGCGGCTAGCGCTGGCGGTTAGAGCATCCCCGAAGTTCACGAGAGGGGCCTGTGATTGTAAATTCGAAGGTGCGAGACTACGTTCATGAAGCGCTGAATCGTGGCGTTCCTGAACCGTCCGTAGTCGGAATTCTCAGAGCGCGGGGCTGGCCGGAAAAAGACGTCTATGTCGCGATCGCGGCACATCACGAACAGACCATTGGGCTTTCTATCCCTCCTCGCACGGGCTCCGAGACTCCCGCGAAAGATGCTTTTTTCTATCTCCTGATTTTCTCCACTCTGGCAACTTGGACCATCGGCCTGGGCGAGCTAGCTTTTGACTTGATTGACCGCTGGCTTGCCGACACGTTGTTTGCAACACCCTACAGTCAGGGCTACGAGGTGTACAACACAGCGGCCGCGATGGCGTCCGTGCTTGTTGCGTTTCCGATCTACCTTCTGGTCTCGCGGTCGGTTCTTCGCGACGAGAGGTCTCACCCCGAAAAACTTGGCTCGCCGGTACGAAAGTGGCTTACCTACATGGCCCTGGTAATTGCGGCCGGAATTCTAATCGGCGATCTCATCACCTCCCTCACGTATTTCCTGCGCGGCGAGATCACCTCACGGTTTCTAGCCAAAGCGTTGGTCGTGCTGATCATTTCGAGTGGCGTCTTCTTCTACTACTTCGGCGGGCTCAGAAAGTCCGACGCCAGTGATATCGAACCCAGTCCTCGCCGTGATGCGTGGATGGCCGGGATTTCCGGCGCCGTGGTGCTCGGGATGGTGTTGGCCGGCTTTTTCTCGATTGGCTTGCCGAGGACGCAGCGCAGCTTACGAGCTGACCGCAGGCGAATTCAGGACCTCTATCAGCTCAGTCTCAAGATCAATGGCCTTTGGAATTCGGATGGCCATCAACTGCCCGGCCATTTGGCCGACGTTTCGGATGTCCCGATGGTCGACCCCATTTCCCGCGTAGCGTATGAGTATCACGTAGCCGAACCGGGCAGATATCAGCTGTGTGCCACGTTCGTGTTGAATAGCGGGAAGAATGAGGCGGGATCAGGTTCAATCATGTGGTCGCATCCAGCCGGCCATTATTGCTTTTCGCTAGACGCCGCCAACTCGCCGGACAATCCTTACATGTACACCCCAGATTAGAACCTGTTTCGCTCCTGTGGAATGTAGTGATCGAGCAGGCCGCGGCGTCAACCCCAAGGTAAGCAATCCGACAGCCGCACGCGGTCGTCCAAGCGTTCAGGCTGCTTTTTTCGACGGAACTTTCGCGCCTTTCTTGCGGGCCTCGGAAAGACCGATTGCGATCGCTTGCTTCCGGCTCTTGACCTTACCGCCTTTACCGCCTTTCCCCGAGCGCAAGGTTCCGCTCTTCTTCCTCCGCATTGCGCTCTTTACACTCTTGCTAGCGGCTTTGCCATACTTGCGGCCACTTTTCTTGCGTGCTGGCATGTTTTCCTCCTAGCACTTAGAGACCGCACCCTTGCCGCGGGTTGCGCGCCGTGTGCGGGAAAGCATGCAGCTGGTAATCTGAATTCAAGACATGAACAAGATCATCCTCATCAATATTTCGGGCGACGACCGTCCCGGGCTTACAAGTTCCTTGGCAAAAATCCTCGCTGGATACAATGTCCGCATTCTCGACATCGGCCAAGCTGTAGTTCACGAGGCGCTCGCGCTCGGCATGCTGATCGAGGTTCCGGAGGGAGGCGACTTCACTCCGCTGAAGAAGGACTTGCTGGTCCGCGCGCACGACCTCGATCTGAAAATCAAGTTCAATCCGGTTAGCGCTGAGGCTTTCGATCACTGGGTTCGCGCCCAGGGGAAGTTTCGTTTCATCGTGACCGTACTAGGGCGCGAGATCACGGCAGAACAATTCGCCAACATTACCGACGCAGCTTCTCGCAATAACTTCAACATCGACGTTATTGAACGCTTGTCTGGACGGCTCTCCCTCACCGGTCGAGTTGGGAACGCCAACGCATGCGTGGAACTCGAGATCAGCGGAATCATCGATTCTTCTCCTGCCCTGCGTGCTGAACTGATGCAATTGACGCAGCGGTTCAACATCGACATCGCAATTCAGCGGGAAAGCATCTTCCGGCGCAACCGGCGGCTTTTTGTTTTCGACATGGACTCGACGCTCATTGAAGCCGAAGTTATCGACGAACTGGCCAAACTGCACGGCGTAGGCGAGCAAGTTTCCTCGATCACCGCTTCGGCTATGCGCGGTGAATTGGACTTCAAGCAGAGTTTCGCAAAGCGAGTGGCTCTTTTGGCAGGCCTACCCGAATCGCGATTGAAGGAAGTGCTCGACAGCATTCCTTTGGCGGCCGGCGCCGAACGTCTGATCCACACGCTCAAATCGCTGGGATACAAAACCGCGGTTCTCTCCGGCGGATTCACATTCTTTGGCAAGCACCTTCAAGAGCGGCTGGGGATTGACTACGTTTTCGCCAACGAATTGGAGACCGCCAATGGAGCGGTCACCGGCAGGGTTGTGGGCGAGATCGTGGACGGAAAAAAGAAAGCCGAACTGCTCGCAATGCTCGCCGAAAAGGAAAACATCTCCGTCGATCAAGTGGTTGCCGTGGGCGACGGAGCCAATGACTTACCGATGCTCAACCTGGCCGGCATGGGGATCGCATTCCACGCCAAGCCGCTGGTGCGGCAAAGCGCAAGCCATTCGCTGTCGCATCTGGGGCTCGATGCTCTTCTATATCTGATCGGAGTACGCGACCGCGACTTGAATGCGACCCAGCTTCGATCGGCCTCAACCACATAGAGGCCCCAACCTCTAGGGAAGCCCCAGCAGGTGGGAATCTGGCGCCCAGGCGGCACTTCCCCCCGCTCGGGCCACCCTGAATCCGAACGCCTCCGTTCTTCATCTACCCACCATGCCTCAATTCCTGACATCGGAAGCGTTCGAGAGCACGTCGCTACCGGTTGCCCCACCCCATGCCGACACCGCGCTCCTCGATGCCTACTCGCGTGCTGTTGTGTCCGCCGCAGAAAGAGTCAGCCCGTCGGTGGCGAAAATCGAAGTCACACAAAAGACTGCCGCCCAAAACGGAGAATCCCGCGAGCGCCAGGGCGGAGGTTCGGGATTCGTATTCACTCCCGATGGCCTTGTCCTGACCAACAGCCATGTCGTGCACAACGCTTCCACGATTCGACTGTCCTTGCCTGACGGACGCCGTTTTCCCGCCCATCTGATCGGCGAAGACCCGGCAACCGATCTTGCCGTGGTGCGTATCGATGGGCCCAATCTCATCGCCGTCGAGCTCGGCGACTCGCAAACCTTGCGCGTCGGTCAATTGGCGATTGCCATCGGAAATCCTTATGGGTTCCAGTACACCGTGACTACCGGCGTGGTCAGCGCCCTCGGCCGTTCTCTGCGCTCCTACTCCGGCCGAATGATCGACGACGTCATTCAAACGGACGCGGCTCTGAATCCCGGCAACTCCGGCGGACCACTGGTTTCCTCTGACGGCCAGGTGATCGGCGTGAATACCGCGACCATCATGGGCGCCCAGGGTCTGTGCTTCGCCATCGGAATCAATACCGCCAAGTTCGTTACCAGCCGCCTGCTCCAACAAGGCAGGATTCAGCGCGCCTACATAGGGGTGGAGGCACAGACAGTTCCTCTGCACCGCCGCATCGTGCGCTTTTACGATCTTCGGAAAGAAACAGGAGTGATGATCGTTGGCATCACGGCGGGTAGCCCCGCCGAACACGCCGGGCTTTGCGAAGGAGACATCATTCTTGCCTTCTCCGGTCAGCCTGTCGGCGGGGTGGACGACTTGCATCGTCTGCTCACCGAGACCCAGGTCCGGGTGAAGAACACGCTCACAGTTCTGCGCCGAACCGAGCAGCTGGAACTTGCGATCGTGCCGCAAGAGTCCAAGCAGTGATTTAGAAGCCGCGGCCCCCTTGCTTGGGGGCCTTTCGCGGTTAGAAGTTCTATCCTGACACCTCACGCTGGTTCGTTCATTGCAACTCACCGCACCCTATGTTAGTTTCTGAAACGAAAGGGATTTCCTTGCAGGCAACGGTTCCTGCCGGACTGGATGCGAAAGAAGCCGAGGTTTACCGTCGGCTGGATCCAGAACGGCTCCCGAAACACATCGCCATCATCATGGACGGCAACGGCCGCTGGGCGCGACGGAGGCATCTGCCCCGCGTGGCGGGCCATCGCGCCGGGGTCACCTCCGTTCGCTACACGGTTGAGTGTGCCTCGCGCATCGGCATCCCTTCGCTTACTCTGTATGCTTTTTCCGAGGAGAACTGGAAGCGGCGTCCCAGGGCGGAAGTCGATTTCCTGATGAAACTCCTAGCGCGGTATCTGAAGCAGGAAGTCCCGACGTTGCACGAGAACAATGTACGCCTCGAGTACATCGGACGGCTGCACGAACTGCCGCCGTTCGTTCAGGAAAAAATGGAATGGGCGCGCAAGGAGACTTCGCACAACACGGGCATGTTGCTGACCCTGGCCCTCAATTACAGCGCGCGTTCCGAGATTGTAGACGCATTTCAGGCGATGGTTACCGCCGCAGCCAATAACGGCGGAATCGATCATCTCCGGGTCAGCGAGGAACTCGTCTCGCAACATCTCTACACCCGCCACCTGCCCGATCCCGATCTCGTGATTCGCACCAGCGGGGAAATGCGTCTGAGCAATTTTCTGCTTTGGCAGCTGGCCTACGCCGAGATCTACGTCACCCCGACTCTTTGGCCGGAGTTTCGCGGCGTGCACTTGCTTGAAGGTATCGCCGATTACCAAAAACGCGACCGCCGGTACGGCGGTCTGAACGAATCCCCCACTCCAGAGCGATCAGTTCTGGCGCGAGCCTCCCGCGCCCTGCGGGGCTGAATTGGAACTGGTCCAACGAGTACTCACCGCAGCCATTCTGATCCCCATTGTTCTCGCCATCGTGCTGAGAGCACCGGCCGCGGTTTTGGCCGCCTTTGCCGGCCTCATCGCGCTGCTCGCGATTCACGAGCTTCTCAAACTTTCTGAAAACTACGGAATTCGGCCGCTTCGCGCACCCACTTACATTTACTGCGCTCTGTTTTTTCTCATCATGGCTGTGAATCCCGGCAAGACCGACCTGCTTTCGACCGGCGGGTTCGGTTATTTCGGAATCTGCGCCGCTGTCCTTGCGCCATTTCTGTTTCTTTCGCTTGCCATGCGCGGCGATGAACTGCGTTCCGGATTTCCTTCAGCTTTGGTCTCGGCGTTTGCCTTCCTCTACATCGCCCTGCCCATGGCTTCGCTTGTCCAGTTGCGCGAGCAGTGGCGGGGTGCTTTTTTTCTTCTGTATTTGCTGTTACTGGTTTGGGCGGGAGACATCTTTGCCTATTTCATCGGCAAGCCCCTAGGCCGCCATCCGATGTCACCACGCATCAGCCCGAAAAAGACTTGGGAAGGAGCAATCGCCTCAGTGGTGGCAAGCGTCGGAGTCGGGCTGCTGATGTTTCGCTACGCCCAGCCCATCAGCACCTCGCTCATGCGCGTACACCTGATCGACCAGAGTCATGGCATCTTCACGCGCGAAGCGCTGGAACCTGTCATTCTGCTATCGATTCTTCTGAACATTGCCGCCCAACTTGGAGATCTGGTTGAATCTCTCATCAAACGTGGCGCGGGCGTTAAAGACTCGGGTTCGATCCTCCCTGGCCATGGAGGAATGTTCGATCGCATCGACGCCCTTCTGTTCGCTGCCCCTGTGCTGTGGGCCTGGGCTGCATGGCATACGATGACGACCTAAGGCCCCGTGGGCTTAGCATTCCCGCACGCAATCATCGGTAGACAAAGAGCCATACAGGCCTTCGGTTGGGGGGCACGAAACGTTAAAGGACGATGTTGCGCGCGTTCTCCTGCGTCACCCTCTGTTTCGTGCGGTACGCCAGGTTCGCCATGTGCCCGGCCACGGCTGATCGATAACCCGTCTCGACGGGGGCATTGGGGGGCTTGCGGCTGCGGATCGAGTCAACCCAATTGGCCATGTGGTTCTGATCTGGTGTATCTGAGGTCAACGCGGATCCGTTCTTGTTGTTGCTCCGCTCCGGCCAGTAATGCGTTGTCTCCTGTGAGCGGCCGGTCACCATGTCCGTCGCCCCGGCAACATGCTCGATGGTTCCATCGCTTCCAAGCAGACGTTCCCCCAAGCCGTAGCGCCTGTTGCTGAATGTGGATTGCCAGGTGACCACCAGGTCGTTGGGAAAGTCGAGGGTTACGGCGATGGTGTCGGGTACCTCGCGCCCGTCTTTTTCCGAAAATACGCCGCCCGACATGTAGGCGGCCGTGGGGAGCGGGAGCTCGAGCGCCGACATGATCCACGCGATCTGGTGCACCATGTTCTCGGTTATGTTCCCTCCCGAGAACTCCCAAAACAAACGCCAGTTAATGTACTTGTAGGGGTCAAACGGGCGGTCCTTACGGCCGTTAAGAAACGCATTCCAGTTCACATTCGCAGCATTGCAGTCGGAGGGTACTGGCCGGACCCACTGGCCCTGCCCGTGCGGGGTATTGCGACTCATCCATGACTCAACGTGCGTGATCTTTCCTGTCAGGCCTTGTCGAATCCACTTGCGAGTGTCGGCCAGCCCGCCGGAGCTTTCGTGTTGCAGTCCAATCTGGATAACGCGGTCTGATTTCTTTGCTGCGGCCAGGCATTCATCCGCCTCCGCGATGGACCAGGTCATCGTCTTCTCGCAGTAGAGGTCTTTACCGGCAGCGACCGTGTCCAGGAAATGTCTTGCGTGCAGGTGCAGAGGACTGGCCACGATGACGCCGTCGAGATCAGTTTCAAGCAAGCGCCGGTGGTCATCGAACGTACGCAGGCCGGGAACTAGTTTCTGCGCTTCCTCTCGTCGCCGTGAATAGATATCCGCGATTGCGACCAGCTGAGCGTTGGGCACCGCAAGCACTTGCTCGAGCAGTTCGTGTCCACGACCGCCCACGCCGATCATTCCAATGCGAACGCGCTCGTTCGCGCCCAGGACACGTGCAGGAGTGGTTGCAAGGAGCGCACCACCGGCTACCAGACTAGTCTTCCTTATGAAGTCACGTCGTGTATCGTTCGACATTTTTCCCTCAGTTTGTTATCCCGGTGTGAAAATCCTGCCCTCAATGGCTAAATCGCTCCTATCTTCTGCAATTCGCCTTTCATTCCCAGCCAGCTTTCGACGGTAGATTCTTCCGGAGTTCCGCCACCATGCCAGTGGGTCTCGAGACTCACCGCGTGCTTGTAGCCAGACTTCTTCAGCGCCCGGAACTGCCCAGTCCAGTCGATGGTGCCTTTCCCCATCGCTGCCCATTCGTACTTGTCGGCGTTCTTCACAACATCTTTGCAGTGGCAATGTCCAATGCGGTTTTTCGGCAACAAGTCGTATCCATTCGGATATGGAATTTCGCCCAGAGCGGCCGCATTCCCCGGATCCCAGTTCAGCATGAACGACGGCGTCGGAATCGAGGCCAGGACTTCGGCTGCCTCTTTGCCCGTCCCGGTATTGCAGGACATTTCATTTTCAAGGACCAAGATTAAGCCTTGCTTGCCAAGTCTCTCCGCCGCCTTGCGCAGGGTCTCGTTGATTTCCGCTCGATGGGGCTTGGGATCATCCAGCCGCCAGAAATCGAAGCAGCGCACCCGGTCCGTCGAAAATTTCTTGGCCATTTCGACACATTTGTCGATCAATGCATCCTGCTCGGCCGAGTCGAAGTGCGCATTGAACTCATCGTGCTTGGGACTGAACTTTGATTTCGGCGCACCCGGCCAGTCCACTTTGAACAGCGGACTTGCGATGTCTGTAACCCGCAAATCATATTTCTTGAGCAACCGCAGGGATTCGGCGATCTGGTTGGCATCGAGATCGAGGATGTTTTTGTTCCACATTCCTCGCAGCTCGATCCATTTCATGCCGAACCCGGATGCCACTTGGCAGGCCCGATCGAAATCCTGGCTGATTTCGTCATTGATCACTGCGACGCGGAACGGGGAGCTAGCCACGCTGCCTGCCAAAGCTTTGGGCAGTGCCAATCCGGCCGCTGCCAATCCCACGCTGGATAGAAATTGCCTTCGGGAAAAACAAGAGATCATAGGCGCTGAAAATTGAGAACGCCATATTAACACCGTAAAGATCCGAAAGCTCCGCCCGTGCTTTGGACCGAGTGAGTCCTGAAGGAGCGGCACCAACCGGCCGCCGAGACACGCCCCGCACTAGCGGACTGCGGCGCGGATTATAACCAATGTCCTCACACGTCGACCTTCTAGTAACATACCTATATCCATGAAGCGCATCGCGATTTTGGGATCGACCGGTTCTATCGGCCGCAGCACCCTTAGTGTTGTTGAATCGTTCCCTGACCGGTTTCAAGTTGTCACCCTTGCCGCTGGTCGCAATCTTGATCTCGCCTTCGAGCAGGCAAAGCGCTGGCGCCCACGCGTGATTTCTGTGGCTGCCGAGTCTCACGCCAACAATCTGCGGGTGCGCCTCAATGAGGCCGGGATCACAAATATAGAAATCGTGCATGGCGCTGGGGGAACAGTCCAGGTGGCAACGCACCCGGAAGCCGATTTTGTCGTCAGTGCCATAGTTGGGGTGGCTGGACTCGAAGCCACCTACGAAGCCGTTAAGGCGGGAAAGACGGTAGGTCTGGCCAACAAAGAGTGCCTGGTGGCCGCCGGAGAACTCATCACCGCCGAGGCCCGCCGTCAAGGCAAGCCGCTCTTGCCCATCGACAGCGAGCACAATGCCGTCCACCAGTGCCTCCGCGGAGGCCGCATGGACGAGGTAAGGCGCATTTGGCTCACGGCCTCCGGTGGCCCCTTCCTCAACACTCCCAAGGCCCAGTTCGGCGACATCACGGTCGAGCAAGCTCTGAACCACCCCACCTGGAAGATGGGCAACCGCATCACCATCGATTCTGCCACCTTGATGAACAAGGGCTTCGAGGTTATAGAAGCCTGTCGCTTGTTCAACTTAGCCCCGGACCAGGTCTCGGTCATTGTCCATCCGCAATCTACCATTCATTCGCTGGTTGAGTTCGTGGACGGCAGCATTCTGGCCCAGCTTTCCCTCACCGACATGCGCCTGCCAATTCTCTACGCGCTGACCTATCCCGACCGCATTCCGTCGGATTTGAACTTTAGTCTCAGTGACTTAAGGCACCTCGATTTCTGCCCGCCCGACATGGAAAAATTCCCTTGCCTGCGCCTGGCCTACGAGGCGGTTGCCGCTGGAGGTGGCAAAACGGTCGGCTTGAACGCAGCCGATGAGGTGGCAGTTTCAGCCTTCCTGGATGGGAGCATCCGCTTTATGGACATTCCCGTACTCATTGAGGAAGTGATTGCTGAAACGTCGGAGGCCAAAATGGAATCTATAAGAGAAGTGCTGCGTGTGGACCAGCAAGCCCGCGCTAGCGCTCGCGAAAGGGTGGCTCGCCTGGGCAGGATGCCTGTGGCGGTGCGTCAAAACTAGTCTCTAATGTTTAATTTAGTATTCATTTCTCTTGTTTCGGTTGCAGTAATCCTCGGTTTCATGATCCTCATCCACGAGTTTGGCCACTATGCCGTGGCCAAGCTGCTGGGGGTGCGGGTGGAGCAGTTCGCTATTGGCTTTGGCAAGCGCCTAGTCGGCTTCCGTAAGGGTGAGACGGACTACCGGATCAATGCCATCCCGCTCGGTGGGTACGTCAAGATGAGCGGCGAAAACCCGATGGACCGCCACACGGACGATCCTCGTGAGTTCCTGAATCACTCCCGCTGGCACCGCTTTCTCATTGCCATCGCCGGGCCGGCGATGAACATCCTGCTCGCGATTGTGCTACTGGCGGGTGTGTTTTTCGTGCATCCGGAATACGCGCCCTCTGACGATGACCCGGCTATTGTCGGCAGTGTTAAGCCGGACTCGCCGGCGGCGAAGATTGGGGTGCAGGCCGGCGACCGGATCACCAAGATTGACGGCATTGAGAATCCCAATTGGGAAGAAGTCCTGAACAAGGACGCCATCAACGTCAACCAACCCCTTCACGTCATCATTCAACGGGGAACCACGACCTTCGAGAAAGATGTTGTTCCGCAACCTGTAACCGTCAACCAGATCGGTTCTTCGGGATGGTTTCCAAGCGAGCCAATCATTGTTGGCACACTGGAACCCGACCTACCTGCGGCCAAGGCCGGGATCAAGCTGGGTGACAAAATTATTGCCGTAGACGGAAGGCCGTTGGTCTCGATGCTAGACCTGGTCGATACCCTTCAAGCCAATAAAACGCATCCGCTTGATCTGACCGTCGAACGGGGAGGCGAAACTCTCCATTTCGCGGTGCAGCCGGTGTTAACCACCATCCCGGGCACGTCCCAAGGGAATGATTGGTTGAGTTCCTTCTTGAGGAAGATCGGACTCATGCGCAGCCAAGCACAGCCGGAACAGCAGCGCTATCGAATCGGCTTCATCGGCGCCCCAGCGCCGGCCAAGGTTGAGAGGCTGTCCCTGGGGGAAGCCTTCTCTCGCTCGGTTTCCGAGAACAAGAACAACTCCGTACTGCTGCTCGAACTGGTTGGAAAGCTAGTACAGCGGAAAGTTTCGCTCAAGACCGTCTCAGGCCCCATCGGAATCGCTCAAATGACCGGACAGGCGGCGCAGGCAAAAGGATGGGCACCCTTGCTGATCCTCACATGCCTCATCAGCCTCAATCTCGGAATTTTTAATCTCTTGCCTATTCCGATCATGGACGGCGGTGTTATCTTGCTGCTGTTTATCGAGACCTTGATGCGGCGCGACATTAGCTTGCCCGTGAAAGAGCGCATCTACCAAGCCGCGTTCGTGTTCCTGGTCCTGTTCGCGATCATTGTTATCTTCAACGACATCTCGAAACTGGGCGCCGGATTGCCCTGATGTGAGTGCCGTTCGAGGCGGGGGCGTTCGTCGGGCACACTCCGGCGGATGCTTCTGCGTGCGCCTCGCCGTCATTCTCTTGCTTCCCTCGATGGCCTTCGCCCAGTGGCAAGCGCAACCGAGCGGCACAAGCGAGTCCCTGCGGGGCATCAGCATTTTCGATCGCGACAATATTTGGGCGAGCGGTGCTCACGGTACGTATCTCATGACAAGGGATGGCGGCAAGACCTGGAACGTGAGTAAAGTACCCGGTGCTGAAGCCCTCGATTTTCGCGGCGTGAAGGTTTTCAAGAAAGACGTCTTCCTTCTTGCTGCGGGACCGGGCGATAAGTCCCGCATCTATCACCTGCGGATCGGGAAACAGTGGGAACTCCAGTTCACCAATCAGGAACCGAAGGGTTTCTTCGACTGCATGGCGTTTTCTGACGAGCGCCATGCGTTTGCAATCGGTGACCCGGTGAACGGCAAGTTTCAGATCCTGCGCACGCGGGACGGTGGGGGAACCTGGCAGTACATCGATCCCACCCATATTCCACCTGCTCTCGACGGAGAAGGAGCCTTTGCCGCCAGCAATTCCTGCGTCACGGCTAACGGCACGGAGAACATCTGGTTTGCCACCGGCGGTTCCGCCGCGCGGGTATTTCATTCCGCGGATGCAGGCGAAAGCTGGACCGTGAGCGAGACGCCGGTTGTTCACGGTGGCGCCTCTCAGGGAATTTTTTCCATTGCGTTCCGTGACTTGCTTCATGGCGTAGTTGCAGGCGGCGACTACCAGCATCCAGAACAAACCGGAGCTCACCTCGCGACGACCGACGACGGCGGCAAGACCTGGAAGCTCGCAGAAATCACACCTCAGAAGTTCCTTTCAGCCGTGGCTTACGTTGGGGGGACAAATCCAGGAATTGTGGCCGTTGGTCCGGCCACTACGACATTCTCTTTCGATCAGTTGCACAGCTGGAGCTACGTGTTGCCGGACGGATTCAATGCGGTGGACTCAAAACAAGGCGTGACCTACGTTGTCGGCGCCAATGGAAAGCTGGGCAGGATCCAACCCGGTCTGCCCCCTCCCGCGATCTGAGTTCCTCGCCCACTCTGTCTGCTAAACTATAGATTCCTCATGGCTGTCATTCAGCGGCGCAAAACTGTCACTTGCTCGATCGGCAATGTACGCGTGGGCTCCGATGCACCAGTCGTGGTGCAGTCCATGACCAACACCGACACGGCGGATGTGTCTTCGACGGTTGAGCAGGTTGCTTCGCTTGCCCGGGCTGGTTCGGAATTGGTCCGTGTCACGGTGAACAATGAAGATGCTGCCGCCGCCGTCCCCCACATCGTTGAAGACCTTGATAAGCGTGGCGTACGCGTGCCGGTTATCGGCGATTTCCATTACAACGGCCACATTCTTTTGAAAAAGTATCCCGCCTGCGCCCGGGCCCTAGCGAAGTACCGCATCAATCCAGGAAACGTGAGTGTGGGCCGCAAGGACGATTCGAACTTCCGCACCATGATCGAGGTTGCAGTAGAGAACCAGAAGCCGGTGCGCATCGGCGTGAACTGGGGGTCGCTCGATCAATCCCTGCTTACGCGGATGATGGATGAGAACTCTCGTTCCGACGAACCGAAAGATGCTCGCGATGTGACCATGGAGGCCATGGTCGTGAGTGCGCTGAACTCGGCGAAGCTGGCGGAGCAGTACGGCCTTCGCGCCGACCAAATTATCCTGAGCGCAAAAGTCAGTGGCGTACAGGACCTGGTCGAGGTCTATCGTTCTCTTGCCAGCCGGTGTAACTATGCCCTGCACCTCGGACTGACCGAAGCCGGCATGGGAGCAAAAGGCATCGTTGCATCGAGCGCAGGCCTTTCGATCCTTTTACAGGAAGGAATCGGCGATACCATCCGCGTTTCTCTCACCCCTGCGCCCGGAGGGGACCGCGCCGAAGAGGTTCGCGTTGCACAGCAGATCCTTCAGTCGCTGGGGATTCGCAGCTTCACTCCACAGGTCACCGCTTGCCCCGGTTGCGGGCGCACGACCAGCACTTTCTTCCAGGAAATGGCCGAACAGATTCAGACCTACCTGCGCGAGCAGATGCCCGTCTGGAAACAGAGCTACGCCGGGGTTGAAGAGATGAAGGTCGCCGTGATGGGATGCGTTGTGAACGGCCCCGGAGAGTCCAAACACGCCAACCTCGGTATCTCGCTACCGGGTACCTTTGAGGAGCCCAAGGCTCCGGTTTATGTCGACGGCCGCTTGCTCACCACTCTTCGCGGCGACAAGATCGTGGAAGAATTCATGAAGATCCTCGACGACTACGTCGACTCCCACTACGCGGCCAAGTCAGACGCCCCGGTTGTGGCCTGACTCTCCTGCGAACAGACTAAGGATTGCTCACGTAAATCACCGACTTCACCCATTGCGAGGAGGTGCGGTCGTAGGTCTGCACGGCAACGCGATGCGTGCCGGGTCCGGGCAAAGTTACGGTTGCGCCGCTCGGTAGGGAGCTGACACCTCCGTACTCCCCCTGCTTTACCCCATTTACGTAGATCTGCATATGCCCTGCGGCGTCCGGTCCCTTAGCGGTGGCTGAGATCCGAAACTTCAGCGGAACGTGACTGCCATCCAGGGGCGCAGTGATATGCGTGATCTCCTGGTCCGGCCCTCCGAACGAAGGAGGGAAATTGAGCGTGTACTGATCGTAAGCGTCGGTCTTGTACACCGGAATTCCGGCCGGGAAATTCGCCGCCCGTTTGGCAATGGAGGGTGATTGGGTAAACACTGTCACGGTCTTTCTCGATGGACTCACCATCAAAATCCGCAAGTAACCGTAGCCGAAGTACCCGTTATTTCCCTGTCCCTGAAAGTCGGACACGATCTGAATCGGCCGGTTAGGGGTTGAGCACATCGTCGTCCAAGACTGGGCCCGGCAGTCGACGTAGCCCACCCCGTTGTAGTCGGGCACGTTCGGATAATTTCCCGGATGGGGATTTCTGACATGCCCGCTGAGCGCCATGAATACATTGGGGTGCTGGCTGATCAGGTTGTACCAAAGCCCGATTCCATCGGTGCCCCCGCCCACGGGGTTATAGGAATGAAGCGAGTCGACTAGGCATCCGTAGGTTTTGGATGAAAACCCTGAGCAGAGCGGGTAGGCAGTTCCCGGGGGGATTGTCTTCCCGAAGGTTGGTCCCGAGCCGTCGTTGGACAGATAGGCGTGGGTTACCACGATCACCGGCCCATTGAAATTCGAGATCAGCGCATTCGCCGCGTTGACCACCCAGGTCTGGGGAAAAAGCTCGAGCGACAGGATCATGAAATTCGCCGAGCCGATTGTCATCGTCTTGTAGAAGTTTGGTGTGCGATTTCCATATTGGTCCAGGAAGTAAGCCGTAGGGGGGAGGGCCAGGGTGCCAAACTGGTGGAAATAGTTGCTGGCGCGCCGCGGCTGCGGCCGGTCCGCCTCGCAGTCGTAATCATGATTTCCGATGGTCGGCTGGTAGTAAATTCCGTGCGTGTTGAGAACGTCGATCGCCGACCGAGCCTGTTGCCACTGGGTCTGCCAACCGGAGGGCGGCGCCGTAGCACACGTGCCAACCACGTTTCCTGCGTTATCGACCGGGTACCCCCCAGCATCGATAATATCGCCCACCCCAACTACGGCTTTCACGTTCAAGGAGCGCTGATGGGCAACCACCCAGTTCACCTGGTCCCGCAGGACATACGCATAATTGCCGTGGTAATACTGCGTATCGGGAAAAACAACGATGGAAAAGTCAGGGTCGGTTGCTGCAATGGAAAGGCTCTGTGCGCTCGATGCGGATGAAGACAGCACGCTACTGAAGAGCAGCAGCGCCAATGCGGAATACCTCATTGACTCCCCCTGTTTGCGCACGAGCCGGTCTACACGACGCCGACATTGTGCTGGCTACTTGCCAATTCAGGAATGGGGGAGGGCTTACTTAGGGCAAAGTACCTTTGATCTTGTACATCGCCTATAAGCAAAACACCTTAGAAATCTTGAAAATGGGGTTACGGGAGTCGTTGTCCGTTTGGTAGGGGAATCTGCAGCTAAGCAGATGAGTGCGGTCGCGCGGGCGAGCGTCGCGCTTGAAAACCCAAGCCCGGCTTGGCTTTTGTTTCCTGCACGTGGAATTCTGAATGAAGACCCGTTGATTTTTGATTGGGGTACCGACCGGCTGGTCTCCCTTCCCGCGGCCCCCTTGCGATACCATTGAAGGTCATCTCAGCCGCCGTTCCGGTTAACGACCGCCGAACGGGCTCCGTAATTTCATTCATAACCTCAAGGAGCATTCCGTGGCCACTCTCACTCAATCGAAGCCCACAACTCCTCTGACCACGAACGAGCACCTGCTTCGCTGGGTCGACAAGATGGCGGAACTGACGCAGCCGGAACGCGTCCACTGGGTTGATGGCTCCAAGGAAGAGTTTGACGAGCTTTGCGAAGAGATGGTCCAGAGCGGAACTCTGATTCGCCTGAACCAAGAACTGTGGCCGGGATGCTACCTTGCCCGCTCGCATAAAAGCGATGTTGCCAGAGTGGAAGACAGGACATTCATTTGCTCGCTGTCCAAAGACGCCGCCGGCCCCACCAACAACTGGGAGAACCCTTACGAAATGCGCCGCAAGCTGCGCGGTCTGTTCCGTGGATCGATGCGCGGACGCACCATGTACGTGCTGCCATTCAGCATGGGACCGGTCGGCGGGGCGTTGTCGCAGATCGGCGTGCAACTGACCGATTCACCCTACGTCGTCGTCAACATGCGCATCATGACGCGCATTGGATTGCCGGTCTTCAAAGAGATTGATAAGGACTACAAGCGCGTGGTGCCCTGCTTGCATTCGGTGGGCATGCCGCTCGCGCCCGGACAAAAAGACGTTCCCTGGCCTTGCAATGATGAGAAATACATCGTGCACTTCCCCGAAACCCGCGAGATATGGTCTTACGGTTCGGGCTACGGAGGAAACGCTCTTCTCGGCAAGAAGTGTTTTGCCCTACGGATCGCCTCGAACATAGCACGGGATGAAGGCTGGATGGCCGAGCACATGCTGGTCCTCGGCGTCGAAGACCCGCAAGGGCAGAAAACCTACGTTTGCGCCGCCTTTCCCAGCGCCTGCGGCAAGACCAACTTCGCCATGATGATTCCGCCCGATCCTTTCAAGGGCTGGAAGGTTACAACCGTCGGCGACGATATCGCCTGGATCACTCCCGACTCAAATGGGCACCTGCGCGCCATCAATCCGGAAGCTGGATTCTTTGGCGTTGCCCCGGGCACCTCGGAAAAGACCAATCCAAACGCCATGGCGACGCTTGCGAAGAACAGCATATTCACCAACGTCGCGCTCACTCCCGATGGCGGGGTGTGGTGGGAAGGCATGACCGCCGAGCCTCCGCGCGAGTGCATCGATTGGCAAGGAAACCGCTGGACTCCGGAAATCGCCAAGGCCACCGGAGTCAAAGCCGCCCACCCCAACGCCCGCTTCACGGCTCCCGCCAAGCAGTGCCCAACCATCGATCCCGATTGGGAGAATCCCAACGGGGTTCCGATCAGTGCGTTCATCTTTGGAGGCCGCCGAGCGCACACCATCCCTCTCATCTACCAGGCGTTCAACTGGAGTGCGGGGGTTTACGCCGGGGCGACGATGGGCTCGGAAACGACGGCCGCCGCCGCGGGAGAAGTCGGCAAAGTCCGCCGCGATCCCATGGCGATGCTTCCCTTCTGCGGCTATCACATGGGGGACTACTTCCGTCATTGGATCAAGATGCAGCGCTCGCTCACAATGACCCCACGAATCTTCCACGTGAACTGGTTCCGCAAAGATGCCCAGGGCAAGTTCTTGTGGCCCGGCTTCCGTGACAACTTCCGCATCCTGAAGTGGGTTGTGGATCGCGTACAGGGCCGCACGCGGGGAAAAGAAACACCGATTGGCTGGACTCCGTTCTACAAAGACATGGATTGGTCCGGGTTGGACTTTCCGGTGGAAAAATTCGAGGAGCTACAGAACGTGGATCGTGCCGCGTGGAAGAAAGAGGTGATCGACCATGAAGAACTGTTTATCCTCTTGCACGCTCACTTGCCACCGGAAATGGTCTACGAGCGCGAGTTGCTGATCTGCAGGCTTTAAGCGCATGCCATGAAGAACTCCGAATGGCAATCTCTCGCCCGAACGCGCGCGCAGCTCTCTAGAGACGTTATCGATCTGGACGAACGCTACTCGGCGCTTTACCAGGGCTGCTCGCTTGCACAACTGCTTTGGCGCCCCAGCAATGATGGCTGGTCTACGGCCGAGTGTATCGAGCACGTCGCCAGAAGCATCTCACAATATCTCGCGCCAATGCGGCAGGCGATCATGAAGGGCGGGCCATCGGCTCGCGAGGAGAACTATCTCTTCGTCCCCGGAGGATGGTTCTCCGCCGCCTTCCTCAAGCGAATTGGCCCAGAGGTCACTGTCAAGTTCAAGACGCCGGGGAAAATTCGACCGCTGCGGGTTGATCCCGAGAAAGCATTCGACGAACTTCGGGGCGGACACGCGCAGATTCAGCAAATGCTCGCGGAAACCGCACAACTCGATCTCAACCGCATGCGATTCAAGAATCCGTTTGTCCCGGTCCTGCGCTTTACGGTGGCGACGGGGTTCCTTATTCTCGCCGCCCACGGACGCCGTCACCTGCTGCAAGCACAGCGTGTCGTACTGGCAGACGGCTTCCCTAAGGGCAAAGCCCAGCAACGTGCGTAATTTGGGTATGGATTGCGAAGCCGGGTCGGCCTCGCGGAGCCGAGGGCAAAACTTCGGGAACCTTCTATGTCCCGTAGTCCAGGTCGAATCCTAGCTGGAGTTTCGCCGCTTCCGACATCCGTCCCGGTCCCCACGGCGGGTCGAACACAACTTCGACATTCACTTGCTTGACGTCGGGAAGACGGGAAATCTTGCCCTCGACATCGGCTTTGATCACGTTTCCCATACCACAGCCTGGGGCGGTCATCGACATCTTGATATCGATCTTCTTGCCGCCATCGAGATCGGTGATGTCGCAAGCGTAAACGAGGCCGAGGTCCACAATGTTGACCGGAATCTCCGGATCAAAGACAGTTTTCAGCTGATCCCACAGCATCGGTTCACTGAACGTACCCGGCGCCTGCTCGGGCTGCTCAGGCGGAGTCATGTCCAGAGCATCAGCATCGCGCGCGTCCACTCGGCAAAGGTAGCCGAGGTCGGTCACCACCGTGTAGGCATTTCCCAGGAATTGCGAGATACGCACCGTGGTTCCGGCCGGCAACACACGCCTGACCCCGGCTGGAATCTCTATGGCTTCGGTATCGCGTTTTAGAGAGATCAGGTCAACTGGCATATTCCACTTCGACAGGCGAGGCGCCCGCCGCTCCACATTGCCCATGTCGCCCGCGTGAGCGAGAATTCTGCGGTTCAGCTTGCTACTCGGTCGACACTGCGTCCTGCTGGCCTTCTAGCGCGGCTTGCAGTGTATGCCACGCCAGTGTCGCGCATTTCACTCGCGCGGGAAACTCGGAGACGCCGGAAAAAACCGCCAGCTTCCCCATCTCCGTTTCTGATGGATGTGCCCGTCCGGTGACGAGGTCGTGGAATTTCCTGAACAGCTTCTCGGCCTCGCTCCGGCTCTTCCCTTTTAGAATCTGCGTCATCATGGACGCCGAGGCCTTCGAAATCGCGCACCCCGACCCCTGAAAGCTGATGTCACGGATGGCATCGCCATCCATATGTAAGAACACGGTGAAGCGGTCCCCGCACAGCGGATTGAATCCCTCCGCCCTGTGGTCGGCCCCCGTCATCTCGCGATAATTTCGCGGGACTTTGCTGTGCTCGAGAATCACTTCCTGATACAGATCGCGCAAACCGGCCATCAGCCGAAAACCTCCTGCACCTTCTGGATGCCGCTCGCCAGCGCATCGATCTCTTCTTTTGTGTTGTACAGTCCAAAGGAGGCGCGTGCCGTTGCCGGAATCCCGTAACGCTCCATCACCGGTTGTGCGCAGTGATGTCCGGTGCGGATCGCAATTCCTTGCTGATCGAGAATCGTGCCAATGTCGTGCGGATGCACACCTTCCATCACGAACGACAGCACGCCAGCCTTGTGTTTTGCCGTCCCGATCAGCTTGATACCCGCCATCGCCGAAATACGATTGGTGGCGTACTCGAGCAGCTGGTTTTCGTGGCGCTCAATGTTTTCAATGCCCAGCCGGCTCACATAGTCCAAAGCCGCCTTGAGTCCAATCGGACCAGAAATGTCCGGCGTTCCCGCTTCGAACTTGTGCGGAACTTTGTTGTACACGGTGCGTTCGAACGCGACCGAGCTAATCATGTCGCCACCGCCTTGATAAGGCGGCATCGACTCGAGCAGTGCGAGCTTGCCGTAGAGCACGCCGATTCCGGTAGGACCATAGATCTTGTGGCCGGAGAAAGCGTAGAAGTCGCAATCCAGTTCGCGAACGTTCACCGGCAGTCTGGGGGCGGCCTGCGCACCATCCACCATCACCGGAATGTTCTTTGCATGGGCCATGGCAATCATCTGCCGAACGGGATTGATGGTTCCTAGCGCGTTCGAGAGATGCGCAACTGCGACCAGCTTGGTGCGCCCGGTCAGCAGCCGTTCGAATTCATCGAGGCAAAGTTCTCCGGCTTCGTTGATGGGCGCAACTCGGAGCTTCGCTTGCTTTTCTTCGCAGATCATCTGCCAGGGAACGATATCCGAGTGGTGCTCCATGGCGGTGATGAGCACCTCGTCGCCCGGCTTTAGGTTCTGACGCGCATAGGTCTGAGCCACCAGGTTAATGGCTTCGGTCGTACTGCGAACGAATATGATCTCGCGACAGTCTTCTGCGCCAAGAAATTCCTGGGCGGTTTTTCGGGCCTGCTCATACTTGTCTGTCGCCCTTTGGGATAACGCGTGCACGCCGCGATGAATGTTCGCGTTGTCGCACTCGTAGTAGCGTATCAGGGCATCGATGACCTGACGCGGCTTCTGCGTGGTGGCAGCGTTATCGAGATAGACCAGGGGATGCCCGTGCACCTGCTGATGAAGAATTGGAAAGTCGGCACGGATACGTTCTACATCGTAAGGCCGGGGTTGCGGCAAAGGAGAACCGGCAGGGTCCAGGGAGACGTTTGCGAGTGTTGTCATCCGACTTCCTCCACATTTCTCTCCCCTGTCCCCAGGCCCGATCGCCTGGAAGCCTCGCGGAACCTGAGCAAGTGCTCGCGCAGCAACTCCTCCACGTAGATTCGGGCTGCACCGGGCCGCATACGTTCGGCACATTCGCTGGCGAAGGCAAGAAGCAGAAGCTGTCTGGCCTCGGCTTCGCTCATGCCGCGTGAACGCAGGTAGAACAACGCATTCTCATCGATCTGGCCGATGGTAGCCCCATGCGTGCACTTGACATCGTCGGCGTAGATCTCCAGTTGCGGCTTGGTGTCGATCTGGGCGCCGTCGGAAAGCAACAGGTTGCGGTTGGTCTGCTTGGCGTCGGTTTTCTGCGCGTCCTTGTGTACGACAATTCGCCCGTGGAATACCCCGTGGGCAGTGTCATCGAGAATTCCGTTGTAGAACTGGCGGCTCGAGCAGTGCGGGCTGGCATGTTCCACATGCATGTAGTTGTCGAGGTGCTGTTTGCCGCTTCCCACAAACAAGCCATTGATCAGGCACTCGCCGCCTTCGCCCCCAAGCACGGGATGGACGTTATTGCGTACCAAGCCGCCGCCGAGCAGGAAGGAATGCGACGCGACGTTGGCCGTCCTTCCTTGCTGAATGCGCAGCGTGGAAACGTTGAAAGCTTCCTTATGCTCGCGTTCGATCAGGTAGTGGGAAACGTGAGCATCGTCGCCCGCGAGGAGTTCGGTAACGCTATTCGAGAGCACCACGCCAGCTCCGAGCGAAGCATATTCCTCAACCACCGTTGCCTGGCTCTGGTCGTCAAACACCAGCAGGTTTCGCGGATGCACCATGAGTGCCAGGTGGTCCACGGAGTTGACGAACAGCAGATGAATTGGAGCTTCCACGACCACGCCCCGTTTCACGTGAACGTATGCGCCGTCTTCTAGAAATGCGGTGTTGAGAGCAACGAAAGCGTCGCGCTCAACCTGGGCGTAGCGCGCCAGCTGTTTCGAAAGTTGATCCGAGTGGCCCTCGATCTGTTCGCGCAGCGAGGTGACGGCCACGCCCTTGGGAACAGCGTCAGCCCTCGACAACTCCGGCGCATAACGTCCGTTCACAAACACCAGCCGCGCCGCTGAGCCCTCGATCTGCCAGGACTTCAATTCCGCCGGCGGCAAATGGACCAATGCCTTCCCCGGCAGCCGAAATTGCGTGCGGGCGATGGGCGCAACGCTCGTGAAGCGCCAGTCTTCATCGCGCGTGGTCGGGAAACCAACCTCGGCAAAGCGCGCGAACCCGTCTTCGCGGATCTTTCGCAGCCATGGGAGATTCCGCCCGGCGGCCTGTCGCTGAAAGTCGGTGAAGTTCTCGAGATGAATCCCCAAATCCTGGGTTGAAGTCGCTACCATTCCTCAATCTCTTTTCTGTCGTACCCGTTCACCAGGCGGCCCCGTCGTAGGGTCCGCAGGGCCGGAGAAATCACAAGGCCGCTGCTTCCTGCTCGATCCACCCGTAGCCCTTGTCTTCGAGCTCGAGTGCGAGTTCGGGACCGCCGGAGCGCATAATACGGCCGTCCACCAGCACATGGACAAAGTCGGGCTTGATGTAGTTCAGAAGGCGCTGATAGTGCGTCACCACCAGAAAACTCCGCTCCGGGCTGCGCAAGGCATTCACGCCGTTGGCCACGATTCGCAGGGCATCGATATCGAGACCCGAATCTGTCTCATCGAGCACCGCCAGCTTGGGTTCGAGGATCGACATCTGCAGAACCTCGTTGCGCTTCTTCTCGCCGCCCGAGAATCCCTCGTTGAGGGAGCGATTCATCAGCTTCTCGTCCATTTCGAGCAGCTTCAGCTTCTCGCGGAAAAACGGGAGGAAGTCCATCGCATCCATCTCTTCTTCGCCGCGGAACTTACGCTGCGCATTCAGCGCCGACCGCAAGAAGTAGGCATTGCTGATGCCGGGGATTTCAACCGGGTATTGAAACGCCAGAAAGACGCCTTCGCAGGCCGCCTCTTCCGGCTTCATTTCGAGCAAGTCCTTGCCGTTGAACGCCACCGAACCTTCGGTGACATGGTAGGCGTCGCGCCGCGCCAGCACCTGGGCCAATGTGCTCTTTCCGGAACCGTTTGGCCCCATGATCGAATGCACTTCGCCAGGATTGATGACGAGATCGATGCCTTTGAGAATTTCATGCCCATCCACGTTCACGTGGAGGTTCTTGATTTCAAGACTCATGGTTTGGTTATTCCCTACCCTGGGATTATTCCTCGTATTGCCGAAGCGCCAATTACCCTACGCTTCCTTCCAAGCTCACGCTCAGCAGCTTCTGCGCTTCCACGGCAAACTCCATCGGCAGCTCGCGGAACACCTGTTTGCAGAAGCCGTTTACAATCATCGACACCGCGTCTTCGGTCTTCAGCCCGCGTTGTTGCAGATAAAACAGCTGGTCCTCGCCAATCTTCGAGGTCGAAGCCTCATGCTCCATCCTTGCGGTGGAATTCTTCACTTCGATGTAAGGGAAAGTGTGCGCGCCGCACTTGTCCCCGATCAACAGCGAGTCGCACTGGGTGTAGTTCCTCGCTCCCTGCGCGCCCTTGAGGATCTTGACCTGCCCGCGATAGGTGTTCTGCCCGTGACCGGCGGAAATTCCCTTCGAGACCACCGTGCTGCTGGTGTTCTTGCCGAGGTGGATCATCTTTGTGCCGGTATCGGCCTGCTGGTAGTTGTTGGTCAGCGCCACCGAATAAAATTCGCCAACCGAGTTGTCCCCCTGCAGGATGCAGCTCGGATATTTCCAGGTGATGGCCGACCCGGTTTCCACCTGGGTCCATGAGATCTTCGAGTTCACCCCGCGGCAGGCGCCGCGTTTGGTGACGAAGTTATAGATTCCGCCGCGCCCCTGTTTGTCTCCGGGATACCAGTTCTGTACCGTCGAATATTTGATCTGCGCATTATCGAGGGCGATTAACTCCACCACCGCCGCGTGCAGCTGGTGCTCATCGCGAATCGGAGCCGTGCAGCCCTCCAGGTAGCTGACGTAGGCGCCTTCGTCGGCGATGATCAGCGTGCGTTCGAACTGGCCGGTTTCGGCCGCAGTGATCCGGAAGTAGGTTGAAAGCTCCAGCGGACAGCGGACACCCTTCGGCACATAGACGAAAGAACCGTCGGAGAAGACCGCCGAATTCAGCGCGGCAAAGAAGTTATCCGTGACTGGAACAACCGACCCGAGGTACTTCTTGACCAGTTCCGGATGCTTCTGAACCGCTTCGGAGAAGGAGCAGAAAATCACGCCTGCCTCGGCCAACTTGCCCTTAAAAGTGGTGGCTACCGACACGCTGTCGAACACCGCATCCACCGCAACTCCCGCGAGCATTTTCTGCTCGGCCAGCGGAATGCCTAGCTTCTCGTACGTCCGTAGAATTTCCGGATCGAGCTCGTCGAGGCTGTTCAGCTGCTTTTTCTGCTTGGGGGCAGAGTAATAGGAAATGTCCTGATAGTTGATGGGACCGTACTTGATGTTGGCCCATTTCGGCTCGGCATCGGCCCGCTCGAGCGATGCCCAGTGCCGATACGCCTTCAGGCGCCATTCCAGCATGAACTCCGGCTCGTGTTTCTTGGCTGAAATCAGGCGGATGACGTCTTCATTCAGCCCTTTCGGAATTCGTTCTTCTTCAATTTCAGTGACGAATCCCCACTTGTAATCCTGCTGGGCTAGATTGCGAATGGTGTCAGTATTGCTGCTCATTGCGTGCTCCCGGGTGCCAGGCCAGTGATGGTTATGAGTCCATTGCCGTCACGAACTGCAGTCACCTGTAACGGCCGGATCAGGTCAGCAAGCATCACCTTGGCCAAGGCTCCGTGAATTACTTGATTGATGATTCTTTGGTTGTCCTTCATGGGGCAGGAAGGTTCCAGATCGCAGGCGGAGACGTCCATGCTGCATTCGGTTAATGCCAGGGGACCTTCGAGCGCTGAGATCACTTCCGTAATCGAAATCGCTTGCGGCTCGCGCACCAGGTTATATCCGCCTCGCGTCCCTCGATGCGACACCAGCAGCTTGCTTTGCAAAAGAGTCTTTAGAACCTTGCTGACCGTGGGCAGCGGCAGCTTACAACTGGCCGACAAGTCCCGGGCAGTATGCAGCTTACCGGGCGCGCGGGCTATCTCGCCCATCAACAGGAGCCCGTAGTCGGTCAATTTGCCCAGTCGAATCATGCCATCCTAAATAGTACCGGTTCGGTACTTAATATATAGTACTATTTTAGTACGATTTAATTTTACGCCCTCTCCCCCTTCCCCGCAAGTCCCTCCCGATTCGCGGTAAAGCTCTGATGTTGCCTGGGATACCTATTACGAAAGGCTGTAGCTCAGAACACGCTTCTGTGACTTGCTGCGACCCGGAAAACCGACGAACATTCCCCTAGCACCTGGTAGGAATCCGTACCTCGGGATTGGCTCGACCAACCCCGGCTTTAACCACGCCGACAGGAAAACGGAAACGGGTGCAATTTTCAGAATCATTTACAAGGGGAGAATGATGCGAAAACTTATCGGCGTTGCCGTACTGCTCTGCTTGGCTTCGATGTGCGCCTTTGGCGGCGAGAAGCCACTGCCCGAAATCTACGGCGGCTATCAGTTCACCAGCACCGACGGTGGATGGCATGCGAACGGCTGGAACACGGCCGCCAACATGTACGTCTGGAAGAATGTCGGCGTAACCGGAGACTTCAGTGGCGTTTACAAGTCTGGCTCGAGTCTCTACACCTATACCTTCGGACCGACGATCTCGGCTCCGAAAGGCAACTTTTCGCCTTACGCGCACGCTCTGTTCGGTGGGGCGCATGCCGCAGCCGCTGGATTCGGCGATAGCGGAATGGCGATGTTGTTCGGCGGCGGGTTGGACTTCGGAAAACACAAGCTGGTTTTCCGCGCAGTTCAGTTCGACTGGATGGTTTTGCGGTTCAACGGCTTTTCCGACAAGAACAACATGCGGGTGAACACGGGTCTCGTGTACCGGTTCTAATTAGCTTCATCGCAAGTCTTTGGGGCGGCGCTTCGCGTCGCCCTTTTGTTCTTGAGCTGCCATTGCCATCGTCCCAAGACACCTTCCCAGGTGAGATCAAGCCGTCGATCGATCCAGCCGGTAAAGCCTCTCGCCTGCCCTTGGGATCACCGCCACGCCCTCTGCTTCGCGTCCACTCCAATCCTCAAGCCGCACACTCGCGGGATCGAGATATCCCAGATTGATCCGGCGGCAGCGCTCTTCCGTAATACCCGTAGCTAGAGTGACGTGAATGCGAGGCTTCTCCACCCTTGTCGAGACGTCATAGGTTCCAAGTCCCTTTACATGGGTCGAGTGCGCCAGCACACCTCCCGGGTAGTGCTGGAACCGGTCCCATTGCTTGAGGAAGTAATCGCGGCAGTGGTAGCCGACCTCATCAATCAGCTTGCCGTGCGTGTAGCTGACTTCGGTAATCCGCGGACTATAGATGATGACCTCTCCGCCATCCGCCATGGCGGGCTCGAGTTTGTACATACCCTTGGCTCCCGTCCAAAGGTCGTCATAGAGCTCGGGAAGAACCGACAAAACCCGGCGGAACGGCTTGTCCACGTACACGATGTGCTTGCGGGCCGAAAGAGCCGAAGCCGCCTTCCAGGCCTCCTCCGGCTTACCGAAGTACAGGCCACTTACGCCCTCGTCATCAACCACCAGCGCGAAGCACCAGGTTGGCTTGGGTATAAGCGATGCCGCTTTGTCGATGACCGCACGCACGGGCGTCGGGCCGGTACCGATCACCTCGTAGTTGGTGATGACTGCGCCCAACCAGTGCGTGAAGTTGATAATCTCGGGCCCCGCAATTCCTGGAAAGAAGTACTTATTGCCTCCTGAAAATCCGGCCACTTCGTGCGGAAACACCGGACCGCAGACGATGATGTGATCGTAATCAAGGATCAGCCGGTTGACGGTGACGCATACCTCGCGCCTCATGAGGCCGTTCGTAAGAGCCGATATTTCATCGGCCGGAATGTTCCCCAGGGTCATAAACACCGATGGATCACTCCACTCATGATTAAAGATCCGCGTCTTGCCTACGCGGCCTCTCACCACCGTAGCTCCCACCAGCTTGCTTAATTGCGCATCGCTCATCGGAGGGTGCGTGCCGAGCGCGACCAGATAATCGAGCGCCTTCACTTGTGGGCAGAGCAACTCCTGAAAATAACGGAACATCTGCGGGACAGGGGCGGTACGGGTCCCGTCAGGAATAAGGATCAGGACGCGCTGGTCTAAAACCGGCAGGGCCTCTAGGGCTGCGGCCACAATCTCTCGGACTTGGGCGTCATCGAGGTAGGCATTGCTAGAGCCGGCGCCAATCGTCATTGCCTTGGGCAAACCTCACTCAAGATCGCTAGGCGAATTCGCGCGAGAGGATCGAAACTCGCAGCCGAGACATGATAGCGCGTTCGCGATCGTTCATCCTTGACCTTGGCGGAAAGCCGGGGGGAAGGACCGGTACCGGCCCAGGTAAGCCGAGCCGGCTAAGACAACTTCGAAAATCGTCGGAGCGGCCGAGGTCCACCCTTAGCCGGCACGTCATGGCGCTCGGGGGAGAAGATCTGCAGGTCCGCGATGCACTGTTCCAGCCTAAGCTGGGCAAGTTCGCTGGCTTCGGCAAAGATGGCTTCGTCCTGCCCGCTCGTGGTTTGGACTTTCTTGCGGAATGGAAGGGGAAACTTCATGGGGGTCAATTACCTTCGGCGCAAATGATGCCACACATTGATCCGAAAAAAAATGTGGAAAATCAGATACCGGGAACCACGGTAACCGTAATGGCACTAGAAGTCCTGCGCGGCCATCCCTGAACCGGCGGGCTTGCTTCGGCCTCTTCCGCTACACTTGTTTGTGCTCTTCCGGAAGGCTCCTCAATGAAAATTGTCATCGTGGGCGGCGGCATCTGTGGTCTGGGCGCTTCCTTGCTGCTGGCCCGAGATGATCACGAGGTTACGCTTCTTGAGCGCGATGCCTCCCCCTTCCCTGACTCAGCGCACGCCGCCTGGGAGCTTTGGGAACGGAAAGGGGTTGCCCAGTTCCGGCAGCCGCACAACTTCATGCCCGGCCTTCGCCTACTGCTCGAGGCCGAACTCCCGGATATTCAGGACTCACTCCGCCAGCATGGCGCAACCAAGTACGACCTGGTCAACCCCATACCCACGCTTTTCGCCGACCGCTCGGCCCGACCGATTGATGAGAAGCTCTGGACCCTAACGGCGCGTCGCCCGCTCGGCGAATGGGTTTTTGCCCAGGCAGCTGCGCGCCAGCAAGGACTTTCCATCCATCGCGGTGTTCAGGTCAAGGAACTCCGGACTGGGGCTCGGGCGATCCCGGGCGTGCCCCACGTAGTTGGCGTAAAAACCGCAGACGGGAGAGAGCTGGATGCTGATCTGGTCATCGACGCAACCGGCCGCCAATCGCCCTCGACTCGATGGCTGGCAGCCATCGAGGCCCGTGCTCCCTATCAGGAACAGGCCGATTGTGGATTCACCTACTACACGCGATACTTCAGCGGGAAAATCCCCCAGCGCATTGCGCCCACCTTGTCGCATCTCGGTACGATCTCAATCCTCACGCTGCCAGGCGACAACGACACTTGGTCGGTGACCATCTTCACTGCTTCTGGCGATCAGCCCCTCAAACGTCTCCGGCACGAAGAGTTGTGGACAAAAACCATCCGTGCTTGCCCGATACATGCCCACTGGCTTGAAGGTGAGGCAACCACCGAGGTTTTGGCTATGGGCGGCATTGTGGATCGGTATCGCCGCTTTGTCGTAGACCGAAAACCGATCGCCACCGGCTTTGTAGCAATCGCAGACGCATGGGCATGTACGAACCCTTCCGCCGGACGCGGCCTGACCATCGGAATGATCCAAGCTCTCAGGCTGCGGGATGTGCTCCGCTCCTCAGGTGAAGATCCCGCCTCGCTGGTTCACGACTTTGATCGTCGTACCGAAGAGGAGATCACGCCCTGGTACCGTGCTCAACTGGCACGCGACCGGGCGCGCTTCTCTGAGATGGAAGCCCTGCGCGAAGGGAGAGAGCCCCAACCGCTTACCGATGGCCTGGCGCGAGATATTGAGTCGCTTTTCCTGACGATGATTGCCGATCCTGACCTTTTCCGGCTTGCGCTTGAATACTTGGGCACGATTACCCCGATTCAGCAGATCCTTGAAAGACCGGGTGTTCCCGAAGCCATTCGCGCTGCGCGAGAAGCGCTGAAGGGTTCTCCGGTCCGGATCCCCGGGCCCAACCGGCAGCAACTGCTCGAGTTGGTAGTCTGAGACGAGAAGCGTGGGGAAAACGGGGCGGAACCGTAGACTGGTCGGCTCTGCTAGCATGTCCCGGATGAAGACTTCCGCCATCGCCTGCTTGATGATTCTTGCTGCGATCACTTACGCGCAAGAAAAGCGCCAGCGCCTAGCGGGCAGCCCGCTTGACCAGTTGCCGCCGAATATTGAGGTTCTCACCCACTTCGGCGAGCGTGCCGACATCTCTCCCGACAATCGCAGGGTGGCTTTCATGGCCAAGAGTTTTGGCGATGCGATGATGATCGACTTGAAAACTCGGGTTATCACATGCCTGACCTGCAACATTCCCGCCGCAGCATTTCTGCGCGTGATGCATCTGGTCACCGGCGACTACATACTGATTGGCCCCGATCGCTTCGAGGACATCCACACCAGCCGTACTCGCGACAACGAACTCTGGTTTCTGAGCAAGCAGAGCGGAGCGAAGCCGGTGAGGCTTGGGCAAAAGATGTCAGAAGGCGCAGCCATTTCAAAGAAGTCGCTGAAGATTTCCTTTTCCGTATTGCCGGCACAAAACCCGGAACTGCCCGAAGGCCACTCGCAACTTTTCGTCGCCGAGCTCGATCTTTCCGGCCCTAGTCCCCAGCTCACGAATAAGCAAATGGTTTATGAGAGCAAGGATCCGAGCTGCACCCTGGAAGCACAGGACTTCTATGACGATGACAAGAAAATGACGTTCACCTGCTACGAACCCCACAGCGCCGCGTCGGTGATGGGCATCGATCTCGAAACCAGGCAGGTGAGGAATCTCTCGCAGGCTCCGGGCACCTACAACGAGACCGAAGGCATCTTCCCCGACGGGCGCTATTCCGCCGTCGAAGGCGACCGGCAGTGCCAGCATTACGCTAGCGGCTGCGGCTCGGGAAATATCGATATCTGGAAGCTCCGGCTGGACGGCAATGGCAAGGATTTCACCCGTATCACCCACTTCAATGATTATGAAGGCGGCAAGGCGTCGAACCCGGTCCTGTCAACGGATGGACGGTTCATGGCTTTTCAGACCGCCCGTGCCACCGATCCCGCCGGGGTTGGGTACGGAATCTTGTTGTACTGGTTC
>Ga0157378_10000542_pt1 | contig 35926 bp, 33 predicted proteins | sample M65metaG_FD_115309 | JGI IMG/M metagenome (GOLD analysis project Ga0157378, IMG submission 115309) | Miscanthus rhizosphere microbial communities from Kellogg Biological Station, Michigan, USA - M6-5 metaG | ecosystem: Host-associated > Plants > Roots > Rhizosphere > Soil | place: USA: Michigan... | reverse complement strand
GATCGAGGTCCTTTATGCCGGAACCGGGCCGTTCGCTGTTCTCGCGGTTCCGCTGATGACCGTTTTTTCTCCGTCTGACGTGCGGTTCACTCTGATCGATTGTCACGAGGAGGCTCTTCAGTCCGTTCGAACAGTCCTTCGTCATTTCGGGTTCGGAGGATTCGTCCGGGCCATCCTTGCCGTCGATGCCGCGGTCTACAGGCACAGACCCAATGCCCGTGTTCATGTGCTCGTCGCAGAAATCATGCAGCGGGCGCTCGGAATCGAGCCGCAAGTTGAAGTCTTTCGCAACCTTGCCAGCCGGCTCGAGCCCAATGGAATCCTGGTGCCGGAAAGCGTGACCGTGGATCTCGTTCTCGGCGATCCACAACTTGCCACGACGAGATGGTCGCAACGTGGCGCCAGCGCGGGCACAGTCGCCGGCAGGGTTGCTGAGCTCAGCGACGCAACGCTGGCCGCACGGCCTGACCGCCGGAATCGCATCGATGTTCGGACCTTGACCCTCACGCACGTTCCTCCATCAGCGTCTGCGATGTACGCGACCACCATTCGTGTATTCGGCCGTCACGTACTTCGCGAGTTTGACTCGGGCCTTACGTATCCCGAGATCGTGTGGGATCTGTCGAACCTGCAGGAAGGCGAGCAGCTCGCCTTTTGGTATGAGCTCGGCAGGCGGCCAGGAATTCGATGGGAGCGGGTAGAGGCGGCCTAACGTGGTTCCGAGTCTGGCTGCCGGTCAACGACGATCTCGCGCGAACCGTCATTCATGACCCGAATCGCAATCTCCACGTGACCATCTTCGAACTCATCGAAATCCCGCTTCGGCCATTCGATCAGTTTCACGCCCGGGCCCTGCAGCAACTCGGGGATTCCGATCTCCAGCCACTCGCGGCGACTCTCTGACAGCCGGTAACCGTCGATGTGGATGATCGGTGCGCCGCCGGCGATCGGGTACTCATGCACGATGGCGAACGACGGTGAGGCCACTTCCATCGCATTCGCGCCCAGCTCCGACGCGATCGCGCGCGCGAGAAACGTCTTGCCCGCGCCGAGGTCGCCGATGAGGTGGACGACAGCATCGGGCGCCAGCGTGCGCGCGATCTCGCGGCCGGCGGCCTCGGTTTCGGGCTCGTTGCGGCAAATGTAGGTCCGCGGCATGCGGGGCATTGTAGGTCGGCGCTACACTCCGTCCCACATCGCGAATGTCCGAAACGGTTACGGCGGCTTTATCCATGTTTCAGCGTTATCTCGATGAAGAGATCCCGCCGGCTGCTGCGTCGTATGCGCTGGCGACGCTGATGGCGCAGCCCCCCGACGTCCTGATGCAGCAGGTGGCCACATGGACCGCGGAGCAGAGCCGGGCCCGTTCGATGGCGGCGCACCGCCTTCTTCTGCACGCACTGACCAAGATCTACATCACCGGCGAGCTGCAGCTGCTCGATCGGGAAGCGGTGGCCAACTATCTCGATCGCGTGACCGGCGTGGCCTTGCGGCTTTGTCCGGATGCCGATCGCGATCAGTTGCGCGGCGAGCTGACGGCGATGCGCATCTCTCGCGTGACCTCGGCGTCGCTGCAGCAGACCAGCGTGGCACCAGCGGTGATGCCGGCGCTCGGCGGCGTCCCACCGATGACCGAGAGTGAAACGCAGGCGGCCAAGCAGTACTCGTTGATTTTCGATCGCCTGTCGCGTGAGAGAGAAGCGGCGGGTCCGAAGGGCGCGAACGCCGATCCGCAGGCCATTGCCCAGCTTCTGGCTATGGCCGCGACCCGGTCTCAGACCGCCGAGCAGTTGAACCAGTATCTCGATCAACTCCGGCCGCTGGCCGGCGGCGGCGACAAGAACATCTTCGTGATCCTCGGCGGTGCAATGCCGTCCTGGGACGTGGCCGGTTTCACTCCCGGTTCCGCGCGTCCGCCGTCGCAAGTGGGAGCCATGGAGAAGATCATCGACCTGGCGGAGAGTCCCGAGGTCGCCATGAAGCGATTTCGCGAGCTCGTCACCGCGGCGGTCGAAAAGTTCAATCAGGGCGCGCTCGGAGCGGCGTTGTGGATGCTGGATGTGGCCGAGGATTCGATTCCGGAGAAGAAGCTCGACATGGCCGTGGTCGACCAGATTCGCCTCGAGGCCGTCGAGATGATCAGCGCGGTGCAACTGCGAAAATTCGCGGAGAACAAATCGAAGCACGCGGCGGTGAAGATCGTGCTCGAGTTTTTCCCGGCCCTTCATCTCGAAACACTGTTTGGCAAACTTCGCGTCGAAGAGAGTGCCGATCGGAGACGCAGCTTTCTCGGCTTCATCGAAGCATACGGCGTAGTGGGCCGCGATGCGGCATTGGACGAGCTCGATCGCGAGCTGCAGCGCGACGATCGCGTTACCTACTACCTGCGCAACCTCATTTACCTGCTGCATCGAATCGCGCGGGAGTCGCAGGAAACCATCGGCCGCGAATTCGAAGCGCTGGCCAAAGCATCGGCGCCGGGCAACATCATCTATGTGATCAAGGAAGCCGCGACCGCCCTCGGATTGATCAAGACCGATGCCGCGGTGAAGCTGCTGACGACGCGGCTGGCCGAATTCGAGGCCACACTCCTTCGTAATGACACGTCGACGTATCCAGCGGGCGAGATGCAGAAGCTGCTCGATAGGATCATCAGCGCGCTGGCGCGGATCGGCTCGTCGCCGGCGCTACTGACGATCGCCCGGCACGGGATGCGAGCGAACGCGTTGCTCGGCGACACACGGGCGCGCTTGGCCGCTCTGGCGCAGCACGATCTCTCGTTCGATGAAGGAACGGTCGCCGTCCTGCTCAAAGCACTCCGCGAGGAAATCCCCGGGAAGCTCCTCGGCCGCCTGCTGCCGAAAAAGCAGGAGTCGACGGTTCGCCTGATCGAGTCGCTCTCCGGAACGCGCACGGATGAAACCGAGGCGCTGTTTCGCGACATCGCGCACCGGTTTCCCGATCACGACGTCGGCCGCGCCGCGGCGCAGGTGCTGGCGAAGTGGATGCCGCCCGAGCCGTCATCACGAATCGAGACCACGACGCTGACGGGGGAGCTCGAGTTTTTCGGTTTGCCGAACGTCATCCAGAACCTCGGCGAGATGCGCGCCACGGGCATGCTCACACTCACGAGCAAGGCGAAGCAGGCGGTGGCGAAGCTGGTCTTCGTGGAAGGAAAGTTTCTCAACGCGCAGATGGGTCAGATCCGCGGCGACGAGGCGCTCTTTCAGGCACTGGAGCGGCCGGTGACCGGAACGTTCGCCTTCGTGTCGTATCCGCCGGAGAAGCTCGGCAGCGACATCGTGCCGCGCGAGGTGATGGGGCTGCTCCTCGAAGGAATGCGGCGCAATGACGAACTGCAGCGCTTCATCGCCCTCGTTCCGGATGACCTGACGCTGATGAAGACCAGCGTCAAGCCGACGCCGCACGCGGACGAAGAGGACCCCGCGCTGGTCCGCGAGGTGTGGATCAAGGCCTCGTCCGGCGCGAGCATCGCGGATTGCGAACGCCAGCTGGCGACGGACTCGTTCCGCGTGCGACGCCTCGTCGCGCATTGGTTGGAGCAAGGGGCGCTGGCGACGATGACGGCATAAGCAGTGGAGCGCTGGCGTCGCGCCGGCTGGCTCGGCGCGCGTCCTCGCCGCCGTGGTGCTCTGCAACATCTCGGAGTTTGGCGGATCTGCGGCGGGACGCCGCCGATCCAGCCGGCGCGGACGCCAGCGCTCCGTCGGCTAGGCTGACAGCCGCTTGATCGCAATCGGTATCCGCTCGGCGAGATCACTCGCGGTCAAGCCGATGTCGCCCATCTCGTCCTTCAGCAGATCGCCGGCGAACCCATGCAGGTAGACCGCGGCGATCGCGGCGTGGAAGGGATCGACGCCTCGGGCGAGAAGCGCCGCGATCATGCCGCTGAGGACGTCGCCCATGCCGCCGGTGGCCATGCCGGGATTGCCGGTGGGATTGACGTTCACGTGTCCGTCGGGCTCGGCGATCAGCGACTGGAAGCCTTTGAGGACGACCACGCAACCGGTGGCGCGGGCGGCTTCGCGCGCGGCGTCGATGCGATGAGCGTTGATGTCCTTCGCCGTCGATCCGAGGAGTCGCGCCAGCTCGCCCGGATGCGGCGTGAGGACGCGCGGACGACGATGCGGATTCAGCTCGGTCGCGCGCAGCGCAAAGGCGTTCAGCGCTGAGGCGTCGATGACGAGGGGAACCTCGATCGCTTCGACGAGCTGGCGGATGCGCGCGTAGTTATCTTCGTCGTCGGCCAGGCCGGGGCCGATGAGGGCGGCATCTTTGCTGGCGACGAAGCCGGCGACGTCGTCGCCGGAGAAGGTCATCGATTCGATCGAGCCGGCGTGGACCAGCTTTGCCGTCTCGATGTCGGTGGCGACGCTGACCAGTCCCGCGCCGCTGCGGATCGCGCCGCGCGCGGCAAGCACCGCCGCGCCGCTGCGGCCGGGCGAGCCGGCGACGATGGCTACGTGGCCGTACGTCCCCTTGTGCGTCATCGACAGGCGCGCCGCAAAGTGCGGGCGGACGTCGGCGGGCGTGGTCAGGGCCAGCGTGACGTTTTCGTCCTCGATGGCGGCGGTCGGGATGGAGATGTCGGCGACGACGACTTCGCCGCAGAAAACGGCCGCCGGCTCGAAAACGTGGCAGATCTTCGGCGCGGCGAAAGTGACCGTGAGCGCTGCCTGCACGCACGGTTCGAACGGTTCCGCGCTCGATGCGTTCGCGCCGCTGGGAAGGTCGACGGCGACGATCGGCAGGCCCAGCTCGCCGATGGAGATGATCGTCTCCGCGAAGAGTCCCGCCGGCGCGCGATCGAGCCCGGTGCCAAAGATGGCGTCAATGACGAGGTCGGCGTCCGCGGCGTGGACGAGCGCTTCGTTGAGCGAGTCGTCGTCGGTGATGTCGTACAGCGGCAGCGCCAGCCGCTCGCAGATGGCCAGATTGGCCGCCGCATCGCCGCGGATCTTCTTCCGATCGCCGACGATGAAGATGCTGGGCACGACGCCGCGTTGCTCGAGATGCCGGGCCACGGCAAACCCGTCGCCGCCGTTCGCGCCGAGGCCGCAGAAGATGGCGGCGCGATCGCAGTCGGGGTAGTGCTCAGCGATGGCGTCAACGACTGCCAGCGCCGCGTTTTCCATCAGCACCATCGATGGGATTTCGAAGCGATCGGTCGCGCGGCGATCGATCGATTTCATCTGTGCGGCGGTGAGGATGTGCACAGAATCATTGAACCACAGAGACGCAGAGAACCATCATCACGCGGAGGACGCGGAGTGAGAGAACATACATCTCCGCGATCTCCGCGTCTCCGCGCGAAACCGGTTCCCCCGTGAGTCCAACGCTGCACGAAATCTTCGCGTCACCCGCAGAAACTGGCGATTACTAGTACAGAGAGGGTTTCCTCTGTGCTCTTTGTGTCTCTGTGGTTCAAATGGTGTTCAATCCACCTTTCGCGCCGTCTCCAGCCGGTGCTCGATGGCTTTCCAGGCGCGGCCGATGGCGCGTTTGTTGTCGCGCATCTGGTAGGAGAAGTTGGCGCCGAAGAAGAGGGCGTTGATCTCGAAGGCGAGCTGCTTCACGTCGGTGTTGCGATCGAGATGGCCTTCGTCTTTTGCCATGCGGATGGCGTTTTCCAGCGCGTCCAGCCAGGCGTCCATGGCTGCGACGACGGCGTCGCGTATGGGGCCGGGACGTCCGTCGAATTCGAACGAGGCCGCGGCGAAGAAGCAGCCGCCGGGGAAGACGCCGCCGCGCATGTAGTCGAGCCAGGAGCGGCAGATGGCTAGGAGTCGCGGGTAACCGCGCGGAGCCTTGAGCGCGGGCCGGAACATGCTGTCGACGAAGCGCTGGCGGGCCGCCTCGACGGTGGCCAGCTGCAGTTCCTCCTTCGATCCGAAGTGGGCGAAGAGACCGCTCTTCGACATCTCCAGCTCTTCGGCGAGGCGGCCGATGGTCAGGCCTTCGAGTCCTTCCAGCGAGGCGATGTCGACCGCCCGCTCGAGGATGCCCTGCTTCGTGCGCGCTCCCTTCATGCGTACGCGGCGAGGTCCTTGAGCAGGGTGATGTGGCGGTCGCGGAAAAAGTTGGTCCACGGCGCGGGGCGGCGCGACTCCGGATCGATCTTGACGATGGTGCGCTCGCCGCGGGCGTAGGCGGTGGCGCCGTCTTCGCTGGAGCAGAGGAAGCCGTAGACGCAGCTGGTGGTGCCGAGGCGCTCCACCCAGACATCGATGCGCATGGTGCCCATGCCGATGACCGGATTCAGGTACTCGATGCGCAGCTCGCGGACGACGTGGAACTGGTCGGGATTGTCGTCGACGCGCAGCTCCCACTTCTTCCCTGACGAAAAGTACCAGGCCGAAACGGCGCGCTCGACGTGGGCGGCGAAGCGGGCGTTGTGGAGCATCTGCATCGGATCGAGCTCGTCGAAGTGGACGGGGGAATGGTAGACGAACTTGGGATTGATCGAGTCACGCACCATGGGGTCTCCTCCTTCGGTGCGCGACAAATTAGCACGAACGTTCGTTTATCGGCAAGCGCTTTATCATCGCCGGATCATGGAAGCGATTCGGCTGCTCTACCAGAATCTGATCGCCGGCTGGAACGCAGGCGACGCCGCGGCGATGACCGGCGATTTCGCCGATGACGCGGAGATCGTCGGCTTCGACGGCACGGAGATGTCGGGACGGGAGCAGATCGCTGCCTACCTCGCCGGGATTTTCGCCAATCACAAGGTGGCGTCGTACGTGACGCTGGTCCGCGAGGTGCGCACGATCGCGCCGGGCGTGGCCCTTCTTCGCGCCGAGGTGGGGATGGTTCCTCCGGGCGGCGCGAAGATCAATCCGGCCACGAACGCGGTGCAGACGCTGGTGGCGGCGGTGGCGCGCGACGGCGGCTGGAAAGTGGCGCTGTTCCAGAACACGCCTGCGGCGTGGCATGGCCGCGAGGACGAGGTCAAGGCGCTGACTGCGGAGTTGCAGGAAGCGTTTGAGGGATCTCGCTGACGGAGCGCTGGCGTCGCGCCGGCTGGCTCGGCGTGCGTCCTCGCCGCCGGGTGCTTGGCAAAATGTAAGGCTTTGATCAGCGCGGCGGCGAGACGCCGCCGCGCCAGCCGGCGAGGACGCCAGCGCTCCATTGCCTCAGCGCGACCACGCCCTTCGGAAGTAGCCGGGATACTCGATCAGCAGTCCGTCGTCATCGACGGGCAGATCCGACTCGAATCCGCTCTCCAGCGAGGCGTAGTGATACCGGCGTTCGTGCGTCCGCGTGTAGCGCTGTGTGCTGCGATGGAATTGGCCATCCCGAGGATCGATGAAGACGATGTCGATCGTCGCCGAGGCGCCTACGTCGAGATGCATGCGGCGGATGGCCAGCGTGTTGGTGAACGGCGAGGCCAGGATGTCGATGTCGAAGCAGCCGTCGAGCGCGGGGAGTGCGCTGCCTGCTGCGTCCCGCCAATGTCCTTCGCCATCCGAGGTCAGCGTCATTCCGGTGATGGCGACGTAGCGGACCCGCCAACCTGCGTCGCATTCGATGGTGTACTGCGCGCGGTACGAAGATCCGCCGTTGTCGCGCACGATGAGGCCGTCGGCTTTGATGGTTGGGCCGAGGGACAGCAGCAGGTGCTCGAATCCGCGGTCTTCGAGCGCGACCCACAGTACTTCACGTTGACGCGACATACCGCTCCCAATCCTCTGCCACGTCGACGTCCCATCGCAGCGGCAGCACGGCCAGGGTGTTTTGTGACTGCCTGATCGTTTGCATGGTCGCGGCGAAAACGGCCGCTGTGCCCCAGGCGATGTTCTCGAAAATTGCCGGATCGAATGCCGCGGCCCTGCAGCCGATCAGGTAATACCCGCCATCCTCGGCGGGGCCGATGACCCATTCGCAGGAGTCGAGCAGAGCGAAGGCGTCGTCGAGCAGTTCGCGTGGCAGGCTCGGATCGTCGATGCCGATGGCGATGATCTTCTGCGTGGCGTGAAAGAAGAAGCGCTCGGAAAAGGCCATCGACAGGCGGTCGCCGAGGGTGGCGCCGGTCTGCATGGCGGTGGGGAGGTCGCCGAATGCGCGCGCCAGCGACTCGCCGTTCGCTGATTCGGTTGGCGCCCAGAGGATTTCGATCTCCAGCTCCGGCGATGACTTCCCGATCGACGCCAGCAGATCGCGCAGCATCGTCTCGTAGGCGTCGAGCGCAGCATCGTCGCCGATCGATGCGGCCAGTCGTGTCTTCACCTTTCCGCGCTCCGGTAGCCGCGCAAAGACGAGGAGACGCTGCGCGGGTGGAGGGACGGTGGGGAACACGGCGCGAAGTATAGTTTTGAGGATGAAGGGTTGCTTGGTTGCTGAGTTGCTTGGTTTCTGGGTTGCCGGGTTGCCGAGTTGCCAGGTTGCCAAGTTGCCAAGTTGCCAGAGATTCGCGGTAGAGCCGATTTCAGAATAGCGTCCGGCAACCCGGCAACCCGGCAACCCGGCAACCCGGCAACCCAGCAACTTAGCAACCCAGCAACCCAGCAACCATGACCATCGCCCTCCTCACCGACTTCGGCACGCGCGATCCGTACGTCGCGGCGATGAAGGGGGTGATCGCGTCGCGGTGCGATGCGCGCATCGTCGATCTGTCGCATGAGATTGCGCCGTTCGATGTCTGGGAAGGGGCGTTCTTTCTTCGCGACGTCGCGCGCTACTGGCCTGAAGGCACGATCTTCGTTTGCGTAGTCGATCCCGGCGTCGGAACGTCGCGGCGGATCATTGCGATCGAATCGGATGGACGCATTTTTCTCGCGCCGGATAACGGGCTGCTGCACTTCGTCGACGGAGACGCTTACGAGGTTGCGAACCAGTCGCTCTTCCTTCCGAAAGGCTCGACCACATTTCATGGGCGCGATCGTTTCGCGCCTGTCGCCGCGGCGCTGGCGAATGGATTGGCGATTGGCGAGCTCGGATCGCGTATCGATGATCGTGTGACGCTCGACTACAGGCCCGGCTGCATCATCCGCATCGACCGCTTCGGCAATTGCATCACCGATCTCGTTCCGCCGGCGGAGCCGTTCGCAGTCGAGGTTGGCGACCGGCGGATCGACGACATTCGAACCACCTACACCGGCGACGGCGCGTTCGTCATCGTCGGCTCTAGCGGCTGCGTCGAGATCTCCGTTGCCGGCGGCAGCGCGGCGTCGCTCTTGCACCTACGGCGCGGCGACCGCGTGGCGATCGTTTCCCGATGACGGCTGACTACATCCAATCACGTGAAGTGCGGCGAGCGCGCGGCGGCGTGCAGCGATTTGTCATGCCGCTGCTCATCGTGCTGGTGATTCTCGTCGGATCGCTGTTCGGCGTGGCCTGGATTCCGTTGGTGCAGGGGCGCAACGCATGGCTGCAGGGCCACGACGACGAAGCCATCGCCATCGGCGAGAAGTGGTCGCGGCTTCATCTCTGGCCGGCGCAGTATCACCAGCTCCTCGCGGCCGCCTACCTGATCCACGGCCCGATGAGGAACGCCAGCGAGCATATCGGGAGCATTGGCGCGATCCGGCTGCCGATCATTCCGAAAGACGAAGTTGCGCGGCGCCTTTTTGCGATGCAGCGTTACGGTGACTTTCTGATCTACGACGCGGCGTCGCACGAAACCCGTGAGAATGCCAACGTCCCGCTTTACCGCGCCGCAGCCATGGTGGCTACCAATCGCCTGGCCGAGGGACAGAAGGCATTCGCATCAATCAACAGAACGGGTGTCGATGCCTCGCGCTACGCGTCGTTGCAGGCCGCCATCGCCGAGCGTGCAAGCGACAACATCCCCTACGTCTTCGACCGCAACGGCAAACCGATCGCTTCGATCCGCGCGAACGAGGTCGTTGCTGACGATGATGCCTTCGCCGCGTTCCTCAACCGCGACGTCGGCCGCCTGACCATCGGCGCGAACCTGCAACGCATCGGCGCGAACTCCACGATCGAGACCACGCTCGATCCCTTCGTGCAGCAAGCCGCGGTCAAAGCCCTCGGCGATTTCCGCGGCGCGCTGGTGGCCATCGATCCGCGCACGAACGAGATCCTGGCCATCGCCAGCACGCGCGGCAAAGGATCGCTGACGAACGTCGCCCTCGAGCGCCAGTTCGAGCCCGGCTCCGTGGTCAAGGTGCTGACCGGCTTGAACGCGGAAAACGGCGGCGTCGATGTGGCCTCGCTCTTTCCCTACACCTGCAAGGGCTCGCTCGACGTCGACGGCCGCCACTTTGGCGACTGGGTGCCGGCCGGACACGGCGTGCTGCAATCGATCAACGACGCCCTTGCCGTCTCCTGCAACGTTTTCTTCGCCGACCTCGGCATCCGCCTCGGCGTCGATCGTCTGAAGAGCTTCATGACCGCCGCCGGCTTCGACAGCGATGCGGATCTCGGCGTGCTGCGGGTCCCGCTCGGAAAAATCATCGGACCGGTTCCGAATCATTTCGAGACCGCGTTCCTGTCGATCGGGCTTCAGCACGAGTCGATGAACGCGCTGCACGTGGCCATGATCGCCTCGATGATGGCCAACCGCGGCGAACTGACGACACCGAAGCTGCTCGTGCAGCGCCGCTCGATCCTCGGCGACGTTGTGACCAAAGGTCCGGCGCAGAGCAAGTCGCGCCTGGCGTCGCCCGCTGCCGCCGAGGCCATCGTTCAGGCGATGGAAGCCGTGGCCACGGACGCGAAGGGAACGGGTCGTCGCGTCCAGATCGAAGGGATCTCCGTGGCCATGAAAACCGGGACGGCGGGCGAGCGCAAGAACGGCCTCGATGCCGTGATCCTGGCATTTGCCCCGGCCGAATCGCCGCGGATCGCCTTCGGAATCATCGCCGAGGATGCCGGGCCGGCCGAGATGGCCGGGGCGAAGATTGCGCATGATTTTCTGGAAGCGATGCGCGGACGGCTAAAATAGCGCGCAATGCCCTCCGGCCGAGATCGACGTCGCTCCGAACGCTTCCCGACGGCCTCGATCCCGGTGCAGCTTTCGGACATCGACGGCGAGCTGATCGATCTAAGCCTCAGCGGCGCCGCGGTCATCCACCGCTCGCCGATCAGCGCGGGCGCGCCGGCCACACTGGTCTTCCCCAGCTACGGCGGCATTTACATCCCGTGCAAAGTCCTGCGCTCGCTGGTGCAGGTGCGCCGCGCGGACGACGGGCCGGAGTATGTCTTCCGCTCGGCGATCTCCTTCACCGAGATGGAGCCGGAGCAGCGCGACCCGTTGCGCGAGTTCCTGCAGATCCAGATCGCGCGGCTGAAGGAGAAGCAGGACGAGGCGGCGGCGCAGCGAATTTAAGATTTTCCGGTGTACTCGCTGAACATGCCCAGCTCCACGTGCCGGTTCACCTCCGCGAATCCAGCGCCGCGCAGTGCGTCGACGATAACTTCCGGGCGCACGCAATCGCGCGTGGTGGCCCAGTAGTAGGCCAACATCCGTCCCACTTTGCGGTCGCGCGCGATGAGTGTTGCTATTGCTGGAACCACGCCGCCCATGTACGCGCCGAGGAAGGTGCGGGCGGCGCGGGAGGCGGGGGCGGTGATTTCCATGATCAGGATGCGGCCGCCGGGACGGAGCACGCGGCGGCAATCGCGGAAGACGGCATCGAGATCGGCGAAGTGCCGCAGGGCGAAGCCGATGGTGATCATGTCGAACGAGGCGTCGCGGAAGGGGAGATGCTCGCTCCCTGCCTCGATGAGCGGAAAGCGCTCTTTCTCGCGGCCGGCCAAGAGCATGCCGATCGACGGGTCCAGGCCGATGATGTCGTCCTTGTTGCCGATGAGCTGCAGCGCCGCGCGCGATACGACGCCGGTGCCGGTGGCGATGTCGAGCAGGCGGTTGCCGCGCGTGAGTCCGGCGCGCGCCAGCGCTTCGCGCCGGTAGCGTCCGCCGGAACCGAAACTGAGGAAGGCAACCGACCAGTCGTACCAGGGGGCAGTGTCATCGAACAGATCGCGCACGAAGCGCTCGCGCTGTTCGGGCGCTTGGTAGTAATCGGCAAGCGGTGGATGCGGGACGACGGCCATCAGCGAGGGCTCCCCATTTCTTCGAAGATTGCATCGACGCTGCGCTGGTCCCCTCGGGAGTAGGCCTCGTCGATCCGTTTCACGTAGTCGTCAGCGGTCTGATGGAAGACGCGATCATTGCCGCCTTTCGCTTCCCGCGCCTTCTCATGACCGATCAGCGTGCGGACGTAGAGCGTCTTCTCGTTCTGCGGCATCGACCGCCATTGTGCACGATCGATGTTGGTGCGGTGGCAGGCGAGGGTGAGGAGAAGAACCAGCAGCACGCGAAGGCGCGAAGACGCGAAGAGAACCCTCATTCGCGCCGCCACCGCTGCGCGATCGGCATCTGTCTTCCGCTGCCGAAGGCTTTGTTCGAGACGCGCAGTGTCGGCGCGGCCTGGCGGCGCTTGAATTCGTTGGTGTCGACCATCTTCAGCACGCGCGTGACCACTTCGCGGTCGAAGCCGGCGGCGACGATGGCGTCGACCTCCAGCCATTCCTCGATGTAGAGCTTGAGGATGCCGTCGAGGACGTCGTACGGCGGCAGCGAATCCTGATCGGTCTGATTCGGACGCAGCTCGGCCGAGGGCACTTTCGTGATCGACGACTCGGGGATCACCGCGCGATCGCGGTTCAGCCAGCGCGCCACGCGGTAGACCATGGTCTTGTAGACGTCGCCGAGGAGGGCCAGGCCGCCGGCCATGTCGCCGTAGAGCGTGCAGTAGCCGACAGCCATTTCCGACTTGTTGCCGGTGGAGAGGACCATGGCTCCGGTGCGGTTCGACCACGCCATCAGGATGTTGCCGCGGATGCGGGCCTGGGCATTCTCGTTGGTCAGATCGAACGTCTCGTTGCCGAAGAGCGCGTTGAATGCCGCTTCGTACGGTTGATAAATCGGCGCGATGGGAACGATGTGGAAAGCGATACCGAGGTTTTCGGCGAGCGCGCTGGCATCATCGATCGAACCCTGGGACGAAAACTGCGACGGCATGGCGATGCCGGTGACGTGCGCGGCGCCGAGGGCCTCGACGGCGATGGCGGCGGTAACGGCGGAATCGATGCCGCCAGAGAGACCGATGACGACGTCCTTGAACCCGCACTTGCGGATGTAGTCGCGCAGCCCGAGGATCAGGGCGCGGCCGATTTCTTCGGCATGTTCCAGGACCAGAACGGACTCGCATGGCGAGCCTTCGAGCTGGACCAGCGCGCTGTGTTCCTCGAACGCCGGAGCGCAGAAGATGGTCCGCCCTTTCGCATCGATAACGATGGACGAGCCGTCGAAGAGCAGCTCGTCGTTGGCGCCGATCTGGTTCACATAGACCAGCGGCACGTCGTAACGCGTGGCGATGCGCGAGAAGAGCTCGTAGCGCGCGCGCCGCTTGCCGCTGTTGACCGGCGACGCCGAGATGTTGAGGATGACCTGCGCCCCCTGCCGCGCCAGCTCGTCGATGGGGTTGCGGCAGTAGATCTTCGTGCCGAGCACTTCGTCGTCGAACCAGAAGTCCTCGCAGATGGCGATCCCGGCGCGCACGCCGCCGATGTCGACCACGCCGACGCTGCGCCCCGGCTCGAAGTAGCGCAGCTCGTCGAAGACGTCGTAGGTAGGCAGCAGCGATTTGTGCTGCTCCAAAACGATCTTCCCGTTGCGCGCCACGATGGCGGCGTTGTGCAGCGGCTTTCCGCACCACGATGCGTTGCGCGTGATGCAACCGAAGACGAGGGTGACGTCGCCGGTCATCGCCGCCAATGCATCCCGCGTCTCCAGCGCCGCGTTCACGAAGATCTCCCGATCGAGCAGATCCCGCGGCGGATACCCGGTCACCGCCAGCTCGGGAACGAGGACGACGTCCGCTCCTTCGGCGACGCCGTCGGCATACGCGCGGCGGATGAGCGCGGCGTTCGCCGCAAGCGCGCCGACGGTGGGGTTGATCTGGGCGATGAAGATTTTCATCTGGTTATGCGCTTCGCGCGTTGTCTGCGGCTTCGCCGCGTTGTCGGTTGGCTGCGCCCTGCGGGGGCGCGTGGTCGGTTGTCCAAGTCTACGTTAGCTCGAGCCGTCGCGTTGCGATGCGTAGGCCAATGACCACGCGCGGCAGCGCAGCCAACCGACAACGCGGCGAAGCCGCAGACAACGCGCGAAGCGCAGCCATTTGTCCCCCCGCGCGCTTTTTGCAAAGATGTCCGTTTCGAGGTGAACCGATGTCTGACGATTTTGGGACGGTGAGTGTCAAGCGCGGCGATCGGGCGCGTGAGATCGAGTTGCTCCGGCAGCAGTACGGGAGGCATCGCCAGGCGCTGACGGAGATGATTCCGGATGCGCCGACCGAGCAGCTGGCGGCGGAGTATCAGCGGCTGGCGTCGTCGATCGATGCCTCGCTGCGGAAGCTCGATGAGCTGGAGGGGCGCTCGACGGCGTCCGGCACCGTGGCGGTTCCGGCCGGCTTCGCGGAGACGCAGCGGATGGCCACGACGCCCGGGAACAGGCCGCTTGTCTCGCCGGAACCGGCCACCGATCACGGCATCGCCAACTACGACGTTCCCTCCGATCGCCCATCGGGCAACGGTTCTCGCGTCCTCCTGATGCTGGTCATCGGCATCATCGTCCTCGGCGTCATCGGCTGGCTGATCTGGCGCGCCAGCTCGGACAAGAAGCCGGCGGCGCAGGTCGTCGAGCAGCCGGTATCGACGACGAATTCGGATACGTCCGCGCCTGCTGCGACGCCGGTGCCGGTGGCTGTGGCGGCATCGATCCGCATCGCTCCCGAGGTCGCGGACTACGGGACGATTCGAAAGGGGACACGGGCGGTGCGGCAGTTCGAGATCACCAACCTGACCTCGACGCCGTTGTCGATTTCGGTGGCGCGCTCGGCGTGCCGCTGCCTCTACTACGAGTACGACGCGAAGGCGAAGCTGCCGCCGAAAGCGAAAGAGGCGTTGACGGTGACGATCGATGGCGCAAAGGCAAAGGCCGGCGCGCTCGATGAGAGGATCGCGGTTTCTTCCAAGGATGACCCGAATGCAACGGGGACGATCGGGGTGCGGGCGGTGATCAAGTAACGCCAGAACGAAACGATTTCTCCCGTTTCGGCACTACTCCTGCGGAAAGGGGAGTGTCCATGAAACGAATCGTTTTCGGTCTCGTGATTCTCGCGGCGATTGCCGCTGTCGTCTTTGCACAAAGTCCCAGCACAAACAGCAGTGGAGAGCGGGCCGCGCTGCTCTCGCCGCTGCAACCGGTCGACCGAGGAGTGCTCAGCACCATTCCCAGCGGGCGGCGCGACTTCCGGCGCGATCCGCCGCAGGTTGCGGACGTCAGCGCCGAGTCCCTCGGCGGCGGCAGGGTCAAGTTGTTCGTGCGATTCGAAGAGCGTGGGCTTCCCGCCGTGCTGACGCTGACTCTGGAGCAGGAGCGGGTGGCAGTGCGCGACGACGGCCAGGGCGGCGACGTCAAGGCGGGCGACGGAATCTACACGGTCCTGAGCACGCTACCGCAGCAGTTCCTCGATGATCGCCAGACGGTGGCCAAACGGATGGTGGACGTGAAGGGCGGCAAAGTCTTCCGCAACCGGCGGCTGGTCGACGTCCGAGTGCCGGTGGCGGCGCAGAACAATCGCTTCGCCATCCTGCCGCCGCTCGATTTCCTGCCGTTTTTCGTGCCGCCGGTCGATCCGGCGAGGTCGCTGATGATCGTCGACACGGGGGTCGTACGCGATCCCACGCGGGCCGGCAATCCGTGCATGGCGGGCTCGAACGCGCTCGGCCCGTGGTCCTTCGGCTCGCTGATGACGGAGATGGCCAACCAGGGCGCCACCGGTGTAACGCCGTCGAACTTCGTCCGCAACTGGCTGAATCAGTGGACGGTGCCGCAAGCGATCAATGGTCCTCCCGTTCCGGCGCGGACGCAGATCGTCAACAAGGTCATCAACCCCTGGCTGGCGGCCAGCGGCGGCGGGCCGAATCTCGACATGAAGAAGGCGCCGCTGCGGCTGCTGGCGATCGTGAATCGCATCGATCTCCACGACAACGCCGCGTACGGCGCGGCCAACGGCGGCGAGCTGCGCTTCGTCTTCGGCGTGATGAACAACTGCCAGCCGACGCCGTTCGCCGTCATCCTCGAATACGGTGTTCCGCCGATGTCGTGTCCGGCGCTCAAGGCCTACGCGCAGAAGTGGCAGGCGCTGACGGGGATGACGCCGGGGACGCCGGCGTTCAACGCGGCGCTGCAGGCCATCACCGATCCGATCACGAAGCACGGCGCTATGCCTACGAAGCCGAACGGCAGCGCCATCAACCAGGTGCGGACGAACGAGATCTCCCTGGCCGGGCCGTGGGAGCTTCGCGAGTTCCGCGTCGACGGATCGCATCTGCTCCGCGAGACCACTACCAAGCAGACGCCGATCGGCACGTTCAACGACACGCTCACATTCACGAACGAAGCGAATGCACACGCGGCGGCCATTCTCAATCACACCTACGTCGTGCCGATGTTCCTTCTCCCCGGGCCGGTCCCGTACCTGTCCGGCAACGCTACGGTGCCGAGCGCGGTTGGCAAACCGACTTTCTGGCGCGGCAATCCGGCCATCGCCAACAACGACGTGCGGAGCTTCGCCTCGCTGAACACCTGCAACGGTTGCCATTCCGGCGAGACGGCCACGCCCTTCGTGCACGTCAATCCCAGCTCGCCGATCGCGGCGCCGGCGGCGCTGTCGGGATTCCTGACCGGGGAAACGATTCCTGATCCGGTCGTTCCCGCGACGCCGCGCACGTATCACGATCTGCAGGATCGCAAGCAGAAGCTGCAAGCACTGCTGACCAGTCCCTGCCTCATTCACGGCCTGTTCGATCAGCCGCTGCGAATGGTGCACTAGCGGTTTTTGGCTCGGCGGCGAGACGCCGCCGAGCCAGCGTGCGGTCCGATACGGTTTCGAAGTAGGTCCATCGGCACTCGGTTATCCTTCTCCGCGTTTGTCCCGCGTCCGAACCTTCGCCATCGCCGTGCTAGGCTTTCTGGCCTCGATGTGTGCGTCGGTTCCGCAACGTCACCTCCTGAAAATCGGAGACCTCTCGCTCGATGAAAAGATCGGGCAGATGTTTGTCGTGGTGGGTCGTGGCGTCTTCATGTCGGAGTCGTCGTGGGCGTACCGGGAGCTGATGCATCAGGTTCGCGACAACCACATCGGCGGGGTGATCTGGTCGATCTCGAACGTCTACGAGACCGCGGTGCTGACGTCGCGATTGCAGAAAGAATCGCGTGTGCCGCTGCTGGTCAGCGCCGATCTGGAGTCGGGGATGGGGATGCGATTCCTCGACACCACCTACTGGCCGTGGGCCATGGCCGTGGCGGCGACCGGCGATCCGGCGCTCGCCGAATCGGAGGGGCGGGTGGTGGCGCGGGAGGCGCGGCTGGTGGGGGTGAACCATATCTTCGCGCCGATTGCCGACGTCAACGTCGATGCCGACAATCCCGTCATCAACACGCGCAGCTTTGGCGAAGATCCGGCCGATGTCAGCCGGTTCGTGGTCTCGTTCATCAAAGGTGTTCAGTCGGAACATGTGCTGGCCACGGCCAAACATTTTCCGGGACATGGCGACACGCATGTCGATTCACACCGCTCGTTGCCGATCCTCGGCGTTGATCGGGCGCGGCTCGATCAGGTCGAGCTGCTGCCGTTCCGCGCGGCCATTGATGCCGGCGTGCGGTCGATCATGATCGGGCACCTTGCGGTTCCCTCGCTCGATGACGAGCTCGTGCCGGTGCGCAAGCCGGGAGCGGGCGAGAACCCGTACGGAACGGCGGCATCCGAGATGCCGCAGAACGGGACCATGCCAGCGACGATCTCGAAGAAGATCGTCGGTGATCTGCTGCGGCGCGATTTGAAGTTCGACGGACTTGTCGTCAGCGACGCCATGGACATGGGCGGCATCACCGAGCACTTCGATGCAGGCGAAGCGGCCGTCCGCGCCATCGAGGCGGGGCAGGACCAGGTTCTGATGTCGCCGAACGTCGATGCCGCGGTCGCGGCGGTCAAGGCGGCAGTGAAGAGCGGCCGGCTGAGTGAAGCGCGGATCGACCAGTCGGTGCGGCGCATCCTCGACGCCAAAGCGTTTGCCGGTGCGCCGGTCGGGACGCCTGAGGAAATCTTCAGCGGCATCGATACGAAAGAGCATCGCGACCTTGCCGCGAACATCGCCCGCCGCGCACTCACGCTCGTGCGCGAGCAGAGCGGTGCGCTGCCGGTGAAGAAAAGCGCACGCGTCGTCATCATCACCGTCAGCGATTTCCCGGAGACCGTTTCTCCGCTGCCGGACTTCGAGCGCGAGATGCGGAAACGCCTCACCGCGCCGCCGCAGACGTTCGTCATCGACTCGCGCACCGCGGATACGGGACCGATTGCCGCCGCGGCGCAGAATGCCGACGTGGTCGTCTTCGCTCTCGCCGTCCGCGCACGTTCGGGTTCCGGTGTGCTCGCCGTGCCGGAGGTCGCGCGCAAACTGCTGGCGGACGTCGCGCCGCGCGTTCCGACGATCGGCATCTCCTTCGGGACGCCCTACCTTTTGCGCGAGATCCCAACGGCAGGCACCTACTTCTGCGCGTACGGCGTCCAGCCGGTCATGCAGCTCGCTGCGGTCCACGCGCTCTTTGGCGAAGCGCCGGTGTCGGGCAGACTGCCGGTCACCATCCCGGGACTTGCCGCACGCGGAACGGGGATCACACGCTGATGCACCTGGGAACGATTGATTACGCCATCGTTGCCGCCTACTTCGCGCTCATCATCGGGATGGGCCTCTATTTCGGGCGCAAAGCCAAGCGCTCGATGCTCGATTACTTCCTCTCGAAGCGCTCGATGCCGTGGTGGCTGGCCGGCACAGCCATGGTGGCGACGACGTTCTCCGCTGACACGCCGCTGGCGGTGACCGAGATGGTGGTGAAGAACGGCGTGGCCGGGAACTGGCTGTGGTGGTCGATGCTCGGTTCGGGCATGCTCACAGTCTTCTTCTTCGCGCGGCTTTGGAGACGCGCCGAGGTGGTGACCGATGTCGAGCTGACCGAGCTGCGCTACTCCGGCAAACCGGCCGCCTTCCTCCGCGGCTTCCGCGCCGCCTACCTCGGCCTGATCGCCAACATCATCGTCATGGGCTGGGTGAACCTCGGCATGGCCAAGGTGCTTGCGGGAACGCTCGGCATCTCCAATCGCAGCGCCCTCTTCGCCTGCCTCATCATCGTGTTCGCCTACACCGTCTACTCCGGTTACTGGGGGGTGGCTACGACGCACGGCGTGCAGTACCTCTTCGAGATGGGAGGGGCGATCATCCTGGCGGTCGTGGCGCTGAACGCGATCGGTGGCGTGAACGTGCTGAAAGCGAAGCTAGCCTTTGCCCATCCCGCGGGAACGCCGCCGGGCACGACCTTCGGGACCTCCGCGGCGGCAATGGCCTTCTGGCCGAGCGGCGACGGCGTGTGGGTCGTGCCGACGATCACCCTGGCCGCGTTGCTCTGTCTTAACTGGTGGGCGTCGTGGTATCCCGGCTCGGAGCCGGGCGGCGGCGGGTACGTCGTGCAGAACATGCTGGCGTGCCGCGATGAACGCCAGGCCCGCAGCGCGGCGCTGTTCTTCAACATCGCCCATTACGCGCTCCGCAGTTGGCCGTGGGTGATCACGGCGCTCTGCACGCTGGTGATGTACGGCGGCGCGGTGAAGGACGCCGATCCGGGTATCAACTACGTGCGGGCGATGGTGGACCTGCTTCCGGGCGGATTGCGCGGCCTGATGCTGGCGTCGTTCGTGGCCGCGTTCAGCTCCACGCAGGCGACGCAGATGAACTGGGGCTCGAGCTACCTGGTCAACGATCTCTATCGCCGCTTCATCAAGCGCGACGCCTCGGAGCGCCACTACGTCCTGGCCGCGCGGCTGGCGACGGCGCTCACGCTCGTCCTCTCGCTCATCGCCACCCAGTTCATGGACCAGATCAGCCACGCCTGGCAATTCCTGCTGATGCTCGGTGCCGGAACCGGACTGGTCTACATCCTGCGCTGGTACTGGTGGCGCGTGAACGCCTGGTCCGAGGTGAGCGCCATGTGCGCGGCGCTGGTGGTGTCGCTATCGCTGCGCGGCTTCCTCGATGATTCACCGCGCGGTTTCGCCCTCGGCTTGATCATCACCACGCTGGCGACGACGGTGGTGTGGCTGGTGGTCACTCTGCTGACGTCCCCCGAACCGCGCGCAACTCTCGACGCGTTCTACAAAAAGGTCCGACCCGCCGGACCGGGATGGGGCGTAATCGCCCGCGAGAGCGGGATCTCACCGGTTCACGGCGAATTGTCCCGCAACGCGTTGGCGTGGGTGTGCGGCGTGGTGATGGTCTACTCGATCATGTTCGTCACGGGGGCACTGATCTTCCACAACCCGCAGCAGATTTTGATCTTCGGCACGTCGCTGGCGGTTTCGGCGGGGGTGCTGGTGGTGGTGATAAGGCGGGAACGAGCCGGCGCGCTACAATAGCGCCCATGTCACGCGCATTAGTTGCCGAGTACGACGCCGCCGAGAACACACTCCGTCTTGTCGAGCCACTGAAGGGTGTAAGCGATCGCGCAAAGGTTCGCGTTTCGATCGAGACGGATGAGACCTTCGATCCGCTTGCCAAACTCGCTTCGCTGAACGCTCCGACAGCCGATATTGAGCAAATGATTGCCGAAACCCTAGCCGGACGACGGTGATCGTTGTTATCGGCCTGAACGTTGGCCGTCTGTACTCGAAAATTAATAGTCCGCCAAAGCGTTCCACCTAGAGCAGATCGCCGTCTGAGGCAGACGGGAACGGCGGGCAGTTCAATTCTGTCGGGATCTTTCAAGGTCAGCGGGAAAGTGGAGGTGAAAATGCGAACTTCTGATGTTACTTCCCGTGCCCATGTGTCGAGTCACCGGCGTCCAACCGTATTCTGTCGTGCCGCAGTGACAACGCTAATGATGCTGACCTTGATGTCCGCTGGCCGCACGCCGTCTTCCTGAGATTACGATCTGTTTCCCTTCGATTCGAGCCGCCTTCAGGCCGCTCTCTTTTTGCTCCCGGGGAGCCCGTCCCCTTTGGTCCCGGATTACCGAGGTTGCCGCGCGAGCAATCGCCGCGCGACGAGCTTGTTCATGTGCCGCCCGGCTTCCCGTGCGTCATCGCAGACCTTCGGGCGATCGTGAAGCATCCCAAGGCTCACCGGCTCGTTGTGCCTATCCTGCGTCCACTTGACCATCACATCAACAGTCGTCGCGACCTCCTGGACGGCTGAGATGATCGCGTTGAGCGCTTCTTTTTCTTCGGCCTCCGGTGCCGCATCGCGGACGACTTCGAGGTTCGTCACGGCCGTCTCAAGGTCTTGTTGCATGGCGGTGTAGTCCTCGCCGAATTTCGACAGCAAGGCGTTCTTTTTCTCGTAGTAGGCCGGCGAGCGAGCGATGTTCACGATCGAGTTCTCCGGCAGCTTCCCGATGTCGTCGATCAACCGCACGACGCGCATGTAGGCGGCGTAGTGCTTTCGCAACAGATCGAGTGCAATCGTATCCGGCTCCGGCACTGGCCGTGGTGCCCTCAGCTTCTCCGACAGCGTCGGCACTATCCGCTCGTCTACCGTCCACGGATCACACATGCCGATCTCTCGAAGCGCGGCGGCTTCCGCCTTCGCCTTCCACTCCCGCAACAGCGCCTCGGGGAAACGCGCCTCGTCCCGATCGACAAGTGTGCCGTGGGTCTGACACATCCAGATCCCGTTCTCGGAGGCGCAGCGCTCCTCCGGTGTCAGAATCGAGTTGTAGCGTGGGCCGCCTTCGGCCGCAGCAGTGATGTGCGCCGCTACGCCCACGCTGACGCGCTTGTCCGCCTCGGTGTGCGGGCCACTTGTCGGAGCCCGACAGTCGGGCATCGAACACCGGTATCCGACTCGCTCGGCGAGCACCCGCTTCACGCGTTCCGGGAAGTCGTCCCTCTCGGCCATCGAGGTATCTTGCCACGACCGGCCAGCCGTCGACCAAGTCGGGCGATCAGTTGTGCAGCGCTCCAGGTCTTAAGCTTTTGAGGGTGCCACTTTGAAGGGGCATGGAGACTCCAACCGCGCGTCAGCGGGAGGCTACAAGGGATTCGCTGCGCCACCGGCGACATACAGCGGCGTACCGAGGACAACCCTTTCAGACGTGCCATGAGTAGCCCCCAGCAGCCGAGCGAGAAAGTGAACTTGCTGCCGGGGAGCGTCGATCGAGGACATTGCCACAGATTCGACGAGTTCATGCCACGGCCACACTCGGTGAACATCCTCTCGTACTACGTGCATCCTCTCTACTCCTCCCCAACTCAACTCATCAAGCAGGACAGCCTCAAGCGCATCCAGCATCGGCGTAAAGTCCGAAGATGACTCACCGTCGCTGGGGCTTGGTTTCCCGCCCAGTAGATTCCGCTGCGAGCCGCCCAGCGTTACGATCGTGCCGAGCACCTCGCCGACAAAGAAGACCGCCTTGGCTTTAGTGCGAAAGCCGACGGTCCTCGCCATCACCTCCCCGGCAAACCAGTCCCGAGGCTCCTCGATAGTTCCGATCTCGTTGTTAGCAACCAGGTATCGTTCCACAGCCCTGAGTCGTGCCACAGGTTCATCGAACCGATTGGCCTCCGCTTTGACCGAGCCAGAAGCCACACCCAAGTTGAAGCCGAATTCTGCCGAGACCTTCTCCCGCAAACTCCGTGGAACCTGCGCGAACAGCATGTCCACCTTCGAGACCGACAGGTAGTGGTAGTACTTCATGAAATCGCTCCGCGCACCTCTCGGCAGCTTACCAGACGACCCTACGCTCCGGGTTGGCTGCGACGTGAGCGGCGTAGTCGAGTCGTAACCGTCCACTGACCCGAAATTCTGATAGGCTGACCGCGCGTTCAGCGCGGTGACCTATGGCCAAATCCAAAGAAGATGTCGTTCAGGAGTTTCGCGTTCAATCCATTCAGGAGGCTGCCATCCGCGTCATTGCCCGCAAGGGGATGGCCTCGGCGACGATGCAGGAGATCGCTGAGGAGGCGGGGGTTGCCAAGGGGACCATCTATCTCTACTTCCGCGATCGTGATGAGCTGGTGGAGAAGACGTTTGAGACTGCCATCGGCGAGTTGCACAAGCGGATCGATGCGGCGCTCGAGAGTGATGGGCCGTTTGCGCAACGATTGCGGGCGGTGATCACGGCCAAACTGGCGTTCTTCAACGAGAATCGCGAGTTCTTCCGGCTCTACCACACGCTGCGGATGCCCGAGGGAAGTGCCACGCAGCAGCGGCGGCAGAAACGGACGTGTCAGCCGCAGTATCGGGCGCGTGTCGACCGGCTGGCTGCACATCTGAAGTCGGCCATGGATGCCGGCGAGGTGCGGCCGCTCGATCCCAAACGCTTGGCGCTCTGCCTCATCGAGACGAGCACCGCCATTGTCCTGGAGCGGCTCAGCGAAGATGCGCCGCCGCCGGAGAGCGATGACGTCGAATTGATCGTCTCCACGCTGCTGAGCGGCATCGCCGCGAAATGAAACGGAGCTCACATTGAAACGTGCAGTGCTGACTTTGATGCTGCTCACCTCGGCGGCAACAGCCGGGGCGCAGACAAAACTGACCTTGCAGGAAGCGCTCGAGCGCGCGCTGCAGGTCAACAACACCGTCGAGCGATCGCGCGTCGACGTCAACGTCGCCGAGGAGAACCGGAAGCAGTTGCTGTCATCGATCCTGCCGCAGGTGAACCTGACCGGATCGGCGATCCGCAACACCACCGAGGTCTCGTTTGGGAGCGGCACGGACTCGCGCGTCATCCTTCCGGCGAATGACTGGAACTACCGCGTGGTCCTCTCGCAGCCGGTTTATGCCGGTCTGCGCGAGAAGCGCGCCTACGATCAGGCCAAGCTCGGCATCGTCAACGCGCGGCAGGGTGTGCGCGGGACTGAGGACGCCGTTCTTCTTCGCGTCGCCTCCAACTACCTCGGCGTTGCCAATGCCGAGGCCAACATCGCCATCGAGCAGAAAAACATCGACATCGCCGAGAAGAGGCGTTCGCAGTCGAATGCCTTCTATCAGGCTGGCGAAGTGACCAAGGTCGATGTGCTCCGCGCCGAGACGCAGATCAAAGTCTCGCAGCGTTTGCTCGCCACGGCGCAGCAGCAGCGCGAAGCGGCCGAAAGCGCATTGCGCGCCGATCTCGATCTGACCGGCGACATCGCGGTGACGTCATCCACTCCGGCGCTCGAAGCATTGCCGGATGAGCAGACGCTCGTCACGCGAGCGGAGGCCAGCCGGCCCGACATCGCCATCGCCCAGAACAACATTCGCGTGGCCGAACTGGAAGTGCAGAAGCAGCGCGGCGCGTATTTTCCGGTGGTTACCTTCGACGCCGGCTACATCGATCAGAAGTCCGCGTTTCCGGCCAGCAAATACGGCTACGGAGCGTTCCGGTTCACCGTGCCGATCTGGCAGTCGGGACAGGTTTCGTCGCGCATCGCCTCGGCGAAGGATCGCGAGCAGCAGGCGCGCTCGCTGCTCGAAGACGCGAAGGTGGCCGCGCGCGAGGACGTACACAAAGCGATCACCGACCTGCACGCCGCGGACACCACGCTGCAGCTGGCGAAAGAACAACTCGCCGCCGCGGAAGCCGAGTACGCGCAGGTCTTCGAGCTCTATCGGGCGCAGGAATCGACGTCGCTCGATCTGGCCACTTCCGAGGTTTCGCTGGCGGACGCGCGCCGCGCCGTGGCCTCGGAAACGTTGAATCACAACCTTGCACAACTCCGCGTCTGGTATGCCGCCGGCGCGATCAAAGAAGCGGTTGGAGTGGGAGCGACACATTGATGAAGCGTTCATCCATCATCACGATTTCGATGTTGATTCTGGCGCTGCCGTTCGGCTGCGCGAAGAAAGAGACCGCCGCGCCGGCGACAACGACGCAGGCCGCGCCGGCGCTGCCGGGCGATGTGCAGGGCGTTGCGGCTGCTGCTACGAGCACCGACGCCGCGACGGCCACGCAGGCCGGAGCAGTTGCGTCGGCCGAATCGGGCGGCACGATCGTCGCCACCGGCGAGCTGATCTCGCCGGTCCGTTCGGAGCTTGCGGTCAAGTTTCCGGGACGCGTGGCGAAGATGTACGTCGATGAAGGATCGCGCATCAGTCGCGGGCAGCCGTTGCTCGATCTCGAGACCGACTATCCGCGTCTCAATCTCGCGAAAGCGCAGGCGGACATCGTCCGATCCGAATCGGTCGAACAGGATGCGCAGCGCGATCTCAACCGCAAGAAAGAGTTGATCGGCAAGGAGTCGATCCCGCAGGCGACATTCGACCGTTCGCAAGCGGCGTTCGATCAGGCCCGGGCGAACAAGCAGGCCATGCAGGCGCAGGCGGCCATCTTCCGGCAGCAGATCGCCGACTCCACGCTCCGTTCGCCGATCGATGGCGTGGTCGCCGAGAAGCGCACGGACGTCGGCCAGCGCCTCGGCGATGCCACCGTTGCGCTTGTCGTCGTCCAGACCTCGCCTCTCAAACTCCGCTTCCGCGTTCCGGAGAAAGAGATCGCGCACGTCCACAACGGCCAGAACGTAAAGGCCACTGTCGACGCCTATCCGGGCGACGTCTTCCAGGGACGGGTGGCGGTAGTGGGCGGCGTTGTCGATCCAACGACGCGCTCATTCACCGTCGAAACGGAGTTCCCGAACCGCGACGGCAAGTTGCGGCCGGGAATGTTCGCGAGAGTGGAGATGGGACAGTGAATTGGGTTGCCGAGTTGCCCGGTTGCCGAGTTGCCAGTTCCAAACCCACGACCAGATCTAGCCGGCAACCTGGCAACCCGGCAACCTGGCAACCAAGCAACTCAGCAACTTAGCAACCGAGAAAACAACCATGCACAAACTCGCCGCACTCTGCGTTCGCCGTCCGATTTTCGCGACGGTCATCGTTCTCTCGCTCGTCGTCGTCGGCTGGTTCGCCTACCTGCAGCTCGGCGTCGATCGCTTCCCCAAGGTCGACATCCCGACGATCACCATCACCACGCGGCTCGTCGGCGCGGCGCCGGAAGAGATCGAGACCGACATCACCGACAAGATCGAAGAAGCCGTCAACACCATCAGCGGCATCGACCAGCTGCAGTCGATTTCTTCCGAGGGGACGTCGCATGTCATCGTCACGTTCGTGCTGGAGAAGGACCTCGACGTTGCGGCCCAGGAAGTGCGCGACAAGGTCAACACAATCCTGCGCGACCTGCCCAAAGACGCCGATCCTCCGATCATCCAGAAGATCGATCCCGACGCCATTCCGGTCCTCGGCATCGCCCTCTCCGGTCCGGCGCCGATCCGCGACATCACCGAATTCGCCGACAAGAAACTTCGGCGGCGGCTCGAGTCCATCAACGGTGTCGGCCAGGTGCTCATCGTCGGCGGCCGTCCGCGGCAGATCAACGTCGTCGTCGACTCCGCCAAACTCTCCGCGGTCGGTCTGACTACCGCGCAGCTCGTGGCCGCACTACAAGCGCAGAACGTGCAGATCCCCGGCGGCAAAGTCGAGCAGGGTTTGCGCGACCTCACGCTGCGCACCTACGGCCGCATGCAGTCGCCGGCCGATTTCGCCAACATCCCGCTCTCGACCTCGAACGGCTACGTGGTCAAAGTCGGCGACGTCGCCCACATCGAAGACAGCGTGGCCGAGCCGGAATCGATCGCCACGGTCGATGGCAAACCGGCCGTGGTCATGAACATCCGCAAGCAATCCGGCACCAACAGCGTCGAGGTCATCGAGCGGCTCAAGGAGCAGTTCCTCCTGGTCAAGGCTGATCTTCCGAAGGGCTGGAACATGCAGGTGGTCCGGGATCAGTCGGACTACATCGTGGCCGCCGTCGACGCCGTGAAGGAGCATCTGATCCTCGGGTCGCTCTTTGCGGCGCTGATCGTCTGGTTCTTCCTCTCCTCGCCGAAACTGCGCGAGGCGCTGATCATGCTGGCGGCGACGCTGGCCACCTACACGCTGCTCTTCGGAGTGCACGACATCGCCGCGCGCGCTCCGATTCTTTCCGTCTCGATTCTGGCGTTCGTCATCCTGTACGGGCTGGGCAGTTGGTGGGCATCGAGGAAACAATTTCCGTTCGCCCTCCGCATCTTCATTGCCGTGATGGCGTTCGCCGTCGCCGCGTTCGTGCCGAAGGGAGGGGTCGTTCCCATCAATCCGATCCGGCTCGCCGGCGCGCTGGTGGCGTTCGGCATGCTGCTCTACTTCTTCCGCCGCTCGCGTCCGACGATCATCGCCGCAATTGCCATCCCCAGCTCGATCATCGCCACCTTCGCGGCGATGCGTTATGAGAACTTCACGCTCAACGTCATCACGCTGCTGGCGCTGACGCTGGCGGTCGGCATCGTCATCGACGACGCCGTCGTCGTGCTGGAAAACATCTTCCGATTCATGGAAGAGAAGAAGATGCCGCCGGAGGAAGCGGCGGTCGAAGGGACGAGGGAAGTGGGCATGGCCGTTCTGGCCACCTCGCTTTCGCTCATCGCCGTCTTCCTTCCCGTCGCATTCATGGCCGGCATCGTCGGCCGGTTCATGCACTCGTTCGGCGTGACCATGGCCATCGCCATCGCCGTCTCGCTGCTGGTCTCGTTCACGCTGACGCCGATGATGTCGGCACGCTGGCTGCGGCGCGAAGACCTTTCGCACGAGGCATCGACGCGCGAGCACGGCGTCTACGCCAGGATCGAAAGCGTCTATCTGGCCATGCTCGACTGGTCGATGGCGCACCGCTGGGTGATCGTGCTGGCCATGATCTTCGCGCTGGTCTCGATCGTCCCGCTGGCGAAGGCGGTGAACAAGAACTTCCTGCCCTCGGACGATGAATCGCAATTCCAGGTGCAGGCCCGCGCCCCCGAGGGAGCGAGTCTGCAGACTACGCAGACGATCATGGAGTCGATCGCCGCTCGCGTGCGACGGATGCCCGAGGTGGAGACGACCGTCGTCACCATCGGCGACGATCCGCAGGTCACGCAAAACCTCGGCACGGTCTACGTCAAGCTCGTTCCGGTCGACAAGCGCAAACGCGATCAGTTCGCGGTCATGGCCGACGTGCGCAACAACGTTATGCCGCAGTACCAGCGTCTCAATCTGCGTACCTCGGTCGGCCCGGTCAACGCCTTCGGCGGCGGCGTGAACGCCGACATCATGTATTGGATCGGCGGTACCGATCTGAATCAGCTTTCCAAATACTCCGACACGCTCCTGGCCGATCTTCGCGGCTGGAAGAACCTCGGCGTCATCGATCCCGATACGAATCTGATCACCGGCAAGCCCGAGCTCGGGGTTCGCATCGATCGCGACAAGGCCTCGGACATGGGCGTGCGTGTGCAGGACATCGCCTCCACGCTCAACGTGCTCGTCGGCGGTCTCAAGGTGACCGATTACTACGAAGGTGGCGAGCAGTACGAGGTGCACGTTCGCGCCGAGCACGAGTACCGCAAGGATCCGCAGGGGATCTCGCAGGCGCAGGTTCCGTCAGGCGGCGCACGCGTCGTTCAGCTTCGCGACGTCGTGACGATGTCTCCCGGCGCGGGACCGTCGTCCGTCAATCGAATCCAGCGCCAGCGCCAGGTCATGCTCACCGCGAACATGGCGCCCGGCCATTCGGCGCAGACGGTGATGGACAACCTCACGGCGGAGACGAAAAAGCTGAACATGCCGGCCGGCTACGCATCGGGATTCACCGGCCGCTCCCGCGAGCAGACGCGCGCGTTCACGAACTTCATGTTCGCCTTCCTGCTCTCGATCATCTTCATGTATCTGATTCTGGCGGCGCAGTTCGAGAGCTGGATTCACCCGGTGACGATTCTGCTGGCGCTGCCGCTGACCGTTCCCTTCGCCCTCTTCTCGATCCTGGTGCTGAACCAGTCGCTGAACATCTTCTCGATGCTGGGCATCCTCGTGCTCTTCGGCATCGTGAAGAAGAACGGCATCCTGCAGGTCGATCACACGAACGGACTTCGCGCACACGGCCTCCCGCGCGCGCAGGCGATCCGCGAAGCGAATCGCGATCGTCTCCGGCCGATCCTGATGACCACGCTGGCCTTCGTGGCCGGCATGCTGCCGCTGGTGGCATCGAGCGGAACCGGCGCGGCCACGAATCGCGCCATCGGCTCGGTCATCATCGGAGGCCAGACTCTGGCTCTGCTGCTGACGCTGCTGGCGACGCCGGTTGCGTACTCACTGTTTGATGATCTGCAGGAGAGGATGCGGGCGAAGAAGGCGGTGAAGGTGGAGGAAGAGATGGAGCCGGCGACAGCGCAGTAGGTTTTTGGTTGCTGGGTTGCTGGGTTGCTGGGTGAACTCTGCAACCCAGCAACTTAGCAACCCAGCAACTTAGCAACCCAGCAACTTCAGACCTACATCCTCTTCAGCGCAATCTGCACTTCCTGGGCGCCGATGCCGCGGAGGACGTTGCGGGCAAGGTCGGCCTGGAGATCGCTGGAGGAAGTTCCTTCCACGCGGAGCACGCCTTTCGTGCAGCTCACGTGCAGGTTGCAGCCGTCGAGGCCGCGAGTCGAGGCCAGATGGCGTTCGGCTGTGCGGCGGATCCCTTCATCGTCCGAGGCCGTCTGGGCCACGATCAGATTGGCGACGCGCTGAAAGCCGAGCTGCTTCACCACTGTCGCGGCCTGTAGCGCGGCTGCTGCGTCCGCGGTGCCTTTGAGCACCACGATTCCGCCGACATTCGTGGCGCTGAGCCCGCCGATCTGGATGTTGGCGTCGCGGATGGCCTTGACGATCTGCGCGTCCGGAATCTGCGGCGCGACCACCTGTGCGGGATGAACGCCCTGCGCCGGGGAGCTTCCGCCGTGGCGGACGAGGATGGACGTGACACCGGCGATCGCTACGACCGCCGCGATTGCGATGGTTACCTTTTGGCTCTTTCTCATGCCTGTCACAACTCAAGCGGCGTGCCATCTTCGCCAGCCCCCTTGACAAGCGCGGATCGCAGACTTACTGTATTAGGTATCTAATACACAGCTACGGAGAGAACGATGAAGAACGCATTGGTTGCCCTGACCTTCGCCACGCTTGCCATGTCCCTTTTTGCCGCCGATGGACCCTACGTGCCGACCGATAACGAGCGCGCGAACTGGACGATGTCCGACATGCGCAGCTGGCGCATCTGCTTCGATGCCTACGCATCGGACCATCACAAGTATCCCGAGGTGAAGTCGGCCGAGGAGGCCAAAGCGCTGTTCGAACCGATCTACGTCGTTCATCTCCCGATGACCGACGCCTGGGGCCGCCCCTACGCGGTCGAGTCGGATGCGAAGGGATACAAGGTCATCAGCAGCGGAGCCGACGGCAAGTTCGACAAAGCGAGCTGGTCCACGGGCGGCGCGCTGACGTCGTTCGACGAAGACGCGGTGGCCACGCAGGACGGCCGCTGGCTCTTCCGCCATTGGACCTTGTCAACGAAATAGCCCATGTTCGCCATCAATCCAACTGATCCTGCGCCGATCTGGCGGCAGATCGAGGAAGGTGTCCGGCGGCTGATCGCCCTCGGCGCGCTGCAGCCCGGCGCGTCGGTGCCGTCCGTCCGCGACCTGGCCAAAGATCTCCGCGTTAATCCGAACACCGTCGCCCGCGCCTACCAGCGTCTCGCCGAGGGGGGCGTGCTGGCGGTCAAGCGAGGGGAAGGGACGTTTGTGGCCGATGTGCCATCGCAGCCGAAAAAGGCCGAGCGGAACGAAGCGCTGCGCGATGCCGCCACGCGCTACGCGTCGACTGCCATCGCTGTCGGATCGGAGCTCGACGATGCCGTCGATGAGCTGGAGAGCGCGTACGAGCGCGTGGTGCGCGAGCACAGGAGAAAAGCATGACTGACAATGCCATCCGGATTTCCGACGTCACGGTGCGCTACGGCCGCCTGCTCGCCGTCGATCACATCGCGCTCGATGTCGCCAAAGGCAGCGTTTATGCGCTCGTCGGCCGCAACGGCGCCGGAAAGTCATCGCTCGTTCGCTGCCTCCTCGGGCAGATGAAACCGCAGCAGGGGAAAGCCACTCTGTTCGGCGAAGACGTCTGGTCGCGCCGCACCACCCTCATGCAGCGCATTGGCATCGTCACCGAAGAGGCAGACGCGCCGCCGGAGATGAGCGTGGCCGCCATCGCCCGCTTCTGCTCGCGGCTGTATGACAAGTGGGATCAGGCCAGCGTCGAGGCGCGTTTGCAAACGTTCGGCGTCCCGATGACCAGCCGTTTCGGCAGCCTGTCGAAGGGGCAGAAGAAGCAGGTGTCGCTGGCACTGGCGCTGGCGATCTCGCCGGAGCTTCTGGTGCTCGACGATCCGACCCTCGGCCTCGACGTCGTAGCCCGCAAGTCGCTGTTCGAGGAAGTGATCGGCGATCTGGCCGACCGCGGCACGACCATCTTCATCACCACGCACGATCTCGCCGGCGTGGAAACGTTCGCCGATCGCGTCGGGATGATGGAACACGGAAAACTGGTACTCGACGAAGACGTCGACGCGCTCAAGTCGCGCTTCCGCCGGATTCGTTTCGCCGCGCAGCCGGTGGCGATCGACACGACGCTCCTGCGTCCGACGGTGATGCGCAGCTGGGGCGGAGGCTCGGAAGCGATCGTCAGCAACTACGACGATCTGGCCTTCGAGCGGATGCGCAGCACCAGCAACATCGGCGCGGCCGAAGTGGAAGCGATGTCACTCGAAGAAATCTTCATTGCCATGGCAGGGGGGAAGTCATGAGAAACGCGCTCACGATCGCAGCAAGAGAATTCGAGGAGAAGCGCTTCGTGGCCTACGCGGCCGTGGCCTTCGCCATCCTCCCCCTCATCCTCGGCGTGATTCCGGGAATCAGCGGCAAGTCCCCGCAGGAAACGATCGCCCTCTCGTCGCTGATCTTCGCCACAACCTTCGCCGTCGCCCTCGGGGTGATGACCGGCGCCAGTTTCGTCGGCCGCGATCTCTCCGACGGGAGGATGTCGTTCTATTTCGCGCGCCCGGTGGCCTCGTCATCGATCTGGTTCGGCAAACTGACCGCGGGGATTCTGATGATCGTCGGCTGCTTCGGCGTCATCATCGCGCCGGCTTGGCTGAGCACCGATGCGCACTGGAAGAGCTTCTGGACGATGTCGTTGGGTCCGGCCAGCATCCTGGTGTTGGCCATCGCCCTCGGGCTCTTCCTGATCGCGCACGTCATCGGAACGTTCGCACGCTCGCACTCGCCGCTGGTGATTGTCGATTTCGTTGCCGCCCTGATCACTGGCGTAGCTGTTCGTTTCCTGATCGCTCCTCTCTTCGGCGGACAGGCAGTCGTTCTCGCGGGATGGGTGTCGATTGCGCTGTTGATCGCGGCGGCCGTTGCCGTCATCGGGGGCGGCGCGTGGCAACTCGAACGGGGCCGTACCGACAAGCGCCGTAATCACCTGGCGCTCTCGCAGTTTCTCTGGAGTGTGATTGGGATGGCTCTGTTGATCGCCGGCGCCTATGTAGCCTGGGTGGTTTCGGCGAAGCCGGACGACATCGTCAAGACCACCGCTTTCTTCCGTTCGCCGGGAGGTCCGTTCGTGACCATCGCCGGCACGACGCGGTCGCGCTTGGATTACATGGCCGCTTGGCTGATCGATAGCGAGGATGGCCACAAGATTCATATCGACGCGCACGCCGCGTGGAGTGTGCAATACACGCGTGACGGTCGCACCGCATTCTGGCCGGTCGTGAACGGCAAGTTCGCGGAGTTGTGGCGTTATACCCGAGGAAACAGCCGGGCAGTCGGTACGGGGATTCCAACTGGTCTCACCTTGTGGGGCGACTTTATCTTCCTTTCTGATGATGGAGCGCGCATCGCCACGCTCAATCACGGGATTCTCTCGATCTACGACGTAGCGCAGAAGCGGTCGCTGGTTTCGGCGCGGGCTCCTCAGGGGCGCTGGGCCCAGGGTTGCTTTGTGTCGCCGGACCGCTTCCGGCTCTACGCACAAACCGACGACGGCCTGCAGATTCTCGATCTCGACGCGACGACCCGTTCGATCCGCTTGATCGGTGCGATCCGGTCCAACGTGTACCTCCTGCTCGATCCGACGGCGACACGAATGATCGTGAGAACCGAACATTCGAAGACCGTCACGCTGAACGACGCCGCTACCGGCGCGGTGATCAAGACATTGTGGAACGGCAAGGCCATCGCCACATCGCGCTATCTGCGCGATGGGCGCATCGTGATCGTTGACGGCGCGACGATGCATCTCTTCGCACCCGACGGCTCTCCGATCCGCGACATAGCCCTTGGGTTCAACTCGCCGGTTTGGTTCGCGGGCGATGACGGCTCGCGAGTGACCCTGGTGACGAGCGAGGACCGATCCCCGCGCGAACTGATCGCCATCGACTTGACTCGAGGCATCGTCGAGCGTCGCGAATCCGGCGTCCGCAATTGGGCCGACGGCGCCATCTGGTTCGACGCCCGTCCGCCGATCGAACCGCTGCACGAGGTCATCTACAAGGATATGCAGAACCACATCGTCGGCTGGAACCCGGCCACGGGGGCGAAGCGGAGGATTGCCTAGAACTGCTGCAAAACCCTCAGATCATTCTCGAACAGCGTCCGGATGTTCGGGATGTCGAACTTGATCATGGCGCAGCGGTCGAGGCCGAGGCCGAAGGCGAAGCCGCTCCATTGCTCGGGGTCGATGCCGACGTTGCGCAGGACCTGGGGGTGGATCATGCCGCAGCCGAGGATCTCCATCCAGCCGGTTTGCGAGCAGGTGCCGCAGCCGGATCCTTTGCAGAAGACGCAGGACATGTCGACTTCCGCAGAGGGCTCGGTGAACGGGAAGAAGCTCGGGCGCATGCGCATCTTCGAGTCGGCGCCGAAGAGGCGCTTGATGAAGTGTTCGAGCGTGGCGCGCAGGTGGCCGATGTGGATGCCCTTGTCGACCAGAAAGCCCTCGGCCTGGTGGAACATCGGCGAGCGGCGCATGGTGATCTCGTCGCGCCGGTAGACGCGGCCGCACGAGAGAACCTTCACCGGCGGCTGGTGCTTTTCCATCGAACGGATCTGCACGTTCGAGGTGTGCGTGCGCAGCAGGTAGGGCTCAGCGTTGAAAAAGGCATTGAGAAAGAACGTGTCCTGCGTATCGCGCGCCGGATGGTCGGGCGTGAAGTTGAGCGCCTCGAAGTTGTACCAGTCGGATTCGACCTCGGGGCCGGGATCGAGCGAGTAGCCCATCTCGGCGAAGATCGTCTCCATCTCGCGGCGGACGATTGTCACGGGATGAAGATGTCCGAGGCTCGGGAGGCGGGCGGGGAGGGTGACGTCGATGATGTCGTGCGCTTCCTTCCGCTTCGACTCCTCGGCGGCCACCCGTTCGTGCTTTTCCTTCAGCTCCGACTCGAGACGATCACGGAGCTTGTTCAGCGCGTCGCCGGCGTCCTTCTTCTGCTCCTTTGGAACTTCCTTGAGACGCGAGAAGAGCGCGGGGATGAGGCCGCCCTTGCGGCCGAAGTAGTGGACGCGCAGCTCATCGAGCGCGGCGGCGGTATTGGCGCCGACGAGCGCGGCGTCGAACTCATTGCTGATGCGTGTGATGTCGTCGAGCATGTCGGGCGGGCGATTGTACAAACAAAAACGCGGGCCGAGGCCCGCGTTTGGTGTGTGACGAGGTGATTGAGCTTTACGCGGTCGGCTGTTTGGCGGCCGGGCGCTTCGTGGCGGTCTCTTTGTCGAGCGCGGTGCGAAGCTGCTTCTTGTTCAACGCGGCCTTGGCGCTGTCGACGAACGCGGTAAAGGCGACGGCGTCGCGGACGGCGATGTCGGCCAGGATCTTCCGGTCGACCAGCGATCCGGCGGCTTTGAGGCCGGCGATCAGCTGCGAATAGGAGATCCCGTTCAGGCGGGCGGCGGCGTTGATGCGGGCGATCCACAGCGTCCGGAAATCACCCTTGCGATCCTTGCGGCCGGCGAAGGCGGAGTTCAGCCCCTTCTCGACCTGCTGTTTCGCGATGCGGTGACCGCGCGACTTCATCCCGAAGTAGCCCTTGGCCAGCTTCAGGATCTTGCTGCGGCGGTCCTTCCTCTTAGTACCTCGTTTGACTCTCGGCATCTTGTCTCCTCGTTTGAATCGTTCTGAGCGGGCGGGTCAGGAGTGGTGATTACCGCGCCTCGCTCGGGGTTGTAGCTGTCGACAGCGGACAGCCGACTATAGGTACGGGATCATCCGGCGCACGGTCTTCTCATTCGCCTTCGACACCTGAGTCTCTTTTCCCAGCTCCGATTTACGGCCGGGCGATTTCTTGGTGAGGATGTGCGAATGGAAGGCGTGATTGCGCTGAATCTTGCCCGTTCCCGACTTCTTGAACCGCTTGGCGGCTCCACGATGCGTCTTCATTTTCGGCATAGCTTGGCTCCTAACTTACTGAGCTGGTGATGAATTCCTGGGGTTGGAAGTGGTCAGTGGCCAGTGGTCAGGAAAAACCTGGGGACCCTTCTGACCACTGGCCACTGACCACTGGCCACTCAAAAACTGACCACTCAAAAACTACTTTACCGGCGATATCACCATCGTCATGCGGTTCCCCTGAACGTCCGGGTTCGGATTCTCGGGGGCGCCGACTTCCTTGATCTCGTTCAGCAGGCGATCGAGCACGGCCCGGCCGAGCTCCATGTGGGTCATCTCGCGGCCGCGGAAGCGGATCGAGGCTTTGACCTTATCGCCGTGCTGCAGGAATCGGACGATGTTGTTCTTCTTGAAATCGAAATCGTGGTCGTCGATCCGGGGGCGGAACTGCACCTCCTTGACCACGATCACCTTCTGCTTCTTCTTGGCCTCGCTCTGCTTCTTCTTCTGCTGGAAGACGTACTTGCCGTAATCCATGACCTTGCAGACGGGAGGGTTCGCCGTC
>Ga0157378_10000539_pt1 | contig 36001 bp, 32 predicted proteins | sample M65metaG_FD_115309 | JGI IMG/M metagenome (GOLD analysis project Ga0157378, IMG submission 115309) | Miscanthus rhizosphere microbial communities from Kellogg Biological Station, Michigan, USA - M6-5 metaG | ecosystem: Host-associated > Plants > Roots > Rhizosphere > Soil | place: USA: Michigan... | reverse complement strand
GGCAGGCTGTGGCGCCGCCGTTGTTTGACACCATGCTGGTACTGGGTCGCGAGCGCGTGGTCGCGCGGCTGCGCCGCGCAGTCAAAGAGTTTGCCGCGCGCTGATTTCTTCCTTCTCCAATTCCTATAAAAACAGTCGCCGCGCCTGATTTTTTAGCGCGGAAAGCGCAGCGATTTCAGCATTCGGCTGCAGGGCACGACATGTCGTGCCACTGCGACGCGAATACATCGCAAAGATTTTTTCCGATTAAGCGGTGAGATCGCGGACTTCTGGAAAATCCAGCTTAGTGTCGGGCGGGAGATTTTTCCGCCGGGGCGGAAGTAAATATTTCCGGGTGAACAGGATGCGCCGCTGCGTCCACAGCACCGATTTCGAGATCGGCTGTTACGGGAAGTTTTGTCGGCGGCAGGCAGGCGTCCTGATTGCAGGCCTGATAAGCCACCGTGAGCGGCATTTTTTGAGGGCCTGCCGGCGCCGTGCCGTTGGTGCGCAGCTTCATTCGCACCGTGAAAGAACCTTCATAAACGCGCAGCGGGGTTTTCGAAAATCGAAAAGAGCGCATCACTCCGCGCGGGTACGTGGTTTCCACGAGAAACACTCCCGAGGGAAGATCCGCTGTAACTTTCGTAGGGATCAGATAGTCTTCCGAAGGCACGTGCGCATTGATGTGAAAGCCCGGAGAAATTTTAGCGACCACCGCGATTTCAAAAGAGTGTCCACGCGGCACAGGCTGCAAGGAAACGTAGGCTTGTGGCTGCAGCACGCTGGTTGCAGCCGGATAAGCGGTATCTTGGGCCGAAGCGATGCCGGTAAGGGCGAGCGCGGCCAGCGTAACACCCGCGAGCCTCAGCGAAACACCGCCGCCGCTATTGTTTCGAAGCGTTCTCGTGCGCCCGCCGCGGTACTTTAAGAAGCTTGCGAGTAATGAATTCATATTAAGTTAGACGGTAACCGGGCTACCGAGTTGTTCGGTGAGAATGCGACCCATCAACTGCATCAGCGTCTCACCCGTTTTGTCCAACACGAAGGTTCCCGCCGCGTCCGACCATGATAGCTTAAAACTCGTGGTCAGCGCGGAAATCCAAATCTGGCGCACCGGCGTGTTCGGGCTGATGACAAACCTTGTTGCATCTTCATCTTCGAACAGCACTTCGAGCTTCCCACTTCCACCCTCGACTTCGAATCCGTGTGTGTCGCCGGCATCCTGCAATCGGCGGCGCAGCGCTTCGAATGCGCTGTCGCAACGTTTCTGAAATTCCTGTTCATCCATCATGGCAGAAACAGAGTACCCCGAAGTATCCTTGTCGGCAAGAACGCGGCTGATGCGATGGCAGGGAGCTTCGAACTCTACACAGATCTATTTCGTCAACAGTGTCGCGCTTAACGAAGTTTCCACGACTGCACGTCTCTGTCGCTGTACCCGGTAAGCCTTGGCGGTGGGTCGCGAAGAAACGATACACTTCAGCTTACGGCCCACGAAGTGGGCGGCTGTGCCATCATCAAGCGCCAGCGTCGCCGGCATCAGGCCGTCGGCCACAAATTGATGCAGCGAGGGGCGCCGCTCCGATTCTCCGTCGTAATGCGGGCAGCATCCTCCCGGCAGCCAACCGAGGCAGGGCAGTGGCGCAAGATGTTCCGACCAGGAATCTGTCAGCCCGGATTCGAACCAGCAAATCGCGCCGGCGCTGATTCCGGCGAGAACGATGCCTGACGTCCATGCCTTGCGCAGAATGCCTGGCAGGTTCCATTCTCGCCAAACTGCGAGCATGCTTTTTGTATTGCCGCCGCCAACGTAGATGAGATCCTGCGCGAGCAGCACCTTCCGTAGATCAGGCGTGCGCTCAAAAAAGGAAACGTGGGTAGGGCGGCACTGAAGTTTCACGAATGCCGCATAGAACTTGGCGATGTACGTGGGCGCGTCACCAGTTGCGGTGGCCAAAAAACACACCGCAGGATTTTTCTTGCGCGTCTGGGATGGCGCGTACATCTCCAACGCAGGAGATTCGGGCTGAACTGTGAACCCGCCTCCGCCGATAGCAATAATCTGGCTCAGTGGCCGGGCGCTGCGAGTGAGTTTCGTTTTCGGCTTCACTCGTACCTCAGCGCATCCACAGGATCGAGTCGCGCGGCCTTTACCGCCGGATAGATGCCGAAAAAAAGACCAACCGCCATGGAAACCACAACGCCCAAAACCACTGCCCATGCTGGCACCGTCGAAGGGAGGCGTGGCCACAGCACATGAATCAGCAAACTGATACCAACTCCCAACAGCACGCCGATGACTCCTCCTGAGCCTGTGAGCACTACCGCTTCCGTCAGAAATTGCCAGATGACGTCGCGACGGCGCGCGCCGATTGCTTTCCGCACGCCGATTTCGCGCGTACGCTGCGTGACCGACATCAGCATAATGTTCATTACACCGACGCCGCCGACAAGTAGGCCGATGGAGCTGACCACGGCGGTCAGCAGCGCGACCGATCCGGTGATCTGCTTGAACTGGCTGGCGATTTCTTCGGCGGAAGACATGCCGAAATTTTCGGGCGCTGAATAGGGCACGTGACGCGTACGACGCAGCACCGCGCTGATTTCATCCTTGGCTTCGGCCATTTTCCCGGGGAACGCGACCGCGCCGATAAAGTGCTCATCGTCAGCGGGATGATGCTTGCGATAGGTGTGGTAGGGAACCAGCACCTGTTTTTCCGCGGGAGGGTCCTGAAAAAGTTGTCCCTTGCGATGCTCAAAGACTCCGATTACGCGGTAAGGAAATCCTTCGACGTAAATAACTTTGTCCACCGCATCGCCGTCCGGAAAAAATGTTTTGCCCAGGTCGTAGCCGATGACGGCGACGTCGGCGCGATGCGTATCTTCGGCTTCGGTGAAATAGCGCCCGATGTAGGGCCTGGTGTTGTACACATCCGGATAGAAAATATCCGATCCGGAATAATTCAGGCCGCTGACTTCTTTGTCCTTGTAGCGCGCGGTGATCGCGGGAGGACGATTCAGGTCATAGATGCGCTGAAGGACGGACACGGAAACTTCCGCCACCGCCGGGCATTGTTCGCGGATGGCGATCGCATCTTCATTGGTCAGGGGTTTGCGATTGCGTTCCTCGGCGGTCATTCGGCCGGATCGGATGCCGGGAGACACTTTGAAAATCCACACGGTGTTGGCGCCGTAATCATTCAGATAGACGGTTATGTCCGCGTAAAACCCGACCAGGATGGACGAAACGGTGATAAGCGCAGTGATACCAATCACCACGCCCAGCACGGTGAGAAACGACCGCAGCTTATTCTCCCGCAGCGTGTCCAGAGCCATTTTCGCGTTTTCGCCGAGCGCTATTTGCATGAATTTCCGACCAATCTTTTTTTATGTCTCCTGCCGCAATGCCTCGATCGGACTCAAGTTCGCGGCTTTGTTCGCGGGATACAGTCCGAAAAACACGCCGACCGCGGTCGAGACCACCAGCGCAATGATTACCGCTGAAATCGGGACATGCATGGGCACGGGCGTATTGGCTGCAATGATCAGGGCGAAGATGTAGGCTACTGCGACGCCGATCGCCCCGCCGATCGTCGACATTACCGCCGTTTCCGTCAAGAACTGCAGAAGGATATCAGTCCTGCGAGCACCCAGCGATTTGCGCAACCCGATCTCATGCGTGCGCTCCGTGACCGTCGCCAGCATCACGTTCATGATCACCACGCCACCGATCACCAGAAAAACGGCGACGATTCCGACCATCGACGCGGCCAGTGCTCCGGTGATCCGCTTGAATAAATCCACGAGCGAGCCGCCATCGAGAACCCCAAAATTATCGAGATCGCTGGGACTGAGGTGCCGGCGCGCGCGCATCAGGGCGCGCGATTCGTCCTGCGTGCGGGACATCCAGCCGCCTCCCCGGGTTTGCACATTGATGGACAGGCTCGTCGCGCTCGTGGCATAAAATTTCATCCACGTCTCGATCGGAATATAGACGTAGTTATCCTGCGTTTGCCCCAGTACAGTGCCGATCGGCTTTCCGACTCCGATGACCAGATAGGGGCGCCCGTCCACATCGAGTTCCTTGCCGACGGGATCGACCCCAGGAAAAAGTTTTTCCGCAATGTCCGTTCCGATCAGAGCCACGAGCGAGCGGTGCTGGTTGTCGGTGTCCGTAATGTAGCGGCCGGATGCGGGCCCTTCGGTCTTCATGTCACCGATGTTCGCGGTCACACCATACACAGTCGTGTCTTCGACCGTCTGGCCATTGGCCTTGGTGCGCCCTAGGTGATTCGCCTGCGCGCCAACGCGCAGAGCCAGCTTGGAATTATCGCGCAAGAATAAATAGTCTTCCCAGGTGAGCGGCTTGTTGCGCCGCGTGGCTTTCACCAGTTCGTCCATGTCCGTGATGATCGGAAAGCGCAGCACCAGGAAAACATTTGATCCGAGGTTGGCGATGCGATTCGACACGTACAAATTCACACCGGAGATCAGCGCAACGACCATGATCAAGGTGGAAACGGACAGCACGATCCCGAGCAGCATGAGGAACGAGCGCATCTTGTGCGTGCGCAGCGTTTCCAGTGCGACGCCAATGGGTTCGCGTAAATGGTGGACTCGGGGCTTCATGCGCTTTGTGGCACGCCTTTATTCTTTCACATGCACAACGCGTGCGGGAAACTTCGTCTGTCGGGAGTTTTTATTTGTCAAGCAGCGTGGTGAGCCCTGTGGCGTGGGTTTTCGCTCACCTTGACGTTGGCAATCCCTGCTCGTCGTAAAGAAACTTTCCATGATGCGCCGACCGGATCGGCTCTTTGAGGTGCGCCGCTCACTGTCTCCCGATGCGGAGCAGGCGATCGGCAGCTCCGCGCCTTCCGTACATCGTCATCGTCGAGGCTCATCGCCAGCTTCGTGTCCCCGTATGTTTTATAGCAGCTACCGGAGGGTGGATGAAGAGGGCTAATTTACAGCAGACTTTCGATGGCCTTGGAAATATCATCGTGATCGACGAGCCCTACGATCGTCCTGACTTTCTTTCCATCGCGCGTGAATAGCATGCTGGTCGGTAAGCCCAGTATGCCGCCAAATTTTTCGCCGATGGCATCGCTGCCAAGCAGAATCGGATAATTCATGGGCTCTTTTTGGCCGTTCACGTCAAACCTTTCCTTATCGAGGAAAGGTTCAATCGCTTTTTTGCCGTCTTCGTCCATCGAAACGCCCAGAATCGTGAAGCCGCGCGGGCTGTATTTTTTCTGAAATTCGATCATCCAGGGAATTTCCACTTTGCAGGGGGCGCACCAGGTCGCCCAGAAGTTAACCAGTACCACCTGGCCTTTATACTGCTGCAGGTTGACGTCCTTGTCGTTCAAATCCTTTAGCGTCACGGTTGGCGCGTCGGTTGGCGTTGCAGACGCGGATCCCGCGGACGAGCCGGACCCGGGTGTGCCGGCTGCGGGGAACTTGTGATCGGCCCAGATCATGACCGCAAGCAGAGCAACCACACCGGCAGCGATTAAAATTCCCTTCTTCATGTCACTTGCTCCTTAGCCGGCCGGCTCCGAGAGAACCGTGCAGCCGTTACAGCGCGAACTTGTTGAGAAAAACCAGTTTACCGGACAGCCAAGTCAGCCGGTTCAAAAAAATCAAACTGCCCACGAATAACAGAAGCACGCCACTCAAAACTTCCACCGTATGCAGATGGCGGCGGAAGCGCTGGTAAAAGCGCAGAAATTGATTGATCCCGATGGCCGTAAGCAGAAAGGGCACAGCCAGCCCGGCCGAATAAATAGCCAGCAAAAATACGCCGCGGGAAATGGTCTGGGTATTTGCGGCCAGCACCAGAACAGCGGCAAGAATGGGGCCGATGCAGGGCGTCCAGCCAAACGCGAAGGCAAAGCCCAGAAGAAACCCGCTGGTTACGCCGGACAGAGCGCCGCCAGCTTTGGCTTCTTCCTGTGTCTGGCTGCCAAGATTGTGGAAGCGCACATCGCGATTGAGCCATCGCGTCAGCGAAGGACCGGCCAGGAAAATCAAGGCCACCGAGAGCAATTGCACGGAGCCAAACAGGCCGCCGGGGCCGACGGTGTCGGTTCCCGATCGTCGCCAGAGAATCGCGGCGCCGAAGGCCAGCACTCCGCCGATGACCAGGCCGGCATTCACGGGCAACTTGATGAGCCAGCCGACGAGGTGCAATCCGAAGAGAACGATCACGGCGCCGGCGATGGGGCCCATCAGAGCTTTATGCTGCAAGAGAAATTGCCCGACGGCGCTGGCTGAGGCGCCAAAACTGATAAAGACGACCGAAAAACCGGACACAAACGCAAGCGAGGAAGCGAACAGGCTGTTTCTCGCGGGCTGTCCCGTACGTAGTTGTTCGACGCCGATCCCTGAAAGCATCGAAACGTACCCTGGCACAAGCGGTAGCACGCAAGGCGACAGGAACGAGATGATTCCGGCTACAAAGGCGTAAAGAATCGATACTTGCATCGGACGAAATATTCTCCGGCGAAGGATGCTGCGAGATCTTTAGATGCTTCGTTGGGCGGTACGGCTGCCAATAAAGCGCATTCAACCCATCGCCTATTTTCACACAACTGCGCGCCCGCCCGGTAAGTTTCTTGCTGAAGTGGTTGTTTTAGGTTTTGTAGCTCAGCGACTCCTGGCTGTTCGGTTTTTGCGATCGAGAGAGGAGTGCAATTTATGTGCTCGAGGAGGAGGCAGCGTTCAAAGGCGCACAGCCAGGAGTGGCTGTGCTACTAAAACCGCCGACTAGGATTGGGGATGGCGTGCGCCCCAGTCATTGGCGCGCTGGTAGGAGTGCGCGACGCGCAAGATCGTTATTTCATCGAACGCCCGGCCGATCAATTGCATCCCGACGGGCAGGCCGGCGCGCGTGAACCCGCAAGGGACGGAAATGGCTGGGAGTCCCGTGAAATTCGCCGGGCGGCTGTGCCCGACAATTGCGGGGCGCGTGCCGATGTGGTCTCCGGCGATCTCCACCGAGTCAGCGCCAATGGGCGGCGCGGGGACCGGCAGCGTCGGGGCCACGATGGCGTCGACGTCCTGGAACGCCTCGTCAAATTCCAAAAGCAATTGTTTGCGCACATCAAACGCAGCGAGATAACGGTGGGCCGGCACTTTCGCGCCTGCTTCGATTCGCTGCCGAACTTCTTCGCCATATTCAGCGGCGCGCGAAGGAAAATATCCGGCCACTTCGTGGACGTGCAGCGCTTCGGCGAGTGAGATGTCGGTTGCCGCGTCGAGCGATTCTTTCAAGTGTGGAAGCGAAACTTCGCGCACCACCGCGCCGCGCTTTTCCATGTCACGCAGGGCGGATTCGGTGATGCGGCGCACTTCGGGATCAAGCTTCTCCCAATAAAGCTGGCGCGGGCGGCCCAGGCGGAATTTGCGCAGAAGTTTTTGCAGCGCCCCGCGAAAGTCTCCCACCGGCCTCGACGACGATGTCGGATCAAGGGAATCGCGCCCTGCCATCAGGTCGAGCAGAATTGCCGCGTCCGCAACGCTGCGCGCCATGGGGCCAATATGGTCGAGTGAAGGCGACAGCGGCATGGTTCCGAAAATGCTGACGCGCCCCAAGGTGGGCTTTAATCCAACGGTGCCGCAAAAAGAGGACGGCACACGAATCGAACCGCCGGTATCCGTGCCGACCGAAGCGACGCACAGGCCCGCGGCTATTGCGGCGGCGGAACCCGCGCTTGACCCTCCGGAGATTCGGTCAATTGCCCACGGATTGTGCGTCGGACCGTAGTGCGCATTTCCACCGGTGATGCCGTAGGCGAACTCGTTCAGATTTGTTTTTCCCAACAGAATGGCGCCGGCGCGGGCCAGCTTTTGCGCCACGGTGGAATCCTGCGCTGGAATGAAATCCTGAAGGATTTTCGATCCGGCAGTGGAGCGAATGCCGCGCGTCCAGATATTGTCCTTGATCGTGATCGGTATTCCCAGGAGCGGGGAATTATCGCTCCGCGAACTGCGGCGATGGAGCAGTTTCTTTTCTGCGCGTCGCGCGGCGGCCAGCGCCGCCTCGGGGGCAACGATCAGGAACGCATTCAGCGCGGGATTTTGACGCTCGATGCGGCGCAGAAACAGTTCGGTCAACTCCACCGGCGAGATTTTACGCTTTGCCAGCAGCGCGGCGAGCTCTTCAATCGTCCCAAATGCCAATGATTCGTCGGTTTTCATCTTTTTGTAGCACAGCCATTCCTGGCTGTGCGGTTTTGTAGATCGCACATGCTACTCGACTCAGCCCCAATTGCAAAACCCGCACAGCCAGGAGTGGCTGCGCTAGGGAAGACACTGGAATCAGAACAGCTTCTCCTGTCGCCGCAAATTTCCGAACGTTCCGATGTTGGCAATGTTCAGCGCCACACGAAATTCGTTTTCCGTGCGGATCTGGCCCAGTGACAGGCGCACATATTCGAAGGCGATACCGCAACAGGAACCGTTATAACTCACCTGCACAAACTGATTCTGCAAAACGTGTTGTTCCAGATCGTAACCGAACCCAACCGAAGCGCTCCAGCCGCGCCGGTTCAAATCGCCGTATCCCGCCTGGGCCCGGAACTGGTTCGCGACCGGTTGGAGATCGGCGTTGTTATCGATGGAGAAATGCGCAAGCGTGAAATTGAAATTCTGCGTCGGATGAATTTTGAGAAGCGTGCCCGCGGTCGTAAGCCTGCGGCGAACGGTATCGTAATCGAGACGAACCTCGGCGTCATAAATTCCGCCGGGGGTGATGAGAAATTCGCTGTCAATGGGCGAAAAATGGCGCGGCTCATCGGCAAACGCGAAGGGCGTGATCGAATCCAACGCCTGAAAAACGTTGCGCGTTCCCGGAACGAGCGCGCCGTTGAACGTTGGATCGAAATAATACTTTTGCGCGACTCGCCAACTGACCAGTTCATCCGCCGGTCCGTCGCCCGATCGATGAAAGAGGCGCTGCGTGATGGAATACATAAATTCATTGGTGTCGGTGAGAGTTTCGTCCTCGTCAAAGCGGATGAAGCGATCGAATTGATTCACTCCGCGCACGTAGTTGTATTCAATATCGGGTTCGATGGTGTGTTTCCATTTTCCGCTTTTCGTTTCATAGACCCGCTCGAGCGTCGGAGGCCGCAGATCGACGCTCAATTCCCCGGTTGTGCGCCACAGCGGCCGATCCACAACAGTCTGCCCGTTCAGTTGAGCGCCGTAGCTGGTGGCTCGCACGACGTAGCTGGTCGTGACGCCAAGCCACGGGCCCCAATGGAGCGGCAGGACTACCCGGGGCGCAAATTCCGAGCGCTCCACGAACGCCGCGGTTTCGACACCGTCGACCACGGTTTGCACGCCCGTCACTGGATCCGTTGCCACATTTTCATCGCTGCGATGTTCGGCGCCGGCAAACGCGTCCACGCCAAAATAAATTGGCAACCGCGCCCAGGGCGCCTGATCCACCGAACCAAAACGCGCCACCGGCGCTCCACGCAAGTTCACGGAAACTTGCGGCTGGGCGTTCACGAAGTTTTCGAGGCTTGTGGTAGCCAGATTCGCGCTGAATCCCCGGAAATTGTTGGTTAAAAATGCGGCGCTGCGCACTTCGGACCTGACGGCTTCGCCGAACGTGGGTGAAAACACCAGTTGAAAGGTGAGAGAAGAAAGTTGATTAAGGTCCGCGACGGCGCGCCATCCACCGTGTAATTGTGCGTTGAGTTCAAATTGCGAGCTGTGCCCTCCCTGGCTAACCAGTTGAGTGGTGGTAACGCCCGACGAATTGACAACCGTTGTGGGCACTCCGCGGTCTATAACGCCAAAATATTTTGCTGAAATGCCCACATCTTCCCACGGCTTAGCGCGAAATTGCGCGTTTTGCTGCCACCCCCGGCGGCTGAGATAGGCCGCGCCGAGATCCACATCCGTCCAGTCCTTTGGCGCCCAGTAATAGCCGTCACCGATCACAACTCCCTTGACCGACGTGTCACCAAATTCCGGTATCAGCAATCCCGATTGCCGCAGTTTGCGTCCCGCGGGCAGCGACGCGTAAGGAATGTACAGAAGCGGAATGCGGAACATCCTGAACTCAGCGTTGACGAGGGCCACCGTGCGATCTACGTGCAGCGTGGCATGGGGAGCGAAGAACTTCCAGCTGGGCTTATCCTGCTCGCAGACTGTCAACCAGGCGTGCTCGATCGAATAGGTGCGTGCATCGAGACGCCGCACCTGCTGCGCTTCAAAGACCAGCGGATTTGGCGATACCAGCATGTTGGAATTCGGGCGGTGCTCCATGGTGACTTCTCCATGAACGTGATCGAAAGCGCCCTCTCCACTCTGGACGTTGAAATCGGCCGAGTCCGCCGTGATGTGCTGCGTATCCACATCAAGAAGTACGTGGCCGCGAGCCGTCGCCTGGTACGTTCTCGTGTTGTACTGAACATGATCGGCACGCAGGCGGAGATTTTTGTATTGGATTTCAACTTTGCCGTCGGCGAAGTAGAAGTCTCCTTCTTTGCGCTGCTGTTCGGCTTCGAGGCGCACGCTGGCCTGACCTGCGGATGTGGCGGGCGGCGGAACAATTTCCTGAGCTGCGGAGCCTCGCGCGGTGAAGATATAAGCGGCGAGAGCAAGGAGTACCCGGACGCAGCATGAAGCACCGAGTTTTTGAACCGTTGCCATGAATTTGTGTTGCCGTTCACGCCGTAAAAGAAGCTGAATGGACTGCAATAAAAATAGCTCGTTAGCCTAGCATTCCCACCCAAGCCTTACAATGATTCCAGGCACGATTAAATCTCCGCAAACTGGTTGTATAGATGCAGGTGAGCTCGACACGCTGCCTGGGTTATTCAATTCGTGACACCTTCACCGCAATTTATTTCGCTGCTGCGCTCTGCTGATAGAATGTCTGCGACTCCCGACTTCCGTTCGGCGAGACATCCGCAGCGCAAAACGGAATGGTGGCAAAAACCTGTCAGCAGTGCGGCGCCGTCAACGGCGCCCGTACCGATGTTTGTTGCTTCTGCGACGCCCCCCTGGGCGCGCTGGAACACCCGTCGCTCTCGCGTCGAATTATCACTCCCACCGAAGGTAATTTGGCGGTCGAGCCGGAGTGGCGGCGCGAAGTTTCGAGCAGGGTCCAGGATTATCGCGTTCGACGTCGCGGCGGCGCGACCACCGCATTACAGACCGCTCTGCCGTTTGACTCTGAAACTTCTTGCGTCGTCGAATCCACTGACCCGAGTACCGAGTTCGTACCACCGCCCCCTGCCAGGAAGGTAACGGCCCCCCGCACGCAGCGAAGCGAAAGGTTCGAAATATCGGTTCCGAACACGGAACGCCCCCCAAGCAGCATCAATTCGTCCAGCGCTGCGTTGTCCAGCCCTGCGCCGGCAATTGGTGTTTTGACACAGACCTCGGTATATGCCGTCGCTTCGCTTAGGGAGCGGCGGCGGGCGGCCATCGTGGATGCGGGGTTGCTCGTATTCAGCTATGGAGGCATGCTGGCGCTCTTTACGGTTCTCGGCGGACGCATCGGTCTTAACAAGGTCGATTTGACGGTGGCGGGAGCCGTGTTCGCGCTTTTCTACGCGCAATATTTTGCCCTATTCACAGTGTTCGGTGGGTCAACGCCGGGCATGATGCTCCGTGGCCTGCGTGTGGTCAGTTTCGACGGAAGCATACCCACATCGCGCCAGATGGTTTGGAGAAGTTTTGGATACCTGATTTCCGCGGGAACCTGCTTTCTAGGATTTTTATGGTCGCTATGGGACGACGACCAGCTGTGCTGGCAGGATCGCATCTCGGATACCTATCTCACCCCGAATGAAAAGGTTATGCCAGGATTCTGAAACGTACTGGGCCAACCTCAGAACTTAGATTCCGACTCTTGCGCCCTAAAACGGGACCCCGCCAGATTAGTGGGCGCGGCTTGGTAGAACTTCCTTCCGATAATCGCCGAGATTCGACTGTCCTGATCGTGCTATCATAATTGGGACTTTATCTTCGGGAATGAGGCCAATAAAACGATGAGCCGCCTCGCTAGAATATCGATCGTCACACTCTCCGTCATCGTGTTTCTCTATGTGGGCCTCGGCTACGTGCTGGGCAAGACGACGGACGACAAGTCCTATCGCTCGTTGAGCGTTTTCGGCGAGGTGCTGCAACACATTCAGGAAGACTACGTGGATGAGCCCAATATTTCCATCGTCACGGCCGGAGCCATGCACGGGCTTTTGGAGTCGCTCGACCCCCTGTCCGGCTATCTGAGCCCCAGGGAATACGCCGACTATCGCGACCGGACGAAAAATCCGGTTCACGGCGAAACGGGCATGACGGTGTCCAAGCGTTACGGCTACATCGTGGTTGTTTCGGTAGTTCCGGATAGCCCGGCTGGGAAGGCTGCGATGCGCAGCGGCGAGATTCTGGAATTGATCGCCGGATTCGCAACGCGCGACATGTCCGTGGGACAGGCGAATTCTCTGCTGCAGGGCGCTCCCGGCACGTCGGTAAAAGTCGCCGTGATCCGCCGCGGAAAAAGCGAACCCCAGGAAGTAACTCTCAATCGCGCGGTGATTGGCCCGCAGCACATTACGGCGGACCGCGTGGGGGACGATGTGGCCTACGTTCGCCTGCCTGCCATGGAGCCTCTGGATGTTTCGGAACTGCACGACAAACTCGCGCAGTTGGACAAGCAGGGCGTACATAAGCTTCTTCTCGATTTACGCGATTGCACGCGTGGCGATGTAAGCGAGGCTCTCGTGGCCTCCCAGTTTTTCCTGACTTCCGGAAAAATCGCTTCGCTCGAAGGCCAGACTGTTTCCCACAAGGATTTTCAAGCGGAACCGGATAAGGCTGTGTGGCACTCGGCCGTGGATGTGCTGATTTCGCCCAGTACATCGGGCGCGGCGGAAGTCCTGGCGGGCGCGATAAAGGGAAATAAGCGTGGCGAACTGGTGGGAGAGCGCACGTTCGGCTCAGCTTCCGAACAAAAAGTGATTCCGCTGGATGACGGCGGAGCTTTGATTTTGACGGTCGCAATTTATTCAGCACCCGACGGAAAATCCATTGTAGAGGACGGCGTAACTCCCACCGTGGAAGTGCACCAGAAGGCCCTCGATCCGGCCGCCGAGCCTTCGACCGATACCGACGACAGTGCTCCTCTAGCTCCTGGCCAGCTGCCTAAAGCGGATGACCCTGTCTACAATAAGGGGCTGGAGTTGCTTAAGAGCGGCGCCATGCAAAAGGCCGCCTGAAGTGTGGTAAAGCGCCGACGGCAAGCGCGCGGCTTTCTAGCTTTTTCGTTTTTTTCTCCATATTTCCTTTCCTATTTATTTATTGCCTGCGCTCTCGCTTTCGCATGGGGTTGCAAGAAGAAGTCCGCGCCCGTCTCCAGCGAAGGAATCCGGAGAATTACTCGTGAATTCGTGTTCGCCGCTCGAAATGCGAGCGGCGGGCGGGCCGAAGTTGGAATGCGGCCGGAATACAGCTCGCGTGAGCCAGGGAAACCACAAACGCTCCTTGACGATCACGTTTACATCACCGTGCCGCTGAAAGAGGGCTCACCGGACATGGCTGCGCATGATTCGATTGAAGCGGAGCTGGGGCGCGTCGCCGAATTTCATCACTTGCAGCGGGTCACCCGGGCCGGAGCGCCTGGACTTGAACGTTTTGACTACCTGATGAACGGTAGGCGGACGCAATCGATTCACCTTGTGACGCCGGTGCTGCGATCGGAAGCGCCGTCGCGGGCAACAAAACTCCCGCGACTCGCTATTGTGATCGACGATATGGGGAATGGCCGCGCTCAGGCCGATTCACTCTTCCGCCTGGCGTACCCGCTGACAATTTCCGTATTGCCGCACGAAGCAAACTCAGGAGAGATTGCCGAAGAGGCTCACAGGCGCGGTTACCAGGTCATGCTGCATCTTCCCATGGCGTCGAGCGCCGGGGACAAGGACGAAGCCATCGAGTTGCATCCCGGCATGCCTTCGGCTGCGGTGGAAAAAACATTTGCAGCCATGCTGGACACGGTTCCTTATGCGGCCGGGGTCAATAACCACGAAGGGTCGCTCGGCACCGCGGATCAACAACTCATGGATGAGCTGATGCCTCTACTGCAGGAGCGAAATTTGTATTTCATTGACAGCCGCACAACCGTGGCGACTGTCGCGGAATCCACAGCGCACGCAGCCGGAGTTGCCGCGGCCCGGCGCAACGTGTTTCTGGATGACGAGCCGTCGGTGCCCGCGATCCGCAAACAATTTGTGCTGGCCATTCGCGATGCCCGGGAGAAAGGCTCGGCGCTGGCCATCGGCCATCCGCACCCGGAAACATTGGAGGTGCTGAACGAAATGCTGCCCGAGGCGGAACGACAAGGCGTGCGGCTGGTATTTGCGTCAGATTTAGCCCGGTGATTTGAGCAGCACAACTGATGTTGGCGGTGCGGTTTTGGAGAATCCGCATCGCGCGGCACTGCAATATTTGACAACTCCATGCGTACAGGAAGTGCCCGTGCGACTTTGTTTCACGAAGCCTTTTGGTAGGCTGTCAAGATATCGGGTAGCGACAGCACTCCTTCCAGCTTGCGCGAACCGGCGCGACTGACGACCGGCAACAGTGTGTTGCCCTGAATAAATCGCAGCGCGTCATCCAATCGTTGGTCGGGATGTAAAACCGGCAGGCGAGCCGTGGAAACAACTTCGCGCAACTGTGTCTCTATGTCGTGCTCGGAAGAAAATCTCGTTACATCATCTCGCGAAATGCCCGCCCACCGCCCCGTCGGAAAGCGCACCAACAGCATTTCCTCGGTTGATGCCTCGGCAACTTTCAGGGCGCGGGCCAAAGTGTCGCTCGCTTGCAGCGAGGACAAGTCCGCCGTCCGCATGGCGTCCTCCACGCGCAGCACAACCTGCTCGCGCTGTTCCTCCATCGAAGGTAATTCCAGACCGTCCTGCTTGGCCAGAAGATCGAAGAGCCCGACGTCCTGATATTTACGGGAAATCAGATAAGCGATCATGTTAGAGATCATGACCGGCAACACGATCGAGTAGGTTCCCGACGTTTCAACCACCATGAATACGGAAGTGATGGGAACACGCAAAAAACCCGCGAAAAACGTTCCCATGCCTACCAGCGCAAACGGCGCAACCGACGCGCTGACCTGCGGAAAGAAGTGATGCTCGAGTCCTCCGATCGCTCCGCCAATCATCGCGCCGATGAATAAAACAGGAGCGAACATTCCTCCCGGGGTTCCGCTGACAAAGGACAAACTCGTGGTCAGGATTTTCGCGAATCCAAGAATGGCCAGAATTTCCCATGTGTACTGGCTGTGCAGCGCCATGTCGATGTAGGGATATCCAGTGCCCATGGTTTGCGGGATTCGCAGGGCGATAAATCCGATCAGTAATCCCGCTGCAGCAGGCTGCAAATAATAAGTCCATGCCGGAAGGGCGCGAAGCTTCGGCCGAAAGTAGGCAATAATCTTAGTAAACGCGAGCGAAAGAACCCCGCTGACGACTCCCAACGCCGCATACGCCAGTAACTCGGCGGGATGAGCGAGCGTGTATGGTGGCACGTGAAACATTGGTTCGCCGCCAAGGAAAGAACGCATCACAACGGCACTCGAAACGGCGGCGAGAATGATCGCGCCGAGCGCGGTGGCGCTCCACGTACCGATCACCTCCTCGATCACAAAAAGCACCGCCGAAATCGGCGCATTGAACGCTGCCGCAAGGCCGGCCGCGGCGCCCACGGGCGCCAGCAACCTCAATTTATCCCTGGAAAGTTTCAAACGGCGGCCCAGAGCGGAGGCGATTCCAGCTCCCATTTGAAGCGACGGATCCTCGGGTCCAAGCGATTGACCGCTGCCAATGGCGATGGAACACGTCAGAAATTTTCCGATGACCGTCCGGAATGGCACGTAGCCATCAAATACGTAGACGGCAGCCTTGGTCTGGTTCACCCCGCTGCCGCGTGCTGCCGCAAAGAATTTCTGGACTAGAAAGGCGACAACCAAGCCGCCTGCCGTCGGTACCAGAAGCGTCCCCAGAGGCGCTGGCGTAAGTGTGGAACCCAGGAGAAAGCGATGTACCCCCTCAATCGACATCCTGAAACAAACGACAGCCATCCCGGAAAACATCCCGATAATAATCGCCAGCAGCAGGAATAGCTTGCCCTCGGAAAGCCTGAGAGATCGGGCGCGGGAACTCAGCCATGAGAGACGCGGCCTGTTTTCCACAGCTGCGTCCACTGGAGCAGAGGATGCCATTGCATTTGACCTCGTAACGCCGTAAATATCGCGATGCGATATTTATGGACCGCAAATCAAAGATATCCTACTTCGGAAGTGAAATGCAGAGATTTATGGAGGAGCGGCTATCGAGAATCGTCAGGGTGATCGGGTGTTCTGAGTGCCAACAGCGATTGTTCGACCTGAAAAAAGCAAAGCCCCGGAGGGCCGGATCCGGGGCGTTAGTGCAGTGAGTGCGTCACCGCGAAGATTAGAGTAATGCTGGGTAAATGAGCAGTAGATGCCAAGTCCCGGCCAACCGCGTAAGCGGATTCGCAACCACGGCGAGACACCCAGCCCGCACGTTGCTTCGAAGATTCCGATTCGCGAATCGACTAGGAGCCGAGAACCGCGTCCTTCAGGGCCTTAGCGGCGCGAAGACGAACAACGGTCTTTGCCTTGATCTTGATCGCTTCGCCCGTCTGCGGATTGCGGCCCATGCGCGCCTTGCGGTGCGCCTTCACGACGCGTCCGATGTTCGGAATGACGAACTTGCCCGCTCCGCCTTTGGCTTCCTTGACCGCCAGCTTGAACAGTTCTTCGAAGAACTGCGCGGCGACCTTCTTGGATGTGCCCACTTTATCGGCGACGTGCGCGACAATCTTGGACTTGCTCAGTGGTTTTGCCATCTAGTTTCTTTCTCCTCCTCAGAATTGAGACTGCGGACGCGACGGCACGCTGCAAAGCGTACAAGCCACGCACGGCGAGCACTATAAGGGCGAAGTTGGCCCAACGCAAGAAAAAACATTAAAAACCCTCGATTTGATGCGGCTTCCAGCGGTATGCCGTTCACGCCGGGCTGTGTTAATCTTACTGTTCACTTTTTTACGGGGGAGCTCGCATGGCCAATTGGAATGAACTGGAGAAACAATTCACTTCTCGCTTGACCCTGGGGCGAAGGCCCGTGGCTGTCACGTTTCTTGACGCCGAGCCGTCCGGCGTCGCCAAATTTTCAGGCAGCGAGCCGGCCGGGTGCAGTTTTTGGCGGTTGGCCGCCGCAGGGCGCAGCTTCTACACCGTTCCCTCGGACCACTTTAATTGCGCCGTGGGGGCGTACACCCACAATGTGCAGCTTCCAGCTGAGCGGGTGCACGAAACCGATGCGATGCTGGGCATGATGTTCAACATCGGCTACGTTCGCCCGGAAGAGGTTCCCGGGATTCCGCGCTTGCCCAAGGAACCGGCGGCGGTGGTGTTCGCCCCGCTCGCGGATACGCCAGTAGCGCCGAGCGTAGTGCTATTCACGTGCAAGACCGCGGCTGCGATGCTGCTGAACGAAGCATCGATTCGTGCAGGGGCCAGCAGCGCGCTGCCGTTGCTCGGACGGCCCTCATGCATGGCCCTGCCCGCAGCATTGGCGCATGGAACCGTAACGACGCTGGGCTGCATTGGGAATCGTGTTTACACCGATATTGGACCGGAAGAAATGTACGTCGTTGTCCCGGGAGCGAAAATCGAAGCGGTCTCGGACGCGCTGGGGATCATCGCAACAGCGAACGCCACACTTGAGGAATTCGCGCACGGACGGCAAGCTGCGCTTTCGACGATGTAGGTTTCAGTAACACAGACTTCAGGCTGTGGGGTTTGTCCCGGCAAGGTCTAAAACACACAGACTGAAGTCTGTGTTACTAAATTCCTACAATTTTCCGAGGCCTTCGTAGAAGTGGGCCACGGCTTTAATCCCGCCAAAATAATTTTCCAGCGAAATGTGTTCGTCCGGCGCGTGCGCGTTTTCATCCGGCAAGCCGAAACCGAGCAGGATGCACGGCACCTTGAAAGTATCGTGCATCTGCGTGACAAACGGAATTGATCCGCCTTCGCGGATGAAGACAGCACGCTTGCCGAATCCCTTTTCCAGCGCGTTATGCGCGACTTCAAAAAACGGATGCGTGTACGGTGCGGCCCACGCGTTCCCCTGGCTCAGCACCTCAAACTTCATTTTTACGGTCTTAGGGAGCAGTTTGCGGATGTGTTTCTCGACAAGGCGCGTAATTTTCTCCGCGTTTTGATTCGGCACCAAGCGAGTCGAGAATTTCGCGTACGCCTTGGACGCGATCACGGTTTTCGCGCCTTCGCCAGTGTAACCGCCCCAGATTCCGTTCAATTCCAGCGTCGGTCGCGCACCCAGTTGCTCGATGATTGAAAATCCCTTCTCTCCGCTGAGTCCCGGAGCGCCGACAGTCTTCTTGAAATCGCCGACCTTCCAGGGCAGGGAATTGAGAGCCTTGCGCTCCGCCGCGGAAAGTTTTGCAACGTCGTCGTAGAAGCCGGGAATGGCCACGCGGTTGCTCTTGTCGTGAAGCTTGGCAAAAAGTTCGCACAGAATGGTGATGGGATTGGGCACCGCGCCGCCGAAAATTCCGGAGTGCAGATCCTGCGCCGGACCGGTGATTTCGATCTGGTAGTAATTCAGTCCGCGCAGCGCATACGTGATCGACGGCACGCCTTTGGCGAGCATGCCGGTGTCCGAGACGACCAGCGCGTCAGCCTTGAGCCGCGCCTTGTTCGCCTTCACGAAGTCCCACAGGCTTACGCTGCCCACTTCTTCCTCGCCTTCAATCATCACCTTCAGATTGACGGGCAACTGGCCCGCAGTTTTCATGATGGCGTCCAGCGCACGAATGTGGATGTGCACCTGACCCTTGTCGTCTGCGGAGCCACGGGCGTACAAATTGCCGCCACGTACGGTTGGCTCGAACGCGGGCGAAGTCCACAGGTTCAGCGGTTCGGCCGGCTGCACGTCGTAGTGGCCATAGAATAGGATGGTCGGCTTGCCGGGCGCGCGCAGCGATTCGCCGTACACGAGCGGATGCATCTTGGTGGGCAGGATTTCCACATTGTCGAGGCCCGCGCCGCGCAATTTGTCGGCCACCCATTTTGCCGCGCGCTCGATGTCCGGCTTGTGCTCGGATTGCGCGCTGACGCTGGGGATGCGCAAAAATTCGTTCAGCTCATTGAGGTGCTCGTCGTGCTTGGATTCGATGTATTGGGTCAGGTTCATCGTGGTCCCCTCGCAAACTCAGCAAGAATGAATGTCCGGCGAAATGATAACCCGTAATTTATGTTCCAGCATATGGAAACCGACCGGCGATCGCGCGATGCGGAATGGCGAAACCTATGTTACCCGGAGAGAACACTGCCAGGACGCCGTCGTTGACGTCTAATGCAAACTGCCGCAGCATTGACCTACCATGCCGGCGAACGATTTCAACGCGGCGCGTCGCAGTACCCGGGTATTCATGCGGGTGCGAGTGGTTGTGGCCGGTAAGAATTCCGACAACCGCCGCTTCCGCGAAACCTGCGAGACCATCGTGATCAACGCGCACGGCGGCCTGCTGTACCTGGATCAGCCGCTGGCTATGAACGCGATCCTGGTCCTCTCCAATCCCTTTACGCAGGAAGAACAGGAATCACGCATCGTTTTTCTCGGCGAGGCGACCGACAAAGGCCAACGTGTTGGGCTCGAATTTCTCACGCCCGCGCCGCATTTCTGGGGCGTGGATTTCGTCCCCACGGATTGGCCCGCGCCCGCTTCCGTCCGTCCCACGTAGCCTTGCCATCTCCCCCCCTGTTTAACACTAACTCGACTCAGTCTGCCATTTCGTCTATCGATCGGGAGAATGTTCGATCTGCTGCTGCACGGCCGTGCGGAATTCGAGGGGATGAGCAATCTTGTGGAAAACTTCAGGTGTGCCGCCGGTTCCGTGAATGGTCACCGAGCCAAAACCCATCATCCTGCCCATCGCGCTTTCTTCCACGCCAATGCTTTCCACTCGCGACAGCAGAAGCTCAATCGTGCGCCGCGCAGCGAGTCCGGTTTTCACAAAAACGCGCTTGTTGGTTACGGTCATTTCCGTCGCATTTCTTTCCACGATGCCTCGCAGAATAAAAAACAACGCGATAACCAGCAGAGCGGCGCCCCCGATCATCATGGCCTGGTGTTCCGTGGCATTGTCGCTGGCGACGCGCCCGGCGAGAACGAACAGCAGTCCGCCCGCCAATCCGAAAAGCAGCGCCATGACGATGGGTCGGATCAGCACGCTCCAATGCAACCGCGTTTCATAGATGATCTTTTCTCCCTCGATCAGATGCTTTCGAACGTAGCTCATGGCGCTCCTTGCGGAAAACAATACGCAGATTACTTTCGGCCCAAATGGCTGACGCACTATTTCTACCACACGCGCATCGCTTTCTGACATGTACCCGCGCCCCCATACGCTCGGATCGCAGTTTTCAGCTACAATGCGGATGCGATTGCCCTATATTGGGCTTGCGAAAGGCTTTCGGCGTTGAGGGAATGTAATGTCATGAACAGCAATCTCCCATTCCGCACATTCAAGCACGCCAACAGCGGAAAGATGTCGCGGCGCGCTCTCCTGCAACACGCCGGATGGGCAGCAGCTGTTGCGGCTGCACCGTTTTCCGCAGCACTGGCTGCGGATTCCGATGTCAGTCCCGCTACGGCGCGTTTGAGTTCCTACATGAGCGAAGCTCGCAATCGAGCTTTGCCGGATGACGTCGTGGAGAAAGCCAAGCACCACATCCTGGACACATTCGCTGCGATGGTCTCCGGATCGGAATTGCTGCCAGGCCGTGAAGCGCTGAAGTTCGCGAAGAATTACGGCGGCGAGAAAGTTTCCACCGTGATTTGCTCCAACGTGCTCTGCGGACCGCTCGAAGCGGCGCTCGTAAACGGCGTCCTCGGCCATTCCGACGAGACGGACGACGCGCACGCGCCCACCCTCGCGCATCCCGGGGTTGCCGTGATCCCCGCGGTGCTTGCCACCGGAGAAAAATTCGGGATTGATGGCGCACAATTCTGCGTGCCGTGGTGCTTGGATACGATGTGGGAACACGCGTCGTGCTGACCATGGGGGGCGCGTCCGTTCAGAGCGAGGAACACCGGAGCACGCACAGCATCATGGGGATTTTCGGCGCCGCAGCGGCCGCGGCCAGCGCGGCGAACCTGAATCCGCAGCAGATGCGCTGGGTGCTCGATTATACGGCGCAGCAATCGTCGGGGATCGCCGCATGGCAGCGCGATACGCAGCACATTGAAAAGGGATTTGTTTATGCGGGAATGCCGGCACGCGGCGGCGTGACTTCGGCCCTGCTTGTCGAGTCTGGCTGGACCGGCGTCGATGACATTTTTTCCGGGACCGACAATTTTTTCCTGGCCTACGCGCCTCACGCCGATCCTGGCGGGCTGGTTGAAAAACTCGGTGAGCGTTACGAGATCGTTGCAACCGATATCAAGAAATGGACCGTGGGAGCGCCGATTCAGGCGCCGCTCGACGCTTTGGAAATTTTGTTGAAGCGCCGCGCTTTTGCGGCTGACGACGTGCAGCAAGTGACCGTCCGTGTTGCCAGGACGCAAGGTTCCGTCGTGAACAACCGTGAGATGCCGGATATCTGCCTGCAACACATGGTCGCCGTGATGCTGCTCGATAAGACCGTGTCGTTCAAATCGGCGCATGATAAGGCGCGGATGCAGGATCCGGCGGTGCTGCGTGTCCGCGCGAAAGTGAATCTGGTCCTCGACGATGATGAGCTGCAACATGCCCTACCGCGCCGCGAAGCGATCGTGGAGATCGCGCTGGCCGACGGAACGAAGCTCAGCGAACACGTAACCGCCGTGCGCGGCACTCCCGCAAATCCAATGACGCGGGAAGAAGTGGTGACCAAGGCGCGCGAGTTGATAGTGCCCGTTCTCGGCGCGGCGAAGGCGACGAGCATTATCGAAAAAATTATCGGCCTCGAAAATGTGAAGAACATTCGAGAACTGCGACCCTTACTGCAGCTGGGTAAAGCTCGCATCTTCCGCCGACTTTTTGCTTCAAAATGATAGCGTCGATTGTAGTGGGGAAGTGGTGCTGGCTTCAGCCTGTGGGTTTTGGTCCTTCCACGGACTAACCCCCACAGGCTGAAGCCTGCGCCACAAAAAATTGGGCCTCTATTTGTTGGGAATGATGGGCAGCAGCAGATATGGCTGCCCATCTTTTCTTGCGTGCAGCGTGGTCGTGCCCGCAAAAATGCTCGGTGGCCGGTCCGTAGGATCGTCGTGCAGAAAAGGTCCACAACCGCGCAGTTCATTTTTAAAATTGGAAAGTTTTCCGCCGCGGCAGGCGTGTTCGTAATCCTTGCCGCGAATAGTGAGCGCAATGCGGTATCCGGCCGGGACCATGATGCTGGTCGGCCAGATCTCCACGTCCAATTCAACCGGCGCTCCGGGTTTCAACGGCTGCTTTTCATCGTGCGTGTGGTAGGGGCGCCACGGTTTTGACAAGGCTCGATCGAGCTTCCGGTGCGAAGCGCGCAGCCAACCCTGGCCAATCGGCGTGTGCGGATCAATCGCTCCCTGAAAAACAATCTCCTTCAAGTCCGGGGAGAAAACACGCAACACGGCGAAAATGTCAGCGTCTTCGGTGTTTGAGGAAACGAAAAGTTTCAATGCCGAAGGCCCGGTGATTTCCGTTTCGGACGCTACGGGAGGCGTCATGAACGTCAGGCCATCTCCGATTGCATCGAACGAAACGTTAGCGGGCTCTGCGGGAGGCTGCGTGACGAGTGAGCCAGTCTCAAAATCGAAATAAAATTTGGTCCATCGCGTCTGGGCCAGCGGCCACTCACTCTCCGCGCGCTCTTCGAAGCGATCGATATGGCGAACCTGCAACAGGACCCGCGGCTGGCGTTCCCATCCGTTTTTGTCGCCCTTCAAAAAGTAATCGAAGAAGCGTTTCTGAAGTTCGCGCCCATAATCGGTATAGAAATGCGTCCAGTGCTCAATGCCGTGAACTTCCATCCATTTTTGTGAGGACGCCGCGCGCATAAAACCTTCGAAATTTCCGCGCGGGTGCAATCCCTGGCCTCCCCAATTCGCAGCGGAAAATAGCGGGACGGTAATTTTGGACCAGTCGGGCGACCGATCCTTGCTGTACTCATCGTCGAACGAGTGCGCCAGAAGATCAGCGCTGAAATTACACCGGTTGGCGGCCAACTGCACGTCGGCCAATGTTTCCGGGCCGCAGACGAGATCGCCGGTCGCTCTGCTGCGTGGCCCGTGCGTTCCCAGTCCGTACTGCACGGTCTTCACTTGCATGTCATACCAGTTCGCCCAGAACGTGCAATAAATCCCGCCGTGATGAGAAGTGTCGCGGTACCATTCCGCCGCGCCTTCCCACACGCACATCGCCGCCAAATGTCGCGGCTGTAGCGATGCCACCTGCCACTGATTGATTCCGTAATAAGAGATGCCGTTGAGGCCGACCTTGCCGCTGCTCCACGGTTGTTCTCCCGCCCATTCGACGCAGGCGGCAAAATCGCGTGTCTCGCGAGGCGAAAAAGGATCGACGAATCCGGGTGAGCGCCCGCAACCCCTGCTGTCCACTCGCACGCAAACGTACCCATGCGGCACCCATTTTTCGGGATCGACGACTTCCCAGTTTTGATACAGATTGGTCGATCCCGCCACAACGTCGGGATGCTCGCGCGCCATCGTTTCCCACGCGTCGGGATAGCCGTCCTGAAACGCGAGCCCTTTAGCGTAAGGGCCGTAGGTGAGCAGAACGGGATAGCGGCCGTCGCCCGCCGGACGAAACACATCAGCGCGCAGCACGATGCCATCGTCCATGAGGATCGGCGCGTCCCAATCGATTCGCATTCCGTCGCGAATTTCACTTTTCAATGACGCGTCGTGTTCCTGACTCATGTTTCGCCCTCGTGACGAAATTAATTATACGGGTAGAGGCTTGCCTTTCGTTTCCACTCCGAAGGGAAGCAGCAGAAGCCCGACAATGAATGCCACGGCGGTAAGCGCCACGGGAATCCCCAGCGTCTGAAAGTGCCGTATGCCGAGTCCTACAAGAAATGTAGCGCCGGCGACTGCGAAGCGTCCTACATTTTGGGCGAACGCCAAGGCGCTCGCGCGGCACCGCGTTTCATACTGCTCCGGCAGCCAGAAAGAATATGCGGTGTAGTTTGCTCCGCCAATCCCCAGAAAAAACAGGCACACAAAAAACCATTGCAGAGCATCCGTGTTCAGATAAAAAACGTAGCCGAAAGTTACCACGATCACAAAAAACATCAGCGAATAGAAAATCGCCTGATTCACGCGGCGTCCCAGGCGGTCGGCGATGGTCGGCACGCTCAGCGCGCCGAGGATCGTGCCCACTGAAAGTATCGCCGTGCCGTAAGATGCCAGACGCGCCGCTTGAAATGGCGCATGGCCGGCCTTTGCGGCAAGGTAAGTAATTGCCGCCGGCACGTAAACCGAGCCAGCCCACAATCCAATCGTGGAGACCAGTTGGTACATCAGATTCAGAAATGTGCGCAGACGATAGCGCGGCGAAAATATTTCCAGAAACGTTTCGCGCAACTTCAGTTTCTGGCCGGCCGGTCCCTGATTGGCTTCCCAAAGGGCAGGCTCGCTCATTCCCCTGCGAATCAGAATCACCAGCAGCGCAGGCACGCCGCCCACCACGAACATCCACCGCCACCCATACCGGCTACCGACAAAATAGTTGGCCAGGGCGGCCAGAAAGAATCCGAAATAATAGCCGGTGTGCATCATGCCTGCGCCCATCGTCCGGCGCTCTTCTGGCCACTCCTCGGAAATGAGCGTTGCGCCGATGCCCCATTCTCCTCCGATGCCGATTCCCGCGAGCAGTCGCAGCGCGGCAAGCGTCCAGATATTCGCGGCAAACGCGCTCAGTAAGGTGAACAGCGAAAAACAAATAATCGTCAGCATCAAGGTGCGCACGCGGCCAAATCGATCCGCGACCGGCCCCCAGAGAAGAGCCATGCCCCATCCCACCAGAAATAACGCGAACAGAATGCCGCCGTAGTAGCCGATATTTGCGGTCGTGGCTGGAATTCCCGAACGGGGCAACAAATCGCGCAGCGCCGGAACCAGAACGAGCGCATAAATAAAAGAATCCATGCCGTCCAACACCCATCCGCCCCAGGCCGCCCAAAATCCGCGGATCTGATTCGATGTGAGAGGAATTCTGGTCGGAGTCATCGAGCGGCGACGGAAACGGAGATAGTCCCCTGCAACGGAGAAGCGGCAGAATCCCGCAGCGCAACGCAGGGGCATTGTCGAGAGTTTCGTACGAGATTCATTTGCGAAGCGGATCATAACACTGCAACGCAAAAAATCGATTGGTTGCGGGGGGGACTATCGAGTCTGGCTCAGGACAAGCTCGTGGGCAACCAATCCTGCGCTGCTGAGGTAATCTCAGATACAATTGCCGGGGCGCGGCGAAGAACGGCAACGGAAATTAGAATGCTGGATCACGGGAGACTGGCCATGTTACGCGATCGTGAAGCGCTTCTTGCAAATGAAAAAGCGGATGGAAATTTGACGCGGCGGGAACTGGTGAAGCGCGCGGCCTGGCTCGCGGCGGCTACCGCGCTTCCGGGCGGCCTAAAATTGGCCGCGGCGGATTCCAGCGCCGACATCAGCCCCGTGATGCTCAAGCTCAGCACCTATATGAGCGAAGCGCGCAATTCCGTGCTGCCCGCCAAGGTGCTGCAGGAAACCAAGCACCACATCCTGGATACGTTTGCGGCGATGATTTCCGGTTCCGAACTTCCTCCGGGGTACATGGCTCTGAAATTCGCGCACGCATACGGAGGTCCGAGCACGTGCACGGTAGTTGCTTCGGACGTTTTGCTGGGCCCCATCGAGGCGGCCATTGTTAACGGAGAACTTGCGCACTCCGATGAAACAGACGATGACTACACCGGAGGAGGAGCGCATCCGGGAAGCGCCGTGATTCCCGCGACGCTCGCGATCGGCGAAAAAGTCGGCATCAGCGGCGAACACTTCATGCGAGCCGTTGCGCTCGGCTATGACATCGGGATGCGCGCCTTTCAGACTGTCGGTACGGGACAAACGATCCTCAAGGATACGCACATTCTTGTCGGCACGTTCGGCGCTGCGGCGGCGGCCGGCTGCGCAATGAGCATGAATCCGCAGCAAATGCGCTGGCTGCTGGATTACGCGACACAACAGGGCGGTGCCGGCATCGCCACCTGGCGGCGCGATACGGATCACATCGAAAAAGGTTTTGTTTTCGGAGGCGGCAGTGCCCGCAACGGCGTAACCGCTGCGCTGGTGGTCGATCTTGGGTGGACGGCGGTGAATGATGTTATGTCCGGCCCTGACAATTTCGTGTTGTCCTACAACCCGAAAAGCGATGCGGCGAAAATGATCGACGGCCTGGGCGAACGCTATGAAATCACCATGACCACGCTCAAGCGCTGGACGACTGGAGGGCCGATCCAATCGCCCATGGACGCCTTGCAGCTGATCCTGAAAAAACATCCGTTCGAGCCGGACCAGGTAAAACAAGTGGTCGTGCGTATGGCCACCAGCGGGGCCTACACGGTGAACAACCGCGAGATGCCGGACATTTGCCTGCAACATATGGTCGCAGTCATGATCATCGACAAGACCGCTTCCTTCAAAGCGGCGCACGACAAGCCACGCATGCAGGATCCCAAAGTGTTGAGCTTGCGCGCCAAGGTGCAACTCGTGGGCGAGGAGGAACTCGAAAAGCTGATTCCCAAGCGCGTGGCCATCGTCGAAGTCACGCTCAACGACGGAACCAAGCTGACCGAGCGCGTCGAAGCCGTGCGCGGTACTCCCGAGAATCCGATGAGCCGCGAAGAAGTCATCGCCAAGGCGCGCGATTTGATCGTTCCCGTTCTTGGCGCGAAGAAGTGCGACACGCTCACCGAGAAATTACTTACTCTCGAAACGGTGAAAGACGTCCGCGAGCTTCGCCCGCTCCTGCAGCGCAGTTGATTTGTTTTTTTCAGCGAATGCCAGGAACGTATGATCGACGCAAAACGCGGAAAATCGGGGCGTTACTGCTTTTTTAGCTGCTGGTAGGACAGGTGGTTTCTGTCATTCTGAGCGGAACGAAGAATCCCTCTTCCTCGGTTCAAACGAAGAGGGCCCCACGGGGCTGTTCATCTGTCAGTTGGAGGAGTTATGCGAAGCCTTTGGAGCATTGTCGGAGTACTGCTAATCTTGCTCGGCAGCATCTGGCTGCTACAGGGAATTAACGTGCTGCCCGGGAGTGCTATGAGCGGGCAGACGAGGTGGGCAGTGCGCGGCGGAATTTTAATTGTCGGTGGACTTGCCGCGTTGCTGAAAGCCAAGAAAAAACAGCATCGAGCGGCTTAACGGAAGCCTCTTGCTGCATAACGCTCGCCTTCACACGAGCAACTGCAGTGCCCGCGTGAAGACATCGTCTAAGACTGGGAGAAAGCCATTTCAGTGTCTGCCGTGATCGCCACCGTGATCATTTCCGCGACCGCGGTCTCCGTCATGTCCGCCGCGATGTTCTTCCGGCGCCCGGCGTCCTTCTCGCTCATACCCGCGTTCATGCTCTGATCGGTGTTCCAGTTCATGGTGCTCCGGCACGCGTTCCGCCGGTCCGTATCGGTGAATGCTATCGTAGCGGTGAACGTATGCTCCCCGGTTAACCCAGGTTCGTCCCCAACGTTCATTGTTGATGTATAAGCCGTGACCGCCCCAATCGAAGCGATTGTAGCCCCAGCCCCACGGCCGGAAGTACGTTCCGAGGGTCACGCCGTAGCCGAAGCGAATCGCCCCGCCGACAACGAAGCCGGGCCGCGGTGCATAGAACACGACTCGCGGGTCATAGTACGGCACGGTGACGTAGGCCGGATTTGCCGGCATGATCGTAATGTAAGGCCCGCCGCCAACAATGATCTGTCCATTGCTTCGAAGGTAACCGTAGTCGCGAGCTCTTCGCCGCTCCCTCTGGACGGCGTCCATCACGTCTCCCTCCTGCTCCAGAAAGGCGTTGCCGAGGTCACTCGTCCAGTTCATGTCCGAGGACATCATTTCCAGCACGGATGGGAATGGCAACAGGGCTTGCACGCTCGGATCCCAGGGCAGTCGATCTCCGTCGATCGCATCCGCGAGGTCTCTCCCGTGAAGGTAATGATGTTCATCGGACCAGCGTGCGGCATCGGGAATCTGGTCTGGATATGTGGCGGCGGCGAGAATTTGGCCCACCAGGGAATCCGGGTAAAGAGCGATGCGCGCGACCAATTGATCGAGCTGATCCGGCGGGAAGTTCGGCGGGGGGCCCTGCGCAAACGAGGGAAGAGCAACTAGTAGTGCAAGCAAAAACATTAATTTTATGGCTCGCATGTTACGGTTCTCCTCAATTTGTACAGACTGAGATGATTCCGAGACACCCGCGTTCTCAATCTGCTATAGAAATAATATCGTGCAAGCCTGCAAATCGTGAGTGGGCGATCACTGGATAGTGACCCGGGAATTAACTGTATTCGAATGGGCTTGGTGCAGCTTCAGTTGGTTCCGCAAAATTTTCGGGCCGTCTTACTGTCCAGCGAAGAGTCTTCGACGTCCTGGACGTGGCGCACCCTTGACTCAATTCATTCGGTGGCGGAAACTCAGGCGGGCGCGGGGCCATGTACACCCCTCTTTAATTTGCGCCCATTGCTGGAGGAAGCGCCGTCGGACGCGGCCGTTTCGACGGTATCCGAACATGTTTTAGTAGAACAGGCTTCAGCCTGTTGCACTCGTAGTGCAAGCAAAAATCAAACCCGACAGGCATAAGCCTGTCATACAGGTGACACTCAATGATTCGACGTGATTTCTGCAAGACTTCGCTGGCGCTCGCCGGACTCGCTCTGAGCAGCGGACCTGCCGAAGCTTTGGCGGGGCCCGCGCCCGTGGAGGAATTAGCCAAGGCGCCGGGGCTGACCAAGTACGTCTCCCAATTTATCGTGAATACGAAGTATGAAGACATCCCGGAAAATGTGATCGCGCTCGGCAAAAAAACAATTTTGGACGGATTCGGCCTGGCTTTGGCCGGTTCCGCCTCCACAGCCGGCCCGCGCATCCGGCAGTACATCGAATCGATCGGTCCGTGCGGGGGGAGCTCCAGCATCGTCGGAACGAAAATGAAAGTCCATCCGCGTTTCGCTTCGCTGGCGAACGGAGTCTCCATTCACGCGGACGATTTCGACGATACCGGCTCAGCCATGCACGTCGCGGCGCCGGTCCTTCCGCCTTCGTTTGCGCTGTGCGAGATGGGGCGCCGCAGCGGAAAAGATTTAATGCTCGCGTTTCATCTGGGCGTGGAGGTTGCCAATAAAATTGGCGACGCGGTTTCACCCCGGCACCAGCAGGACGGTTATCACACCACTGGAACCATCGGAACCTTCGGCAGCGCCGTGGCTTGCGCAAAATTGCGCGCACTTGACGCGGACAAAACGGCTATCGCGCTGGCGATTGCCGGATCCGAGGCCAGCGGCCTGCGCGATAATTTCGGCTCCATGACCAAGCCGTTCCACGCGGGCCATGCCGGCGAAAACGGCACGGTCGCAGCCGACCTCGCGGCCATCGGGTGGACGGCCGCGCCCGATATCCTGGAAGCGCCGCTGGGATTTTTTCAAGTCGGCGGCGGCTTCGATCCAAAAATAATCGTCGATCGTCTGGGCAAACCGTGGATGTTCGCGTCGCCGGGTGATCTGATCAAGCGTTTCCCGTGCGGCACAATCCAGCAGCAGGTGATGGATGAAATGTTGCGCCTGATCGAGAAGAACAACATTAAAGCGGCGGACGTTGCAAAAGTCGAAGTCGCCGGAAATCTGAGCAACTATAGAACGCTCTTTCAGCACCATCCGACGACCGGCCTGCAGGGAAAATTCAGTATGGAATATGCCATGGCCATTCTGCTGATCGAGCGCAAGGCGACGCTCAGTTCATTCACGGACGCCGTCGTGCAGCGCGCGGATGTGCAGGACATGATCGGACGCGTCCGGTACTACGTGGATCCGGAGTACAACAAGCTGGAACTTCAGGGAGCTTCCCTGCAGGCAATACTTGTCGAACAGAGCTTCCTCAAAATTTACATGAAGGATGGGAAGATTATTTCCGGCAAGACGGAACCCGCGAAAGGAAGTCCTGAGAATCCGATGACCTATGAGGAAGTGGCCGACAAGTTCCGGGGCAACGCTGAATTTGCCAAGTGGCCGTCACAAAAGGCGGAATCGGTCGTCGGTCTCGTGAAGTCGCTCGAAACTGTTCCGGACATGAGCAAACTAACCGCAGCGCTCGCGGGATAGTACGAATCATTCGAACCTGTGTTTCAGATTTTCTCATGTAGCGCCCGCGATCAACTCGTCGCAAAGCGCGCGCAGCTTACCGGGCGTACGATCCAGTCTTCAGATCATCCAGCACGGAACCGGCGCGCGGCGACCAGCCAAGTTCTTTCCTGGCTTTCTCGCCGCTGATTTGCTGATCAAGCATCTGGGCGTCCGCGAATGCTCCCATGGTTTTTCGCGCTTCTTCCAACGGCACAGCCTGCGTCTTGCCCTTCGCTCCCGCCCCGACGCTCGCGGCTTCCGCTACTTCCAGAACGGTATAAGCGGGGCCCTGCGCTGCGTTGTAGAGCGATCCGGCCGGAGCTTTTTCCAGCGCCAGAACGTAGAGTTGTGCGAGATCATCCACATCCACAAATGGCCAGCGATTATTGCCGTCTCCCACATACCGCGCCGCTCCTGTGTCTTTTGCGGACTGCACAACCATTCTGGGTATGCTTCCGCCGCGCCCGTACACCAGGGCCGGGCGGATCACCACCGTGCGCACGCCGCGATCCTTATAGCTGAGCACTTCGCGTTCGATGGCCGGTCGATGAGCCACGAGAGGCGTCGGATTCACTGGCGCAGTCTCGTCGGCAACTTTATCTCCCGTAGATCCCAGAACCCATACGCCGCTGGTGTAGACGAACGACTTTCCCGTTCCTGTCAGAGATTCCAGTAGTGCGCGAACAACGGCAGCGTCCACTTGCGGCGCATTTTTGTCATTGGTATTGGCGGTATGGATCACGCCTTCGCCGCGACTCGCCGGGGCGGACAGGCTTTCCGGTTTGAGCAGATCACCCACCACAGCGCTTATTCCACGCGATTCGAGCTGCTTCGCTTTTTCAGGCGTGCGCGCAAGCCCAACGACCTTGTGACCCGCCTTCTGCAAAGCCTCCGCTACGGCGCTTCCGATGTATCCCGTGGCACCGGTCAGAAATACTTGCATATTTTCACCCCCTGGACATTGTACCGGCCGAATCGTGGAACTCAAGGCGCGCAATGGTTCGCGACAGGAGAATCAGCCGATTTCAAAATGATTTTGACAGGAAACGATTCCGAAAAATTCAGGGCCGGTGCTCTTTTGCCGGTGTGGAAACAGGTTTCAGTGTTGCGCGCCAGCAGCGTTCACAGATTTCATCCGGGTAGACGAAATAGTTGGAAGATTTTCCGCACTTTTTGCATTCGAGGGGCACCGGTCGCGCCACGCCGCGCACGTTCAATCCGCGAGCCAGCGCCTGCCGCTCCACCCATTTCACGAATTCGACGGCCACATTGCGGTCATGATAGGGGTGAGACTCTTCAGGAGTGAGGAAGAATGGCCAGGGACGAAGAAGCAGCGCGAGTCCAACAATTCCTAGAATCAGCACCAGCGCTAGAATCATCGATTGTACCCGCCCGCTGATCAACCGCATCGGTTAGAACTTGGTTCACATTAGCTTTGATGGGCGGAATTGTCTCCCCGGTTGTTGCCCGTGCGATTCCTAAAGATTACGGGCGCGTCAAGCCTGTGCGGTACTTCCTCCCAGATTTTGTTAGTGTGTGCGATCCCGCAAGACATCGAAACGCGTGATCGTGTAACCCAACGCGGCTCCCAGGAATACGTCGGACGGAAAATGCGCAAACGTCGGAACCCGCGAGAAGCTGATGGCGGCGGCCAGTCCATACGCAACCCAAGGTACCCACCGGTGGTGGCGGTAACGCTCAGCGACGACCGTAGCAATGGAGAAAATACCGGCGGCGTGGCCCGAAGGGAAACTGCTGCCCTTACCAAATACGGAAACGTGGCTCTTGAAAAACGTGTCGGTAAAATCGCTGGAGGCCGGCACCGCATCCGGGCGAAGCCGCCGACTGACCAGTTTCATCGCCACATGCGGTATGGCGCTATCGAGATATGCCTCACCCATCAGAAGAGCGGTCTGCTCGGAATAGGAACTCTTCCCGATAACGCCGTAGAGATAAAATGTAGCGGGAATGAGAGCCGTCACAATCCCAGTGTTCGTGCCACTGAAAATTTTGTCATACTCGTGAAAGGACGAAGTATTGTCACGTACGTGAACCATGATGTGCGCATCCGCGGCCATCAGCCCGCCCGTCACGCCCACCACGCCTATCGTGGGCAGCAGGTGTTGCCCCTGAGCGATGTGCAGGGGAAACAACCACACGAGCTTCTGATCGCCCAGCACACGGATCGGCAAATTCTTCCAGGTGACCGGCTGGTAGGTCGCAGCCGGATTGGGATTGTTTTGAACTTTAGGTTCCGGGGTTTGCGGGTCTTGGGGGTCCTGCGCAGCATCAGCAGTGGCGTGAACCGCCTCCGCGCCCTCGTCGTTGGTCGCATCCGAGATCCCGTTCGAATGGAGTACAACCTCAGCAGCTGATGCTTGTTCAACCACGCCCTCTTGCGAATGCAGAACCGGGGTTATCAGGCAGCCTGAGAGGAAGACTGCACAGAACCAGCGCAGCGCGTGGCGAGAAGCTAGCTTGCAGCGGAATATTGTCACCGGATCTCCTGTCCCGCCTGTCGGTCCTGCGGGGCATGATGGTGACAGGTGCTTCCCTCATTTGCGAATCCCCATTGAACTGTAAATTAGTAGGGATTTCCTTGTACGGAGATGAGGGTATTAGGGAAGGTAATGGCCCCCCGAGTGAGCCCTCCGAGCCGTTTCTGCGCGTCGCGCCAGAAGAACCCGCCGGCTTGGGCTAAGCGGGACTATGGACAAAAGGCGCCGTGCCCAAGCCTGAAACGATTACTTCTGGAACGACTATAATCGCTACTTCTTGTCGGACGGAGGCAGGACCGCGCTTCCAACCTGTTTATTGTATTCAGCCATATCGATCGGCGAACACAGTAGCTCCGCGATGTCGAATCCGGGCGGCTGCAGATGTAGAGGAAACTTATTAAGGCCCTGCCAGGGCTCGGCATATATTTTCGGATCGTAAATCGTCACCGTCAGTTCCAGGTTGTCGCGATCGACCCGGTGAAACCGTTCCTCCACGCGCAACTCGTCACTGTGCGGGCGCCCGGCGTTGTCCAGCCAGCTTCGCGGATTTAATCCCACTGTTTCGATCACAAAAGTGTAATCGTCCACCCATTTCCCAACGGAATATCCATTCCACCGAGGCTCGGGATCCTTGGGCAGTTCTCGCCCGTCCGTCCAAATGACGCGATAGTTTCCATAAAATTGGTTTAAATAGATCACTTGGCTAGCCGTCTGAACAAGTTCAATGGTTCGCAACTCATAAAGTTCCATGCGCGGGAAGCCGATAGGATCGCACTGGTCCACGGGATCATTTGCCAAGGCGGCCAGAACTTGACGGACGCTTGGTCCGGAGGGTTTGTTGGCCTTCAGCGCCTCGAGGCCAAAGGGAGTGAAGTGCAGGGGGCGCATAATACCTGTCTCGTCGGGACGTCCTCCCTCAACGCCTTTTCCGCGCGGGGCGGTCAGCGCCGGATGTTCCAAAGCACCGCTCGGCTGGCGACCTCCATCGAGTTCTGCCGCGTCCCAAATTCCCGAAATGTCGCGCCTAGGCGCCGGCTCAGATTTCTTTCCGGCGTAAAACGGTTTGACAGGCGGAATGCTGTCCCACGTCGCCGGCTTTGATTCACTTCCCGCCGCGTTAGGCGCGGCGGTTTGCGCACACAAATTTGGCGATAGTGCCGACCACGATAGCAGGACAAACAATGAGACTCCCACGCATCTGGACATCTCCAAATCCCTCCAGGCTTCGATCTCAGCCGTTCGACTTTCAGCAGCGAATCGCCGCGCGATATTCGCAGCCACACTGTACTGCGGTTATCAGGGCTGGAACTGTTTTCCATTGATGACAATCCGTCTTCGCGGAGCTGTCGGGCTCGAGCTTCCGAGAAATCCAACGGGATTTCCGTTCTTGGCGGGCATGGCGTCAATTTCTACTTCGTCGCCGGGCTTGAACGTGTTTTTAGTCCAGCCGATTTGCAGCATGGATACCGGATTTTGAGCTTCGACGATCCAATGAGCGGTATTGCCTTTGTCGTCCTTGACGTCCACTTTCACGAAAACGTGCGGATTCGACCAAACATAGTCCGTCACGGTTCCCTTGACGATGACCGACTTGTCCGTGTCATAGGCCGCACCGCCATGATGAGCATGCAATGGCGCGGAAATCACTGCCAGGCCAGCAATTACGAAGCAAATAGTCCAGAGACTACGCATCATTGCATTCTCCCTATGCTTGTGCCGGACAGCATCAGGTTTTGCCGCTGTTCGCGGGCAGAGCGACTTCATTTTAACCGCCTGAATGCGCACCTTATACACCCTAAACCGTTCCGAGTGAACCGAATTGTGTCGGTTACAGGATTGATAAGACGCAAGCCCCGATCAATGACGGACCACACCGTTGCCCGAAGACTCAATGGAATAGCTCACGGTTCTATCGCAGGAGAGTGAAAGTAGTTCGGGCAACCATGCGGCGTTTTGCGTAGAATACAGAAAAACGGAGGGGTGGGAGAGCGGTTTAATCCGGCGGTCTTGAAAAGCGCTAGAACATTTACGACTCATTGGAAATCAATGGTTTAGCCTGCTACGTCTGGGGACTTCTGGGGGTGTTTGGGCATCCCTGGCTGTCATTTGTGCAACGGAATGTGCAACAAAAAGAATTGTGTGCAACGCCTTATGGTGTCCTGGATCTCTATTCATTTGTAATCTCATTTCGTTTGGATTAACGCTCCCGATTCCGAAACCGCTGTAAATTATTGCGGCGACTCCCAAGGAAGAGTGTGTATTGCTCTTCACAGCGCGCGGGTGTACAAGAGCGGTATACAGCAACGGGAGGTAGATTATGGGAATTTTTCTCTCCCTTACCGTGCTAATTCTGATTAGCGTAACGGCCTCTGCTATTCCATATAGCGCACCTGAAACTTACTCATTTCAAACCGAAGAGCGTCCCGCGACTACCACAGTAATCGGTATTATTCTGAAGAGCGGCGATAAATTTGTTCTGAGTGACACAGCCACGAAATCCAAATATTTTATCGATGATCAGGATAAGGCGCGCCGATTTGAAGGGAAGCATGTAAAGGTCACAGGAACAATCGACGCAGCCAAAAATCTAATTCATGTCGCATCCATTCAGGAGGTCGTTTAGATTGCGTCTCAAGGAGCAATGGAACCATGAATAACAAAGACGAAGGACCAACCCACGAAGAAATAGAGCGAAGAGCATACCAAATTTATTTGGAGCACGGCTTTCAGCCCGGCAATGAGTTAGCAAATTGGCTGGCAGCTGAGAGAGAATTAAGAGAAACACGAGAAAAACAAGAGACGGATAGGTCCATTACAGCTACTTTACGCAGACACGCCTTGCTTAGAGGTGCCTAGGTAGCAAGGTCCTGGGGCGCCAATAACGGGCTCGAAATGAAGGTAAATCTGTAATGCTGGTAGCGTACAAAGATCGGGGATTGCAAATTGAAGAGATCCCGCCTGTATTGCTCCCCACTAATTTAGACAGTCAGGGCCTCGTTTTTTAGTACGCCTGCGAAAGCCAAGAATGCCTCGTGCGGAGTGCGATTTCGGACTCCGCGGTGAGGCCTGTCGTGATTGTACT
>Ga0157378_10000537_pt1 | contig 36009 bp, 26 predicted proteins | sample M65metaG_FD_115309 | JGI IMG/M metagenome (GOLD analysis project Ga0157378, IMG submission 115309) | Miscanthus rhizosphere microbial communities from Kellogg Biological Station, Michigan, USA - M6-5 metaG | ecosystem: Host-associated > Plants > Roots > Rhizosphere > Soil | place: USA: Michigan... | reverse complement strand
CTTCCAGCGTGGTGTTTTCGTAACCCTTTTCGCGGATCAACCAACGGGCCGCTTCCAGGAGTTTGGCGCGCGTCCGCTCACGCTTATCGCCTTTGGGCTGCCTGCGGCGGGAATCTTCCTTACTGTTTGCCATCGTCTCTTGAGTTTATAATAGATTTATTTTATAATTATAATATAATTTTAGAGAGGGATCCGCTGAAATGATCAACGGCAGCAACCAAATCAAGGCGGCATTACAGAACGTCGTAGATTCCGGAGAGCTTGCCGGAGCGGCAACTCTCGTCTGGCGGGATGACGAAGCCCAGACTGTCTGCGTGGGTTGGCGAGAAATAGAATCCAATCTGCCAGTCGAACGGGACACGATTTTCCGAATCGCCTCTATGACGAAGCCGATCACCTCCGTTGCCGCTCTGATGTTAGTCGAGGAAGGCCGGATCGCTCTAAGCGACTCTATTGTTCGCTTTGCCCCGGAGTTCTCACACATGCGGGTACTGCGATCTCCCGACGGTCCGTTGGACGAAACCGATCCCGTGGAACGCCGAATTACCTTTGAAGACTTGTTGACCCATCGTGCCGGGCTAACCTATGCGGATTTCCATCGTGGCCCGATCGCCCAGGCATACCGCGATGCCCTTGGCGGCGATATCGATAGTGACGTCGCGCCCGACGACTGGATCGCGAGGCTGGCGCAGTTGCCATTGATGGGCCAGCCGGGGTCCGCAATGCACTACGGCCGCTCAACCGATCTTCTGGGCCTATTAATCGCGAGAATCGAAGGGGCCCCCCTCGGAGAAGTGCTCAAGCGGCGTATTTTCGACCCGTTGGGAATGAACGACACAGGCTTCCTGGTCCCCCGGGAAAAGCGGGCTCGTCGCGCGGCTGCGTATGGCTTCGATGAAGGAGGCGGGTTGGCTAAACGAGTCACCCGGAGTGGCGTTTTTGTCGCAGAACGCCCGGAGGATATGGCCTACGAATCCGGCGGTGGCGGGCTGTGGTCCACGATCGACGACTACCTGAGGTTCGCTCGGCTCTTCCTCGGTGACGGTAAGGTAGATGGCGTGCGTCTCCTTCACCGAGAAACGCTCGCCATGATGGCTAGCAATCAGCTCACCGACAGCCAACCTACGCACCCCGGATGGCTTGGCCTGAAACCAGGTCGAGGATTTGGCTTCGGTGTCTCGGTGGTGCTGGAGACCGATAAATCCGATTTCATGCGGCGCGGCAGCGTGGGAACGGTCAGTTGGCCGGGTGCATTCGGAGGTTGGTGGCAGGCTGATCCTAAAGATGGTTCGGTGCTCATCTTCCTGGCGCACAACATGGTCGACCTTGCGCAGATGGCCAAAGGAATCGGCCTCGGCGTGTGGGGCGCCATCGACACGTTTCAAAGGTTGGCATCGGTTTCGCGATCCTAGTCGGCCTGCGTCGTAGCTTCCACGATGGCCGCCTTTGCCGGCGGCCCTCGCCGGGCCAGACCTTCGGTTTACTACCGCTTCCACCACAACACGGTCGCCGGTAGCTTCTTACACAATTAGTCCCGTTATTTATGAAACAGTAGACTGGCGTAATCCGCCAGGTTGCGTCGCCATACCATCCAGGTGTGCATGCCTGGGGTTTCGATGTCGGTATGGGCTACGTCTTTGGACTTCAGCCATTCGCGAAACTTACGGTTGATGTCGATCAGACGATCTTCAGTACCGCAAGCCACCCACAGCAGGCGCAACTTGGAATTCGCTTTGGAATCGAGTGTTGGGAACTGGGAATTAAAGTCCTCCGAAATTCCTCCGGAACTGAATGCCCCCACCCAGGCGAATTGATCTAGATGGTTGAGTCCGGTCAGAAGCGACTCAGCTCCTCCCATGGAGAGCCCGGCAATGGCCCGTGACTCACGGTCCTTCTTGACGCGGTAACTGCTCTCTACCTGCGGCAGAACTTCAGTGAGCAACGCGTCGGTGAACTTGTCGAAATTGCGTTTGCGGAGTTCCTGGTTGCTGAAACCTCCGACTCCGGCGGTCACAATTTCTGGCGCGCCATAGCCCAGCGTCATCACGACGATCATGGGCTGCGCTTTGCCTTGCGCGATCAGGTTGTCGAGGATGACATTGGCGCGTCCGACGGCAGTCCATCCGCTGGCGTCGTCGCTGAAACCGTGCAGCAGGTAGAGAACCGGGTATGTCTGCTTCGCTTTCGGATCGTACGCAGGGGGCGTGTAGACGTAGTAATCGCGCTGATCGCCGACGACCCCCGACCTGTAAAAATGGTGATCGATCTTGCCGTGGGGAACATCGCCGACTTCCCAGGGCAGGCCGGCGCCGGGAACATGCACCATGCTCTGGGTGTTCAGCAGGTTGGGCTTCATCAAGGGATTGTAAGGATCGATGAGCCCGACACCATCGGCGGTGAAGGAATAGCCGTAAAAATCAGGCTGCAGGGGATCGGTGGTGAGAGCCCAGACTCCCTGATCATCCTTTTGCATGGGAACTGGTTTTGTACCTTCCAGCGTCAGCAAGACCTCTTTCGCATTGGGATCGCGAAAGCGGAAGGTTACGCGGTTGTCGGCGCCCACTTCAGGAGATACAAGTCTTGCGGGAGGCTGGTTTTGCGCGAAAACGGAAGTCGTGATGAATAGTGCAAGTGCGGCTATCTTCGTCATCGTTCCACCCTTTTTTGAGTCGGCGGGAGTATACATTAGCTGTCCGGTGAGTGTTTAGTTTTCAATTATTGGTTCTCAACGCAGCAGCAGGTCGGCGGCCACGAAGACAAGAAACACCACTGAGATTACCCCGTTCATGGTGAAGAACGCGGCGTTGAGCTTGCTCAAATCTTTGGCGGAAACCAGCGAGTGCTCGTAGGCCAGCAGCAGTGCTACCACCACCACACCGCTGATCGCGATTTTCCCTAGTGAAAATACGTACAGCAAGGCAATCAGAACCAACAGCATGAGGAGGTGAAAACCACGGGAGATCCAGAGCGAGGGGCCAATGCCGCAATAGCGCGGAATGGAGTGCAATCCTGCTTGCTGATCGAATTCGAAGTCCTGGCAGGCATAGAGGACATCGAAGCCGGCAACCCAAAAAGTCACGGCAACGGTGAGCAGCAAGATACGCGGATCGAGCGAACCACGAATTCCAATCCAGGCGGCGGTTGGAGCGATTCCGAGAGCAAAGCCAAGAACCAGATGAGACCAGCGCGTGAACCGCTTGGTGTAGGAATAGAGCAAGACCACAGCTAGAGCGATCGGAGAAAGCAAAAGCGCGGTGAAATTCAACCGCGACGCCGCGAAGGTGAATAGACCGCAGCAAACGATGACGAACGTAGCGACGAACCCAGGGGACAAGCTTCCCGCGGGCAGCGCGCGGGTTCTGGTACGCGGATTGGCGGCATCGATGGAGGAATCCGCCAGGCGGTTAAATGCCATGGCGGCCGATCGAGCCGCAACCATGGCAACGACGATCCAAACCAACTGGCGGGCGGCGGGAATGCCACCTGCGGCCAGCATCGCGCCGCAAAGCGCAAATGGGAGCGCAAAAATAGAGTGCTCCCATTTGATCATTTCCAGAGTGAGTTGCAGATTTCTCAGCACGGCCACATCAGATTGTAAAGGATCACCCCGGGCTGTAGCCGTGTTCTCCGACCAAGGGAACGAATCGGCACCCTTGAAGAATGTTGACCACCGATCTCCGATTGATCTTACGGACCAGTTGTAGCCTTTGGGCTTCCGGTGGTCCCACGGGAACCACCATTCGTCCGCCTTCACTCAGCTGTTCGAATAAAGGCCGGGGAATCTCAGGCGCGGCCGCCGACACCACGATCGCATCAAAGGGTGCGAATTCAGGCCAACCATTGCTTCCATCGGCAACGGAGATTGCTACATTGGAATATCCGAGGCGAGAAAGTGTTTTCTGGGCAAGGGAAGCAAGGCTAGGGTGACGCTCAATCGAGTAGACCTGAAAGGCCAACTGGGTCAGGACCGCGGTCTGGTATCCCGAGCCGGTACCGATTTCCAGCACCCTGTCAGAGGCCCGAAGCGAGAGGGCTTCGAGGGTAAGAGCAACAATATAAGGCTGTGAAATGGTTTGGCCATTGCCAATGGGTATGGGATGGTCGGCGTAGGCTTCATTGGAGTACTCCCGCCCGACAAACTCGTGACGTGGCACGCGGTCCATCGCAGCCAGCACGCGCTCATCATGAATCTCGCGAGCACGAAGCTGCGTCTCGACCATTTGCTGGCGCACCGCAAGATAGGGATCGATCTGGTTTTGCAACGTCACGATCCTAGGATACGCCAACTATTTTTTGCGGCGGCGTACTCGAACGTCGAAGCTGACTACTCCGTTCTGGTCACGGATAGCGACCACGGAAACATTGCGAGTGATGTTGTATTCCACCTGAATAATCTGCTGCGACGTCTGCGACACATTGGTGCTGTAGGTCAGGGTCAGATCGTTGGTAACCTGCTGCTCGATCGTGACCTGAGGTCCACGCGCCGGATTTGTTTCAGTGCTCAGCCCTTGGGGGTCGATCTTGATCCGGCTTCCACCAAACAGACGTTGGACCCGGTTGCTGACGGTTGCGTTTAAAGCTTCGCTGAGGATGGCGTTCGAGGCTTCCTGGCTGAATGGCTGTCCGGATTGGCTGAGTTGGGCCGACTCCTCACGGGTCCGCCCCAAGGCGAGTAGGGCAACGATATCGGCTTCCGGCAACGGCGGTTCGGACCTATAACTGAGCTTTAGCTTGTTGGCTTCTCCATTCAAGCTGACGGTGATGTCATAGTCGCGGACCCTGGTTGACATTTGCAGATCAAGGATCGGAGTGATGGTTACCGGACTGATGAAGCTGACGTCACCGCGCTCTAGGTGATATTTCGAGCCATTGAAAAAAACTTCACCTTCAATTACGTCGGCGCGGCCCAAGAGGGCGGGCTTGGCGGCGGTCCCGCGCAGGCGCAAATCGGCATCACCAGATAAGCGGACGATTGCAGTCTGCATGCGGAGTTCCGGGGTGGTGACGACGTGAACGTCCAGACGTATTCGATTGAGCAGAGGATTGGTTTGCGGCAAGGGAGAGCTCTGCGCATTGCGCGCCAGGTAGGCGCCGAAGTCAAAGCCCGGCGTTACCGACAACTTAGTCACGGTGACGTCTCCACTTAAAGTAGAGGCGTCTGTCGACCCGGAAAAATGGAGATTAGCGTCCGCTGTGGAGCTAACTCCGGGTGGATAGCGAAGACGAACTCCCTCGCCATGGACCGTGAAGTCAAAGGTGGATCGTCCGTTGTGCACAGTGGCGAATCCAGCCAGAGTGACCAATCCGCCACCGCTATGCGCCGTCAAGGTTTCAATCTGAACTCGATCTTCATTGAACAGAAGCGAACCGTTCATTTCGCTTAAGCCGGAAGGCAGATCGACATAGGAAATGGAGCCGTTGGCGACCTGTAGGCGGCCCCGCGCCCTTGGGCTGGCCATTGTTCCATCCACAGTTGCGTCCACTGTCACTACCCCAGAGGATGTGAAGTCGTGATTCAGTGTTTCAATCAGACGAAGATTGACGCGCCCGTGGGCGGTGAGATCAAGTTCCCGCTGTCCTGTCAGATTGATGGTTCCGCTGCCTCGGAGGTCAGTGCGCTCACCCACAAAGTGGAAGTCATCAAATTTCAATTGTTGCTTTGAGATTGAAAAGCGGACGGGGCCATCATTCCGCAGATCGACTTCTTCCACACTTAGAAAGAAGTCGCTCAACGAACCGATCACGCTCAAGTCGCGGGGATGACGAAGCGGGCCTTGCAGGCGTACATCGCCGGCAATCGCGGAGTGTCCGGTAATCTTGCCTTGAAGATAGGTGCGAAGCAACGAATCCGCGTCAAAGTGGTTTAAATGAAGATCAATGGTCGACGGCCAGTCACCGTGAAGTAACGCCGTCCCATCAATGGCCAATTCGGCTTGCTCAAATTGCGAGCGTCCTTTTATGCGAAGGTGGTCGCCCTCAGTCAGTGCTTCCAGCGCGTAGTCGCCAGCCTTTTCGTGATCGAGGGCAAGGTTATGCAGCTGAATGGCGGCATTTATGGTTGGCGCAGACAGCGTCCCGGAACCTTGGGCTTCGAACGCCATGGTGCCGTCAACGGCTAGCTTGTGGTCCTGCAGTTGAGGGATTTTTGACAGATCAAAATTCGCTCCCGCCAAGTTAAAGCGGTAAGAGTTTGAAACGAAATCGTGGGATGCAGTACCGGAGATCTTTCCAGAACGATAAATGCCGCTAATATCACTAAATTGGACTTCGCTGCCGGTAAGCCTGAGATTGGCTTCAACGCGATCCACAGGTTCGCCATAGACAACGGCCTTGGTCAGAAGAATGCTGCCTTTTCCTTCCCTGTCGGCCTGGGTTCCGTGAGCCTCGAGATGCATATCGATGCTCCCGGCTAGAGGATAGTCATAGCCTGCCATCGCCAGAAGGGCGGCAACATCAGTTCTTTGTGTATCGAGATGCATCGAAAAAGGACTTTCTTTCGTGAACTGAAAGTTCTGCAGACCCGCCGAAAGATCTAGATCGATCACTGTGGAACCACGCTTGAAGGACGCACTATGCGCCTGAAATCCAGACGAAGAAAGTTGGATAGCGGCGGTAAGCGAATCCCAATGAATTTCACGACCCGGAGTGCTACTGGTGGCCGGCACAAGAAGATCAAAATCCTCCGCCTGAAGGTCTCCCGCCAAGGTGATGTTGGAGAGCTTGCCGCTGGCATTGCCGTTGAAAGAAGCGTGCCCGTGCAGGTTTACGGGAAGAGTGCCTGAGCCGCGTAAAGCTGAAACCACGGGCTTCCACTCATTCAAGTCGGTGGTGTTGGCTGATATTTTTAGCGATGCCGAAGACGCAAGCATTCCGGAAGCCCGGAACTGCGTAGCGCGGGTGGATGCGGTGAACTCTGCGACTTCCAGTTCATCACTTGCTGCCCGATAGGTCCCGCGCGCGTGTGCGCGGACTGCCAGCTGTGACGGTGAGGGCCTTGCTGGGGGAGTGACATCCAAAGCGACTATGGATTCGGCATTTCGCCAGGAACCTGACCACCGCGCCTCCACAATTCCATCTGTGCTACCCACCAGGTTCATGCGTGAGAGTGGAAACTTTGCGGGCGGGATCGTTGCAGAGGCTTGCAGTACAGAAATGTCCTGAAATCGCAGGCGTAGATTTCCCTTGTGTTCGTCTGCAAGCTTGCTTTTCGCTTTGCGGACAAGTTCGCGGGGCAGCCAGTTAGTGATTTCGCCATCGCCGCTAAACGTGCCTCCCAGCACGCGACCCTGCATTTTGGACAAGACGACGCGCCGCGGATCGAGCGTGAACAATGACGTCATACTGGCGCCGTGCACGGCTGCATCTTGCGCCCGCCATTCAAAATCTGTGAGGGTGAGTTTGCCGTTTGTGGTGTAACTGTACGCGTCCCACTCTCCCTGGCCAATGGCTTCCAAAGTTCCTCGCGGAATTTGGTTCAGCCGGGCCTCGGCGTCTAACTCAGCGAGATCCAGCGTGGCATGGTAGGTTGCGCGAATTTTCGGCTGATCAAAGTTTTGCAGACTTCCACTGGCTTCGACCCGCGAACGTCCGGAATTGGCGCGCAGCGATTTCACGTCAATCCCGCCATGGTCGAGGCTCAAGTGGGCCTCAGCCATCCAGGCAAAGGGGCGATAACCGTCAAATCTGGTGTCGATCTTGCCCGCCAGTACGTTGCAGTCGTAGCGACGATGCAAGAGCGAATAGGTCATGTCGACGGAAAGATCGTTCGCTGTGAAATCCAACGGAACCTGTTGTTCGTTCCACATGAAGCGGCCATGCCGGATCTCCAGATAGCTGATGGAAACCGAGAAAAGCTTTTCAATGGCATCGCTGGCGGAACTCTTGACCAGCCTCGGCCCAGGTTGATTGGTTCGCCCGTCTGGGTAGCGCAGCACATGAATAGAAGGGTGGTCGATGATCACAGAACGAAACCCCAGGTCGGCGCCCAAGACAGAAATAATATGAACGTTGGCGATCAGCCGGTCGACATGAACATAGGGTTCTTCTTTGGGGCCTTCCAACCCGTGGATTGTGAGATCACGAACCTCAACTCGAAATCGGAACGGTACGACATGGAAACCGCCAAGTTCGGCCCTCCCGCCTGTAATTCGCTCGAGTTGGGTCACGATGCGATGCCGAACCCCGGCCTGGAACGATCTGGTGGTCACGTACCATCCAAGCCCCCCGAGACCCAGCAGCAATCCACCCGCGGTGAACAGCAGGTACTTCGCTATCCGGCGCCAACGGGATTTGGCGCGGGGCTCGCTCATTGCAAGAGACCCTGATCGCGAGGATCGGGCTGAGTGCGAATCTGGCTGGTGGCACGGAGGTTTTGCAGCCAGGACGTAAGCAACTGATCCAGTTTCTGCTGGGTCAGCAGTTCCTTAATTTTGGGTGTGACATCCGACAATGGCACATCGGCAGCACCCGAGTTGCGAAGCTGAGGCAAGAGGGACTGTTGATAATAACTTTCGATACTCTTGGGGTCGATCTGGATGGTCGGTCGCAGGCGATCATCGACTAGCCGCAGCATGTCGAGTTGCATGGCCACGCGGCGCTTTAATTCCAGCTCTTCGACGTGGTGCTCGGCCAGAACCGCCTTCCACTGGGCCTCGCTTTTGGCGGCATATTGGGCCTGAACTTGTGCCATCCGCTGATTCACATCCTGCTCGTCTGTACCGCGTGCGAAATCCGACGACCGCATTTGCTCGCGCAGCAGTTCCTGATCAATCAGTCGATCCAGCGTTGCTTTGCGATCGGCGGCAGAGACGCCGGCCAGATCGCGATTATCGATGAACGTTTCGTAACGGACCGCGTCATCCCAATCGCTTTGCAGAATGATTTGCCCGTTCACCGAAGCGACAATGCGATCGATGATCTCCCCAGCGTGGGCGTTCAGGGCCAGAGCCAGTAGCGCAATGCACGCGAATATGGGAAATCGGCGGCTCATCTAGAAAGTCTGCCCAATACTAAAGAATACGTTGAAGTGCCGTCCATTTTGCGGAACAAACTTGCTGATGGTCTGGCCAGGATTGGCGGGATCGTCAGAGGTCTGCACGCTAGGAAAGACCGGAGGATTGAGATTGTAACCAAAGTCGAAACGGACCGGGCCAATCGGGGTTTTGTAGTGAATCCCGACGCCAATGGCATGCGAAATATAGCTATAGTCGCATTGGGCCGACGTAGCCTGCTGTTGGCACAGTTGCGGATTTTTCTGTTTCCAGCGCAGCAGGTTGTGCAGCATATCATTCGTGTTGACGAACACATTGCCCGCGTCGTGAAAGATTGCAAGGCTGACATTATCCCCGACATAAGGCAGCAAGAGGGGGGGGAAGCGGAGTTCGAGGTTATTGACGAATAGGGCGCTGCCGCCCAGCGGAAAGCCGGTAACTGGGTCGCGCGGCCCGGCCTGGTTCAGACCAAATCCGCGATGGGAGTTGCCGCCGCCGGAAAAGAACCGCTCTGGCAGGGGGATCAGTGTCTGCCCCGGGGGAATGGTCTGGCCGGGAGTGACATTGATGGTGTCGGCGAATGGACTCTCCACTCCCACCCGTGTCGAACGGGCAAAAATGAACTTCTTTCCCTGGGGGCGGTTCTTGCCGAAGGCGTAGTAGGTTGAGTTCTGAAGAAGGATGCGGCCAAAGTCAGCCTCTGAACCGAAGTAGCTGGAGGCGACTCCGCCGTCGATGGTGGTGTAGTTGCCTTTGGTGGAATCGAGCGCATTGTCGCGCTTGTCACGGATATAGCTGAACCCGGGAAAGCCCACACGAACCGGTTGCGAGAGCAAAGGAATCTGGTCAGGACTGATGGCGATATCGGTTGCATGCACCCGGCGATAGGTCATGCTGTAGGTCAATGTACTCGCCTTGTTCAATATCTGCTCAATCTGAACCGAGCCTTCCAGACGCTGAGAAGTGAAGGTGGTCACATCCAGAGTGTTGTCATAGAAGGCAGTAACCGAGAGCCGCAAATTCTTGGTGTTAAACCAGCGAGGCGCATCATAACTGATCAGCGCCCGCTGTTGAAGACGCCCGACATGGGTCTTAAAAGCCACGGTGTGATCGCGACCACCAAAGTTCAGGCGGGTAACGTCGAAAGAGACGCGTGGGCTCAAACCCGTCGCGCCTTGTGGCTGGTTAGTGCCGACGTTGGGCTGTCCTGTTTGGAATTCGAGTCCTAGTCCGTAGTTGAAGGTGTAGCGCTTGGATTCCTGGACCTCGACGAGCACATCTTTCTGTGGCTCGTTTCCATCCGGATTTTGCACCGCCGTATCCACCTGGCTGAAAATGCCCAGATCGTACAAGCTTTGTTGCGTGGTGAGCATGTCAATCTGGCTGACGGGGTCCCCCGACTTGACCTGCAACTCACGATTTACGACATAGGGGCGAGTGAAGTTCAGGCCCGAAACCAGGACTTGATCGACGAACTCCTGTTTGCCCTCCTGGATGGTGTAAGCCACCTGCATCCGGTTGGGCTCGGCGGCCGGCTTTGCGGAAGCTTCGAAGGTAGCATTGGGAAAACCACGATTGAAATACTGGCTCAGGACAATCTCGCGGTCCTGGGCGATATTGAATTCAGAGAACGGCTGCCCTACCGAAGTGTTAATGCTGGCCCGAAGCTGGTCGTCGGAAAGCGTCTTGTTGCCGCTTAGGTTGAGATCGCTGACCAGGGTTTGCGGCCCCTCGTCCACCTGGACGGCGACTGCCAACTGATTTTGCTGCCCGTTGTAATCGTCCTCGACTTTGCTGGTGATCTTGACTTCGCGAAACCCGTTGGCCCGATAGAGGTCTTCCATCCCATCGATGTCGTCCGCTAACAGACGAGGGCTATATCGCCCTTGGGAGAAGAAACGGCTTGCGGTCTGCAACTGCATATGCGAGCGCAGCAGTTCTTCTGCAAAATATTTGTTACCGCTGATTCGGATGCTCACCAGACGGTGGCGTTCGCCGGCATCGATGGTGTAGATAACGCGAAGGCTCTTGCCTTCATTCGCCCTCCGTCGGCGCAGGGTTACCTTGGCTTCGAAGTAGCCCTTGGACTGCAAATAGTTGAGCAGGTTACGGCGTCCTTCATTAAGGAGATCATCGTCGAGAGCATTCTCCTCGTAGACCGGAACGTTCCTCCTTATTTCACCGCGGCTGAGCTTGAATCCTTCGGCAACAATGTCGACGGTTGGGCCCAGGGTGATTTGCAATTGGTAGTCGACCACGTTCGTCGCCGGTTGATAGTTCCGGGTGGTAATAGCGACCTGCGCCAGCCAGCGTTCCTGTTTCTGGTAGCGCTTGCGAAGGTGATCGAGTGCATCCGTGATTCGTTGGGCGGAGACCAGATCACCGGGGTGGAGATGGGCAATGTCCTGAATCTGGCCTTCGGAATATTGGGTGTCTCCGGTGACCGACACTTTGCCAACATGCGCCTGCGGTCCGGGAATTAGGTGAAAAGTAATATCCACCTGTTGCGATTCGGGATGGCGGCGCTCTTCGTGGGTTACGAAGTGACGGTAATAGCCGTTCTCTTCCATGAGTTGCTTGATGTTTTTAAGTGCACGATCCAGCTTCTCAGAAGTAAACAGTTCACCAAGTTGCAGTTTGGCAGCGTTGATAATCTGGCCTGGGGTGGGCCGGGTAGGCTCGCTGTCGAGGCTGACTACTCCGACAAAATAATTAGCATCGGTAAAGAACGACAAAACTACACCGCCTGAGCTGCCGTGATCGGCTTCTACCCTGATATCGGCAAATCGCCCGGTAGCGTAAAGCGCTTTGATGCTGGCGCGCACCTGCTCCCGGGCCATGGGCGCGGCGGCATGTTGGGGGATCAGTTCCCGCAGTCGAGCCTCCTCCTTCGCTTCCCGGATCGCCGGAAAGCGGATTTCTTCTACCTTGAGACCCTCGAATGAGGCCGTGCCACCAACCGTTTGCGGCTGATTTTGGGAGGCCTTTGCGTCCCCTGAGTGGGCCCTAGCGCACACGGAACAAACGACCGTGAACGCCAGCGCAGTCAGGGCTGTAAGCAATCCTTCCCTAAATTGCAAACCGGCTCCTCAGTACAAATGTGGGTGCTTAAATGGTTCGATGAGCGCGCAAATCGCACCGTTGTATTCGGTCCCTAGACCAGCTTGAAACTATAATACTGGCTTGGGCTGCGGTAGTTGGTGACCTTCTTTGGAACTGAACGAAAGATATTCGCGGCAGGTGCTGTTCCCGGGCATAGGGCTCGAAGGGCAACAACGCCTCCTGGCGTCGCGCGTTGTCGTCGTGGGTTGCGGCGCAACCGGTTCGGCCATCTCTTCCCTGCTGGCTCGCTCTGGAGTTGGGACCCTTCGCATCATCGATCGTGATTACGTTGAGCCCAGTAACCTGCAACGGCAATCGCTTTTCGACGAGAGCGATGCCGCCGAATCCGTGCCCAAGGCTATAGCCGCGGCCAGGAAAATTGCTGCATTCAATTCAGAAATCGTGGTCGAGGCGCAGGTAGCGGATCTGATTCCGGGCAACATCGAATCATTGCTGGCGAATGTCGATCTGGTCCTCGACGGAACAGACAATTTCGAGACGCGGTATCTGGTCAACGACTTCGCAGTAAAGGCTTCCCTTCCCTGGATTTATACAGCCGCCGTGGGCAGCTATGCGGTCTCCATGAACGTAATTCCGGGAAGGACGGCTTGCCTTGCCTGCATGTTTCCGGACCAGCCTTCAGGAATGATCGAAACCTGCGAAACTGCTGGGATTCTCGCCACGGCGGTGAGTCTCGCCGCGTCTATTGCTGCTACCGAAGCGCTGAAGTTTCTGACCGGGGCACCTGACAAGTTGAGGACCACTTTGCTTTCCTTCGACGTGTGGACCAACGACCGCGCGGAGGTTTCGGCGGTGAAACCCAGATCCAATTGCCGCGCCTGTCAACAGCGCCACTTTGTCCACCTCGCGGGAGAGGCACGTCCGCACATAACCTTGTGCGGGCGCAACTCGGTGCAGATCCATGAGCGCCACCGGCCTCTCGATCTGGGAGAGATAAGTGGACGTCTCAAACCCCATGGGACCGTCCGGCACACTGATTTTGTCCTGAAATTTTGGCGCGAGCCCTTTGAAATGACCTTGTTCCCTGATGGACGGGCGATCATCAAAGGTACGACCGATACGGCCATTGCTCGTAGCCTGTACGCAAGATTCGTGGGTAACTAGGCTGAAAGCCGCTCCTGGCTTTGGGTTTAAGGTCGCAGGAGGCATCCCGCCATAAGCGCTTCGAATCTCAATTTCAGGTGGGAGGCTCGTTATGCGCTGTATCGTCCTAAGTTGTCTCCTTGCAAGCAGCACCCTGGCGTGTTCGCAGATCACGATAGTTTCCGGGTATGCGACCAATAACCCAGCAGTACCGGGGGCTTATGCCTTGCCGTTCGTGCCTAGGCTAGTCCCTCCGGAAGCCGTCTTCGAGACTCCGTCCCTTCAGGTTGGTGCTGAGAATGCCACAGCGGGAAATGTGGTGGGGGTGAGTTCCTTTGTTTCGGACCAACCTTCTTCCGCATTCGAGGTCAGGGCGCAGACTACGCCCCGACTCAATCTGGGTGCCGCTATTCCCGAGAGTGCTTATGGGGTCGCCCAATTGGCTAAAGGACAAACGGTTACCCCGGCGCGGCGAAAATTTACCAACGACGATATTGAGCGGTTGAAGAAAGATAACACGCAGAAGTGAACTCTAGTGCTGTGCCATCGCCTCAAGCGTAGTGAAAAATTCTGGATAGGAAATGACTGCGGCATCGGCTCGATGAATCAGGGTTTCGCCCTCGGCGCGCAGACCGGCGACCGCGAATGCCATGGCGATACGATGATCTCCAAACGAGTCGATTTCGGCTGCGTGGAGCTTTTGCTTTCCGGGAATTCTGAGACCGTCGGGATGTTCCTCCACTTCAGCTCCCATAGCCCGAAGGTTGGTCACGATAGAAACGATGCGGTCTGACTCTTTCACCCGCAGCTCCGACGCGTCGCGAATCTCAATGCCGTTCTCACTATAGGGAGCAATCGCCGCCAGCACCGGGATTTCGTCGATGAGGGCTGCTGTATCTGCGCCAGCCAGGCTACCGCCTCGCAGCTGCTTTCCCTTTACTTGAAGCGATCCAACCAGTTCCCCGTGCTGCTCCTCGAGCTGCGTAACCGCAATTTCAAGGCCCATGGAGATCAGAACGTCCAGGAGACGGGCCCGGGTGGGGTTCATGAGGAGCGAATTCACGATGAGATCGGAACCGGGGAATAAGCTTGCCGCGCACAGAAAGAATGCCGCACTAGAAATGTCTCCCGGAACCACAGCCTCTATCGCACGCAGTTTCTGCCCGCCACGAATTCGCACGCTACCCTGATCCTGGACTACCTCGGCCCCGAAGGCGCGTAACGCCACTTCGCCATGATCGCGAGTGCGGATCGGCTCCGTAATGCTCATCTCTCCGTCGGTGTAGAGTCCTGCGAATAAGAGACAGGTTTTCACTTGTGCACTGGCCACCGGCATCCGGTAGTCGATAGGTTTCAAGTGGCCGCCCGACAGCCTGAGCGGCGGCCGGCCGCCCTCAGAGGCTGTGATCTTTGCGCCCATCTCTCCCAGCGGCTTGATGATGCGCGCCATGGGGCGGTGCGAAAGAGACTCATCCCCCATTAGTTCGCTGGTGAAATCCTGCCCAGCGAGGATGCCGCTCAGCATTCGGATGGTCGATCCGGAATTGCCACAATCCAGCGGCGAGGCGGGCGCGTGTAGCTTCCCTCCTCGGCCATGGATGACAATCGAACCCTTTTCGCGTTCCCATTCCACTCCTAAAGCCTGCATGCATCCGAGCGTGCTGGCGCAGTCCGCTCCGGTGGAATAATTGTCCAGGCGCGTATCGCCCTCCGCGATGCCGCTCAGCATGGCATAGCGATGAGATATTGACTTGTCACCGGGAAGGCGGACAACACCGGACAGGCCACGGGCCGGGCGAATAGTAACGGATGACTCTTTAGACATGCGTGATTTAAATATATCGAAATGTAAGAAAGGTGGGGCCTATGCCAGAGACTGCGCCTCGGCGGTAGCTTCCTTTAGAACATCGGACGGAACTTCCTTAATGGTGACGGAGAATTCAAACATGGGTACTTCAGTGCCGCGGCCCCAGCGGTTCACTTCCCAATGGGCGCGCACAAACTTTACGTCCGAATGTCCCGTCAAATCGAGCAAGAGGGGATGATCGCCACCATAGAACTTCTGGGGAAAAACCCCCAACGGCTTGGGGCTCCAGATCCCTCCATCCGCAGAACCAAATACGCTCACGTCAAGCGCTTCTTGCTCAACAATTCGGGTAATACGTAAATTTAGAAGAAACACCCGGCTCGACGCAGTACTGAGATCGACCGCGGGGCCGTCGCCCTTGGCATTGACGGTATTTTGCGGGACAAGAAACGTGTCAATCATGGCGCGGAAATTGTAGCAGAGGTCCGGCTATCCGCCGTGCACCGAATCGAGGAACTGGCGAAGTACCTTGCCCGCTTCCTCCGGTTGCTCGAAAGCAGCATAATGGCCAGCCTTCGGGATTACCTTCAGTTGGCTCCCTGAAATATTCTGCCGAATCACTTCGGCGTCGGCCACCGGGGTCAAGGTGTCTTCGTCCCCGGCCACAATCAGAGTCGGCACATTGATCGTTTCTAGCGTCGCGACCGAGTCGGGACGCGCCGCCATTCCCCGCTGCACCTGACTGATGTCTTCCGGGGACATGCGCAGCATCATCTTGCGAGCGGTTTCGACCAGATCCGGACGGGTCCGACGGGTCGTTTCGCCAATCACTTTCGTCAACATACCGTCAATGAAGGTTTCGGTGCCACGTTCCAAAACGTCAGCGGCAGTTTGCATGCGCGTATTCCGGGCCTCGGGGGTATCCGCGGTCGCCTTGGTGTCCATGAGTACCAGTGCTGCAGCGCGCCCACGAAAACGACGCCAGAATTCGAAAAGGGAATACCCTCCAATTGATACGCCAGCCAAGGCAGCGCGGCCTAATTGCAGATCGTCCATCACGCGGGCAAGATCGGAGGCATGCTCCTCCATGGTTGCAGGTCCTTCCCCGATGTCGGAATCGCCGTGACCCCGGAGGTCGGGCAGGATCACCTGATAACGCCCGAGCATAGAGAGCAGGGGCGGCGACCAGAAATGGTGATCGACAGGAAAGGGGTGAAGCAAGACGACAGGAGGGCCGTCCCCTAAAACTTCATAGGCAATCTCGGCGTCGCCACTGCAAACATGGTTCATGCTTCCGATTTAAGCACAGCCGGAGGCAGGGATGGAAAAAGACAGTCATTTAACAGAATTTCCTCGTGTACCTTCGCGCCCCTCACGGTTCATACCCTCTGCCGCCGTTATCGAGGGTCCGCGCGCCATCACTGTAGCCTGTGAGTCGCCGTAAAGCTCCTTCCATTCCCTCGAGGTTCTTAGCGCGGTGATCAGCGGCGAGCCCGACTTAAGAATAACCGTGCGAATCCTCCATCGCTCGAGAACTCCGCGCCAGTCGTCGGTTAAGGAGTTGGCGTCTCCAAAGTCTTTCATCAGGACGTCGCCGTAGACATCGGCACGGCCATCTATAAACACTCTGTTTTCGGGGTACAACCGCCAGATGAGGTATCCGCCCCAATCGTAGTCATTCAAAATTGGTCCGGGCGGATGTTGCGCGGCTAGAAACGACACAGCACGAACCGGAAACCCTTCGGCCTCGGCGGCTGTTTGGTTCTTGACCACGGTGCGGATATGCATCACAACGAAGATAGCGAAGCTGACGAGTATCGCTGTATTAATTAAGAATGCACCCTTGAGCAAGCGCGGAGGTCTTTCAAACCTAGCGTTCAGAAGGCGGCTGAGAATTGGTGCCGCAATCACGACGTAAACACCAACATGTCTCATCGAGACCAGAGCCGCAAAGTTAGCTGCCAATAACAGAAGCAATTCTCCCGGCCGTGCACGTTTCGAAGACAGCGCCAGCCCGCCTAGCACTGCGAGCATCAAGAGCGCGAGTGGCATATATTGAGCATCGTGAAAATTGGGTGAAAACCATTCCGCGATCCTGCTCTGCATGCTAACCGAGCGAAGCGTAGAAATTGGGTATGAGTACATCTTTGCGCCGTAAGGATTAAACGGCACAACCGCCAACGAGGCAGCAACGACTAACGCCGTGGTCCGAATCCTGGGCGTGACGTCGGCCCAGGACGCCGAACCCGTGAGTGCGTCCAGCGCCTCTCCCATGAGAAACAAGATCAACACCGCGATTCCCATCGCATAACCTGCGTGGAGATTCGCCCACAACAATATGAGCGGCACTGCACACCACAATATTCGCGGATGGCGAAGGCGGGCGTCGTGAAGTAACAGCAATAAACTGGCAAAAAACAATGATAGTACTTGAGGGCGAACGCCCCACACCGGCCGGGAGGCCAATGCGGCCCAGATTGTCACGATGCCAGCGGGATAGGAGCCACCAGAGCATCGCTTGAAAACCAATAAATATGTGCCGGTGATCAATAGTGCGAACACCACGATGAGCCCGCCAAAACCACTTAGGCGATAAAGTCCGAACATAAAAACGTCGGACAGCCACTCGTGGTTAATCCAGGGAAATCCGGCGCGAGTGAAAGAATACGGATCCATCCGGAAAACGGCATGATTTTGCAGAGTCAGTTGCCCGGTGCGCAAATGCCACCACAGGTCGGGGTCAGCGGCCGGGCGCGCGGCCAGCCCCAAAAGGCCCAGGGCAACTATGGCAACAAAGACTCCTCGCGTTTGGCAGTACTTCTTCCATCCCGAAAGCTCTGAGCTTGTATTTTCCAAGTGTAGAATTCCGGCATGCGCAATCGGACTTCGCGAGTAAGGTACACGATCATTGCCTTCCTCGCAGCCATGGCATTGCTGCACGGCATCTTTTTCTGGCATGCACGCCATCTGATTGCGACGCGCTACCCTGACTTCACTGCATTCTATGCCGCCGGAACCATAGTGAGGACCGGCATGGGTCACGAACTTTACAACCCCGCGATTCAAATCCGGATTGAGCGCGAAGTGATAGGACGTGCTTCCACAATACCTCCACTGCCATTTTTGCGGCCACCCTGGGAGGCCCTGGCGTTCGCGCCTCTTACTTTCTTAGGCTATGTTGGCGCATTTTGTCTCTGGAACGCTGTGGGGATTTCATTCCTCGTGCTCTGGGTCAGAGCATTGCGAAAAAATTTTCCGAACCTGCAGGGAAATTCTTGGCTTTTCTGGACACTTGCGCTCGCCGGATTCTTCCCCGTCTTTCTGAACTTGCCCATGGGACAGGATGCCATTCCGTTCTTGTTACTGGTAACCGTTGCATTCTTGGCGCTTAAGAAAGATGATCCATTCAAAGCTGGCCTGCTCCTGGGCCTGGCGTCTTTCAAACCCCAGATAGTCCTACCTTTGCTATTGATCGTAATGTCCCGTCCACAGCGCGGAAGATTGTTCACCGGCTTTCTTTTGATAACCGGTGCTCTGACGTTGGTTTCGGCAGGCATCAGCGGATGGTCCTCTGTTCTGCGATATCCGCGTTACCTTTTGGAGGTGAATCGGAATCTGGGGAATGGAACGATAACTCCGACCGACATGCCGAATCTGCGCGGCCTGCTGGCTGTGCTAGGAGCAGATCGCATTTGGCAAATTGTGGTCGCATGCGTCTCCGTAGCTTTGATCGTGATTGCTGGAAGAATGTGGCGTAAGGCAAAGGAGTCGTGGAGTTTAGACGAGGCCTTTTCGTTCAGTGTTATTTTTGCTTTGTTGGTGGGCTATCACACTCACATTTACGACATGGCGTTGCTTATCTTGCCGATTGCGCTGCGATTTAATGCTCCTCTTAGAGCCGCAGATCTCCACAAACACGCAATGGAACTCTTCTCCATTATTGTTTTATTCTTCACGCCTCTGTACCTCTTCTTAATAGGTCACGCACTAAACGGTTTGCTGGCGATACCAATTTTCCTATTCGGACTTTCACTCTCCTCTGGCGGCAAGGATGCCCGTGCCAATATCAATCCCAGCATGGGCATATAGATGAACACTACGGTCCAGGTTCCAACCTCGGCAAAGCTTTTGGGGATGTGATACCAACGCCAGATTCCCGCACCCCAGCTAAAACCGGCGGTCCAGATTAATTCCCTTCGCGACCTGGGGATCAGCCACAAGATAAAAGTGTCGAAGAACCAGCGTTGTGGCATCAGGGCTGCTAGGAATAGCAACCATGCATCTTTGTCTTTGTAGCGAACCAGCGCCAGGATCAATAGCGGACCGGGCAACACCAGGAGCGGGACAAAGTGCTCATAGTGTCCCAACTGCCCCAGCCACAACCGCGGCCACTGAGGCATCGCGATGAGCGTGATAGCGACCACGCCGAGGCAGGCAAGCATTCCTCGAGGGCTGAGGTGGGTGAGTGCGACGGGTAGCCCTACTTGTGGCTTGGCGAGCGTCAGCGGCAACAAAAGGGGAAAAAAAGCTGCGGCCGCGATTGCCGGGGCCCATTGCGCAGTCAATATTCCGGCCCAAAAAGGATAAGCCAGAAAAACCAGCAAGCGGTGGTAGCCATAGCGCGTCAGCCCGAACGCCAATAGCCCGGAACTTAGGCCATAGAACAAAGCCGCCGCGAGTTCCGCAGGCAGCCCAATGAAGGGCAGAGCGAGAATCGCGCCGGTCAAGGGATACTGCTCTAGTGGCGTGTTGTAAGGATTTTGGCCCGCCCATAAGTATCGCGCGGCTCGCATCGCCCAACCAAAATCAGCCGATCCCTGGTGAAAGTGTCTCAGAAGAAACCAGCAAAAAGCTCCGCTGGCTAGCGCGATCGAGGCCGAGATAAGAATCCGCTGTCGCAAGGTAGGTAAGTTGTAACATGGGAGCGCTGCCTGATATCAACTTTGCCCCGGCGCTCACAATACGCCATGTTGCTTGCACTGCTGTGTGCTGGGAGCATGTGGTTTTACGTCCGCCGGGTTCTGGTGGCGCATCAATTGGCGGATGCCGCGGCGTTTCATCGTCCAAGAGGCATCTTGTCGGATCTCTATCCCCGGTGGCTCGGGGCTCGAGAACTTCTGCTGCGCCACCGCGATCCCTATAGCCTCGAGATTACACGCGACATTCAAACTGGATATTACGGCCGTCCACTCGACCCGTCGCGTCCCAACGACCCCACCGACCAGCAGGGTTTTGCTTATCCTGTTTACGTCGTGTTTCTGCTGTCTCCGCTGATCAAATTGCCATTCCTTGCCATACAACCGGTATTCCGCTGGTTTTTGGTCGGATTGATCAGCGCGACGGTCTGGGGCTGGATACGCTTTTTGGAGTGGAAACCTTCCCTGCCAACAACGGTAAGCGTCCTAGCGTTGACGCTGGGAAGCTTTGCAGTCGCCCAGGGAATTCTGCTGCAGCAGTTAACGGTCGTTGTCGCGGCGCTCATAGCAGCTTGTTTTGTGGCGCTGTCGAACCGCCAGTCGTTTCTGGCCGGGGTTCTGCTTGCGGTAGCAACCATTAAACCTCAACTCGTCTGGCCGGTCGCGGCCTGGTTGTCGTTGTGGGCCCTCAGTGATTGGAAAAAGCGGCAAGGTTTTCTATGGGGTCTTGGCTCGACAACAGCCGCTTTGTGCGTAGCTGCCGAAATTGTTTTACCCGGCTGGATTGGCAAATTCCGCGTCGCCATAGCCGCTTACCGCCAATACACCGGCACGCAATCGGTATTCGAAAGGCTGACAACATCAACTCTTGGAACAATCATCAACTTACTGATCCTGATCGCGGTTGCGGGTGTGTGTTGGCGGACGCGAAAGGCGGGACCGGGATCGGTTCAGTTTGGACTGGCCTCGTCGTTGGTCCTGGCTTCGACAGTTGTCATCGTTTCCTCGGTAGCGCCGTATAACCAGATCCTGCTGCTTCCGGCAGTGCTTATCCTGGCACGAAGTTGGAGGTCTCTGTGGAGCTCCAATCCTTTCACACGCGTAGCCAGCGTAGTCGGAAGTGCCTTCATTTTCTGGCCATGGCTTGCAACCCTCGCTTTACTCGTGTCCTCGCCGTTCTTGTCCGCCGAAGCTCTCCAAAAGGGATGGCCCGTACCGCTCTACACCAGCCTGGCAATTCCCGCCTGCATTCTCGGACTCTTCGCGCTTTACCTCCGAAACATGAATCAGCGGAAGACCCAGCCGGAAGCGCCCGCCAGTCCCTAGCCTTACTTGCATTGCCTATGCCGCACACGGTAGGCTTCTGCAACACTTTGGAGGAAGTCAAGATGAACCTCAAAATGGATACGCGCGACCTCAACGGCGTGACCGTAGTTTCGTGCCATGGCCGCGTCATGTTTGGCGAAGAAGCCACCTCGTTGCGCGACAACCTGAAGCAGATTCTCGCCTTGCATCAGAGGATCGTGCTCAATCTGTCCGATGTGAGCTACATCGATAGCGGTGGCTTGGGAACCCTGGTTGGTGTTTATTCGACGGCACGCTCGGGCGGGGCCGACATCAAGCTTTGCGGCTTGGGACAGCGCTTGCAGGATGTTCTGCAGGTGACGAAACTGGTTACGGTATTTGAGGCTTATGACACCGAAGCGCAGGCAATTGCGGCATTTCGAGGCGCCGCTTAATAAGAGTATTTTGGCTTGCGGCAGCGCTCTTCCCCTGTCATCATTTTTCCAGTCAGGAGCTTCTTAAAGCAGAATGGCAGTTCCCTCCATCACCGGCCCAGTGCAGGAATCGAGTTCCGGCATTTTTCCGAACCTCGTCTTCGTTCAGGGGAATGAGCAGAAAACCCTGCCGCTCGATCACAGCCCTTTTAGCGTAGGCCGCCGCGCCGATAAAGATCTGGTCATTGTCGATCCCCGGGTTTCGCGTGACCATGCCGTCATCGTTTCGGAAAACGGCAAGTTTTTCGTTGTCGATCAGGGCAGTAAACACGGAACGTTTGTTAACGGAGAGCGGGTTGAGCGCAAGCAACTGGAGCGCAATGACCGCGTCGAGTTCGGCGTTCGCGATGTGGCTTATGTGGTATTTGATCCGCGCTACGCGTCCACCAATACCGCCCGCGAGTTTCTAAGCCAGATTTCCGGCATCCACATATCCGAGGAAACCAACGACCTCGAGAAGCTGACGCTGTTTCTGGAAGCAGCTCGTAAGTTAAATACGACAGGCGTCTTGGACGAAATCCTGATGACCTTGCTGGACGCCACCCTCAAACTGACCCGGGCAGAGCGCGGTTATATTTTCCTGAAGAATGAAGACGGTAAACTTCGCCTCGCGATCGGCCGAACTGCCCGCGGTGAGCCACTTCTGGACGATAAGACGATATCTCACTCCACCCTGGATGACGCCCTGAAGTCCAACTCTGAGTTTGTCATCACCGATACCAGCGAGTCGCTGGATCTTTCCGGGCGTAAGAGCGTCGTCGCTTTTGATCTTCGAACCGTAATTTGCATTCCCTTGCGCAAGACGCAGGTGCAGGCAACGCGCGGCGCACAAGTCGGACCTGCAGGAGGGGAATCCATCGGCGCGCTCTACCTCGATTCACGGTTTGCTTCTCGCGACATTTCCGCGGTCAGCAACGACATTCTTCATGCAATCGCGACCGAAGCGGCGTCGCTGATCGAGAATGCGCGTCTGGTCCAAGCTGAAGAGGCCGGCCGCCGCTATCAGCAGGAACTGGCCATTGCTGCATCGATTCAGCAGGGATTAATGGCTGTCACTATCCCGGACGTTCCCTTCGCCAGGCTCGATGGCAGAAATCTTTCTTGTAAGGAAATCGGCGGAGATTTTTTTGACGCGGTGAATACTGAACAGGGCTTGGCTGTGGTGCTGGCGGACGTGAGCGGCAAGGGAGTCTCGGCTGCCCTGCTCGCATCCACATTGCAGGGAATGATCTATTCGCAGCTCACTGCGGGAATCGGACTCACCGATGTCGTGACCGGTGTGAACCGCTTTTTTACCGACAAACGCATCGGCGAAAAGTACGCGACCCTGGTGATTGCCCGGATACGTCATGACGGCGAACTCGAATATGTCAATTGCGGGCACGTTCCACCGCTTCTGGTATGTGGAGGCGAGGTAATTCGCCCCACTCATGGCAACATGCCGGTAGGCCTTTTGCCCGATGCCACCTATGAGAGCAATCGCTGCAACCTGCACACCGGGGACCGGTTGATCCTGGTCACCGATGGGGTCACCGAGGCTGAGAACGCCGAAGGCGAATTCTTCGACAACGAGCGCCTGGAGGCAGTGGCCGCCAGATACGAAAAACTGCAGGACATCTTCTCTGCCGTCACCGAGTTCTGCGCGGGCACGCCGCTAAACGACGACTGCACGGTGGTCGAACTGCGGTACACCGGGCAAGGCTGAAATTTAACTGCATTAAATCGTTTCCTCGAATGGTATTCTTCCCTCCGCCATGAACTTCACCCTGTTGGATTGGTCGGCCATTGTTGCCTACTTAGGCATTACCCTTGCCCTGGGGCTTTTCTTCCGAGGACGTTCCGGCAAGAGTGTTGACGATTATTTTGTCTCCGGACGAAACGTCTCCTGGTGGCTTGCCGGTACCTCGATGGTGGCAACGACTTTCGCCGCCGACACTCCTTTGGTGGTAACGGGCCTCGTATACACCCAGGGGATCGCGGGAAACTGGCTGTGGTGGGCCTTTCTGCTTTCGGGAATGATGACTGTGTTCCTGTTTGCCCGCCTGTGGCGCCGCTCCGGACTGCTAACCGACGTGCAATTCGCGGAAATGCGCTATTCCGGCAAGCCGGCTGCTTTCCTGCGCGGCTTCCGGGCGGTTTACCTTGGCCTGCTAATGAACTGCCTGATCCTGGGATGGGTCACCAAGGCCATGACCAGTATCGTCGCCGCTACATTGGGCGTAAGCGACTATCGCGCGTTGCTGATCTGCGTACTGTTCCTAATCCCGTTCACCGGCGTTTATGTGGCCTTGGGCGGCCTTTGGGGCGTGCTGTGGACAGATTTGTTCCAGTTCGCACTCAAGATGGCTATTGTCATCGCGGTCGCCTGGTACGCGGTATCAGCAACCGGGGGAATGCACGCGTTACTGCAAAGATTGGGCGAAATGCGCGCTGCCGCAGGACCTGGCGCGGGAGACGCAACCTCTTTCTTCCCCGACTTCTCCCGCCCGCTAAGCGCTGAGGGGCTATGGGTTCTTCCCGTGCTCACATTCCTGGTGAACATCGGGCTACAGTGGTGGGCATTCTGGTATCCCGGCGCCGAACCGGGCGGTGGAGGCTACATCGCGCAACGCATTTTCAGCGCGAAGGATGAACGCAATGGATTGCTCTCCGTCCTGTGGTTCAACGTTGCGCATTACGCGTTGCGCCCCTGGCCCTGGATTCTAACTGCGTTGTCAGCAATCGTCCTCTATCCCCACCTGGAGCACCCGGAACGTGGCTACATGATGATTGTGGGTGAGCACGTGCCTCCGGCGCTCAGAGGTATCGTGATCGCCGGTTTCATGGCGGCCTTCATGTCAACGATCGCCACACAATTGAACTGGGGCGCCTCCTACCTGGTTTCTGATTTCTATCGCCGATTCATCAATCGCGGTGCGGAAGACAAGCACTATGTGAACGTGTCCCGAATGGCCACGGTGCTCCTGGTAGTAGCGTCGGCATTGGTCTCCTGGATTTTGTCCGATATTCGTTCCGGATGGCAAATTGTACTCGAGGTCGGGGCAGGCACCGGCGGGGTTTATTTGCTGCGATGGTACTGGTGGCGCATCAACGCCTGGAGTGAAATCTCCGCCATGGCTACGGCGCTGCTGATGACCGTGTCGCTCAGCTGGGCGAAGCCGTTCTCAGGAAACAGTACGGTGACCTTCGCCAAAACTGCTTTGGCGACGACTCTGGTGACCACGGTGGTATGGCTGATCGTGACGCTGGCGACTGGTCCTGAGCCTCAGGAAGTGCTGCTGAAGTTTTACCGTGCCGTGCGGCCTCATGTGGACGGCTGGAAACCAATCGCGAAACTTGTGCCCGAAATCACGCCAACACGCGATCTGGGTCGTAACCTGCTTTCGTGGGTCCTGGGCTGCGCCATGGTGTACCTGGCACTATTCGGCTCTGGATACATGTTCCTGCTTCAGTACACGAAGGGGATTGTGTTCCTGGTTTTCTCGGTAATCTGCGCGGTGGCGCTTTACTCCAATATCGTCCGTGGAGGCTGGGAAGAAGGCCCACTTGTTCCGTTTAGCGATGTCATTGCGTCTAGCAAGGGCATCCACCACTAAGGACACGAAAATACACGAAGGAAATTATTGGACTTTCTTCCTATACCCATGGTTTAGGTTTTAGTCGGCGGCGGCGTGATGGGGATGCGCAGGCCATCCACAAACCGCGGAAAGAATTCGAAGATCGACGCGGACGCAATCAACTCTACTATCTGTGTATGAGTGTAGAGAGACTTCAACTCCGCATAAAGGCTGTCGTCCAGATCATGGCCGGATCGGTGGATCCGTTCCGCACAACGAAATCCCAACTTTCCCGCAGGCGTAAACGGCCCCTTCTCGGGGTCGGTTTTCGCGGCTTCGATCTGTTCCTGGCTCGCGCCCTTCTGTCTGGCAGAAATTGCATGAGCCCGTATCGCGTATTCAGAATCACAAAGAACTGACATTCGAGTAGCAATCAATTCCTTGTACCAGCCAGGAAGTGCCCCGTCGCTCAGCAGTGCTTTAAGCAACCCTGCAAATGCCAAAGCCAGCGGCGGGACATGCGCCACGGTTTTGAACATGTTGGGAACGACGCCCCGTTGAGCCAGCAGGGCATCATAGACCACAGCCAACTCGGGCGGGACCTGGTCCCGCTCGAGCAATGGAATACGGACCTCGCTCATCAGAACGCCCACCGCAGTGAAAGCTGGATCAGACGCGGCGTTCCCTTGGTATTCACAATCCTCCCAAAGGGATTTGCCGGATCACCTGGGTTTGCCAGATAAGCTTCAATATCCGTGACTGCCGGGTTGGCAAAGTTCGCATGGTTCCACAAGTTGAAAAAGTCAGCCGTAAAGCGAAGATCCTGGCGCTCCGACAAACGGAAGTGCTTAATTAACGAGAAGTCCCAGTTCTGCTGGAATGGCCCACGGTAAATGTTCCGGCGGAGATCACCGAAGTCCGTGCCGCAGAAATTGTCATCCAGCGCGCAATCAGCGGCATCGACCAGCGGTGCGGCCTGGAAAGCGGTCGGGTTCAAATATCCATTAATCCGCTGATGAATGTCTCCGCTGGAAAGTCCACTCGATATGCTGGCACCTGAGGCCAGGCTCGCGCCTAACAAAGGAGTGCTGCCCGCGCCCAGGAAGGCAGTGCCCGCGCCAGAATCAAATATCGAGAAGGGCGCACCCGATTGGAAGATGGTTTCTCCGCTGATTCCCCATCCTCCCAAGACCCCGTGCACAAGTCCCGAGGTATTCGCGAAGAAAGGCAGATCATATACATAACTAACTGTTAAACGATGCGGCCGGTCGAAGTCCGACAATCCTCGCGAAGCATCCACGCTGCTCTGATCGTTGTAAGCGGTGTTGAATGCGGTATTACCGGTCGAGGTCGCGTCGATTGACTTCGAGAATGTATAAGCTCCCTGGAAGTATCCCCTTCCCCAGCGGCGAGTGAGCGTCGCCTGGAATGAGTGGTAAATCGAGTAGGCATCGTTCGCGAAAAGTTGATAGCCCGAGTACCCGTTCAGGCCAACTGTCGGCGTCCGCGCAATCGCGTTTGCGAAAGTGTTGGTGGTGATGTTGAATGACTGGCCATTTGGATCCGTCAGCACCACCGGATTCGAGTCGCTGGCCCGCAAGGACTGGATGCCATCACGAGTTTCGCGAAGGTGAGTCCCCTTTGCGCCGACGTATCCTAGTTCCACGACCCACGATTTTCCCAGATCTCGTTGTACCGTCAGATTCCATTGTTGAGTATTGGGCACGATGAAATGACGCGGAACTTCGAGACCGAAGATACCGACCGAGGGTACAGTACCGCCGCCCGAGCACTGATCATAGGAAGCCGCTCCATTGGTGCCGTCGGGGAAGCCCGTAAAGATGGAAAGGCATGGAATATAGGTGGGGTCGATGGTTCCCGCGGGTGGCAGCGCATTCGGATTGGTCGCCAGGCTTCCGGAGAAGAATGCGCCCAAACTTCCCGGTGCACCGCCGCCGAAGGCAATCGGCAGAATCGGCGCCTGGAAGCTGAGCTGATCAATGGTGCCGACATCCTCACGCACGTAGTAGATTCCATACCCGCCGCGGACCGTCGTGGTGTGATGCCCGAAAACATCCCAGGCGAAACCAATTCTCGGTCCCCACCCAGTCGCCGTGTTGTTGCGGAAAGTGGAACCGCTGGCCGTCCCGGTAAGCCCGGTCACATTCAGCCCGCTTGCGCACTTCGGATAAACGAAGGGATAGCTACCGGAGTTCGTCAGGTCTGATTCGAGATTTCCGATGTGGCATGCGTCATCCTGGAACGCACCCAGAAACTCGGTACGAAGACCAAGGTTCAACGTCAGATCGGGACGAATCTTCCAGTCGTCTTGGGCAAACAGGGCGTAGTTGTTCTGGCGATATTCGTGGTTGTAAACGCCGCCGCCACCAAAGCTGAATGCCGGCGAACCCAGAAGGAAATTCTGAAAGTCGGTAAGGCCGTCACCCGTGTTTACAAAAAACAGCTGCCCGTTGAATACCTGCGGGAAAAGTTTGTCGAGGCTGACGTGGGTGTATTCACCGCCAACCCGTATGGTGTGCTTCCCTCTTACCCAGCTCAGAGTCTCGACGAACTCAAGGTTGTTCTGAGTATTGGCAGTGTCGGCCTGTGGAGTCGGGCCGAATTGAAATCCCGAACTGGCGAAGGTGAACTTGTAAATGTTATTGGTCAGGTTGTTAGTGGGACGGTCGATACCCACGTCATCCACGGTGACCGGCGGCACATTTACGGCGCTGTTATTGATGCGGATGTAGCCGAAACGGAATTCGTTGACCAACGCCGGCGAGAAGAGATGTGTCTCGGTTACGGTGAGAACGCGGTCTTTCACCGGCAAGTTATAAGGAAAATTCAGATCGGTACCGCTGATACTGCCGCCGAGCGACGCCTGCAGCCCCCCTGCTCCGAAAGGAACATCCTTCTCCGAATTCGAAAAGAAAAAACGAGCTGAGAGTTTGTCCTTCGAAGCATGAAACTCGCGGTCCCAATTCGCGGTGAACTGGTCATCAATAAACCGGCCGGGTTTGCTGACGGCAAACAGTCCGGTTTGGCCGGGTGTACCGGATGCGTCAGGAAATAGAAAACCACCCGAGGGAGCGCCGAACTGGTCGCTCTGAAAGTTCATTAGTGAAACCGCCACGGGATCAAGCCCGGTCACGCCGGCCGGCAAGCCGTCGGGGAAAAATGTGGAAATCAAAGAGCCCTCATCCCGGGTGGCGGGCATGGTCGGGATCTGGGTGCTGATAAACGTGCCGCCGGAAAGTCCGCTGCGTTGCCGCGTTCCCTGGTAGTTGGCAAAAAAGAAACCGAGTTTCGCATCCTTGCCGATGGGTCCTCCGAGGCTTGCGCCGAAAATATTCTGCTTTACTACCGGGCGGTCGCCTCCCTGGCCTTTAAGGAAATACTCGTTAGCGTTCAAGACGTCATTGCGGAAGAATTCGTACAAATCCCCATGAAAGGTCTTGGTGCCCGACTTTAAAATTGCGTTAATGTTTCCGCCGCCGTTACGGCCCTGGCTGGCGTCGTAAAGCGAGGTTTGGACCTTGAACTCCTGCACCACGTCGGGGTTGGGCAACGGGGTGTTGGTCAATTGCGCGACGTTGTAATCGGTCGCACTGATACCCTCTATCAGGTAGTTGTTGTTATCTTCGCGCTGGCCGTTCACGATGGGCCGGGCATCACCACGGCCGAGTTCGGCGGCTGCATTTAGCTCGCTCTGCGCACCCGCGGAAAGGGTCAATAACTGCTGGAAGTTCTGTGTCGCCAAGGGAAGATTGCGTATGGTGTTGGCTTCGATTGCCTGTCCGGTGGTCGCAGCCGTGGTTTCGATTGTCTGAACTTCGGCGCGCACCTCCACTTTTTCAACGCCGGTCCGGGGCACCAGTTTCGCCGTTAAGCGCGTGGTTTCGGTAACGCGCACCGCAATATCGGGAAATTTGGCTTCGGCGAAACTGGGACTGCTGACCGTGATGGCGTAGTTTGCCACTGGCAGCAGGGTGGCGGTAAACGTACCAGCATCGTCTGTTTTTAGCGTGCGCGCGACCACCCCAGTGTCTTGGTTAGTGATGGTCACGTCGGCGTTCGCTACGATCGCGCCGCTAGGATCCTGAACCGTTCCGGCAATAGCACCCGTGGCGCCGCCTTGAGCGAACGATTGGCCCAGCAATCCCAGGGTCACCACAATAGTCAAGAGTGAACTGCTTAGAATTCGACGCATACACCTTCTCCAGTAAGCAATGGCTGTGAAAATCGCGGATCGCGGCAGGGACGGAAGTCTGGGGAATCAACAACAGCGGAGGCTGCGCAGCCATTCCTGCGTGCCTGCATTCGTGGTCGAGTAAGAGAACTCCATTGTGCAAATAAGTCCGAAAACTTGCATGGACGCACAAATCCCATCTGTAAATTGCCTTGGGAACACGAGCCTACTAGAAATCATGAGACTTTGGCAACGCCAAAACCCTGATCGGAGCTATAAGAAACGTTTGTTACAGTCCCTTGTACGCGCCGCCATCCACCAGGATGGTCTGTCCCGTAACGCACGAGGCCCGCTCCGAAGCCAGCCATACGATAGCATCAGCTACTTCCCATGGCTCTCCAAGCCGCTTGAGCGAAGAGTCGGCTGTCCAACCTTCAAAGATTTCTTTTTCGCTTTTCCCCGAAGAAACTGCATTGCTGTGGGCCAATTCCTTAAGGCGGTCGGTGGCGGTGAATCCCGGTCCCACATTGTTCACCAGAATTCCGTCTTTGCCGAATTCATTCGCCAAACTCTTCACCAACCCAACCACCGCGGCACGCACCGCATTGGAGAGAACAAGATTCGCAACCGGCTGCTTCGTCGTAATCGACGTGATAGTGACGATTCTCCCCCAATGCTTCTTTTGCATGTAAGGAATTACTTCACGGGCGAAGAAAACCGCGCTGAGAAAATTGGCGTCCACGGCCTTGATCCAATCTTCGGTAGTGGTCGCCAGGAAACCCTTAGCTGGAGGCCCTCCCGCATTGGTGACACAGATGTCAGCGCCGCCAAATTCATTCGCCACAGACTTCACAAAGTCGGAAACCGCCCCCGCATGGGTGACGTCGACCGCCTGAGCGAGCACTTTCACGCCAAACTGCTTGCGAATCTTTTCGGCCGCTACCTCGACCGTCTGGCGATTTCGAGCACACATTGCGAGCTTGCAGCCTTCGGCGGCGAACGCCTCTGCGGTGGCAAGCCCAATTCCCTGGCTCGATGCGGCAACGATGGCAACTTTGTCTTTAAGTCCCGTATCCATAGGGTTTGGATTATAAGCGAGGTCATGATTCAAGGGTGACCGCGACGGCCACGCGGATTAACAAACATAGACAAATGTGAGACCGAGTTTTACGAAGAAAACTCCGGCTTCCCTCTTGCTCGGGCGGTGCCGGAACGTTAGTCTTGAATGGCGCGAGGTAGCCATGAAATCCAAACATCGTCCGGAAACTCAGGCCGTCCGCGGCGGCACCGATCTCCACAAGAAAAACGGCCCACTCGTCACTCCGATCTACCAGACGTCAACCTTCGAGGTCACCGACAACGACGAGCAGGTGCGGGCCACCAAGACGGACATGTTCTACACCCGCTATGGCAACCCAACCCATACCGTGGCTGAGAAATGCATCGCCGACCTTGAACATGCCGATGGTGCCCTGCTGTTTGCTTCCGGCATGGGAGCCATTACGACTTCAATTCTGGCGCTGGTAAAAAGCGGTGACCACATCGTTGCCCAGCGCGATATTTACGGCGGGGCCACCAAGTTCCTAAGCCAGTGGCTTCCAAAACTCGGAGTCGAAACTACTTTTGTCGACACTACGGAGTACGAGCAACACGCGCGTGCCATCCGTCCGAATACAAAGCTGCTCTACCTTGAGTCCCCGACTAATCCGACTTTGCGAGTTGTGGACCTGAAGAAAACTTCTGCCTTGGCGAAGCAGCACGGACTGATAAGCGTCATCGACAGCACCTTCGCTACGCCAATCAACTCGCGTCCGGCAGAATTCGGAATCGATGTCGTATTGCATTCCGGGACGAAATATTTCTCCGGACATAGTGATCTGATCTGCGGCATAGCAGCCGGCCGGACCGATTTGATCGCCAAGATCAAAGAAACTCGCACTACGCTTGGCGGCACGATGGATCCACATGCCGCATGGTTGTTGCTGCGCGGCATTAAGACGCTGGCCGTACGCGTGCAGCGGCAGAACGACAATACGCTGCGCATTGCGCAATTCCTCGCGAGTCATCCATCGGTTGCAAGCGTTAACTACCCTTTCCTGGAAGGTCACGCTCAGCGTGCTTTAGCCATGGACCAGATGGCCGGGGGCGGGGGCGTGCTCAGTTTTGAGGTGGCTGGCTCGGGTGACGATACCCGCCAGGTGGTGGAATCTCTGAATCTTTTCACTCTGGCACCCAGCTTGGGCGGAGTCGACTCTTTGGTCACCATTCCCGTTTACACGTCACATGCAATGATCTCCCCAGAACACCGCGCGACTATGGGTGTTACTGACCAATTAGTGCGTTTGTCAATTGGTATTGAAAGCGCGGACGATCTTATTGCCGATCTTGAGCAGGCATTGGCTGTAGTCAAGACTCAACCACAACACGCCGAAGTAGCCTCGCGCTAAGCTTTTACCGAAGGTTACAACTCGTATCCTCTCTGTCACTAAACAGATGACAGGAATGCATCTTTCCATTCCAATATTGCTGCGCATCAAACGTTTGCGTAACGAGGTAGCTTGTGCACGCACTTCGTGCAGCGATCATTGGGCTTGGATTTGTCGGTAGGGCCCACTTGGAAGCTTTACGCCGGCAAGGAATCGCCGTCCACGGAATTCTTGCCAGCTCCCCACAGCGGACTGCTGAGGCATGCAGCAATCTCGGACTTACTCATGGCTACCATTCGATCGCCGAGCTTGCCGCAGACCAGGCTATTGATGTAGTGCACATCTGCACCCCTAACCACTTACATTTCGATCAAGCACGAATCCTGCTGGCGGCTGGAAAACATGTGATGTGCGAAAAGCCCGTGGCCATGGACACCCAGGAAAGCGCCACTCTAATTGAGCTTGCCAAAGGAAGTGGGTGTGTGGGAGGCGTCGCCTATAATCTGCGCTTTTATCCGCTTTGTCAGGAAGCACATTCCATCGTCGCCCATGGCCTCATCGGCGAGCCGTCGTTAATTCACGGCAGTTTCCTTCAGGATTGGTTACTGTATCCGACAGATTGGAATTGGCGTCTTGACACCAAGCTAGGCGGAGACTTACGCGCCGTCAGTGACATCGGCACACATTGGCTGGATTTAGTTACCTGGATCTCCGGCAAGAAGATCAGGGAAGTCTGTGCTGACTTGGCTACCATAGTTCCGGTGCGCCGCCGCCCTCGTGGCCGAGTAGAAACATTCCAGCCCGCCGAGGGAGCTTTTGATGAGGTAACAGTAACTACCGATGATTACGGCTCGGTGTTGCTTCACTTCGAGGACGACGCGCGAGGCGTGATGACAGTGTCACAAGTGAGTGCTGGACGTAAAGCGAGATTGTGGTTTGAGATCGATGGTTCGGCAGGTTCCATTGCCTGGAACTCGGAATCCCCGAATACTTTGTGGGTCGGGAAGAGGCACAACCCAAATCAGGAACTTCCAAAAGACCCTAGCCTCATGACACCCGAGGCGCGCGGCTACGCGGCTTATCCGGGCGGCCATCCCGAAGGCTATCCTGATACCTTCGCCCGGATGTTTGGGGATTTCTATCACTACATCGCAGCCGGAGATTTGAAGAAGGCGCGCTCGTTTCCGACATTCGAAACTGGACACGAAGAAATAGCACTGTGTGAAGCAATTGCACTCAGTGCCCGCGAGCGACGTTGGGTATCGGTCGCAAAACCGAAACCTTCCAAATAAAAAAGACCCAGCCCCAACCGGGCTGGGTCGTACTCTCCCCCGAGTTACTCGGTGTTCCCACGCTGATCTGTGGCCACTGGGACAATCTTCCCAAGGAGTCCATTCGATTCGTCGTTAGGACCAGCTGTGAAATACATCTCAATGGATGAACCCGCCTTTCCGTTATTGCCGAAGCTCAATGCCCAAAGTCCGTCAACTGACAGCGGCTGATTGGTCGAATCGAGCAATTGCCCTTCAAATTTTCCTGTGATCGTATTGAAAGCATTGATGCGGCCGTCGCCGAAGTTACCGATCAGCAACCGGTGACTGAAAGCGCCAAAATCACTGGGGGACGCAGTTACACCCCATGGGGCATTGAGCCACCACCCATGCTGGAGCCTTTGCACCAATCTTCCACGCGTGTCAAAGATCGAAACAAATCCAACGCCAGCCCCATGCTCTTCATCCGTGCTCCCACTTTCAACCTTGGCGAAAGTAACTACGAGGTTCCCGCCCACATTCTGGACATTGAACGGCGCATAGCTTTTCGGTACTCCCGGATCGCGAAATGCCCAGTCATCGGATTCCACGCGGTGAAAGCTCGAATCGAAAACTCGAACACGCCGGCTCTTGAAGTCCGTGACGTAGAGGCGCGCACCATGTTTGGTTTGGGCAATGGCACAGCCCTTGTAGATCGCTTTGCCGGCCCGGTTCAGGGCAATTACCGCACTGTTCAGGTTGACTGTAGGGTTCCAACCGGAAATAGTCCCGTCTTCGGTGACAAACAAGAACACCGATGGTTTGCCGCCGACCTGAAAACCTGTGGTGTAGTTAAAGACAGTCCCAGTCGGTGTCGCAGTTCCGGTTCCATCCGGAGTCGGAATCTTCACCACCAGCGCCTGCGGCACGCCGGCGCCATCGTACAAAGTTGTGAGCCCAGTACCATTGTCGGAAACCCACCAGGGGCTTCCCGAGGCCCGAGACAACCCCCAGGCATTCACCAGATTCGGGTCCACAGTAACCGGCATCGTGGAGGTCGTCGATGCATCGGCGGTGAGATCAGTGCGCGTGTATTGCTGAGCAAATCCAATCCTGGACGCGGCAACAGCAAATGCCGCAACCAGCAAGGTTAGGGTCAAGAATCGGCAGATCAAAAACGTTCTACTCATAAACCATCCTCCTCGGAGAAATGGCACGCACACAAGGGCTGTTCATTGCGATCGCGCAAGGGATTGCGGCAAGCGGCGTGTCGTTGGCGTCTAGGCACAAGTAACCTGAGAGAGTCGTAAAGGTGAAAGACCTGGGTCCTAGCCGCTCGGATGCAAACGTACCTAAGGAAGGTGCTCAATCAATAGCGGTTACAAAATGTTTACATGGAGCGCCTGGTGCGGGATTCGGTTGATTGCGCAAAGATTGCACCTAAGGCGTAGGCGCTCGCACGTACAGACAAAAATTGATGAAACTAAATTGCGACTCCAGATCGATATGTAGGCGGGAGCTTTTTTTAACCATCCAACTGGGATAGTGCGGAGAATTCGAGGTTTGAGATTTGTATGTGGATCTCAAGGAGACGATGTAATTTGACCTCGTTCGAGACCCGCTCGCTCCCAATCCGGGCCCTCTGTTACAATTCATTTCACGGAGCGTGGACAGACGTTCTGTTCGGTTACCTGCTCGCCTATCCAGGGAATCCTGGCCCGAGGCCATCGCATGCGCCTCTCAAGCAGCCACCGTTTGAAGTTGTGGGGACGTAGTTCAGTTGGTTAGAACGCTGCCCTGTCACGGCAGAGGCCGCGGGTTCGAGTCCCGTCGTCCCCGCCATTCCTTTCAAGACTTGCGAGCCTTGGTTCTAATCGTTCAGGGGACGATAACACCAATTCCAGGTGGAAACCCTCCAGTACGCTCCCGCTCTTGCACCAGGTTTGGTTTCGGCAACAAGCCGGCAGGCAAAATCGCGCCGACCAACTCATCTTGTGCGCGGCTCTTGCTCTTCGAGGTCGCCTGCAAGTACTTGTTCGTGACGTGAAGGTTGCTGTGCCGCAAGTAGTCGCGGATGTTCTCCCATCTCCGCCAGCATAATGCAAGGCCTATCGTTGCTGATCTCCGTTCTGGAGCGGCTGTTTGATTGTACCAACAGTTTGCCGAGATTCAATTCGCGGCGGGATTGGAAGCTCGCACTATCATCCGCCACGACTGCAGCGCCTCTCTACAGTACGCCCTACCCTTATGGCACCCCTCAAACGCGCTTCAGCAGTCGACTAGTTCCTTCCGCAATTTATCGAGTCCCCGAAAATAGTGGTTCTTCACGTGAAGCGGGCAAGCTACGATGTCCGCGAATCCGATCCGTTCGTACCGGAGCAAACATTCGGCACCTTGCCAACGGCCGTCTCGCCCATTGTCAGCTGTATTCAGGCGATTTGGGAGACAATGCGTCGCGTCGTCATCGAGGGTTTTTCAAAGGCGCCCGGTCTTCCGAGGGACCGCAAGCGGTGTCTCGGCTTCGTCGACGATATTTACAAGAGTGTTGCTTACCACTCGCTTTCAATCGAGGGGTACATCGTCAACCCAGCATCAATAGAGCGAGTGCAGCGTGGCGACTGGGACCTTGAGCATCATGATGATGACCGCAAGAACCGCGACGCGCTGGCGGCGCGCGGCTACTGACAGGCTTTCCAGCTGGTGAAGGCGTCGGTGACGGATATCATTGCGGGTACAAATCCCAGCACGTCGTGCGGACTGCGCATAAGGACTGGTACGGCGAATTGTTTCAGCCCTGCGTGAGTGCCGGCTTTATTCCCGTGGGCGCGCACTCGCGGGCTACCGCACTGATGCAGTGCATCTCCGCACATCGAGCTACGTACCTCAG